>Ga0315275_10004116_pt1 | contig 13561 bp, 11 predicted proteins | sample YL17G03_0_MG_FD_205557 | JGI IMG/M metagenome (GOLD analysis project Ga0315275, IMG submission 205557) | Sediment microbial communities from Yellowstone Lake, YNP, Wyoming, USA - YL17G03_0 | ecosystem: Environmental > Aquatic > Freshwater > Lake > Sediment | place: USA: Wyoming | collected... | reverse complement strand
TTATATGAATATCAGCAAACCAACCAAGGGTGGGAGCTTTCAACAGGCGCCTTCCGCAGTGAGAATCTGGGAGGCCGAGGCCTGCGCAGCCCGGTTGGTGCAGCTAAGGATTTTAACCTCCTGCCAGGTGGATATTTTAGGTAAAGCACTCGGTCGCTTTTGGAAGGCTTTACCTGCGGCTGATTGTGTCCTCAACCACGGCGACCTGACCATTGAGAATGCTCTCTGGCACGCGGGGCAGGTCGTTTCCCTGTTGGACTTTGAATTCGCAGTCATCGCCCCAGCCGAGTTAGATTTGAATGAGCTTGTGAAATGCGCCTTCGCGCCGCCTGAAAGGTATGACCCGCTCCTTGATCCTGGAGGAGCTGGTCTGCATCAGATGAGGAGGGCGGTGGCTGAATTAGCGCTGCCGGTGATAGCCCACCCGGGCGGTAAGGATCTGCTCCTGGGTTATGCCATCCTGTTGGAGCTGTGGATGCTGAAGGATTGGCTGGCGCATCCTGAAGGAGAAGGTCCTCTCGAGCATTGGCAGCCTTACCGCTTGCTCGTTTCACTGGCGGATGGACACAATGGGTACCTGGCATTTATTCTGGGCAGGTTGATTTAGCAAACTGGTGATACTGGGAAAAATCTAGAATGGGCATCCCGAATCCATTTTTCTGCAAACAACACAATACCGGACCTATGTCCTCTATCTCTTCTGAGATCCAGGCATAGATCCGGTATTTGTTAATTCTCTTCCTTTTCTTAATCTGCGTTAATTGGAATAAACTTCTGCGTCGCCACGTCCGCCAGCCCGCGGTCGGTCAAGCGCACCTGCGGGATGACAGGCAGAGCCAGCGCCAACAGATCGATCGGGAACATGGGCAGCAATCCCAGCTCGGGCAGGCTAGCCTCATACTGTTCCAATATTGCACCAATCTCGCCCACTTCCAGTGGGCTCATTAGCCCAGCGATCGGCAGCGGGACGGTGGCCAAGACCTTGCCGTTCAAGACCGCGGTCAGGCCGCCGCCAACCTGTTTGATCTCTTCGGCTGCTGCGAGCATATCCTGTGGATTCTTGCCAATGATCACCAGGTTATGGCTGTCGTGGGAGACAGTCGAGGCAACAGCGCCTCGTTGCAGCGCATAACCTCTGGTCAGGCACAGCGACGGGGGTGTTCCCTGGCCGTGCCGCGGGACGATCGCCGCAATAGCTACGCCATCGGGCAGCGGCATCTTAAGCATCCCACCTTCGAGTTCAGCCGTGATCACTTCCTGAGTAGTGAATATGCTCGTCAGGTTCATTCCGTTGAATCGCACTTTGCCCGATCCGCCTCCAAGCCGACGGAAATCGTCCACCGTCAATCCTGCCGGGAGCTTGACGCTATTGGCAGTCAGTGGTTCGACTGGCTCCTGGATGTCCACGACCAGCTTGCCATCCGAGACGACAACCTTGCCATCCACGATAACATGCTGTACATTGACTTCCTCCAGGCTGCCCAACAGCACGATATCCGCAAGCCACCCGGGTGCGATCGCCCCGAGACCGTACAGGCGGTAGTGCTGAGCGTTGTTGATCGTCCCCATCTGAATGGCGGTGATCGGATCGACCCCGTGCCCGATTAGCCGTCGCAGACCAAAATTGAGGTGCCCCTTCTTCAGGTGATGCGGCATGATGTCATCCGTGCAGATGCCGAACATGCGCGTGTCTTTCACTTGTTTCAGAGCTTCGGCGATGGCTTCCGAATCCTCGATAAATGTGCTAGATTTGGCATAGATCATCATCCCCGCCCGCACTTTTTCCAGGATCTCATCCGTCGCGGAGGCCTCATGGTCTGATCCGAAGGGTCCGATAGCGGCCGCATAGGCCTGCAGATCCTTGCCCATCACCCCGGGGGCATGCCCCTCAACGCCGATGCTCTGCTTATGGGCGACCTCGACGATCGGCGTGATGTTTCCACCCTGATAGATTAGGCCAGGAAAATCCATTGCCTCAGCGATCGCCTGGACCCGTTCCCAGGATAATACCTGTTCCATTTCTTTCCATGTTATCACCGCTCCAGCGGTCTCCAAGGATGGCACGGCCGGAACGCAGCTTGGGGCGGTGACACGGTAGCGTAGCGGCAGTCCCCGACTAGCGTCGATCATATATTTTATCCCTGCCAGCCCCAACACATTCGCGATTTCATGCGGATCCGTGAACACGGTTGTTGTCCCATTGAGCAACAAGACCTTGGCCCAGTTCGCCGGAGTGACCATGGATGATTCGTTGTGCACATGACCATCAATTAGCCCGGGGATAGCGTAAAGCTTTGTGCCGTCGATGATCGTCTTTCCGGTCCTACCCTGGCTGGACGGCAGGACGAACGCGATCAGGTTATCCACAATCCCAATATCCGCCTGCATCAGTTGAGCGGTCAGGACATTGACCAGAGTGACATTTTGAATCAAAATGTCTACATCGACATCACCCCTTGCCGCTGCGACGAGTTTCATTCTGGATAGTTTCGGTTCCATATTGTTTGACCCTTTCTAATGAGGAGGTTCGAAAAAGATGACAGAGAACACATTCGCCTCCAAAACCAGGTTGTAGGCGATGAACGCCGCCGCCCAGACGGCCACAAAGATCCATCCGGATTTTGAGAACTTTAGCTCTCTGAGATTGGTCCTGGTTTCATACAGCCCGAATCCCCGCACCTCCATTGCCAGGGCGGACTGGTCAGCGCGCCGGATGCCGATCGCGACGAATGGTATCAGGAATTTGCTGATCTGCGTAAAAGTATTTTTTAGGCCACCTCCTTTCTTTTTCACAATGCCGCGCACAAATTGCGCTGACTGGATGTTTCCGGCTTCATATTCCATTAGCGGGATATATCTGAGGGCAATGAAAAGTCCGTAAGCCAACTTATAAGGCATGCCAATAGAGACCATAGTCAAAAAGATATCGTGCGGATCGGTCGTACGGGCGATGATCAAAGATGAAGCAACGATCGACAGAATACGAAATGCGATCGCCAGCCCAACATATAGTCCTTCAAGAGTCGGATGGAAAGGCCCGAGGGTGAACAAGATAGTCTTCCCGTGATAGAGGAGCGTTTGAAAAAGGACGATAAATACACTCGCCACGCCAATGATGAGCACGGTTTTGGCTAGCCTGCCCGCCGGAATCCGCGCCAGGAACACAGCGTGGGCAAAGATGATCATCCCCAGGATCAGAGTATGAAGCGGATTGAAAGTGACGAACAGCCAGATGAGGATGATCAATCCCCAGACTATTTTTTGCATGGGCGATAGACGATGGAAGAAGGTCTTCCCTTTAGTGAATTCAATGACCGGCATATTGCACCTCCTCCAGGAATTGGTGGACAGTGACGGGGATGGCGTTATCATTCGGGAACAGCATTTGCGCTATCCGGCAGATCACAGGAGCATAGAGTTTTGCCTGCCGTAGCACATCCGCATCCAAGAATAACTCCCGAGGAGTTCCGGTAATAACAACCCGGCCTTGATCGATTACGGCCACTTTTGTGCAATATTCGGCTACCTGCTCCATGTCGTGGCTGACCTGCAACACAGTCAGTTCGAAATCTTCAACGAACTGCCTGAGGATTTTCATTAGGGTTGTGGTCAGATGGCGGTCCAAACCTGTTGTTGGCTCGTCCAGGATAAGCAACTTTGGGCGGAGGACAAGCATGCTGGCTACTGATAACATCCTCTTTTCTCCGACCGATAGAGTGTAGGGTGATTCATTCTCCCTACCTTCCAATCCGAAAAGGTTGAGGATCTCTTTTATCCGCCATTCGAGCTCGTCGGAACCAATCCGCTCTTCCAACCCGAAACGGAGTTCTTTCCCTACTGTATCGGCCACAAATTGATGTTCAGGATATTGGAAAACGTAACCAACGATCCCTTGGGGCGAGACTTTCTGTATGTCCTTTCCGGCGATTGTGATGGTTCCAGTTTTTGGTACCCGCAAACCGGTTATCAGGCTCATCAGCGTGCTCTTACCTGATCCGTTTTGACCGACAACAGCCGCGAATTCACCCTTATTTATCGTCAAATCAACCCCTGAAAGCACCGGTCCGCGACCATAATCGTACGTCAAGCCCTTGACTTCTATGATGGCCTCATGATAATCGGATCCATTTGCTCGGTCCATCTTATTTCCTGAATGGAGTGGATTTAGCTTGCCCAGGATCTTGGCAGCCTCTTCAGCAGTTTTTGGCAGTATGGCCTCGGGTTCCATATTCAAGATAGTCGGCCAGAGACTGACCACTTCAGGAATGAATAGGCCCATCTCGGATAATTTGTCAGCCAGACTGAGAACTTCTTCGGGTTTTCCATCAAAAGCAATCTTGCCGTGATCAAGAACAAGGATACGAGTCGCCAATGGTAGCAGGGCATCGATTTTATTCGACGATATCACCACCATCTGGGTTGACTGCGACTCGATCAATTCGTAGATCGTTTGAAGTACTTCCCGGGCACCTTCAGGATCAAGGTTGGTGAGGGGGCCATCTAGGAGCAAGACCTCCGGTTTCATCGCCAATCCTGAAGCGATTGCAATCCGTTGTTTCTGTCCACCTGAAAGAGCATAAACATAGTCTTCCCGCACGGCTTCCAGGCGGCATTTTTTCAGGGTCCATTCGAGTCTTTCACGAATTTCCTCTACGGGTAATCTGAGATTTTCTGGACCAAAGATGATTTCGTCCATGACAGTGAGATTTACCAATTGTGCTTCAGGATCTTGCAGAACCAGTCCTACCCGCCCCCTGCAGGCTCCCGACGTCCGGAGAATATCCGTCGAGTCAAGCAGCGCCGTGCCCGATATCCTGCCACCAGTTATCTGCGGGGTAACGCCTGCGATGATCTGCAGCAATGTGGTCTTTCCACTACCGGTTGGGCCAACCAGAAGCACAATTTCTCCGGGTTTGAAATCTAAGGATAAATTGTCTATTACAGGCGGGCTGTTCGTTGTGTATGAAAAACGGATATTCTGCAGTGTGATTTTTTCCATAGTTTTTCTCTTGATATAAAAATAAGGGTCGTACCCTTTGATTGTTCAGGTACGACCCAGTCGAGTCAGATATTCAAGGCTATGGCTCGATTACAGCTTCCGTTGGCGGTTTCACACCGATGCGCTCGAGAGCTTTCACGAGCAAATATCCGATGATGCCTGCAGCCACTCCTGAAAGCGTCACCTCTACAACGTAGATAATAAATGCCAAGGGCGGAAGGTTGCTGAAGCCAAAATAGAACCATCCATAGACCAACCCCAGGTCAGCCGATAAAATCCCGCCGATGATCGCAACCAGCAGGTCATAACGCTTATTCCGGAAGATAAAGTTGTATGCAATGTCGGGGCCAAAACCTTCCCAAAAATTAAACAGGAACACAGGTAGGCCGAAGGGATTCCCAGCCAGAATTTCGACCGCACTCCCAATGGTCATACTGATCGTCCCGCTCAAAGGTTTGCGGATCAAATTGCAGGCCAGAATCGCCCAGATGTAGAAACCGGGTCCAATGACAAATTCCGCATAAGGTCCGATCGCAGCCTCCAAAACCATACGAAGTTGCCCCCAGTAGGCTTTTGCAACGCCACCGATTGCGATCAGCGCAGCCATGACAACGACATCTCGGGTAGTATATGAGGCGACGAAGGCTGTTGCTCCAGCTTCTTTAGCCCAATTCAGGAAAAAGGCAATAAGAAAGTAGAAGCACAGACCCCATAATATAGCGCTTAAGATCACCGCCAATTCTGCCCTGCTGCCAAAGAAAGCGGCTATTCCGAATACAATGGCCAACAAGGGGAGCAACGGTTTTTTCATAATCGTTTTTGGAAATACTGATAGCCAGGCAGACACTTTAATACTCCTCCATATATATTCTTTGAGAATTTTTCTTGATCGGACGAAAAGTGCGTGTAATCTGGAGTCTAATTATTCGATTGGCGCCTCCTTTCACTCTAAATCATTTGGTCAGAGTACAAACCCCCATTCCGTCAATGACGATTTTATATTAGATGCCTTTGACCTTCACTCAAGGTCAAGTAAGACAAACCCAACAAAGAGGAACTAGAACACGAACAGTGAAACTGCTGCAAAATTGAACGCTGAAAAATCAATCCCTGCACATCAGGAGAACAGAAATCCAAAACATAAAACTAAAAACCTATAACCCAGGTAGAAGTTTTTCGTTACGTATTAAGGTCAGATCAGCAATTCGCCGAAAGATTCTTTACAAACGCAATACTCAAATCGGCGATTTGCTTATGTGATTGGCCGGTTTTCTATAATTTTTGGATAAATGCCTATCGGCCAAGCACAATCACCCCTTTTCCCTTGATTTCACAAATTCCACCAAATTTCCCCTTGACAAAGAACATATGTTCAAGTATTATATTCTTAGAACATGTATTCTTCTTCTTGGACAGTTCCCCGGCTACGGCTGGGAAGGAGGCTTTTATGATGGCACGCAAACGGAAAGCGGGGTTAACTGAGCCCCAGATTAAAGTTCTGGAAGTGTTGGATCGCTTCCATAGAAAAAACGGCTATCCCCCCTCCATCCGCGAAATCAAAGACAAAGCCCAGCTTTCCTCCACCTCGGTCGTCAACTATTACTTAGACCAACTCGAGGAAATGGGTTACATCGAGCGTGACGAGCACGTCTCACGCGGCATCCGGTTGATCAAATCTTTGGCAGAGATCCCTTCTGCAGTGGGCAAGTCTGCTTACAAAGTTCGCCAGATCCTGGAAGATACGCTGCACATCCCTGTGATCGGCCGGATCTTCGCCAGCGCGCCGGTGCCTGTGCCCGCCAGCAACTTCTCGTACATGGACTTTGAAACTACCGTTGACGTAGCGTTGAGCATGCTGCCTGAGCGGGAAGTTGAGAAGCTCTATGCCCTGGAAGTGCGCGGGGACTCGATGATCGACGCCATGGTTTATGACGGCGATATCGTCATTATGAAACCTACCAAGGAAGTGCGGAATGGCGAAATGGTGGCGATCTGGCTGGTTGATCGGGATGAGACCACGTTGAAATACTTCTACCTGGAAAATGGGCGCGTCCGGCTGCAGCCGGCCAACCCCACCATGACACCCATCTACATCGATAATCCTGAAACGGTCCAGATTCAGGGAAAGGTAGTCATGGTGATCCGTCCCATGAAAGAAGGACTCAAGCAGTAATCCGTGATCCACAGCGCCGCAGGCGGGTACGCAATACCCGCCTGCGGCTCTTTAAGCCGCCGGTTTCGGTGGTAGAATACCCCCCGTGACGGCACATTCCGGCCTTCCCCATATTCCTATCTTGAAAAGAATCTTCGATGGTTGCCTGACCCTGCCAGGGCTGGTACTGATTTCGCCCATCCTGGGAATTGTGGCGATCCTGGTCAGGCTCAACCTGGGTTCACCGGTCTTGTTTCGCCAGGTCCGCCCGGGGTTTATGGGACGCCCCTTCGTAAACTACAAATTTCGGTCGATGAAAGACTCTCACGATATGCAAGGTCGCCCCTTGCCCGATACCCAGCGGCTGACCCGCCTGGGGCAATTCCTGCGATCAACCAGCCTGGACGAGCTGCCGGAGCTGTTCAACGTGCTAAGCGGCGAGATGAGCCTGGTGGGACCGCGCCCGCTGCTCATGCAGTACCTGGAGCGCTACTCGACCGAGCAGTTCCGCCGCCAGCATGTGCTGCCCGGTATCACCGGATGGGCGCAGGTCAACGGCCGCAACGCCTTATCCTGGGAAGAAAAATTCCGCCTGGATATCTGGTATGTGGACCACTGGTCGTTGTGGCTGGATGTGCGCATCCTGGCGCTGACCCTGTGGAAAGTGACCAAACGCGAAGGCATCAGCCAGCCCGGCCACGCCACGGCAGAGGAATTTATGGGAAATCTACCGCCAGAGACCGGAGGGCAAGAATAAGGCATGCTGCCCGCTAAAGCCGCGCACACCGCTCTATACCGGTCGCTGTACCGCATCCGGCATTTTGAAGAGACTGTGCTGGAGAACTTCCCCAAAGGGGTGTTCTTTGGCACCACGCACACATACCTGGGGCAAGAAGCCAACGCGGTGGGGATACTCAGCCACCTTCAACAACCCGATATCGTCTTCAGCAACCACCGCTGTCACGGCCACTTCCTGGCCTATGGCGGCGATCCACGCGCCCTGTTTGCGGAATTGATGGGCAAAGCCACGGGCGTCTGCGGCGGGCGCGGCGGCTCTCAGCACTTGCAGTGGCGGAATTTCTATTCCAACGGGGTCCAGGGAGGTATCGTCCCGATCGCCACCGGTATGGCCCTGGCTGAAAAGATCAAAGACAGTCCGGCCATCGTGATCGCTTTTTTGGGAGATGGCACACTGGGTGAAGGAATCGTCTACGAATCCCTGAATATTGCCGCGCTTTGGGAAGTTCCCATCCTGTATGTGGTGGAGAACAACCGCATCGCCCAAACCACGCCGGTCGAGCAGGCGGTGGCAGGCAGCATTTCAGGGCGATTTACAGCCTTTGGCCTGCCTGTGCTCGAGCTGGATACCAGCGATGTGCTCCTGATCCACGAAACATCCCACATCCTCCTGTCTGAAGTCCGCCAAAAGCGCCTCGCACAGGCCCTGGTTTTGAACACTTACCGCTTCGGCCCGCATTCTAAAGGTGACGACACGCGTGACCCTGAAGTCATGGCGCGCCTGCAAGTAGAACACGACCCCCTGCTGATCCATGGGGGACGCCTCAGCGCCACAGAACGGAACGCCATTGAAAGCGAAGTGCGCCAGGAGATCGAGGCAGACTTCCACCAGGCTTTGGAGGATCCTTTCCCGGTCTTCGACCCCCAGGAAAATGCATGACGACCGTACTGGAATCGTTAAATTCAGCTTTGCACCAGGCCTTCACGGCAGACGAACGCGTCTATCTGCTCGGAGAGGACATCCTTGACCCTTACGGCGGGGCGTTCAAGGTCACGGACGGGCTTTCTTCGGCTTTTCCGGGAAGGGTCCTGACTACCCCCATCTCGGAGGCCAGCCTGGTGGGGGTAGCCACAGGGATGGCACTGCGCGGCCTGCGCCCGGTGGTCGAGATTATGTTTGGGGATTTCCTCACCCTGGCCGCTGACCAGATCATCAACCACGCCGCCAAGTTCCGCTGGATGTACAACGAACAGGTGCGCGTCCCTATGCTGATCCGCACCCCGATGGGCGGGCGCCGGGGTTACGGTCCCACCCACAGCCAGACGCTGGAAAAGCTCTTCCTGGGTATTCCCGGCCTCCAGGTGCTGGCACCGTGCGCTCTGAGCGCTCCCGCACAAACAGGAGTCCCGCAATCGCTGGCTGCCGGCGGGCCGGGCGACCTGCTCTACCGGGCAATTCTTACAACAGAAGATCCGCTTCTATTTATCGAGAACAAGCTGCTCTACCTGCAGCCGGTGCAGGATGAAAACAGCCTGGGCGAATATGAGGTAAGGCTCCAGCCTGGGAAGGATGGAACCACCCGTACACCCTGGGCGCCTGCCTATAGCTTAATCCTAAGGGCCGCCCCGCCTCCCAGCCTGACCATCGCAGCCTATGGATACATGGCTGAGCTGGCGCGCCAGGCTGCCCGGCAGCTCGCTTATGAACAGGAAATCTTCACCGAGCTGGTTATCCTCACCCAACTGGCCCCCTGTTCCATGCAGCCGGTTTTAGACTCGCTCAAGCGCACCAAAAGGCTGCTTGCGGTGGAGGAAGGCACGCTGACCCTGGGCTGGGGGGCGGAGGTGCTGGGGCGCGCCGCTGAAGCGCTTGGGCCAGGCTTGAAAGCCTGTGGACGGGTAGCAGCGCAAGAGACGCCCGTTCCGGCCTCAGGAGCTTTAGAAAACAGTGTTTTGCCGGGCGTGACGGATATCTTTTCGGCAGCAATCCAATTGAATCGTTTATAATCGTGAATATGCCCGAACCGATGGCTGTGATCATTCCTTTGCTGAACCCCAACGAGCCTGAGGCCCAGGTGGCAGCTATCCTGGTGGCCGAGGGACAGGCGGTTTCCAAAGGGGACATCTTGTGTACCCTTGAGACGACCAAATCCGCGGCGGATGTGGCAGCGGAAGGGGCGGGTTTCGTGGTTGGGCTGCGCTTCAGCCAGGGAGAGACGGCCCGCGCTGGGGAGATCCTGTGCTACCTGGCAGATTCTCCCGGCTGGAAACCGCCCACCTCGCCATCCCAGGCTCCATTTGCGAGCCAGCCACAGGCCTCTGGAAACATCCCCGCTGGCATGCGCATCTCGCAAAAGGCGCTCGCGCTGGCTCAGGAGCAGGGTGTCGACCTCAGCCTGCTGCCGTCCAGCACCTTCGTCACCGAGAGCCTGGTGCGCTCCGCCCTGGAAAAGTCCCGGCAAGCCGGGAAACCCGGATTCGCTGATTTTGCACTCCCCAAAGATAGCTTTGACCCAACGGCGATCATCGTCTATGGCGGCGGCGGGCACGGCAAGTCGCTGATCGATCTGCTGCGCGCCCTGGGGACCTATCGTATCGTTGGCATCATCGACGACGGGTTGGATCCAGAAAGCCAGCCAAAGATCATGGGCGTGTCCGTGCTGGGCGGGGCTGCGGCGCTGCCCGGCCTCTACCAGCAGGGTGTGCGCCTGGCGGTTAACGCCGTGGGTGGCATCGGCAACGTAGCCGTCCGCATCCAGGTTTTCGAGCGGCTGGCGGAGGCCGGCTTTGCCTGCCCGGCGGTGGTGCATCCCTCAGCCGTGGTGGAGCCAAGCGCGACGCTTTCGGCGGGGGTGCAGGTCTTCCCGCTCGCCTACGTGGGCAGTGAAGCCCGCCTAGGGTACGGCGCTATCATCAATACAGGCGCCATCGTCTCGCACGACTGCGTGGTAGGAGACTATGCCAATCTGTCACCGGGCGCCATCCTGGCGGGAGAAGTCCAGGTTGGCTCAGCCGCCCTGATTGGGATGGCTGCCACCGTGAACCTGCGTACAAGCATCGGAAAAGGCGCCCGCGTTGGCAACGGAGCCACGGTGAAAGGCGATGTGCCGGAGGGTGGTGTGGTGCGCGCCGGATCAACCTGGCCCACTTAAGCCCAAAATGGTGATCAATCGATGAAACCGATCCACAACATTCCCATGTCCTCTCCCGACCTGACGGAGGCTGAAAGAGCCGCCGTCGCGGCCGTGATGCAAACCCCATCCCTGAGCATGGGTCAAGAAATCCAGGCTTTCGAAGGTGCCATCCGCAGCTTTACAGGCAGCAAACACGCCATCGGGGTCAGCTCAGGTACAGCCGGGCTGCACCTGTGCGTGCATGCCGCCGGGATCACAGATGGCGATCTGGTCATCACCACCCCCTTTTCCTTCGTCGCTTCTTCGAATGTGCTGCTCTTCGAGAGGGCTGTGCCGGTATTTGTGGATGTGGATCCTCTGACTGGAAACATCGCTCCAGACCAGGTGCACCAGGCGGCCATAGACCTGGCTCAGGGAGGCCAGGCAGCCAAAAGGTGGCTGCCCAGGCGAGGAGCACCCGAGCATTCCAAACTAAAGGCCATTCTACCGGTCGATGTGTTCGGTCAGCCCGCCGACCTGGATCCCATCCGGGAGACTGCCCGCACCCTGGATTTAAAAGTGATTGAAGACTCTTGCGAGGCACTGGGTGCAGAATACAAAGGCAGGCTGGCTGGCACGCTGGGGGATTACGGCATCTTTGCCTTTTATCCGAACAAGCAGATCACCACCGGAGAGGGTGGGATGGTGGTAACGGACGATGATGAGGCGGCCGCCCTGATGCGCGCTTTACGCAACCAGGGCCGCGCCCCGGGCGATACCTGGCTCCAGCACACCCACCTGGGGTACAATTACCGGCTGGACGAAATGAGCGCCGCCCTGGGCCGTGTGCAGATGGCCCGGCTGGAGGAGCTGCTGGCCAGGCGGGAGCAGGTGGCAGCCTGGTACGGCGAACGCCTGCCGGAGATTCCGGGGGTGGAGGCACCCCAAGTGGTAGCAGACACTACCCGCATGAGCTGGTTTGTGTATGTCATCCGCTTTGCCCCATCGATCGACCGGGATGCGGCAGCCGCGGCACTATCCAAACAGGGAATACCCGGGCGGCCTTATTTCCTGCCCATCCACCTGCAGCCCTACATGGTGGAGCGTTTCGGTTACCAGGCGGGCGACTTCCCGGTCACCGAGGAGCTGGGCAAGCGAGGGCTGGCGCTGCCCTTCTCTGGTTTGATGACCCAAGATCAGGTTGACCAGGTGTGCCGGGTTTTACAACAGATTTTGGAGAAAGCTGCTTGATGGGCTAGGTAGTTTTCAGTTTTTCCGTGAACTTTTCAAAAAGCCATCTCGTCTCCGTAATTTTTTTGAGCTTAACTTGAAGGAGGAACTTTCCATGAACTTTTCCATGTGGAAAAAAGCATTACAGATCATCCCGCACGTCAGCAAAGAAGAATGGCAAAAACTGGATGTCATCTCCAAGTGGCTGATCGCCACCCGGGCAGCCGTTCTGATCATGACCTTCTTGTCCGGGGCAATCGCCGGCATCCTGGCGGTGCAAGCCGGCAAGTTCAACTTCCTATACTGGCTCCTGGTCACCTTGGGGCTGATCTTCGCCCACGCCACCAACAACCTGCTCAATGACTATACCGATTATGTCAGGGGCGTGGATAAGGATAACTACTACCGCGCCCAATACGGTCCCCAACCCCTGGTGCACGGGCTGTGGACCAAGCGCGTCTTGCTCACCTACGCGGCCGTGACGGGGCTGATCGCCCTGGCTTGCGGCGGCGCGCTGGTCTGGATGCGCGGCGGATTAACCCTGCTCCTGCTCGGGTTGGGCGTGTTCTTCGTTCTGTTTTACACCTGGCCGTTGAAGTACATCGCCCTGGGTGAGATTGCTGTCTTGATCGTCTGGGGACCTTTGATGATCGGCGGTGGGTACTACGTGATCACCGGCGACTGGAGCTGGAACATCGTCATCGCCAGCCTGCCGTATGCGCTGGGGGTCACGGGAGTGATCTTCGGCAAGCACATCGACAAATACGAGATGGACAAGGCCAAGCGCATCCACACCCTGCCCGTTCTGCTGGGCGAAAAAGTCTCCCGCTACACCGTGCTGGGCATGCTGGCGCTGCAGTATCTCTCCGTGGTATACCTGATCGTGATCCGCTTCTTTACTCCCGCCTCCTTCTCCTTTACCCCCGTACTTTTGATCGTCTTCTTGGCGTTGACGTCCTTCCGCCAGATCCTGCCCATGTTCCGCAAGCCCAAACCGGCTGAAAAGCCGGAGGGATATCCGGATGTCTGGCCAAATTATTTCGTGGCGGGAGCCTTTGTCCACAACCGTGCGTTTGGGATGTGGTTCCTGCTCGGTTTGATCCTGGATACGGTGATCAAGGCGATTCTATAAAGCCCGAAAAACCTTTAACCACCAATTAAAACAAAATGATTAGCCTTCGGATTCATCCGAAGTTAGGCAGGAAAGACCAGGTCTTCCTTGCCTGCCAGGCGGTCCTGGATGCGCTGGATGACGGTATCCAAGTGCCTGGGCTTGTGGACAAAATCCAGGTCATCGGTGCGGATGGTCAGCACCTGGCACAGGTCGAA
>Ga0315275_10004114_pt1 | contig 13567 bp, 12 predicted proteins | sample YL17G03_0_MG_FD_205557 | JGI IMG/M metagenome (GOLD analysis project Ga0315275, IMG submission 205557) | Sediment microbial communities from Yellowstone Lake, YNP, Wyoming, USA - YL17G03_0 | ecosystem: Environmental > Aquatic > Freshwater > Lake > Sediment | place: USA: Wyoming | collected... | reverse complement strand
CACCGTGACGACGTCGTAGTCGTCGCCGACGGTGAAGTTCAAGACCTTGAACGCGGCCACAGCGCCGTTGAGCACCTGGGTGCAGAGCATCGGGCACTCGTAGTAGACCAGCGACAGGATGACGGGCCGCTGCCCGAAGTACTCGGCGAGCTTCACCTGCCGGCCCGCCTCGTCCCGGAACACCGCGTCGAGCGGAATCTGCGCGTCCAGTTTCTGGTCGATCCCCACTTTGGCCAGAATGTCGGGCACCAGTTCGGACGAGGTGCCGGGCGGCGGGCCGCCGACATCGGCGCCCGTGAACCGGGGGGGCTGCGCGGCTGCGCTGGCCGCGACGGCCAGGGCGAGCGCGAGGGCGATGGACAGTACGTTCATTTCGCCTTCTCTTGCTGACGGACCGGCAGCCCGTCCTTCAACACCTGCTGCATGGCGACGTCGATCGGCACGCGGACCATGCCGCCCCGGGCGTCGACCCAGCCGTACGTCGTGAGCATCACGTCTTCCTGGTCGCGCAGCGTCTTCAGATCCGCCGCCGGGTTGGCCTGGATGCGGGGCTCTGGCGGCAGACGCTCCTCGCCAGGGGCCGCCGGCTGCGCCTGGCCGGCCACCGGCTGGATCTGGGCGTCCTGGTTCGCCGCCTGCGCGGAGAACAGCCGGATGACCAGGTAGACCACCAGGTAGGTGGCAATGGCCATCACGGTGATGCCTGCGATGAACACGGCCAGCGGGCGGATCTTGACGTCCCGCGTCTCGTAGGCCGTGCTCGCCGACTCGCCGTCGTCTGCCTCGTGCTTGTGGTTGTGACTCGCCATATGCTCGCTCACTGCCGCTTACCCCACCCTCATGCCGGGCTACAGCTTGATACACCCGTCCGGCTCAGCGACCGCGTCACATCACGCTGCAAACCGCTCGACGCGGCGGACAAGCGCATCTCCAGGGTGCTGTCGGCGGAAGCGATGGGTCCCCAACCCATCGCGGACTTCGGCCCCTGCGATGCACTTGTCGTGCAACCGTGCTCGCCGCGCTCGCATGGTTTGCTGCGCGACATGACGCGGCCGCCTCGACTCCCCGAATCCCGAACCCCGAATCCCGACTGTCCGCCGAAGTCCGCCGAACCCCGTGCCGCGGGCGGAGGCGGACTCAGTGCCCCTGCGGGGCCTGGAGCGCGTGCTCGAAGTCGCCGTCGTGGACGGGCAGCAGTGAGCGGCTCTTCAGGTTGCCGATGAAGAGCGACACCCAGATGCCGCCAAGCCCGATGACCGCCGCCAGATCGAGCCAGTGGACGCGCAACCCCTCGGGGTACGCTTCCGGGCCGATCAGGAAAAACAAATCCAGCAGCCGCGCCGCGATCAGCCACATCGCCATCCGCGCGAGCACTGTCGCGTTGCGCTTCGTCTTGCGCGACAACAGCACGGCGAAGGGCACGACGAAGTGGCAGGCGACCAGCGCCATCGCGAGGTACTCCCAACCGTGGTGCATCCGGTGCTGGTACCACGGGATCTCTTCCGGCAGGTTGGCCGACCAGATGATCAGGAACTGCGAGAACGCGAGGTACGCCCACACCATCGAGAAGGCGAAGAGCAGCTTGCCGAAGTCGTGGAAATGGGCGGGGTTGTACACGCCCGCCATCGGGGCCTCTTTCGAGAGGCGGCGCGCCACGATGATGGCGATGGCCAGGCCCATGATGGCCTGCCCGATCACGAACAGGAACCCGTACATCGTCGAGAACCAGTGCGGCTCCATCGACATGGCCCAGTCGATCGACGCGAAGGTCATTGAGAGGACGTAGATCACGAGGCCGCCGGCGCTGACGCGCTGCATGCGCACGCCGAGGGCGGGATCGCCGGTGCGATCCTGCTCGGCGGACCACCGCGAGAGGACGAATGCGAGGCCGCACCAGATGGCGAAGTAGATCGCCGCGCGGACCAGGAAGAACGGCGTGTTCAGGTACGCGGCTTTCCCCGACAGGATGTGGTCGCCGGCGACCATCGCGGTGTCGGTCCACGGGTAGAGGCTCTTCATGCCGAACGCGATCGGCACGAACAGGAGCGCCATCCAGGGCAGCGTACGCGCGGCCGCTTCGAAGATGCGGCGCAGGACGACGCCCCACCCGCCGCCCGACATGTGGTGCAGCATCGAGAGCGCCAGCCCGCCCAGGGCTGCCGCGAGCCAGAAGAGGAACGCCAGCAGGTACGCATGGAAGAACTGCCCCGGGTTCAGGAGCGCGCCAGAGGCTGCGGCCACCAGGCCGACCACCCCCACGATGAGGGAACGCTGGCGGAGGCGGTCCAGGCTGGCGGGCGGGGTGTAGGTCGCGAGGTGCATGAGGTTTAGGTTGCCTGTTCGCTCGTCTACTTCTTGTCTGAGGCCTCGAGCCGCGCCCGTTCGGCGGCCGGCACGTCGCTGACCGTGGCCTGCTGGCTGCGCTGCAGGGCGCGGAGGTAGGCGACAATCGCCCAGCGGTCGCTGACCGGAATCTGCGCGGCGTAGTCGGGCATCGCGCCGAACCCGCTGGTGATCACGTCGAAGACGTAGCCCGGCGCCGCCTGGCGCAGCCGATCCAGGTGAAAGGTCGGCGGCTTCCGGTAGCCGCGGCGCACGATCATGCCGTCGCCCATGCCCGTCCGACTGTGGCACGGCGAGCAGAAGATGTCGTAGCGCTCGTGCCCGCGATCCATCACGGCCTTCGTGATCGCGAACGGGAAGACCGCCGCGGGCTTGCCGTCGACCTTGCCCGTGACGAGCAGGGTATCTTCGTTCAGGTGGCCGCGGGCGATGGTGCCGTCGACCAGCGGCCGCGCCGACCGCTGGTCGGCGTAGAAGTCGCTCTTCGCGTACGGCTTGAACTTCGGCTGGTCGTGCATGTCCTGCCGGCAGCCGGCCACGAGCACGCTGGCCGCGAGGCCGCAGGCCGCCACGACGATCCGCGTCTTAGCGTTCAACGTCGTTCACCTCTCGCGGGCCGAGGCTCTCGAGGAACCGCCGCGTCTCGGTCTGGTGGAACTTCGGGTCGCCCGACTCGATGCACAGGAAGAACCGGTCGCGGCTGGCCATGGCGAACCGCTTCGCGTTGAAGACAGGATGGTACGGCATCGGCAGCCCGTTCAGGAGGATCATCCCGAGCACGGCCGCGAGCGCCGAGAAGAGGATCGTCGTCTCAAAGGCCGGAACGATGAACGATGGCCAGCTGTGGAGGGGGCGGCCGCCGATATTGAACGGGTAGGCGATGGTCGACGCCCAGTACTCCAGGCCGTAGCCCGCCAGGGCGCCGATCGCGCCGCCGCAAAGGACGATGAAGGGCAGCTTCGTCTGCGGCAGCCCGAGGGCCTCGTGCAGCTCCTCGATGGGCATCGGCGAGTAGGCGTCCATCTTGCGGAAGCCGGCCTCGCGGGCCTTGTGGGCCGCCTGCACGAGAGCGGTCGGGCTCTCGAACTCGGCCACCAGTCCGTATGTCTGCGCGTGCTCCATAGAGAACCCCTAGTGCTTCCGCCCCTCCACTCTCGCTGCGGGCACCATCGTGCGCATCTCGAAGATCGAGATCATCGGCAGGAAGCGGAGGAACAGGAGCAGCAGCGTCAGGAACAGGCCGATTGTCCCGATATAGGTGGCCCAGTCCCAGAAGGACGGCGAATACATCCCCCACGACGAGGGCAGGAAGTCGCGATGGAGGCTGGTCACGATAATGACGAACCGCTCGAGCCACATGCCGACGTTGATGACGATCGACAGGCACCAGAGCACCACGACGTTGGTGCGGCAGCGCTTGAACCACAGCAGCTGGGGGATCAGCACGTTGGTGAGAATGAGCCCCCAGTACGCCCACCAGTACGGGCCGGTCATGCGGTTGAGCATCATGAACCGCTCGTAGTGGTTGCCGCTGTACCAGGCCATGAACGCTTCGATCGAGTAGCCGTAGGCCACGATGAGTCCCGTGGCCAGCATGACCTTGGCCATCACGTTGAGGTGCTTCATCGTGATGAAGTCCTGCAGGCCGTAAATGGCGCGGATCGGGATCGAGAGCGTCAGCACCATCGCGAACCCGGAGTAGATGGCGCCCGCGACGAAGTACGGCGGGAAGACCGTCGTGTGCCAGCCCGGCACGACCGACACCGCGAAGTCGAAACTCACCACCGTGTGGACCGAGACCACCAGCGGCGTGGCCAGGCCGGCCAGCAGCAGGTACGCCGTCTCGTAGCGGTGCCAGTGCATGGCGGAGCCGCGCCAGCCGAGGGCGAAGATGCCGTAGATGACGCGGCCCAGCTTCGACGGCGTGCGGTCGCGCAGCGTCGCCAGGTCGGGGATGAGCCCCACGTACCAGAAGAGCAGCGACACGGTGGCGTAGGTCGACACCGCGAAGACGTCCCAGATGAGCGGGCTGCGGAACTGCGGCCACATGCCCATGGTGTTCGGGATGGGCATCAGCCAGTAGGCGAGCCACGGGCGGCCGACGTGAATGAGCGGGAACATGCCCGCGCAGGCCACGGCGAACAGCGTCATCGCCTCGGCGAACCGGTTGATCGAGGTGCGCCACTGCTGGCGCAGCAGCAGCAGGATGGCCGAGATGAGCGTGCCCGCGTGGCCGATGCCGATCCACCACACGAAGTTGGTGATGTCGAACGCCCAGCCGACCGGGATGTTGTTGCCCCAGATCCCGATGCCCTTGACGAACAGGTAGCCGACCGACACGAAGAGCAGCCCGGCCAGCGACGCCGAGACGCCGAGGCTCAACAGCCAGCCGAGCGAGATCTTCTGCGTCAGGACGATCGAGCTGATCTTGTCGGTGACGGTGGAGAACGAGTGGCCGGGCGCAAGGTACGCCGCCTGCTGCTCGCGTCCGCCGCCGGCGGGGGTTGTCACGGCCGTGTCGCTCATCTGCTACTTCTCGCCGTGTCCATCGCTGGCGGGCGTGCCGCTGGCGAGTTCCGGATTGACGTTCTTCAGCGCCGCCAGGTACGTCGTCCGCGGCCGGACGCCCAGTTCGCCCAGGAGCGAGTAGTTCAGCGCCTCGGCCCGCAGTTTCGCGATGCGGCTCTCGGGGTCGTTGATGTTGCCGAACACGATCGCCTCGGCCGGGCAGGACTGCTGGCACGCGGTGACGATGTCGCCGTCACGGACCAGGCGGTCCTCCTTCTCGCTCTCGATCTTCGCGCGGTTGATCCGCTGCACGCAGTAGGTGCACTTTTCCATGACGCCGCGGCTGCGCACGGAGACGTCCGGGTTGCGCCCCATCTTGAGCGTCGGCGTCTCCCAGTCCTGGTAGAGCAGGAAGTTGAAGCGCCGCACCTTGTACGGGCAGTTGTTCGAGCAGTAGCGCGTGCCCACGCAGCGGTTGTAGACCATGTCGTTCAGGCCTTCGTCGCTGTGGACCGTCGCCGCCACCGGGCACACCACCTCGCATGGCGCGTTCTCGCAGTGCTGGCACATCACCGGCTGGTGGTACGCCTCGGGCGAGTCCGGCGTGCCCTTGTAGTAGGTGTCGATGCGGATCCAGGCCATCTCGCGACCCTTGGCCACCTGCTCCTTGCCCACCACCGGCACGTTGTTCTCGGACTGGCACGCGACCACGCAGGCGTTGCAGCCCACGCACGAGTTGATGTCGATCGCCATGCCCCACGCGTAGCCCTTGTACTCGTGCTCCGGGTACATGGTCAGTGTCCTGGGCGGATCCGGCTCCATCGCCTTCGCGAAGCCGGGGTTCGCTTTGTACTGCTCGAGCGTGCCCGTGCGGATGATCGCGCGCCCGTCCATGTCGTGATGGAGCTGCGTGCTGGCCAGCGGCATCGTCGCGCCCGTGACGGCCAGCGCCGCGCCGCCTGCCGACCACTGGGCCGCGGCGGTCCGGATGGCGAACGCGTTGAACCCGACACCGTTCGCGACCCGGCCCGCCCGCGTCCGGCCGTAGCCGAGGTGGACGGTCACGGTGTCGTCGGCCTGGCCGGGCACGATCCACACCGGGCCCTCCACACGTCCGGCCGGCACCTTCAGCTCGACCACGTCTTCGTTCTTGATCGCGAGCCGTGCAGCCGTGGCCGGGCTCACCTGGATCGTGTTGTCCCAGGTCAGCTTCGTGAACGGCTTCGGCAGTTCCTGGAGCCAGCCGAGATTCGCGAAGCGGCCGTCATGCACCGTCGGGTCGGGCCGGAACGCCACCTCGAGCCCGGTCGCCGGCGCAGACGCCGGGCCGATGGCCGCGATCACATCGCCCAAGGGGAACGTCTTCGGCGCGAACGCGCTCGCCGCCACCACGCCGTCGTGGACGGCCTTGCGCCAGTAGACTTCGAAATCGGGCGCGCCGGCCTGCGCGGCGGTTGCCTTCCAGGTGTCGCGCACGACGTCGTGCGTTGACCGGCCGGGCATCTTTGACAGCCCCGTCAGCACGTCGTGAGCCGACTTGCCGCCGTAGAGCGGCGCAATCAGGGGCTGCATGATCGTCGCGGTGCCGTCCCAGGCGCGCGCATCGCTCCAGGTCTCGAGGGCGTGCGCCTCGGGCACGTGCCACTGGCACTTCGCCGAGGTCTCGTCCTCGTAGAGCCCCAGGTGCACGCTGAACGCCACCTTCGCCAGCGCGTCGCCGAACGTCAGATCGGCAGGCGCCGTGTAGACCGGGTTGCCGCCGAGGATCAGCAGCACGCCGACCCTGCCCGCCTGCATGTCGGCGGCAAGCGATCGGATCGAGTCGAGTTGGTCGATCGGCGCCGCTTCGACGGGGTCCGTGTAGACGACTGTGGCGCCGGCATTGCCGAGCGCCTGGTTGATGGCATGGGCGAGCGCGTGCACGGCGGCCGGCTGCTCCTCGCCGGCCACGACGATCGACGCGCCCTTGTGGGCCATCAGGTCGCGGGCGGCGGCGTCCACAAACAGCCGCGCGTGTTCGGGAGCTGATGTCTGGGGCGCGCCGGGCACGCCGACCACCCACGCCAGCGCGCGGGCCACGTGCGCCAAGTCGCTCGGCTTCACCGCGAGGCGGTGATCGGCCTTCCCGCCGGTGTTGGTCGGCGCGCTCTCGGCCGCGTACAGGCGGCTCATATCGGCGTTGGCGCCGCGCACGCGCCGGCCCGACGCGAAGTCCCGGATGTAGCGCACCGACCCGGGCATCGTGCCGAGGAAATCGGCGTCGAGCGCGACCACGATCTTCGCCTTGTCGAACTGGTAGCGCGTCTCGACGCAGGTGCCGAATGCGGCCTTCGCGCCGGCGCGCGCCTGGTGGCGGCCGACCGCGTCGTACTGGTGCCACCGGGCCGCCGGGAACTCCGCGAGCAGTTCGGTGATCTGGCGGGCCAGCGTCGGCGAGGTCACCGTCTCCGTCAACACGCGGATGCCCGCGCCCCGAGACGCGCGCGCGGGCTCGACAACGGCGCGCAGCGCGGCCAGAAAGGCGCTCCAGGTGCGGATGTCGCCCGCGTGGATCAGCGCCTGCGAGCGGTCGGGATCGTAGAGGCCGAGGATCGACGCCTGCGCGTAGATATCTGTCGCACCCAGGCTCGCGGGATGCTCGGGGTTGCCCTCGATCTTGGTCGGCCGGCCTTCGTGGCTCTCGACCAGCACGCCGGTGGCGTAGCCGCACAGCGTCACGGCCGTGGCGAAGAAGAGCGGCCTGCCCGGGACGATCTCCTCGGGTGCGCGCACGTAGGGCACGATGGCTTCAGCCGGCTGCTTGGTGCAGGCGCTCACGCCGGCCAGTGCGAGCGACGCGCCCATCAGGCGGAGGAACTGACGCCGGCCGACCGGATCGGTGAACTCGGACGCCGCCTCGGGGAACTCGCGGTGGAGGTACGCCTGGAAGGCCTCCGTGTTGGCGAGTTCTTCGAGACTGCGCCAGTACTCCGGGCCGCTGGAGCCATCCAGTTGTGCCCGCAGGGCAGAAAGGTCGATCTCGTGATGTTCGCTCATGCGTGAATCCGGCCGTGTCCTGCTTGCTGGGCGCCCGCTAGCGGTGGCACGTCGAGCAGTTGGTCAGCTTCTTGACCTGGTATTCCTTCACGAGTTGTCCGCCCAGCGCGAGTTGGTCGGCGGGCGGCTGATAATCCACCGTGAACACCGCCGAGCGGGGCCGCAGGTACTTCTCCGGGGCCCGGTGACAGTCGAGGCACCACTCCATCTGGAGCGTGTTGACGGTCCACATCAGGGGCATCTGGTCCACGCGACCGTGGCACGTCGTGCAGCCGACGCCCTTGTTCACGTGGATGCTGTGGTTGAAATACACGTAATCCGGCAGGTCGTGAACCTTGACCCACTGGATGGAGACGTCGTTGGCGTAGCTGGCGCGCACGGGCTCGAGGTACGGGCTGCTCGAGAGGATCTGTGCGTGGCAGTTCATGCAGGTCTTGGTGGGCGGGATGCCGGCCGGCGCGGACTTCTCCACCGCGGTGTGACAATAGCGGCAGTCGATGCCGTTGCCTGCGACGTGGCGTTCGTGGCTGAACTGGATCGGCTGTTGCCGGGCTTCGTAGGCGCGCGTCACGTACGGCGACTTGCCCACGTAGTAGAGCAAGATGCCGCTGCTGGCCACGAGAATGATCAGGCCTGCCAGCATGATTCTGGCGATGCCATTGGCGCTCGGATGGAAGATCTGGGACATTGGCGACGCTGAATCAGTTGTGCCGATTTTCCGCAGAATACTACAGATTCTGGTGAAGATCGAGGGCCGATCCCCTCGTCCGGGCGCGCGCGATCTCGTGAACAGACGTTCACTTGCTGCGGCGATTGTTCACGGCGGGCGGCATGCTATCGTAGATCAATCCTGACTGTACTCTGCAGGCGGCGCCGTGTCACCCGCCGGGTGCGAGGCGCGGGCGAACGCGCGGGGCAGGGATCGCGTGTTTGCTCGGAGATCGCTGCGACGCATTCGAACACGAGGCAGGCATCGGCTTTGCAAGCGCTTGTGATCGTCCACCCGATCTTGCGCGCTTGAGCAGGAGGCTCCCATGAAGAAACGTTGGCTGCCAGTTGTGTGCGCCGTGATTCTGACGTCGGGTCTGATCCTGACCGCGTGCGCCAAAGAGAAGGACCACGACGACGACGAGGGCACAAGCGCGCTGATCACCGCGCCTTCGTCCACCCCGACCGTCGCGGGCACGACGCCGACCCCCACGCCGACGCCCACACCCACGCCGACGCCCACGCCGACGCCAACACCGACCCCCACGCCCACGCCGACGCCGACGCCCGTGACGGCGGTGGCTTACACGCAGGACATCAGGCCGATCCTAGTGTCCAGTTGCACCCGCTGCCACAGCAATTTCGGGACCTACTCGGGCATCAAAACCGTCGTTGTTGCGGGGAGCGCTTCATCGAAGCTCGTGACGAAGACGCAGTCGAGCGGCTCGATGTACACCTACCTGCCGGCCGACCGTGCGACCAACGCCGCGCTCATCAAGACCTGGGTCGTGAACGGTGCGCCCGAGAATCGGTAGACTCGAACGCGGTGCCGTGTGGTAGATTGAGGCCGCCTCGACAGGCGGCCTCAGCCGTGTCCGGCAATTCCTTTCGAATCACCTGAACGGCCCCCTCGCCCGATAGGACCAGCGGGGAGCGCGACCCATGAGCGATCGCAAGTACCGACAGCGCGGGTACCAGGACGATAACCGCGACCGGCCGCCGCCGCGCGACAAGAGCGGTGGCCCCCAGGAGCCCAAGCCGCGCGGGGAACGCCCCGAGGGGCCGCGCACGCCCAACATGCCCGGGTTCCGCACGGTCGTGCGGTGCCATCGCTGCGGTGGTCTGGTGACGACCGCCGTCCTCGTGAACACGACCTGCCCGAAGTGCGCGAACGCCCTGCATTGCTGCGCCCAGTGCGAGTCGTTCTTGCCCTCGGCCCGCTACGAATGCATGCAGCAGATTCCCGCCCGCGTCGCGCCGAAGGACGCGTTCAATACCTGCGCGCTCTTCGACGCGCGGTCGACCGTCGAACGCGAAACCGGGTCGGCACGCCAGTCCACGACCCGCAGTGCGTTCGACGACCTGTTCAAGATCTGACGAAAAATGAAGGCAGAGCCGCCCTGTGTAGTACCTTGGAGAAGAACACGCGACGATAACCAGTTCGCATCAGAAAGGTGAGGGTTCCATGATGAGTGTGTCACGTGTCGCTGTCGCCGCGTTGGCGTGCGTGGCGCTGCTGGGTGCGGCGATCGCGCAGGCCGCGCCTGTCAACGTCAACATCGGGTTCGCATTCACCGCAGGCGGGAAGTCCATGCCCGCCGGGAAGTACCAGATTGACATCACGGGGCCGAATGGCCCGGTCGTCCTGCACGGCGACGCCAAAGACTCCGAGGCGATCCTGTCGGTGATGACCAGGCTCGGCCGTCACGACAACGATCAGGAGCCCGAACTGGTTTTCGACAGACTGGGCACCACGCTGCACCTGTCGGAGATCTGGCTGCGGGGGGAGGATGGCTATCTCCTGCTCGGTACGAAGGAGAACCACGACCACGTCGTACTCGGCGGCCCCAAGGGCAAGAAATAGAGTCTTCTGGGACGCGGCCCCCCCGCCGCGCAGCGGCCCGACCGGGCGCCACGTCATCTCGCCGACGAGTGTCGCGTCGTAGGATTGCGCCAGCAGGGGCGGTGCGGGAGCGGCCAGAATCGAGAACACCAGGAGCACGGCGGCCCTGGCGCGACGCAGAGTCATCGAGTTGCAGTCTGGGCGACCCATCGATACACTATTCGTCATACGATAGCGTTATCGATCTGGAGTACCCATGGAGACCGTCACGATTTCGCCGAAATTCCAGGTGGTGATTCCGAAAGCCATCCGCACGCTTCTGAAGCTCCGGGCCGGACAGCGAGTGCAGGCGATGGCCTATCGGGACCGGATTGTGTTCGTCCCCGTGCGCGCGATCCGCGATCTACGCGGGTTCGTCAAGGGCATTGACACCAGCGTGCCACGCGAGCCGGACGCCGTATGAACGTCGTGGATTCGTCGGGATGGCTCGAATACCTCGCCGACGGGCCGAACGCGCAGTTTTTCGCCAACGCGGTCGAAGCGACAGGCGACCTCGTCGTTCCGGCGATCAGCATCTACGAAGTGTTCAAGCGACTGCTCGTTCAGCGTGGCGAAGACGACGCCCTGGAGGCCGCTGTCGCCATGCAGCAGTCTCATGTTGAGCCGCTGTCATCGACGCTCGCGCTGGACGCAGCCCGGCTGTCGGTGGAACTCGGCCTTCCGATGGCGGATAGCATCATCCTCGCGACGGCCCGCCAGCACGACGCCGTCCTGTGGACGCAGGACTCGGACTTCGACGGGATCGCCGGCGTGCGGTACGTGGCGACGAAGGAGAAGGCGTAGCGCCAGACCGTCCTCAGAAACGGAAACGCAGGTTGATCTGGACCGTTCTCGGGATGTATCCGCCGTTGGTGCCCAGGATCCGCCCGAAGTTCACGCTGCTGATGTCCGTCGTCGGGAACCCGTACTGCACGTAATTCATGAGGTTGAACACCTGGACCCGCAGGTCGAGCGATTTGCCGCGCCCGACCCTGAACACCTTGTAGATCCCCAGGTCCACGTTCACCAGGCCGTCCCCGAAGAACGTGTTGCGGCCGACCAGCATGTCGATCGTGTCGGTGATGATCGTCTGGCGGAACGCCGCGACGGGCAGCACCTGCGTCGACGTGTCGGGGTTGTTGACATGGACGCCCACGACCGACGGATCGACCAGCACGGGCCGGCCTTCGCTGAACCCGTCGAAGTTGAGGTCCAGCGTCGGCTGGGTGACGGTGAACGGCGTGCCCGCCGCCAGCTTCAGCGTGCCGGAGATCTGCCATCCGCCGAGCAGACTGCCGAGCCAGTCGGTCCGGCCCTTGAGGAACGGCGCGATGTAGGTGCCGTTCAGCGTGAACCGGTGCGGCGTATGGAACCGCCCGTAGCCCTTCGCGTAGCGCTTGTCCGGTCCGAGCTGGTTGCTGTCGCCGGCGCCGACAAACGTCGCCTCTGACGTCGTGTCCTCAGAGAGGCTGTAGGTGTAGTTCGCCGTGAACGAGTAGCCCTTGCTGTACCGCTTGATCCACTCGATCTGGAGCCCGTCGTACCAGGACTCGGCGCCGTTGGCGATGACCAGATTCGTGCTGTAGCGCGGATCGGGACGCCGTTCATTAGTGCGCGGCACCCTCTGACTGATCTCGTTGTCTGCAATCGGCACGGCGTTGGGGCACGTCGTCGTCGTCACGATGCCGTAGAACCCGGTGCCGGCGCACGCCACGTCCTTCGCGATGGCCGTAATGTACTTCCCGCGCAGGTCCGGGAAGGTCCCACTCGGCGCATTGTTGGGATGATCGACCACGAGCACCGGGCCGTTCGCCGGCGTGAGCGGCAGGTTGCCCTGGTTGTATCGAATGGTCCCCATCACGTGATTGCCGTTGTAGGTGATCCGCAGCGCGGAATCGAGCGGCAGCTGCCGCTCGTAGCTCAGGCTCCACTGGTTCGTGTGCGGCATCCCGAGCGTGCCGTCGATCCAGAACTCCTGGTGCCGCGCCGTCTGCGGGCCGGGCACGAAGACATAGCCCATCGACGGATCGGCGACGTTGAGGATGCCGGGCTGTGTCGAGAACGTCTGCAGGATGGCGTTCGGGGGATTGGTGCGCACGCTGGCGCCGTTCTGCGAGAAGACCGACTGGAAGATGCGGCCGTCCGTGCGGCCGTATCCGCCACGCACCGACGCCGTGCCGGCCGTCGATCCCGTCAGCCACTTCAGGAAACTGTCCGTGATGGGAAGCGCCCAGGCCCCGCCGATTCGCGGCTCGATGTTGTTGGAGTCCGCCGGGTAGCCGTAGTCAATGCGGCCTTCGATTTCCTTCGGCGCCGAGACGTACTCGTACCGAAGGCCGAGGCTGACCGTCAGGCTCGAGAATGGCCGCCACTGATCTTCCACGTAGACGTTCGACTCGTTGATCCGGTTCTCGAGATAGAACGGCCCCCAGGCCTTCTGGTAGCTCTGGACGCAACCGTCCAGAAACGCCTCGTAGGGCGTGTTATACGTGGTGCCGCCGCAGACGCGGTTGAATGTCCAGAAACCCCGCGAGAAGTTGTCCGCCAGGTCATCGAGCGCCACGCGCCGGATGTCCGTGCCGGCCTTCAGGGTGTGCTGGCGGCCGATCATCCACGACAGGTTGTAGACGAACTGGTGGTCGATCTGATTGCGGTGGATCGGGTACGCGCCGCTGTTGCCCAGGATCGTGCCCGACACGGGGGACGCCGTGAAGCGCACGATGGGGGTGTCGTTGCCGGCCGCGAGGTCGACGCGCGTCTGGCGCCAGCCGAGGCCGTAGCGGAACTCGCCGACGATGTTGTTGCGGAGGATCTTCGTCCAGGTGATGCCCAGGTTCTGCTGGGCGTTGTTCTGCTTGGCCTGCTCGCCCAGGATGACGTCGTCGGTCTCGCGGATCTGGTGCGTGTACTGGTAGCGGCCGACGATGGAGTCCTGCCCGAGCTGCCAGTCCAGCCGCCCCGAGTAGTCCTCGTCTGGCCAGCGGAAGCCCACGACGGTGGCGTAGGTCCGGTTGCTGCGCGGGTCGTTCGGCGTGACGCCCTGGGGATAACGCGCCAGGATGTCGGCGATCCACGTGCGGTTGGCCGGGG
>Ga0315275_10004111_pt1 | contig 13573 bp, 11 predicted proteins | sample YL17G03_0_MG_FD_205557 | JGI IMG/M metagenome (GOLD analysis project Ga0315275, IMG submission 205557) | Sediment microbial communities from Yellowstone Lake, YNP, Wyoming, USA - YL17G03_0 | ecosystem: Environmental > Aquatic > Freshwater > Lake > Sediment | place: USA: Wyoming | collected... | reverse complement strand
AGCAAAGCATCTGGAATACCTTCAGCCGACCGGTTATGGCAACCCGGACGCGGTCTTTGTCTCGCGGAACGTCCGGGTGAGCAGCAAACGAACCGTCGGGTTAGATGGTAAACATTTAAAATTGACGCTCACGGATGGGACCATCACCTCCGATGCAATCGGCTTCCGCCTCGGCCATCTCCTGCCCGAGCTGCCCGAGCGCGTGGATGTGTTGTTCACGTTCGAAGTTAACGAATACAACGGGCGCACAAATTACCAATTGAACTTAAAGGATGTTAAGCCGGCAGGCGCACTCGATTCGTAATGACTTCAGTCGCATTTCCCGATTGAAGCGGCCGAAATCGCCACTGCACGTTCGAAATTCTTACGAATGCTTCAGTCCACAAACCTGTATTTGATCAACGTCCACACCGCCTCGAAGGCATCTTTCAGTTTGATCTTTTTCCCCTCGGAGTAATCACGCGGGTTGAAGGTGATCGGCACCTCGAATATCCGCACGTGGCGTTTGAGCATTTTAGCGGTAAACTCCGGTTCGAAGTTGAAACGTTTGGCCCGCATTGTAATACCGTTCAGCACCTCGCGGCGAAACACTTTATAACCTGTTTCCATATCACTGAGAATGGTATCGTACAGAATATTGGTTGTAAGCGTCAGGAGCTGATTGGCAATCATGTGCCAGAACATGGTGACACGGCGCGGTCCGCTCAGAAAACGCGAACCATAGACGACATCCGCGACGCCTTCGGTGATGGGTTTGAGCAGACTCGGATAATCCTGCGGGTCGTATTCCAGGTCGGCGTCCTGGATGAGCAGCACGTCGCCGCGGGCGTTGGATATGCCTGTACGAACTGCACTGCCCTTTCCCTGGTTCTGTTCGTGGAAGATGACTCGGACGCTGCGTCTGCCGTCAAGTTCGGCGAGCAGGTCCCGGGTCCCGTCCGTGGAGCCGTCGTCCACAATAACGATTTCGTTTGCCAATCTTACCTTTTGAACGCGCCGGACGATTTCACGAATACTTTCCACTTCATTGTACACAGGAATGATTACAGATAGTTTCATGGCTGAAATTATAAGCGAAAACCGGTTCGATCAAGTACTGCATGCTATAATTCGAGCATAGATCGGAGGTTTGCTATGTCCGCTGTTCCCCAAGAAACGATACCTGCCTCGCAGAGCGTTCCGTTCCTTCCGCCGCCAATTTCCAGCCTGGACGATACCGGCATTTCCTCGCTCTGGTTGCAGGACCTGGCGCTCAAGATCCTCTACTTCCAGGGATACCTCACTGGTTTTCGGATCGCCGAGGAATTGGCCCTGCCTTTTGCCGGGGTAGTGGATCAAATCCTGGAAACCTTGAAGCGCGAAAAATCAATCGAGGTGAAATCATCGCAGATGGGATTGGGTGAAGGCTCTTACCAGTATGCCATCACAGGCGAGGGGATCGTGCGGGCGCGCGAGGCTTTGGAGCGCAGCCAGTACGCTGGGCCTGCGCCGGTTCCGATTGATGTCTACAATGAAGCGATCCGCCGCCAGGCGCGCGGCAGGATGGTCGTCACCAGCCGGGAGATGCGGCAAATCCTGGCGCATTTGGTCTTTTCCGAACACACTTTCCAGCGACTGGGGCCGGCTTTGAACTCGGGCAATTCCATCTTTTTATACGGCCCTCCAGGTAACGGGAAGACCAGCGTGGCGAAGGCTTTTGGGAACCTCGTCTTAAGCCAGGGCATGTACATCCCATTTGCGCTCTACGTGGATGGGCAGGTGGTGAAACTATATGACTCGGTCAATCACCAGCGCGCCCTGAATGAAGACGCCACCTCGGCGGCATCTGGGTCGCTGCGATCGGCCACCCGCCGGGACTCGCGTTGGGTCAAGATCCGCAGACCATTCGTCATCGTCGGCGGCGAATTGACGATGGAGGGCCTCGACCTGGTCTTCGATGACGTGAACAAGTATTATGAAGCGCCCTTCCAGGTCAAGGCGAACGGCGGCATCCTGCTGATTGACGACTTCGGCCGCCAACAGGTGCGCCCGCGTGACCTGCTCAACCGCTGGATCGTGCCACTCGAAAACCGGCTTGATTACCTTACGCTTCACACTGGCCGAAAGGTCGAGGTTCCGTTCGACGTATTGGTGGTTTTCTCGACCAATCTTCCCCCGCGCGACCTGGTGGATGAGGCTTTCCTTCGCCGTCTGCGCCACAAAATCGAAATTGGCGACCCTTCCTACGAGGAATATCGGGAGATCTTCCGCCACATGGCTGGACAGAAGGGCATCCAATACAACGATCAAGGTTTGGCTTATCTGCTCCAGGAGTGGTATATTAAACGCGGGCGCAAGCTGCGCGCCTCGCATCCACGCGACCTGTGTGATCAGATCTTGGATATTGCCCGTTATCTTTCCACTGAGCCTGTCATGAGTAATGAGCTGCTCGATCGGGCAGCGCAATCGTATTTCGTAGAATTTTGACGCTTCACAAAGGAGACTCACTGATTACGTTTTCTACTCTTCCCGGTCGTAAAGCATGATCCGTGAAACGTAAGATGGTTTTTTGGTCTGATTTCCCTTCACCCATTATTTTTGCCCATCGCGGTGCTTCAGCCTACGCGCCCGAAAACACTCTTGCTGCCTTTGAATTGGCGGTCCAAGAGGGTGCACAGGCGATCGAGTTAGATGCAAAACTGAGTGCAGACGGGCACGTAATCGTCATTCACGACCAGAGCGTGGATCGCACCACAAATGGCAGCGGAAAAGTTACCAAAATGCCTTTATCAGCCATGCGAGAATTGGATGCAGGCAGTTCCTTTTCCGAAAAGTTCCGAGGCGAGCGGATACCGGCCTTGGATGAGGTCTTCGAGGTGGTTGGGAAGCGCATCTTGATCAACGTCGAGTTGACCAACTACGCGACGCCGTTCGACGCGCTCGTTACCAAAGTTGTAGAATTGATCAGGAGGCACGCATTGGAAAAACGCGTCCTCTTCTCGTCGTTTTTTCCGCACAATCTAAGGCGTGCTCGCCGTCTATTGCCCGAAGTGCCGCGCGGACTTTTGACCTGGGCCGGTTGGATGGGGGCCTGGCCGCGCACCTTTGGCTGGCTCGCTCCGTACCAGGCGCTGCATCCATATACTACGAGTGTGAACGCCAGGCTGGTGCAGCGTTTTCACGCGGCCGGCCTGCGCGTCCACGCCTGGACGGTAAACGACGAGGCGGAAATGCGCCGTCTGTTTGCGCTTGGCGTGGATGGTATCTTCACCGATCATCCACTGTTAGGCCTCCGTACTCTGAATGCGAAGTTTTAGATGAAAGTGGAACGGCTCTTATCGGTATATTTACTGGCGGTACTAGCGTTTTCAGTGATCGCTCCGATATCAACTGGCGCGACTGGGACTCTCCAGACCGACCTGCCGGTGGAGCACGCCAGTGCGCTTCTGGATAAGTTGACCCCCGAAGAAAAGGTGGGTCAATTAATTTTGGTAGATTTTACGGGTTCTATCATTGATGAGCAATCGCAAATCTATGATTTGATCGTCCACCAGCATATTGGAGGTGTGGCGCTGCTTGCCTCGAACGATAACTTCGCGGCCGCGCCCGATACGGTCAGCGAGGCTTATCGCTTGATCTCGCAGTTACAGGCCATCGAATGGCAGGCCTCCCAGGAGCCGTCCATCAGCACGCCTGGCGGCGACCAGATAAAAAGCACTTACATTCCGCTGTTTATTGCTACCTCCCAGGAGGGGGATGGTTATCCCAACGACCAGATATTGTATGGACTGACGCCCCTGCCCGATCTGATGTCAATCGGCGCGACGTGGCAGCCCTCTCTGGCCGGACAGGTGGGGGCTGTCGCCGGGCAGGAACTCTCTGCGCTCGGATTCAACCTGTACCTCGGCCCTTCACTAGACGTGCTGGAATCACCCGGCGCGTTGGCCGGCGGAGGCCTGGGTGCCCGCGTCTTTGGCGGCGACCCTTATTGGGTCGGCGAAATGGGCAAGGCTTATATCACCGGCCTACATACCGGCAGCAATGGCCGTATGCTGGTCATTGCCAAACACTTCCCCGGCCGCGGCAGCTCGGACCGCCCCGCCAGCCAGGAAGTGGCTACGATCCGCAAGTCGCTCGAACAATTGAAGCAGATCGAGCTAGCTCCGTTCTTTGTCGTGACCGGGAACGCCCCCGACCCACAAAGCACAGCCGATGGCCTGCTGGTTTCGCATATCCGCTATCAGGGTTTCCAGGGCAATATTCGCGCCACCACACGCCCGGTCAGTTTTGACTCGCAGGCGCTTTCGCAGATCCTTTTACTCCCTGCATTCGCTGCGTGGCGCGCGAGTGAAGGTTTGATGGTAAGCGACGATCTGGGCAGCCAGGCCGTCCGGTTGTTCTACGACCCCGGAGGGCAATCCTTCTCGGCGAGGCTGGTGGCTCGCGATGCTCTCCTGGCCGGGAACGATTTGCTGTATATGGGGAATATTGTTTCAAGCGACGCCCAGGATAATTATTCGACCATACTAAGAATCCTGGAGTTCTTCACGCAGAAGTATCGCGAAGATGCAGCCTTCGCCCAGCGAGTGGACGATGCTGTCATGCGCATCCTGGTGGCGAAGTACCGGGTCTACGACAATTTCGAGCCTACAATGGTCACGCCTCCGGCAGAAGGGCTGGATGCCCTGGCCGCCTCTCAGGCGGTTACGTTCGAGGTCGCGCGCCTCTCGGCTACGTTGATCAACCCGGATGTACAGGATTTGGGCACCGTTCTGCCTGCACCTCCAGATATCCAGGATTACATCCTGTTCCTTACAGATACTCGCCCGGGCCGGCAGTGCAGCACTTGCCCTGAAGAACCGATGATGGCGGGCGATGCTCTTCAGAACGTCATCTTACGCCTATATGGCCCCCAGGCAGGCGGACAGGTCAATGACGCGCACTTGACCTCGTATACATTCGATGACATGGCGTCGGTCCTGGAAGGGGACAGCGGCAACCCGGCCCTAGTCAGTCATTTAGAGGTGGCTGATTGGGTCGTCATCAGTATATTGGAGGCGGACCCTTCCCAAACGCAGGCCGTCGTGCTGCGCCGCTTCCTTTCCGAACGCCAGGACCTGTTGCGGAACAAGGACGTCGTCGTATTTGCCTTTAATGCTCCCTATTACCTGGATGCGACGGATATTTCGAAAGTGACGGCCTATTACGGCCTGTACAGCAAATCGGCCTCGTTTGTGGAAGTGGCGGCGCTTCTCCTTTTCCAGGAACTGACACCGGCCGGCGCGCTGCCGGTCTCGGTGCCGGGCATCGGCTACGACTTGCTCTCCGCCACCGCCCCGGACCCGGGGCAGGTGATCCAACTCTACCTGGACCTGCCGCCTGTGCCGGCCCCCACGGCGACGCCCACCGGTACGCCCGAACCGACAGCAACGCCTTATTTCCGCGTGGGCGATACGGTGACGGTACGAACAGGCGTAATCCTGGATCATAACCAGCATCCGGTTCCGGACAATACCGGCGTGCGTTTCTCTTTGATCCAAAGCGGCGAGGGCGGCGTTCTCCAGCAAGTGGACGCAACGACCGTAAGCGGCGTGGCGCGGGCTTCGTTCAGCATCGAAAGGGCCGGCCTGCTCGAAATTCACGCCGCAAGCGATCCGGCCGCTAATTCCGTCGTGCTGCAACTGGACATTACCAGCGAGGGCGTCAGTGTGACGGTTGTCGCGCCAACCTCCACGGCCGAGCCAGCTTCGCCTACGCCTGAAATCACACCGACGTCTGAAGAAACGAGCCTATCGCCAATCTCCAAGGGTTATCCCGGTTTCGGCGGCTGGGTCACGATGGTGATATTCCTGGGAGGGCTGGCTTATCTGGCGCTCTGGCTGGGTGGCAGATTATTCTCTACGCGCTGGGGACTGCGTTGGGCGTTCTGCGCCATCCTGGGCGGCTTGCTGTCGTATAACTACCTGGCTCTCGGCCTGCCCGGAAGCGCCGTTTGGATCAAAGCATCTGGTTTGGCAGGAATATTGGGGGTTGTGATCTTGGGAGCCGCGCTCGGTTTCGCGGGCGGCTGGCTGTGGGCGAAAGCGGTCAGCGCGCCAGTGAAGCGATCAGACTGACGAGCAGCAGCCCGGTCGAGATCCAGAGAAGGATCCGCTCGGGTGTTTTGGCGATCAGGCGCAGGAGGGTGTCATAGGGTTGAGCCAGGTTTTGAGGCCGCGTCGGTATCTCCCGATTCCCAATTAGAAAGTCGCGGAACATTTCCACCGCAGCCGGGCGTTCATCGGGATGGAGTTCCATCGCCCACAGGATGGCGCGTTCGGTGCGCTGGCTGATCGCCGCATTGATCGTGCGCGGATGCGCCAGGCTTTCTGGATGCAGGAATCGCTGACGGGCATCCGTCGGCGGTTGGTTGGTCAGCAAATGGTACAGGGTAGCGCCGAATGCGTAGATGTCGGTGCGCACGTCGGTATGCAGGCCGTCGCCGCCGTACTGTTCCAACGGCGTGTATAGGGCGGTGCCGCGCCCCTGGATGACGGTGACGGTCATTTCGTCGGGGGCAAGTGCCTTGACGAGGCCGAAGTCCACCAGCTTGAGCAAACCTTCGGGGGTGATCTTCAAATTGGAGGGCTTGATATCGCGGTGCACCAGGGGAGGATCTTGTTTGTGCAGGTAAGCCAGGGCATCAGCTAGTTGGTTGGCCCAGCCAAGAACGGACTCCTCCGAGAGAAAGGTATTTTGCTGGCGGGTTTCCATCATCCATGTGCGTAGATCCTTGCCGGGCACGTAATCCATGACCAGGTAATCGCGCGCCTCAATCGAGAAGTAATCTGATACTTTGGGTAAGTTGGGGTGATCCAGGCGCGCCAAGTAAGTGGCCTCACGCAAGAATTGCTGGCGCGCCTCTTTCAGGATTTTTGCGGGTACCGTGCGGTCGTGTTCGACTTCCTTGAGCGCACAGTGGCGACCTTCGAGACGCAGGTCGTCGGCCAGATAGATGCTGCCCATGCCTCCCTGTCCAATGCGCTCACGGATGCTGTAGCGTCCGCGTAATACCTCGCCGGTTCTAAGTGGAACGGGCATGACCTGCTCCAAGGATCAAACTTATGGTGAAATATCGAAATGTGCAGATGGCTTTGTTTCGGCGTTGGGATGCCACGGTTGCACAAATTGTGATTTCTTGCTATATTATGGTAGCTGTACTTAAGCTACCATTATAAACGTCTTTTGGCTTCCTGTTGTATAATGGTTCACAGTGAAGGGACTATGGCAGGCAACCTGGAAGAATATCCACTTCTAATTGGACAGACCGGCGTGCTCAAGGGGCAGCGCTGGGTTCTAAACAAGCCGCTGGTGATTGGGCGCGAAGCAACCTGCGAGGTGGTCATCCCCGACCGCCAAGTATCTCGTTTCCACGCCCGCCTCACGCCGACGCCCGAGGGGGTGATCTTGGAAGACATGGGCAGCAAGAATGGCACACATTGCAATGGTAATCCCATTACCAGCCCGATGACTTTACAGGATGGGGACAATGTGCAGATTGCGTTGGTTGGACAATTCATCTTCCTGACTTCGGATGCGACCATACCTCTGGCCGAGTCCGTTGACCACCCCGGCCGTTTGCGCCTCGATCTACGCTCCCGACGGGTGTGGGTCAACCAGCAACAGGTGGATCCGTCCCTTTCTGCGCTGCAATTTCATGTCTTGCACGTGTTATTCGAAAACCAGGGTCAGGTTGTGGACCGGCAGGGTTTGATCGGAGCAGCCTGGGGCGACGAACAGGCAGTTGGGGTTTCGGATCAGGCGCTGGATGCGCTCATCCGCCGTCTGCGCGACCGGCTGGCAAGCATAGACCCAGAACATCCCTACATTATCACCGTGCGCGGACATGGCCTGAGGCTGGACAATCCACCGATAGAATAACGAAAGACGCCCCGAAAGGCATCTTTTTTGTAGGTCAACCCATGCTCTTCTTCATTGAGAATTTGAGAACGGCGCGATAGATTCTATTCAATCTCTCGACCACCAGCGCGTCCTCGCCTTTGGCTTTCTTGTCCGCGCGCTCCTCGCTCTGCGCCAAGACGCCACCGACGAAACTACTAAACTCTGGGGTGATTTCGTCCTTGTGTTCTTCCAGCATTTTATTCAGAACTACCTCGTCGGGTGCATCGAGCAATTTCTCCAGCAGCTCGTATTCTTTGGGCGGTTTAGATACCTTTTGCAGCACCGCGACGATTTGTTCGAATTTCTTTAATTGGGCTTCATCCTTCTTTTGGGTGGCTTCCTGCAATGCGCGGTTGAGCACCTGAACGAAGATCTCGCTTATCTCGTTCAATCGCTCCAGAGTGGCCTTTTGGATGTCTGGCGCGGCGAGCAGCGCGCTGAGGATTTCTCCCGCGCGTTTGTATTCTTCCTCCACGCGCTGGTCAATCTGGCGGGTTATGTCGAGCAGCTTCTCGCGCAGGGATTCGAGCTTCTTGCGCTCGTCGCCGGTCTTGGTTTCGATGCGCTCGGAGAGCGATTGGAAGAAGAGATAATCCAGGCCGGGACGGGTCAGGCTGGCCAACGCACCCAGCCGGTCTTCGTTGGGAGCCTGGATAAGGATCTCCAACAATTTCTCCCGGGTGAGTTCTTTCCCGGCTGCTTGCAAGGTTTTGACGGCTTCCTGGATCTCGTTGACTTGGCTCTGCAATTGTCTGCCGTACTCGCTCTCATTCATGAGCTGTTGCTGTAGGGCGTTCATCTGTTGAGTGACCTGTTCCTGACCACTGGCCGCAGCCCCTTCCATCAAGCGACTGAACAGGCCGAAGAACTCCGCATCCAACAACTTGGCATCTTGCTGGATGAGCTGTGTGCGCGCCTCTGCGGTGGATGTGGCTAACAAACGCTCGATCAGGTTCACGCGCTGCTGCTGCGCTTGGATCATTTCTTGCGTCACCCCGTCCGCGCCCAGGATGCGCTCGATCAGGCTCTGGTAAGTGAGAAAGCTCTGGGGGCGCAGCAAGTAAGCTTTCCGCTTTTCGAGCGGCAGCCGGTTGACGGCCTGGTTGATCAGTGGACCGATGAGCTTCTCTTGCTCGTTGACCGGAACGTTCAGTTCTCCTGGGAAGTAGGTCAGTAGGAGTTCTTTATCGGCATCGTGATAGACAATTGGCGCGGCCAGCGCTCCGGCATAGCCGCAATGCGGGCAGTTCGCGAAGTTGGAGACTCCGCCCAGGAGTCGCTGCTTCGCGCCAGGGTCGGCGGTAATGTCAAAAAGCTGCTCGACTTGCGCCAGGATCGATTGCCGGCAGCGTGGACAGGAGATTTGGGTTCTTTGAGGGGGCATGGTGATTTCCGATTTACGATTTTGGATTTCCGATTGGTTGGACAACCGGCCTATTGTACTTCATATGCAAGTACCGAGTAATTAGTTGATAAGAAACGAGTTGCGACCAACGGACTCATTGCTCGTTACTCATTTCTCCTCACTTCCTCGGCAGGGAGAAGCAGATGCGGGCGCCGGTATTCGGCTTCGGGTCCACCCAGATGCGTCCGCCATGCGCCTCGACGATGGCCCGCGCCAGGTAGAGTCCCAAGCCAGCGCCCTTAGTCTTCTTGACGGCTTTTTCGGCGCGGTAGAAACGATCAAAGATATATGGAATGTCAGTTGGGTCAATGCCCGCGCCCTCGTCGCTCACGGTGACGATCACCTGCTCTGGCCGTACCTGGCCGCTGATGCGGATCTCACCGTCGGGAGCGTATTTGATGGCGTTGGATAGCAGGTTGGCAAGCACTTGCTCGATGCGCTTCTCGTCCGCCAGGATGATAGGGAATTTCTTGGGGAAATCCACAATGAAGGTATGGCGGCTGGTCTGGGTGCGGAAGCGATCGGCTAGGCGTTCGGCCAAGTTGGGCAGGGAAATATCGGCCAGGTTGGGGTTCAGGCCGCCAGCCTGCAGGCGCGAAGCATCCAGCAAGTCTTCGATCATCGTCGTCAGGCGGTCGGCTTCTTCTTCGATGACTTTCAAGCTGTCTTGCACCACGGCTCGATCCCAGGAAGCGTCTTCGCGTCGCAGCGTGCTGACGTAGCCCTTGATTAAGGCAACAGGCGTCTTGAGTTCGTGGCTGATGATCGAAACAAAGGTGTTCTTGATCTCCTCTGCGTTGCGAAACTTGGTGATGTCGCGCACGGTGACGATGATATTGCGTAAAACACCATCCGGTGTCAGGAGGGGGGCGTAGGTGATACCAACCGGTAGAGAGGGCGGTTCAAGCCGCTGTAAGTCGCCCTCGACGTAAAGGTAAGCGTTGGGGGTCAGCGGCCAGCCTCTGGATTCAGCCTCTTCCAGCGTCAATCCTTCGGGACGATGCGCCCAGCGGACAACCTCGTCATGCGACCGGCCCAGGAGCTTGTTGCGGGGCGCGGCTAACATGCGCTCAGAGGCGGCATTGACGCGCTCTATAAGACGATCCGCCGTCAGGATGAGGATCCCATCCGCAGCTGAATCAAGCAAGGCGTCCAGGCGTTGTTTTTCGTAACTGACCTGGGTGTAGAGCTGGGCGTTGAAGACCGCGATGGCGGCCTGGTCGGCAAAACTTTGCAGGAGCAATTTGTCGTTGGCAGAAAAGAGGTCTGGATAGCTTCGAAAGATGAAAGTCACGCCTATAACTTGGCCGTGCGTGACCAGGGGCAGGCCGACGCCGTTGAGCAGGCCCATACTGGCGGTGTAGGCCAGTTCCTTCAACATGCGGTTGAGTTCTGAGACGTTCAATTCCCGCACTTTCTCTTCGGCGAGAAGCGGCTCTAGATAGCGGAGAAAAGCTGGCGGGATGCCGTGCGCGGCGGCCACGCGCCAACAGGCGCTCTCTTTTAGCGCAATGATGCCGGCTTGACCAGCGAGCATCTCGATGGAAATGCGCAGGATGCGTGCCAGGAGTTTATCCAGGTCAAGTTCCTGGGTGATGGCACGCGCAATTTCGAGCAGGTAGTCGCGCTGTCGGACACGGAAATCAGGAAGCATTGGATTTTACATTTTTCTATTTACGAATGACGATTGACAAGAGAGTCAGGCATCGTTCATTGTTATTTTATCACCTACCCAGGCAGGCTGCGTTAGATTTGTATCATCGGCTCGATGGAATTATGTAAGCACACACACCCTGGTCGGTTATAATCTCCCATATGTTCGAATTCGGCATTATCGCCAGGCAAGGGTGCGCCCGCGCTGGGTACTTCCACACCCCGCACGGTGACCTGCTTACGCCCGTTTTCGCGCCGGTTGGCACGCAGGCTGTCGTCAAAACGCTCACCCCGGCCCAACTGAGCGAGTTAGGCGCCTCGCTGGTGCTCGCCAACACTTATCACCTCTACCTGCGTCCCGGCGACGAACTTGTGGCCGAGATGGGCGGTCTGCACACCTTCATGCACTGGCTGCGCCCGCTTTTGACCGATTCGGGTGGCTATCAGGTCTTTTCGCTGACCCAGACCCGCAAAGTGGACAAGGACGGCGTCACCTTTAAATCCCATATCGACGGCTATACGCAACGCTTGACGCCCGAAATATCCATCGCAATCCAGGAGAACCTGGGCGCGGACATCATCATGGCTTTCGATGAGTGCGCCGATCCAAACGATCACACTTACATCCCGAAGGCAATGGAACGGACGCACCGCTGGGCGGAACGTTGTCTCGCCGCGAAAAGGCGCGCCGATCAGGCCCTCTTCGGCATCCTCCAGGGCGGCGTCAACCCGGACCTGCGAGCTGCTTCCGCTAAATTCATCTCCTCTTTGCCTTTTCCCGGCCTCGCCATCGGTGGACTCTCGGTCGGCGAGACCAAGGCCGAGACTTATGCCATGCTCGACCTGGTCAATGGCATCCTACCCGAAGACAAGCCGCGCTACCTGATGGGCGTCGGCACGCCCGAAGACCTGATCGAAGGCGTCCGCCGTGGAGTGGACATCTTCGACTGCGTCCTGCCGACCCGTCTGGCTCGCCATCACGCAGTCTTCTCGCCTGAGGGACGCCTGAATTTAATGAATGCCACATTCGCCCGCGACCCTCGTCCGATTGACGAAACCTGCACGTGCTATACTTGCCAGACATTTACGCGCGCTTATTTGCGGCATCTCATCGCGGCAAAGGAATTATTAGCCGGCACGCTGTTATCCATCCATAACCTGCACGCGCTAATTCGATTGATGAGCGAAATCCGCGCCGCGATCATTGAGGGCACGTTCGAGTCCCGTGTGCCTGAGTGGCAGACACAATGGCGAGGTAATGCCGAGAGATTGAATTAGAATCCCTTTTGGAGAAAAATCAAGTGAACCTGCTTACCTCTCTCTTGCTCGGAATCATCCAGGGCCTGACCGAGTTCATCCCCGTCTCCTCCACCGCTCACCTGCTGATCGGACAGGCGCTGCTCGGCATCCCCTCGAATGACGCGACTTTTTCATTCCTCGTACTCGTCCAACTGGGAACAATGGTTTCGTTGATCGTCTACTTCTGGAAAGATTTCTGGGAGATCATCCGCGCCGTGTTTTCTAGTGCCAGTTACAGCAGGCCGCATAACACCGAAAAAGAAGATACTGAAACATATAAGAAAAGAAAACGCTCAACCGCGAATGCGAAACTTGGATGGTGTATCCTCATCGCCACTATCCCCGCCCTTTTGGCAGGCTATTTGCTCAAAGACGAAGTGAAGGTGCTATTCCGTCAACCGCTGCTTGAAGCAGCCATCCGTCTCTTTGCGGCAGCATTTCTGATGATAATGGCGGAATGGGTCGGCAAACGCAATCGCAGGTTGAGGTCCATAACAGGGCTGGATGCGCTCGTCATCGGCCTCTTCCAGATCCTTGCAGTCTTCCCTGGCGCATCGCGCAGTGGAACCACCATCAGCGGCGGGATGCTGCGCGGCTTCCATCGGAGATCGGCGGCGCGTTTCGCCTTCTTGATGTCCATCCCTGTCATGCTGACAGCGGGCGGCTACGAACTGCTCGGCGTGCTGAGAATGCCCGACCTGATCAGCTTTCTGCTCCCCATGGCCATTGGATTTGTCACTGCGGCAGTGATCGGATGGTTCGTAGTTAAATGGCTGCTCGGCTACTTGACCAGGCACTCGCTATACCCATTTGTACTTTATTGCGCATTTGTCGGAGCCATTTGTCTGGCACTAAGTCGGTTACTATGAACAACTTTAATGCCCAAAAACCTGGCATGATCTCCTTGCTCAAGCGGCTGGTCGAGATCGAATCCCCCTCGCACGACAAGGCCGCCGTGGATCGGGTCGGCGCGCTCGTGGCGGAGGAATGCCGGCGCCTGGGTGCGCAGGTCGAGATCCACCCGCAAGCCGGGACCGGCGATCACCTCCTCGCCCGATTCCCTCAGCCCCGGCCCCTCTCCCAGGGGAAGAGGGGAAAAAGCGGCATCCTGCTCCTATCCCATATGGACACCGTCTTCCCGCTCGGCACGTTGGAGAAAATGCCATTCTACGAAAAGGGAGATAAGATCTTCGGTCCCGGCGTTCTGGACATGAAAGGCGGCATCATCATCGCCCTGACCACCCTCGCCGCGCTGCGCGAGACCGGCAGCCTGCCGCCGCGTCCCATCTCCGCCTT
>Ga0315275_10004110_pt1 | contig 13576 bp, 15 predicted proteins | sample YL17G03_0_MG_FD_205557 | JGI IMG/M metagenome (GOLD analysis project Ga0315275, IMG submission 205557) | Sediment microbial communities from Yellowstone Lake, YNP, Wyoming, USA - YL17G03_0 | ecosystem: Environmental > Aquatic > Freshwater > Lake > Sediment | place: USA: Wyoming | collected... | reverse complement strand
TAGTCAGTGACATCTACGACGTTCTCGTGCTTTATCTTTGCCATGCTGTGCGCTTCCTGCTCAAAGCGCTTTTTCTCTTCTTCTGGCAATCCGGCTGTCATGCACTTCAGGGCTACGGTTTTATTGATCACAGTATCTATCGCGCGGTACACCTGGCCCATGCCACCTTCACCAAGCATTTCCTCTAGACGGTAACGGCCGCCCACCAGGTTCGCGGCTTCTTCTGGATTTGTAGATGGAACCTTGGTACTTGTAATCAAGGGCTCGGGCGTCATCATCGATCCCCGCAATTCAGTTACCTGCCTTCCTGAACCTGGGGTTACTGGTTTAGGGGGGGTCTTTTGCCGGGCCGACGGCACGGGAAGTGTGTCATCGTGTTTATTCGACATAATATATGTATTTGATGAAACCATTTAAAACCATATCCTTTCTCTGACAACAAAAACGACAGCTTTAAAAATTGTTTTAGATCATGAAATATCATGCAGTTCTGCTCGAAAAAAGAAAACAGGCAGAGGGAGCTTCGCCTCTCTACTTTTAAGGCAATCTCCTTCGCTTCTGCTCTCATAGCCTTGCCTGCAGGGAATATTGCGCATGCACAGCCCTTGCCCCAAACGCAGCCTGCAGCATCCCAGTCGCAACCAACGACCCAGAAAGCAAAGGCAGAGTACATAATCGAAGAAAGGGCGGACGCCAAGGAACCCACGATAAAGCAGCTTCGCGTGGGAAGGCAGAACCTCGTTGCCTATTACACCTATGGCTCTTCAGCCGGTAAGGGAGATCCAAAACCGGCAATAAAATTCAAAGGCCCTGCCAGGGTAACAGTAGAGTTGTATCCCATCATAAATAGGAAAAAGCAGAGCGACGGTGACACCTTGACCCTAAGCTATCTGCTTGACAACAAGGTCCATGCAAGGGACGAAATCCTGAAGATATCTGATATTGGCGTTCAGGGAGCTGATTTGGAGAAATTCGGAATCGCACTGCCCCTGAAAATAGAATTCACGACTGAAAAAGGCGAGCACGAGCTGCTTCTGCTTAATCCAGTCGGCTTCATCAGGATAGTAAAAATCGAAGAGATCACTCAACAGAAGCCATCGCCTCAGACACAACCGGCAGTGATTGCAAGAAAAAAGGAACCTGTTCAAGAGGAAAAAAGACTGCTTTTACAGGTGGAGGGGAAAAGGCTTGAATTTTCTTTGGGCAAAAATAAAGGCGACATCAACGAGCTTAATGGATATGCGACTGTGAAGCGTTTCGGCAGACGCTTGGGCCTGATTGCCGGGGCCCATTTCTCGTCTTATGGCGTTTCATCTCTATCTTCGGATGGGACCGCAGGCTTGCGTTCAGGGTCTTTCAACCTTGGTGTCGGTCTCTCACTTTCTGCAGGAGGCCACACAATTGCCGCGCTTCCTTTTGCAGGAGTAAGGCTGGTTAAGCCTTCATTCAGCGATCTCCAGGTAAGCGGTGAGCAGGGGCTAGAATTCGGCGGAGCCGTACGGTACGGATACCGCGATCGCATCGGGATGGTTGCAAGCGGAAGCAACAACCCTGCAAACCCGGTTTCCCTTTCTGCCTATGCAATACTTCCCTACGGTTGGGTCAAGGAATTTTACCCAAGGCTTGATTTGGACGTAAGATGGCTGCACTTGTTTGGTAACAGCAGGATGGAAAATGACTACATGCTCGTTTCCCTTAACCAGAACGACGTTCTCGGAAGGGCAGTTGCAAACGTCCCGTTGGCAAGAATCCCCAGGATTCCAATTGCCATAGTCCCTTCTGCTATTGCAGGTGTTGAGCTTTCAAAATCAGGTTACGAAGGCACGTTTGTCGGTGGAGCGCTTTCTATTCAAACGCAGCGCTTGCTTCTGGAACTTGGAGGCGCAGTTGTTGTTGACCGGCCGGACCACAGGCTGATATTTTTCTTAGGAAGCAGGATTAGATGATTCGCAATCCCCGGGATCAAGACAAGTGCAAATGAAAAGTAAACTTAATTTGCTCTGAATCTGTCACTTATTCTTAAGCGTCTTGGCCGCATCTAATGGGGTTGGAGGCGGTTTTGCTTTCCCGTTTTCATATTTCGCGCGCATCTCCGAGTCCATTCCGCCACTCCCGTTCTTCAACTTCGCGATCCTCTCCATGAGACTTTCCTTGGCTTCAGGTATCTTGCTCTCCGCATAATCGCGCACTTTTCGATCGAGCCCAGGATGCCTGCGCATAGCGTCCAGCATGGTCGAGATCCCGAGCCTGGCATAGCCATTCACTGCCATGTAACCGACATATTTCCCAAAGCTTGTGCCTCTTGCCCCCTCGGACATCTTGACAAGCTTGGAGAAAGTGTTCTCCTTGAGTGCCCTTTCGGCGACACCGGCGATATTGATAGCGAGATTTAGGTCGCCAAATAGAGATTCGGGGAACCCTGCCATGCCCTTAAGCGACCCAAGCCTTCCAAAAGATTCAGTGAAGAATAATATCTCTATTGCAGCCTTTCCTGCTTTTGCCCGGACTTCAATTGGAATGATTGTATCACATGCCATTTGGATAACCGCGTCCATGTCCCTTCCATTGACCAGCCCCTGCAGCCTGTTCGTGCAGAAAATGGAAAGCGCTTCCCTTTGTATCTCAATGGGCATTGATGGGGACATTGCGACCAAGCGTATCTCTTCGTAGCGTGCCGAGTCCCTCAGCATGCTGAGCACGAACTTCCCTGCAGCAAGCCTGGCACCTGGCGCCCCGTTCGCATCCTCTGCGACGCCCCTTGCGAACGCGACCGCCTCTTTCGTAGATGAAATCTTCCGTAGCGTGCCCCAAGCCTCGCGAAGGAACTCCGCCTCAAACCTTCCATCCCGGGTCATTTCCTTTATGACCGGGATGTCCTTTTTTGCAGCGTAAATCTTTGCCTGGCGAACTGCTTCCGCTCGTGTTTCCCATGGTAGCCCTCGATCTGCGGCTACCCTGTGCAATCCACGGAAGTCGCCCTCTCTCCGCATGCCATTGATGCCGCTCTGGCAAGCATCCCTCCGTAGCCATGGGCTTCCTTTACAAGCAGAGAGCCCTACCAGATCCGCATACCTTCTCATGTCCTTGAACTTATTTATGAGGTGCTTCAATGCCTTGTCCCTAGTTTGCTGGTCTATTTTTTCGCGCCCGATGATATCCCTGAGCATTTCCTCATTCCCGAGTTCCGCCAATCTGTTGACCAGGATCTCTCCAACGCGGAGGCGGATGGCAATTCGCACGCCAATATCCTCGAGAACTTTTATGAGGTCGGAAAATTTAGCCTCATCAGCCATCTGTTGGTATCTGTCCTTCCCTTCTTCTGTAAACGGGCGTTTTTCCCTTTTCTTGTCATGCGGTGCCTGCCTTGCTGCCTGCTTTGGTCTTTGCTGCCGTGGTGGCTGCTTCTGTGCAGGTTCTTGCGGCCTTTCGTGCACACCAGTACCATTCCTGCTCCGGTCGTACGCCTCCCTCTTCTCCGGATCGAAAAGGGTGTAATAAGCCTCACCGAGTATCTTGAACCTGAGTTCGGCATCAGGGGCCCGATTCCGATCTGGATGCGTTTCAAAAGCGAGTTTCCGGTAGGTCTTCTTTATCTCCTTCTGCGTTGCATCAGTGCGCACGCCCAGTATCTGGTAATAATCGACCTGATTAGAGAACGCCATGTATCTATCATTTGGCGCCTAATGTTTATAATTGTTATTAAAAGTAGTTCAATGTTGCCCGCAACAATTACAAAATGAACTATGTCAGGCACTCTTGAAATCAAGCGTTCGCAGTTTTCCGCTTTTTATCTCGTAAACCGGTACCAGCGCAGGTGATGGCACATGCCCTTGTTTTATCTGGAATTCTGTCCTGTCCTGGAATGTGCCTGAATTTATAAGGAGCGTTCCCCTGTACTGGGTGTAGCCGTTCTTGTGAACATGGCCGCAGTGCAGCACATCCGGCTCTTCGTCTACAACCATGTAATCAATGTTCTCAGGGATTATCAGGTTTCCCCCATAAATCGGGGAAAGGTGCCTCCTTCTCAGATACTCCACCATCACCTTTTCCGGATGCGAGTATGATGCGTTCGGAAGGCTCGCGATCATGGAGTCTATGGAAGTCGCATGGTAGATGAGGTGTTTAAGCCCTTCCACCACCACAGTTGAAGGGTTTCCGACTGATGTCACATCAGAGGAAATGAGGTCCTTACCAATAGCAGGCATGGGCTCCCCTCGTCTTACTGCATCGTGGTTACCAGGGCTGATAATCACCTCAACCCAGTCCGGAAGGGATTCAACGAAATCATCGAACATCTTGTATTGCGCATAGATATCCTTGACAACAAGCTCCTTTTCCTGGTTCGGGTAAATGCCTATTCCATCCACCAGGTCTCCGGCAACTATCACGTACTTCACCTTCCCTGCGAGTTCCCTGGCCTCTCCCCTGCCGTGCATCCAGTCAACAAACGATTTGAATTCCTTTTCCAGGAAATACCTGGAGCCGAAATGGGTGTCTGAGAGATATGCGATCGCCAGATCATTTTCCGCCTTTTTCCGCTCGCGCATAACTGGGATCTCCGGCCAATCGATATCATCAGCGATTATGTACGGTTCAAGGACTTTTCCTGAAATGGATATGACCTCATCAAGAAGTATTCCCTTTGCCTTGTCAGCGAGCTTTTCATTCTTGGAATTGGATGAAAACACGACCTTGAAGGATCCTGTGAGGTCTTCGACTTCCAGGAGAAGGTTGCCTTTCTTCGTCTCTTTTTTCGAGCTCACCATGACGTTTATCCTCACGCGCTCGTTCAGGTAGCGCTTGATGTCCTTGAGGTCTATGAGGCTTTCTCCGCCTGGAGTCCGCAAAAACCTTGCTATCCTGCTGTAGCGGTTCCTGAAATAGCTGACGAAGTTTTCCACCTCGCCCTTTGTCCTTGATTTCCCTGTCACGTCCCTGGTGTGGATAATCTCGATTCTGGATTCGTACTCTTTCGCAAGCGGAATAAAATCCGAGGCCTGCCGCACCTCGACTTTCAGTTCCTTCTCCTTTTCACTGAATAAAGATTCGACATCCTGCCTTGTGATTAGCGGCTTTCCAAGCGCAATGATCTTGTCAACAATCCCTGCATCATTCTTCTCTTTGATAATCTGCTCAGCATCGAGCGATAACCGTATTCCTTTTTCAGTCAGCTTGTCTATCACCGAATCATCTTAGCGCTGTTTCGTGGATTCGAGCTCGCCCATTATCGACCAAATCTGCGTTCTTGCGTGCGCCGGCATATTAATGTCATCTGATATGGATTCAATCAGGTAAATGGCCGCACTGACCTTAACACCGTCCTCATCACCGCTTCTCAGCCTGTCCCTTGCGTCAGACAGCGCCTTCCTTATGTTCTTCGGTATGGATGTGTCAGCCACCAAATCATCGAGCATATCCGCAATTTTTGTAAGATTCAATGAACTCATTCAACCACCTCTATTCTTTCTGATGTGAGTATATCATCAATGTTTTGATTAAATATCTTTTCTATCCCGAGACCTTAAATCGTAATAAGGAATTATCCTTTTCATATCGAAACATTATTAAATATAAAATTCTGAAAACTAATGTTAGCTTAAGGAGGCGATTGAATGAAAGATCCTGTGAAGGTTTCTGGGGATGTGTTTAAGGTATTGTTGAAAAACAGGTGGGTCCGGGTTCTTGATTATAAGCTGAAAAAAGGCAAAAAGGACAAGATGCATTCCCATCCTTCGCTGGTATACTGCGTCATTAAGGGTGGAAAAATAAAAAGGCATTTTCCCAGCGGAAAGGCGGGGATTGCGAGTTTTAAAGACGGTGAAGTCGGATTTCAAGATCCGATCAAGCTCCATTCCATGGAAAATATCGGCAAGACTGACATCCATTTTATCCTGATTGAGTTGAAATAAAAGAAATCGGGCCTCTAATTGCCCCCCACTTGCTCGACGACTCGAGCAAGGGGCCTCGAATCGGCTTCGCCGATTCTCCGGTCGACCAATTCGGCCCATTTTTGCCTGAGGCTGAATTCGGAGTTACTAGTCGCTATCGCAAAAACGGGCCCGACGAGATTTTCAGTTCTGGGTTTTACGTCGTCAGTTTCGACGAAAACCTCAGGGCTTTTGACCAATCCCTTTACTTTTGCCCGGTAAAGGGCAGAAGTCAAAAGTAATGGGTTTTGAACTCGTGACCGTCAGCTTTCTCCGAATGCTGCGGGCTTTGGAGGCATTCTCCAATCAACCGTCAGCTTAGAAGGCTGCTGCGCTATCCAGTGCAGGAAACCTTTTTTTAGGCAAAAAAGGCCTCTGGCTGCGCTACGGGCCCGTTAGGAGATATTAGAAACAGGAAGATATAAAAAACTAAAATAAAATTCGCGTTCTGGAAGCGTAATCAGGATTCTTCCTCTTCCTCTCCTTCCTCCCACTCCTCGTCTTCGAAATCGTCATCTTCCCATTCGTCTTCATCTTGAACTTTGAAGAGTTCCATATGCTTCACCTTAGAATCTGAATGCTATATTGACGAAAGATATATAAAGCTATCAACTTTTCCGAGCGTCCCAAAATCAGCCCAAAAATTCCTGAGGCAAGACACAAGACTGAAAACTCAAGACTTCTGGAATGTGGGCATCAGTTTGGCCTCACTTCGGTCCCTATTGTCCGGCGATCCGGACAATGGGCGCATTGTTCGATGCGTCGAACAATAGCGCGGCCAAGTCAGCCCACATTTCCTGAGACACGACATTGTTGGCGGAAAAAAGCCAACAATGTGCGCCATGTTCGCTTAGAGCGAACATGTGCGAAACCCAGGACTGAAAACTGTAAACAATCGAAATGTGGGCTTTGTGTGGTCTCGCAAAGCTCGCCCACAGCAGCCCACATGGCCTGAGTACAGGACACGGGACACAGAACACAAGACAATCGCCATGTGGGCATCCCGGCTTGCTGCAGAAAACTGACGTGGAGCTCCTCTCCATCCGCTCGGTCCTGGTACTTGCAAGCACGAGATGAAACGCTTAGGGCTGCTCCTTTCGGCCTGACCCAGTTCACGAGACACCCCGCCACACAAGGCAGAACGTCTACGCTTCAGGAAAAGAGACGCGGCAGCAATCGTGCAACGCCCCGGGCATTCGATCCGTCTAAGGGGATTTACGGTACAGGGGCCCCTGGCCCCTCTCTAGCCCACAAATAATTTTGGCACATTTGAATATAAATAGCTTTCCAAAAGAGGACAAATTTGAAAAATTTGTCCGAATCGTAAATTCTTTGAATTTACGATAAGAAAAAAAATCTATAAAAAAAAGGAAAAATCAGGCTCCGGCCATTTTCTCGGCCTGGGCTCCGATTAAGGGCAGTTTGTACTTCTCGCCGTTGTATGCCTTCCACATGAGCAGAAGCCACACAACAAAGACACCGAGGGATAATACTAACTGCACAAGGCCCAAAACAAGACCGATTATCCATCCGATGGCGGGTATCAATCCTACGACGAGCCCAACGATCCCCAAGCCTATCATGACTACGAAAACCACGATGCCAAAGAGAATGCTCTGCATTGCATGGAATTTGACATACTTGTCATCCTTTTTCATAAGGTATATTACGATCCCGCTCAATACAGTCAGGACGTAAGACAAGGCTGCAAAGAGCTTGCTCTCATCGTTCATTCCGGCCGCGGGTGCAGATTTTGCTGCGGCCATCTTTTCTTCAGGCATTAAATCAAACCTCCAATGATCATCCTCTTGGCATTTTGCTCAGGGACGATTTGGGTGTCATATCACATAATACCTTTATAAATATTTTTCGTGTCCACAAACAACACCAAAGCGGTGTTTTAGATGCGGGTTTTTGATTCCTTATCCAGAAGAGTTGAGATATTCACACCCAACACGGATAAGAAGATATTCATATACGTTTGCGGCCTCACGCCGTATGACAGCGCCCATATCGGGCACGCCAGGACATACGTTTCGTTCGACCTTATCAAACGGTTCCTCATAAAAAAAGGATTTTCGTTTTTCCACATGCAGAACATCACTGATGTTGATGACAAGATATTCCGGAGATGCAGGGAAACCGGGGCTGACCCGAAAAAACTGACCACGGAAATACATGAAGAGGCGCTCGGGCTTTTCGACAGCCTGAACATCCTTAGGGCGGATGTTTACCCGAAAGTTTCCGAACACATGGCCGAAATTATCAAGCTGGTAAGAACCTTGGTAGATAAGGGGGCTGCTTACGAAACTTTGACCGGGATTTACTTCGATGTATCCAAGTTCCAGGAATACGGGAGGCTCTCTGGCCAGAACATGGAAGAGATAATGGCAGGGAGCAGAAAGCTGGTTGATGAGACAAAGGAAGACCCTGCTGATTTCGCGCTCTGGAAGAAAACCTCCGGCGAGATAATAGAATTCGACTCTCCCTGGGGCAAGGGAAGGCCGGGATGGCACATTGAATGCTCTGCCATGTCATTGAAATACGCTGGCGGAACCCTGGACATCCACGGTGGAGCGAGAGACCTGATATTCCCGCACCATGAGAATGAGATTGCGCAATCCGAGGCAGCCACAGGAAAGAAGTTCTGCAAATACTGGCTGCACACAGGTTTCCTTACTGTCGAAGGGGAAAAGATGTCCAAGTCGCTTGGCAACTTCATCACGCTAAAGCAGGCACTAAGCCAGTTTGATGCAAACTCTTTGAGAATGTTCTACCTGCAGGCACATTATCGGAGCCCTTTGAATTATGATGAGGAAGCGATCACTGCAGCAGGGGAGTCAGTGGAAAGGATATTCAACACAATCGGCCTCATGCGCGAGATAGAGGATAGCAGGATGGATGTCAAGGGCGAATCCTTCAGCAAGGAAAGCGATCAGCACATCACTGGATTCTACGATGCGCTTGAGGATGATTTCGACACACCCAAAGCAATGGCAGAGCTTTTCAGCCTTCTTCGGACTGTGAATTCCCACCTTAACGGTAATGCAGTCGACCATGCTCAGCTTGAAAAAGTCAGGAACAAGCTTGAGGAAATCCTTTGGATCCTGGGCCTCAAGGAAAAAGAAACCGGGCTTATTGAAAAAACGGAAGGTCTTGGAAAAATCGCAAATGAATTCGGGATTGAAGAGACAGAACCGGAAAAAATCATTGAACTCCTGATCGAACTCAGGGAAGAACTCAGGAAAAAGAAGGACTATGCCAAAGCGGATGATATGAGGGCAAAGCTTGTGGCAATCGGAATTACGCTTGAAGATAAGGCTGCCGGCGGTCCGAGAAAAAAGGTGCGCTGATATGGGCTATTCTTTCATTGAGCACCCTTCGGACATAATCGTTCTTGCAAAAAACAAGACACTTGAAACAGCCCTTGAGGATGTCGCAAGCGGAATGTTCACCCAGATGGGCACGGAAAATGCCGATGAGTCGGATTCGTTCGAGCTCTCCCTCAGCGCGCCAACAAAAGAGCAGCTCGTTGTCCAGCTTCTTACTGATATCCTAGGTGAGTGTGAAACCAGGCCCCTGACTCCAAAAAGTATGAAAGTAACCAGCTTCAATATCAGCTTGCTTTCGATTTCAGTTCGTGTTTACGGAAAGAAAGCAGTGCCGGAAAATATAATAAAGGCAGTTACCTTCCACGGACTCAGGGTGGAGACTAAAGGCGGCAATTGGGAAATCGAGGTGCTCTTCGACATATGAAGGTATCTATAGTCATCCCTACGCTCAATGAGGAGAAGCTGATCCAAGCAACCCTGTCTTCCATCCGCTCCCAGGAAACAAACCATGAAATAGAGCTCATTGTAGTTGACTCCTACAGCGAAGACCGGACTGTGGACATTGCAAAAGAATTCGCTGACAAGATCCTTTTCGCTCCGCCCGGCATAATCGCTGTTGCAAGGAACAAGGGCAGCATGGAATCAAAAGGAGAGATAATTGTAAGCGCAGGAGCGGACAGCATTTACGATAAGCACTGGATTGAGGAGCTCATAGCTCCGATAGAGAAAGGTAAGGCAGTGGCAACCGCCGGAAAGCTCCTGCCCATGGACGGCAACCTGGTTGAGAATGTGTTTGCTGAATATATTTTGAATCCTATTCAGTTCTTCACATTCTCCTTTGGAATGCCTTATGCTGGTGGTGACAATATGGCATTCTCAAGAAAAGCCTTTTTGAATGTAGGCGGCTTTCGTACTGATCTTGTCACAAGCGAGGACCTCGACCTTCTTAAGAGATTAAGGAAAGTCGGCCGAATTTCCTATTGCTCGAAGGCAGTTGCAATTGTATCCATGAGAAGGGTGAAGAAATGGGGATACGCAAAATACCTGTATTTCCATTCAACGAACTTTTTGAAAATGCAGTTTTCCGGCAAGGCGCATTCGACTTACGAACCAATCCGCTGAGCTATGACTTAACGAACCTCGCCCTTTTTCCATCTACTATGTATCTCCCTTTTGCAAACGAATCCACTATCTTTGGATACGCCACATGCTCGATTCTCAGGATGCGCTCAGAAACCTCGTGCGCGTCTTTGCAGTCGGATATGTCGATTGCTTCCTGGTAGAGTATCGGCCCTGCATCCAAATGCTCGTCCACGAAGTGTATGGTTATTCCGCTTATTTTCACTCCGTAATCAAAAGCCTGTTCCTGAGCATCCACTCCTGGGAAGGAAGGTAGAAGAGCGGGATGTATATTTATGATCTGGTTTCTGTAGGCGTCTAATAGAACCTTATCTTTTAGTAGAAGCATGTAACCTGCGAGAACAACAAGCTCAGTCTGGTATTTGTCGAGCAATTCCTTGATCTTTTTGTCCATATCTTCGCGGGTTGCAAAATCCTTGCGCTCAACTATCTCTACAGGAATCCCATTCTCCTTCGCCCTGTCGATTGCCTGAGCATCTGGCTTGTTTGTGATTAGTACCCTGATATCTGCCGCGCACTTTCCGGTTTTTATTGCATCTATTATGGCCTGGAAATTACTGCCACGGCCTGAGGCGAGGACTGATATCCTGATTGGATTCCTATCCAATCGGGAGTTCGATGCCGAAGGCATCGGGATCCTGACTTTTCGCGATTCCATATGAAGAATAAGAAAGATTAAACTTTAAATCCGGATGTCAGAACGCCCATCCCAGAAGATGCAGTATCACGACGAGTATAAGTCCTGGCAATCCTCCGATTGCTACGATCAGCACGGTCCAGATGCTAATGGCAACCTTTAATCCTAACAGGTTCAGCACCCACAGCAAAACCAGCGCTCCGATCGAGCTCCAGATAATCGGGCCCAGCTTTTTCAGTGCCCGGAAAAGCACGACAACTGCGAGAACAGCAAGCAGGAGTACGATAATTTCGACAATCATATGAAAAACCTTGATTTCGCCAAAGGACGAATTTTATTAATGCACAGTAATAAGCTTTATAAGCATACGATTTTCAGGTATTTGGTATGAGGTTCAGAAGCAAGATTATCTATCCTGCAGCCTTTTTCGCTGCTGCTGTTTTTGTTGCCGAAGGAGTGTCTGGCTTCACATCTTCGCAGCTCTCGCTTTTCTACCAGTTCCTGAATGTGCTCATAACTTTCCTTATAGGCTCTTTCGCCATTGTGGTGAGTTCGGTCCCTCTTTTTTTCAATAAAGTAATAACTACTCATTCAAGGAAGGTAAAAAGAAAATAAAAAGAAATTACTGGTAGCTTGTTTCGCAGTCTGTTGCGTTTTTCTTTCCAGCTGCTGCATCCTCAAAGCATAAGATGCATTCGGAAAACTTCGTGTCGATTGTCGTCCCGCAGCCATCCTCTTTTACCTCGCAATTAACGTATTTCATGCAAGCATCGCCAGCCCTATATTCCATGGTGCATGCAAGGACATCAGCGAAACAGGTTGGAGGATTTGCCGTGTAATTTGTTCCGATCTCGATGTGGCAGGGCTTGAAGCATTCAGACACATTTATTGGCAGCAGGCCGGTGCATCTCCAGTTGATTTCTGTCGACCGGTTTTCTTCGAAAACAACGCACGCTGGGTTGCAGCCGGGCTTGACGACATCCATGTCAAACCACCAGGTTTTGCTGTTCTCATTGTAGAAAGATCCGTTCTTCAAACCGCCTTCTTTCATGCAGTCGCTCGCCAAAGCGATCTGCCTAGCTTCCTCCTCAGTAAGATTCTGGGGAAGAAGGCCGGTGCATCTCCAGTTAACCTCTGCAGTCTTGTTTGACAGGTAAACGACACACGCAGGGGCGCATCCTGGTCTCACAGTGTCCAGGTCAATCCACCACGTCTGGCTTTCATTGTTGAAAAAAGAGCTATTTGTAAGGTTCCCTTGCGCCATGCAGCTGCTTGTCTTTGCAATCAGCTCTGCTTCATTCAGCGTCATTGGCTTTTCCAGGCAGCCTGCCAGAAGAGGGAGAGCCGCGAGGCAGATAAGCAATATCATTTTTTTCATGCATGATCACCGCTAACCTATTCTTCGGCAGCTATAAAAAGGATTGCGAGATGGTGCGGGCTGGCTGAAATTCATTCCAGGTTCTTACCCGTGCCATTGCAACAATAGCAGTCATAAGCGCCTTTGTTACCGACTATTCCATATGAGGTATAGCCCCGTTCTTTGCACTGGTCAGCGCAACGTTTTCCAGGATAAGCCTCAACCATGCTACCATAAGTCATTGTGTTCGTGCATGCCCTGAGCTCGGAGAGCGTTGTTAATCCAGGAGGTGGCATTTGAAAATTAAACATGCTTGGGTTTGGTGCAAAACTTAGCAGGTTGCCAACCGTATCCTTGGTCATGCTCAAAACAGACACATCAGGGAAAATCATCATTATGAGCGCGACTGCTATTGGAAGGCCCACGATAACCTTGGATTCCGCCTTTGCCACTTCCCATGCTCTTTTGGAAAATCCTGTCAAATCAGAATAAAGTGCTGTTGCAATTCTTACAACAAAGACAGCTGCAACTGCCAAGGCGCCAATTTTCAAGAAATCCCACGTGCTGAACTTTCCCCAGCCTGATTTTTTCGCCTTCTTCATAGTTAGAAATTGTGTATAAAAGGGTTTTAATTACTATGTGGTCGGTGCTTGGGAATGAAGGTAGAAAGAAAAAACGGGCCTGGGGAGATTTGAACTCCCGACACACGGATTCCTGCGTGTCCTGTGTTCCGTGTCCAGCGTCCCGAAGGACAAGACCCAGGACTTCACGACACAAGACACTTAAGAGTCCGTCGTTCTAGCGGAAAGCAAATTATTTGCAATCCATCTCTACCAAGCTGAGCTACAGGCCCAAGATCAACATCCTTTGTGAGCATATCTTTTAAAATTCTAATCAATCCGTGCTTCCTGCCTCGTACCTGTAGATCGCAAGCGTCCTGTTCTTGCCATCCAGCATATTGTCCTCGGCTACAAACACAACTCCCCTAAGGATTTTCTCAAGCCCGGGGAAAAGGAATTCCAGTTCGATCGGCTCTCTGGACGCCGTGAGGCTATCAAGCATCACGCTTTGATTAGATGTGATCGCCACGCCATCTGCGAATGAGATCCCGGACTGGGGCTTGTAAACCCTGAAGGCCAGGCCAATCAGGTTGCGTTCGCTTTTGTTATTGAACAGCACGGTA
>Ga0315275_10004109_pt1 | contig 13577 bp, 15 predicted proteins | sample YL17G03_0_MG_FD_205557 | JGI IMG/M metagenome (GOLD analysis project Ga0315275, IMG submission 205557) | Sediment microbial communities from Yellowstone Lake, YNP, Wyoming, USA - YL17G03_0 | ecosystem: Environmental > Aquatic > Freshwater > Lake > Sediment | place: USA: Wyoming | collected... | reverse complement strand
TGGCAACCGCCGCCAACTGGTTCCGCGCCGACATCCGCAGCGGGGTGATCAGGGCCCTGTTGATCGCCGCCGTACTGAGTAACCCCCATTTCAGAACCCGATTGCCCATTGTCCCTCCTGTTGCGCGGATGAGACGACTCACCCACCCACTTTCGATCTTACCCAAGTTGCCATAGCCACGTCATCCGGAACCTCGGGTCCCAGAGCGAGTTGCTTCCAGTCGTAGCCGGTCCGCGCGCCGTCGGGGTCAAATTCCAGTCTGGCAATTCCGAGAACCCGGCCCGCGTGGCCAGGGCTCGCTTCATCCGCATGGAAGATCGGAGTCCCGGTCCGGCGGCTAACCCAGGCTTTGGCCGATGCACTCGGCCCTCCCTCGACAATGGCAGCAATACCCTCCACACCATCTGCAATCTGCTGGTTGACCGGCGCCCCCGCATTAGAGAGTACGATAATCTCGTCGGACTGCGACCTTGCCTCTGCTACCGCATCCTTCAAGGATGACAGGGGGGCGCCCACTCGGATCTCATCCGAGTCGCTGGCAGCGGATAGACCTATGATGGCTACACGATGTCCACCCATCTCCCGAACGACATAGGATTTGGTCAGCCGCTCACCGGTCTGCTGATCGATCGCGTTCGCGGACAAAATCGGGAAGTTCGCCTCGACGATTCGCTCCCGAAGAACGCTGAGGCCAAGCGCCAAGTCCCTGGGTCCTAAGGCCATCGCATCGTATCCGAGAAGGTTCAGGGCCTCGATGCTGCTGGCGCCCGCGCTCTTCCGAGCCGGATCCTGGTCTCCTGTGAGGCTGTTTCCGGCGTCCAGCACCAGCACCGGTCTACCCGTCTTACGCTCACTCGCGATTTTGGTGGCCCGCCGGGCCACTCCGCCTATGGCTGGCATTCAGCCGCAGGGCTCCAGGTAACCCCAAGTATCGTTGCTGTGCACGATCATTAGACCAAGCGGGCCCTTAGTGACCGGAGGAGTCGCCAGAGGTGAGACAACACTCGAGTTCGGAAGGGAAAGACAACCCGCCGAAAGGATGGTAAACGCAAACAGCATGACTAGAGCAGCCGGAGCGATTCGGAAACTCCGCATCCATGGCTTGTCTGCGAACATGACACGTACTCCTCAATAGGAAACGGGCTAAGGCGCCGAGGCTGCGGCGCAGGTACCCCCAGCAGGACTCGAACCTGCAACCTTGTGCTTAGAAGGCACGTGCTCTATCCTTTGAGCTATGGGGGCGTCTCCGGCTGCATTCTAGACGGGTCGCCCACGGCACGTCAATTCAAAGCTGATGGCGACTCGGCCGCTGCAACGAAATCCGAGAAGCTCGCCAGGTCTGGGAAGACCCGAGCGGAAAGCACTCGGACGACCCAGTTGTCTGCCATAGGTGAAATAGTCAACACTGGCACATTCTCAAGGTAAGCGGCATACATCTCGAGTGCAGTGCCCATGCTGGCAACCGGCGCATACGCAATCACCAGGTCGCTCGACTTGGCAAGTTCGATCATGCCGAACAATGTGTCTCTCGCTTCGGCGTTCTGGTACTCCACACTGTGCGGATGCAGCTCAAACGGGTCCACCACGTCAAGCTCGGGCCAGCGTGCCAGCAGCAGTGCTCGGATCTCGGCGCGATAACGTTGGTCGACGACGCCCTTGCTGAGGCTGGATGCTTGCATGACACCAGCGATGAAAACGCGCACCGATTCTCCTTTCCCGCTTTCCGTTTCCCACCGGACGGGCTGCTTCCAGGCTACCCCTAGCATTATAGCACCCTGGTCGTGTCAGCAGCAAACTGATATGCTCCACGTCCCATTCATCCATTTTGCGCTGGGGTCGCGGGATTTTACGCCCCGTCAGGGTTGCGTGGTAAGATGCCCCACGACACGGAACTCAGATATTCGACCATGAACCGCATATGCACATAGCCATCATAGGGCTGCCCAATAGCAGCAAGACAACCGTTTTCAATGCTCTGACACGGGGTAACCACGATACCACCGCGTTCAGCTCCGGCCAGTTCGAGATTCACACGGCGACAGTCGACGTGCCCGATAGCCGCGTGGATCGGCTGGAAGCCATGTTCCAGCCACGCAAGACAACCTTCGCCAAGGTCACGTACGCCGACATCGCCGGCCTAGCAAAGGGGGTCAGTCAAGGAGGTTTGTCCGGGCCGCTTCTCAACACCCTCAGCCAAAGCGACGCCCTGCTCCACGTCGTGCGCGCGTTCGAGGATCCCGGCGTACCGCATGAAGAAGGAAGTATCGACGCGGTGCGGGATATCAATATCCTTGACACCGAGCTGCTGCTTTCCGACCTGATCATCGTCGAGCGGCGAATCGAGCGCCTGCAGACCGCTTTGAAGAAAGGCGGTGACCGACAGGCCAAGGCCGCCAATGAAGCGGAACTCTCCCTGCTCCTCCGATTGCTAGAGACACTGAATTACGATGCGCCTCTGCGCGATATGGAGCTGACATCCAGTGACCTGAAGATGTTGCGCAACTTCGGTCTCTTGACACTGAAGCCCATGTTGATCGTGCTGAACATCGGCGACGGCTCTTTCGAAAACGCCACGGGGTTATTGTCCGGCTACCGGCATCGACACACCACCATCGCCTTCCTTCAAGGTCGCATCGAGATGGAGCTAGCTCAAATGCCACTGCAGGAGGCGGCCGAGTTCCTGGCTGCCTATGGGATCGAAGAGCCGGGGCTGAACCGAGTGATCGGTTTGAGTTACACCTTATTGGGGTTGCAGAGCTTCTTCACCGTGGGCGAGGATGAGGTGCGGGCATGGACCATCCCCGTCGGCGCCACAGCGGTGGAAGCCGCGGGCGCGATTCACAGCGACCTGGCTCGTGGATTCATTCGAGCCGAGGTGATCGGGTACGATGCTCTTGTCCAAGCAGGCAATCTCGCCGGCGCACGCCAGCATGGCTTGCTGCGACTGGAAGGTAAAGAATACGTAGTGCAGAACGGCGACATTCTCAACGTCCGCTTCAATGTCTGATTGCCCTGACATCCTTGGGACTCGTGAGCGGCGATGGCTAGAGCTGGAACCTGCCGCTGGCCTCGATCACCTTGTGGGTGAAGTTTCCGACATACTGCGTTAGTCGATCGCGCAATTGGTTCCAGTCGTCACTCAGGAGGATACGACGCATGGTGTCAAGATCGCTGGCAACCGCCCCGGTCAGGATTTGCGGCCCGTTCCCGTACACGGTGTACCAGGCCTCGGTGGGCTGCAACCCCAGTCGCATCAGCCCTGGGGCAAACTCCTGCACCACAAACTCGAAATAGGCTTGCTCCTGGCCGGTTTTGATGTCCCATTCCATCAGCAATTTGACCATGTTGCTCCACCCTGTCAGAACAGCGGTTATCGTTGAGCATAACAGAAGGCCCGCGTTTGCGCAAGCCGCCATCCTCGCGCTCTACCTGCTTGCTCTCTCAGTCACCATCGCCAGTGCATCGGATCCCGGCACGGCAGTGGTCAACCTTCTGCCGACCAACGGAAAACATCGCGGCATCGTGCTCAAGTCGCAGACAGTGGATGCAGTTATCAACGAAGAACAGGGCAAAGTGTGGGCTGACACGAGGGTGTGGCTCAGGCTTCATAATCCTGCGTCGAAGCCGATCACCGTATCCCTGACCCTGCCGGGACCCCAGTTGGCGCCGGTCCCGCTTCCCACCGACCTGGACGCGAGGGTGGACAATGTGCCGCTACCGTTGCTGCCGGTACATGGCACGGAAGGCGGGCCAGTGCTCGGTGCAACTGCAGCGATCGGAATCCCGGCACGCAGCTCCGTGGACGTGAGGCTTTCATTTCGCCAAGCCCTGCCCGAAGACCAAGGGGTGGTCACGTATGTCTACATGCTCGGCGGGGCCGACCAGTGGGCTGGAACACCGGAATCGCTCCGGGTGACCGTGGAATTCAAACCGCCCGTTGCCATGAGCTCTCTGCTTTCGATCGCACCGCCAGCCCACCTGACCGATGCCCGGACCTTGAAATGGGACTGGGAGAGTGAGTGGGTCAAGTCAAAAGTGAACGTAGGTCTCGCTTTCATGTCGCCAGCATGGTCGGCGGAATACGACGCGGCGCGTGCAGCCGCCACGCGGGAGAATGCGAGCGCCGCCCAACACATGTCGCTCAGCCAACACTATCGTAGGCTCGCCTCCCTGTCTCCCCTGCCTTTCGACGCTCAGCCTGCGTTCCGTTCGCGATACTATCCTTTGGCCATTGCGGAGTTGCAGGCAGCCATCGCCCGCAGCAGTTCAACTGGAGAGAAGGCGCGGGCACACTCCCTGCTAACCGATCTGTACATGCAGCAGGCCGATCGAGCCGAACCAGGCAACCGGGAACAGTACCTGCAAGCTGCGGCAACGGAGATTGAGGCAGCGCTCGACGGCACGACACCCGAGCCAACCCTTCTTGAGTTGGCAGGCAAGGTATTCTCCGAGCTCTCGGAAAAGGCGACTGCTGCCGGTGACAACGCAACGGCCGCAAGCTATCTCCACAGACTCGAAGGTATCCGGGCCTCCTCGTTAGAGCAGTCAGGTCGGGCACGCTCATCGGATAGAGCATTGTCTCAGGTGGAGCAGTTACTGGTTCAGGGCAACGCGGAAGCCGCCCGCGATCTCATCGTATCACTCTTTGGAGTGGAGGCTGCGGACTTGCCGGGAGCTTCTGCACCGTTGGTGAGCCAGACGTCGCTGACGGTGACCACCACTCTTGAGGGCCGAAGGATCGCTGTCCTCTTCGGGCGAGGTGAGAATCTGAAAGAGGCCTCTACCCTTGCAGAGCGGACCGCTGAGGCGCTCCGGCTTCAGGGAGGGGCGCAAGTGGTCGCATCGGCGAACAGCGTCACAATAACGCTGCCGGGGCCGCCCGGCCCGGCGGTTATCGAGCTACAGCAGGCCCTTGCAGCAGCCCTCCCGGATGCCCCCGAGCTGGCCCTGCTGCGCGCCGTGCTGGCGGATACGCACGCATCTCACAACATTCAAACAAGCCTCTTTAGATCCACCTGGAGTTACGTCGAACGGGTGGATCTGCAGTCTGCGCTCCGCCAATGGCAGCAGATAGCCGCCCGATTCGAGTCTGCACAGTCCGAGTCAACTCAGGGACTGCCTGCCGCACAACTCGACGAATTGTTACGGATTCAGCGCGCCCTCTGGGACGCCGACGCAGTAGCTTGGCGCCGCTTCGCTGCCAATAGCCGTGTAGACTATGTTTTCGAGCCGAACACCTCTGACACAACCCAAGAATGGCAAGTACGGGCCGGGGAGGCTCGCGAGATCGTCATCCAGAAGTCACGGTGGAACTTCGACAACATCCGGTGGGCAGCAATCGCTGTTTGCATTGCGGTGGCTGGCCTCGCCGCATTAGTATGGCATCTCGCCTGAGGCAGGACATTCGTGGCAGCCAGCATAACTCGCGAGGCGTCGCAAGAGGTCGAGCCGCCTTCGCTCACTTCCCGGGACAGGTTGGCGCGCGCCGGCGGTTGGTGGACGCTTGCTCTGGCCCTCATTATGTTGGGCAGCGTAGCCGAAGGAGTTCACGCCGCTGCCTGGAGCGAAGGCCTGGAAGTGGTTCGACTCGCCATTATGGGTGGGGGGATAATAGGCTTCGCCTTGGCCCTGACGCGATTCAGCAGCCTGTTTGCGGCTGTCTATGGCATCGTGGCGGGAACATTCTGGGTTGCTGTGTCCCTGCACCGCGTTCTCCTCCCCGAACTGGGTACTCACGACGCGGTTCAAGAACTGTTGCTGCGAAACGCAGGCTGGCTACTGGCCCTCACGAAGGGGGGAGCCGGAACAGACAACCTGGTCTTCATAACGCAGTTGGGCCTTCTGGGATGGTGGCTCGGCTTCTTTGCGGCCTGGAACCTGTTTCGCCACCAGCGCGTGCTGATAGCGGCCCTTCCAGCAGGACTTGCCCTGCTCATCAACCTTTACTATTCGCCAACCAACCTCTCCGGTTACCTCCTCGTTTTCCTGATAGCCGTTCTGTTTCTGGCTGTGCGGATCGAGCTAGCCAGAAACGAAACTCGTTGGCAGATGTCGCGGATTCGCTACGCTCCGGACATCTACATTGATTTCCTCAAGGCAGGAATCGCCTTCGCCACGATCGCGGTTCTCGTGTCCTGGGCGATGCCCGACGTCGCCAACCGGGCAAACCTGGAGCGGTTCACCCGACCGCTCGAACGTCCGTGGAAGTCTGTAGAGGACACGTGGTCTCGAATGTATCAGTCCCTCAACTACTCGGGCGTCGCGCCCACACTGACCAGGTACGGTAAGAACCTTGCCTTGGGAGGTCCGGTCAGCCTCAGCGATCGCCCAATCTTCGAAGCGCAGTTCCCCATGCGCGCTTACTGGCGGGCGGTCACCTACGATCGCTACGACGGTCGAGGTTGGACGAACACCGACCAGGAGACCTCGATCATCGAGCAGGGCCAATGGCTGGGGGAGCCACTGTTCGCAGCAAGTGCGGAGATGACCGCAACCCTGCGACCGTTAGAGCCCGGACAGGACGTTATCCTCGCTCCGCCGCAGCCCGTTCGAATCTCGCTTCCCGTCAATGCTGACATTGGCCGGATTACCGAAGACGGCGCTCTGGTCAATGTGTCACGAATGCGCAGCCGGATAGAACTGAGCCAGGGCGCTGCCTATAGGGTGGTCTCGGCTGTCACCCAGGCCCCGGTCAATCTGCTCCGGATGGATAAGAGCGAATATCCTTCGTGGGTGACTCGGCGCTACCTCCCCCTTCCCGATAGCATGCCCCAGCGCGTCCTGGACCTCGCCCGGCAAATCACGGCGCCCTACAACAATGCCTACGACAAGGCCATCGCCATCGAGTCCTATCTACGAAACTACCCTTACAGTACGGACATCGCGGCCCCGCCCGAGGAAATGGATGCCGTCGACTACTTCCTGTTCGATGTCAAGCAGGGCTACTGCGACTACTATGCTAGCGCCATGGCCCTGATGCTTCGCGCCGTGGGGATTCCAAGCCGGCTGGCGGCCGGCTACGCGCCGGGTGAGCTGTTGCCCGCTCAGGACGACAAGCCCGTGGTCACGGACACGTACAGGGTCGTGGAGCGAGACGCCCACGCCTGGGTCGAGGCTTTCTTCCCTACTTACGGCTGGATTCAGTTCGAGCCAACGGCTTCACAGCCACTGGTGCAGCGTCTCCTCGTACCGGAGGCCAGCGCACCCGGCACAACACCAACTCCCTTGGCCCCGAACGACGAAGACCTCAGGGACTTGCGTAACACCAGCATTCCCCAAACGCCAGCCTTCTCCTTGGGATCCCCATCGGGTTTGGTCCGGTGGATTCGGAGCCAGCGGATCGCGCTTGGGATCATCGCTGCGGTTCTGTTGCTGGCCGTGGCCACCACGGTTTTTACCAGGCGACGACAGACGGCCTTTCTGATGAGCCCTGAACTGCTTGGCGGACTACTTGGGCGGGTGGGAACCTGGGCCATCCGGCTGAGAATACCCTGGCCCCCCAGCGACACCCCGCAGGAGCACGCGGCGCAGTTTGGACGTCAAGTCCCTGAGGCAGAGCAGGTCGTCGGTCAGATGACGACTCTGTTCGTGGCTCAGCGCTACGGGCGCCAACGCCCCCTTCCAGAGACGGTTCAGACTATGGCGAGGGAGTGGCTGGGATTGCAGACGAGTCTATGGAGACGGTGGCTGCGGCGGGTTGTCCGCCCGCGCCCGCCTTCCCCTTCAAAGATTCCAGCTCAAGCCGGGCGTGGTCCAGAGCACTGGGATCCTGACCCGGACCAATCGCCAGGAATCTCTCGAAGGCATTGATGGCGTCCTGTTTCTGGCCCTTCAATCGGTACAGTACTCCCAGCCCGTAGTAGACCTCTGGCAGGCTGGAGTCGGCCGCTTGTGCCTTGACAAGCAGTTGCTCGGCATCAGGAAGTTTGTTCTCCTGAAGACGAATGACGGCCAGAAGGTAGAGTGTCTTGGCGTCATTCGGATCAAGCTCAAGGGCCGCCGCAAGCGCCTCGGCGGCCTTGCCCAGCTGCCCCATTTGATAGTAAACAACCCCGAGGTTGGTCTGAGCAGCCGCCATGCCAGGATTCATCGCCAGCGCTGCCCTATAGGCCTTCTCGGCGTCAGGAAAGCGGCTCTGGCGCACGTATACGTTGCCCAGGCCAAACTGGGCTTGCGCAGAACGGGGATCTAACGTGGCAGCGTCCTGATATTCCTTCAATGCAGTCGACAGGTCGTTGCGCTTCAGCGCGGCATCGGCGGCCGAGAGGTGACCGGCGCCGTCTCCGCCAGGAACGCTGGGGGCAAGCACCGCAGAGCCAGTCGCGGCAGGAGCGGTACCGGTCGCCGGCGCAGAGCATCCAATCAAAAAAGCAGCAATCAGGAAAATGAGCGTCGGTTGCATCCATCTTGCTTGTATCATGTGGGGGCACTCCGATCCGATCTGCTTATCCCTGTTTGCACTCCAGGACGACGACCTGGGTCTCATCGGGCAGTTGGCTTCGAGAGAGTCGAATCGTGTCTTGGGGAGCCTGTTCCGTGGCACCCATTTCTTTGAGGAACTTGCTGAGTGGATCAAGCGTCAGGCTGAGGTATGGGGTCCGATAGTGCATCGGGATAACGATTCTGGGCTCCAATAGGCTGACGACTTCGGCTGCCTTGTCGGCGTCCAGCGCTCCACCCCCACCCACAGGCACCAGGAGGACGTGGATGTCGGGTAGGGCTTCAACCTGCGCCTGGCTCAGTACCTGGGATAGGTCTCCAAGGTGGCAGACGGTCAGCTCCCCAAACTCGAACACGAACACGGTGTTCTCTTCTTTCGGTTCACCCTTCGCGCCGGCGCCCCGCCAAGTCTGAATGCCCGTGATGAACACACCTTTGACCTCGTACTCACCAGGTCTCGTGACAACCTTCGGCTCGCCCTTAACCGCGCTGGCGGCAGAATGGCCAGGCGCAGCATGACTGACGGTTACGATGTCGGCCCTCAAGCGAGGCAAGGTGTACCCGATGCTCTTATCATACGGGTCAGTGACCGCGATGACGTTGGCCTCACGAATGCGAAAGCATGACTGGCCGAACCAATCGATATCCACAGGCCCTCCATTTGCATGTCTTGGTCAGAAGCCCTCTGATTATAAGACCTGCCTCGCGTTTTCGCAAAGTAGCAGTCCGGCGATCCCCTGCCATTCCGGTGGGCCGCGCGCTCGCGGATTCCAAGTTGCCACCCCCCTCTTTTCGATGGTATAATCGAAGCACTAATTCTCGCTGGAAGGATGGCTCGTGACACAACCTGACATCGGCGGTCCCGAAAACGAACTGGCTGCGGATCCGGGATCCGCTCCTCAGAAAGCCGGCACAAAAGAATCTTTCAAGTCGGCCGCATGGGAGCTAGTCCAGACGGTCGTCCTGGCTCTAGTCCTGTTCCTGCTCATCCGCAACGTAATCCAGAATTTCCGCATTGACGGCATCAGCATGGAGCCCAACTTCCACAATGGTCAATTCCTGATTGTGAATCGCTTTGCCTATTGCCCCGGATTGCACTTGGACATCAGTCCCCTCAATATCCACTGGGAAAAGACGTGGTGCATACGCCAACCTAATCGGGGGGATGTCATTGTGTTCGAGTACCCCAAGGACCTGAGTCGGGATTTCATCAAGAGAGTCATAGCTCTCCCCGGAGAGACCGTTGAGGTAAGGGGCGGGAAGATATACGTCAACGGTCAACTGATGCCCGAACCGTTTGGCCCGAACCCGGGGAGCTCGACCAACGGCCCGATTACCGTAGGACCTTCTGATGTATTTGTGATGGGGGACAACAGAAACAACTCCAGCGATTCTCGCACATGGGGCTCGCTTCCGTTGAAGTACGTGATCGGCAAGACCTTGCTGTCCTACTGGCCACCCCGCTATTGGGCTGTCGTCCCCCGCTACGACCTGACCGACTTGAGCGCGAATTCGCCTTGACACAAGGAGATGTACGATGCTTGCCGCCGCGATCGACCATACCCTCCTGAAGCCAACCGCAACCGAAGAACAAATCCGGACGTTGTGCGCCGAGGCCCTCAAGTATCGCTTTGCATCCGTCTGTGTCCAGCCCTGCTGGGTTGGGTTGTGCGCGAAACTGCTTGAGAACAGCCCGGTCCTGGTGTGCACGGTAATCGGCTTCCCCTTGGGCGCCACCCTACCCGCCGTGAAGGCATTTGAAGCTCAGCGTTGCATAGCCATGGGTGCGACCGAGCTCGATATGGTCATGAACCTGGGCGCGCTCAAGTCGCGCCAGCTTGAGCTCGTCCAAGACGACATCGCCTTGGTTGTCCATGTGGCGCACCCTCACGGCGCAATCGTCAAGGTCATTATCGAGACCGCCTATCTTACGGAAGAAGAAAAAATTACGGCGTGTCAACTGGCGAAGGCAGCCGGCGCGGATTACGTCAAGACATCGACTGGCTTCGGCCCAGGTGGTGCCACCGTCGAAGACGTGACACTGATGCGCACAACCGTGGGACCCGACATGGGGGTTAAGGCGGCGGGAGGGGTCAAGACAGCCGCCGAGGCCCGAGCAATGCTCGCCGCCGGAGCGACCCGGATTGGCTCAAGCGCCGGCGTGATGATCGTGAGCGAGGAGAACGGGTAACGCCGCTATGTCCTCCCGCGAGGTTCTCATTGTACTGGCCCATGCCCAGACGTGCGAGCGCTGCCGAGACCGTTTGATGGGCGACCCAAACTCGGTCCTCCGAGGTCACGCGCTAACCGATGCGGAGAAGACACTCGTGAGTGGGCTGACGTCCGCTGATTTCGCGAATGCTCAATGCCTTGCCGAGGCCTCGGGCTACCTTGTGAGCGAGTTGACCCAATACTACGACCACCCGATAACTCGCCTGCGGCATTTCTAGTTGGCCGTACTTGGAGATGATCCTGAGAGGAGTTCACCGATGCAGAACCTCTGGCGCGATCTGCGACCCGGACCAAGGGTGCCCGATATAGTCTACGCAATCATCGAGATACCGAAGGGCTCACGCAACAAGTACGAGTATCACAAGGAAACGGGCATCATTGTCCTCGATCGCGTTCTCTTCTCGTCTCTGCACTATCCAGGGGACTACGGCCTCATCCCGCGCACCTTCTACGATGACGGAGATCCGTTGGATATCCTTCTGATGACAAACGAACCAACCTTTCCGGGCTGTATTATCCAGGCGCGACCCATCGGCATTTTCCGAATGCTGGATCGGAACCTCAACGATGACAAAGTCCTGGCTGTTCCGGATACCGACCCTCTGTTCGCAGAGTACCACGATTTGCGGGATGTGCCGCCTCATTTCCTACACGAGGTTGCACACTTCTTCGAGGTCTATAAGGACCTGGAAGGGATCCGAACGAAGCCTATCGGCTGGGAAGATGCCGAGGCTGCCAAGAAAGAAATCATGCGTTCTATCGCTCTCTTCGATGACCGTTTTGGTCTGCCGGCCCTGTGACAACCATTGATTTGATACGCCGCCACGCCTCGGTCCGCGCATACCGTCCCGATCCCCTACCAAGGGAAACTATCGAGACCATCCTCGATGCCGCGCGGCAAGCATCCACTTCATCCAACCTGCAAACGTACAGCGTAGTGGCCGTGACCGACCGCGAGCGACGCGCAGATCTGGCAAGTCTCTGCGACAAACAGGCATTCATTGCTGAAGCCCCACTCTTCTTGGCGTGGTGCGCCGACCTGAGCCGTCTCGATCGCGTTTGCGAGATGCGCGGCTACGTCCCGGTCACACGTTATGTCGAGAATTTTCTCATGGCGGCGATGGATGCGGCCATTGTGGCGCAAACGGCTGCATTGGCGGCAGAAGCCCTGGGACTGGGAATCTGCTACGTCGGCGCCATCCGGAACGATCCCGAGGGCGTTATCCGGGTGTTGCGGTTGCCCCGCCTCGTATTCCCAGTGACCGGCATGACGATGGGTTGGCCTGCCATGGAGCCCTCTCGAAAGCCACGTTTGCCTCTATCCGCAGTCCTGCACTGGGAAACATATGATCGGCAGACAGAGGACGCTGATCTGCTAGCGTACGATCAGACGATGACCGCCACCGGCGTTTATCAGGGCCGACAGGTGCCGGCGCCGAACAAACCTGGAATCATGGAAGAATACGGCTGGATGGAGCACTCAGCGCGCCGGGCATCTCAGCCGGCTCGCAGCGGGCTCAGGAGAGTCCTGCAGGACCAGGGATTCGCGTTGGAGTAGTGACCATGAACACAAGCGAACATCGCAATGACGACGTTGTAATCCTCAGCGCTGCCCGAACTGCAATTGGCAGGTTCCAAGGAAGCCTCAGCACGGTACCCGCTACGCGACTGGGTGGGATCGCGATAGAGGCCGCTCTCAGACGCGCAGAGCTTGATCCGCCTCTCGTCTCAGAAGTCATCATGGGGAACGTGGTGTCGGCGGGCGAAGGACAGGCCCCATCCCGCCAGGCAGCCTTGAGCGGCGGCCTGCCCCCCGAGGTTGGCGCACTAACCGTCAATAAAGTATGCGGCTCGGGTCTGAAGGCGGTGATGATCGCCGCCGCACTGATAAAAGCGGGAGTAGGGGACTTCTACGTCGCAGGTGGCATGGAGAATATGAATCTTGCCCCATACCTGTTGACAAGGGCACGCTTCGGCTATCGACTCGGTAATGCCGAGCTTGTCGATGCCATTGTGCACGATGGCCTCTGGTGCTCTTTCGAAAACCAACACATGGGGATGGCGGCTGAATGGATTGCCGAGACGTATGGGGTAGATCGCGCGGCGCAGGACGAATTCGCGTGCCTGAGCCACCAGCGAGCCATCGCAGCCATGGATGCCGGCAGGTTCCGTGCTGAAACCGTGCCGGCTGCAATCCCCCAACGCAAGGGACCCCCGCTCGTGCTGGATGTCGACGAGAATCCCAGGCGTGACACGTGTCTGGACACCTTACAGGCGCTGAAGCCTGCTTTCAAGGAAGGCGGCACCGTGACCGCCGGCAATGCCCCTGGCATCACCGATGGGGGCGCGGCACTTGTCCTGGCCCGGCGCGGCGCGGCCATGGAGTTGGGTTTGAGGGTGCTCGCCCGCGTGACGGCGTCGGCGCAGTCAGCCGTGAAACCGCTGGAAATCTTCACGGCGCCCGTCTATGCCGTGCGAAAACTCGCGCTGCGGCTTGACATGGCGCCTCGAGACTTCGATCTGGTGGAATTGAATGAGGCCTTTGCCGCGCAGGCGGTCGCCAACGTGCGCGAGCTGGGTCTGGATATGAATCGGGTGAACGTCAATGGAGGGGCTATCGCGTTGGGCCACCCGATCGGGGCCAGCGGCGCTCGTGTCCTGGTCACGCTACTATTCGCCCTGCAGGATCGCGGGCTAAAGAGCGGAGCAGCCGTTCTATGCCTCGGCGGCGGGGAGGCGGTCGCCCTGGCCATTGAAGCCGAGTAAAGCAGAGGAAACCATGCCCACAGATACAAGTCACCTGACCCTGGCCCAGATGGAAACCATGCGTAGCGGCGCGCGGACTGCCGTTCGAGCATGCATGGGGATCACCCCGACGGATCGGGTATTCATACTTACAGACAAAG
>Ga0315275_10004108_pt1 | contig 13578 bp, 15 predicted proteins | sample YL17G03_0_MG_FD_205557 | JGI IMG/M metagenome (GOLD analysis project Ga0315275, IMG submission 205557) | Sediment microbial communities from Yellowstone Lake, YNP, Wyoming, USA - YL17G03_0 | ecosystem: Environmental > Aquatic > Freshwater > Lake > Sediment | place: USA: Wyoming | collected... | reverse complement strand
TGCCTATGGTCTGGACGCCGCCGCCCCGATCGCGGAACTCTCGGCCCAGCACGGCACAACGACCCTCTGGACGGGTCTGCCCAAGCTGTGCGTCGTGCTGCTCGGCGGCTTCACCACGAATTTCATCTGGTGCGTCTTGCTGAACCTCAAGAACGGGACCGGCTACCAGTACTTCCGTGCGGCCCCCCGCCAGGACCCGCCGGAACCTGGAGCGATGCTTGCGGTCGCCGTGGATTCGCCAAGTGGAGAAACCGTCGTCGACGTGCCGGTCACCCTGGAGATCCCGGCCGAGACCGTGCCGATGCTGAGCAACTACCTTTTCAGCGCCCTGGCGGGCGTCACGTGGTATATGCAGTTCTTCTTCTACACAATGGGCGAGACCCAGATGGGCCAGTACAAGTTCTCCAGTTGGACGCTGCACATGGCCAGCATCATCATCTTCAGCTCGCTGTGGGGCATCGCCCTGAAGGAGTGGGGCGGCAGCAGCCGCGGCACCAAGAGGAAGCTGGCATTGGGGTTAGCCATGCTGATCCTCTCCACGATCATCGTCGGCTACGGCAATTACCTCGGCACGCAGCCGGCGGCGAATTGAGAGTCGGGACCAGGGATAAGGAAGGACAGAATGAGTACGGAACAACAGTCACAAGAGGCTCATGGTGGGAGCGAGTTCGAGCGAGAGCCGGTGCCGCAGAGCAAGCTGCTGGGCTTTCGAAGCTTCGTCGGGATGTACGCCGGCGAACACACGGCCGGGACCGAGCTGATGATCGGGCCGCTGTTCGTCGCCGCCGGCGTCAGTGCGTACGATGTCGTCGTCGGGCTGCTCGTGGGAAACCTCCTGGCGGTGCTGAGCTGGGTCTTCCTGTGTGCGCCGATTGCCACGCGGGCGAGGCTCACGCTCTACTACCAGTTGGAGAAAATCTGCGGGCGAAAGCTGGTGACGCTCTACGATCTGGCCAACGGCGTGATGTTCTGCTTCCTGGCCGGGGCGATGGTGACGGTGTCGGCCACGGCACTGGGCGTCTGGTTTCACTTCGAGATGCCCGCCTTGGACGACCTCTACCCCAACAGTATCGGCTGGGTCATCGCCGTGCTTGTGTCCGGGGCGATGATTGCCGTCGTGGCCGCGTATGGATACGAGATCGTGGCCAAGGTGGGCGAAGTCGCCTCGCCGTGGATGGTGCTGGTGTTCGTCGCGTTCGGGCTGGTCGGCTTCAGGCAGTTCATCGACGCCACAGGCGCCCAGGTTGCGAGCGTGTCCGACGTCTGGACGCTGGCAAAAACGCATATCTGCAAGGGAGGCGACCCGCTGCCGGGCCAAACCAAATTCACGTTCTGGCACGTGATGTTCTTCGCATGGTTCTGCAATATGGCGATGCACATCGGGATGTCCGATCTGTCGGTCCTGCGCTTCGCGAAGAAATCGTGGTACGCCGTGGCCAGTGGGGCCGGCATGTTCCTCGGGCATTATCTGGCATGGCTGGCGGCGGCGATTCTCTACGCGTTTCAATTGCATCAGGACCCGAGCAATACGAAGGTGCTGCCCGGCCCGCTCGCCTACCAGGCAGCCGGTCTGACGGGACTCATCTGCGTGATCATCGCCGGCTGGACAACCGCGAACCCGACGATCTATCGTGCAGGCTTGGCGTTTCAGGCGATTGTGCCCAAGGCGCCACGATTCTGGGTGACGCTGGTCACCGGCGGTATCGCCACGGTGACGGGCATGTTCCCGGCAATCACGATGAAGCTGTTGGGATTCGTGGCCTTGTACGGCCTGCTGCTGATGCCGATGGGCGCGGTGATCTTCGTGGACTTCTGGCTGATCCGCAAGTTCGGCCTGCAAAGCTCCTACGCCGAGCGCAGCGGAGCGACGTTCAACTGGGCCGCCGGCGCCGCCTGGCTGGTGACGCTCGCGGTCGCCTGGGGACTGGTCAAATACGCCGGCCTGCAGATCTTCTTCGTCTCGCTGCCCGGCTGGTTCATCGCGGCGACGCTCTATATCGGCTTGAGCGTGGTCTACCAAAAGAAGCTTCGGCCTGCCGTCGCGGAGGCATAGGAGAACTCACATGCGTACCATCCTGATCATCGTCGCCGTGCTGTCCTTGGTCACCTTGATGCTGCCCTCGATTCTCTTTCTCGCCGGCCGAATGGAGCTCGACACCGCCAAATGGATCATGCTCCTGGCCACGGTCGTCTGGTTCGCCGCCGGCACACCCTGGCTCTGGAAACGGGCCAACTGACAGCCTGCGCAGGAATGACGGCTACGCACCTGCCTGCGGCACCATTCCCGCTGTTTCGGCTATCTGGGACGCGATGGCTTTCTTCCGCGGACCCGCCAGGAGAACCTCGTTGTACCCCTGCCCTGTCAAAGCCCAAAAATCGCACAAAAATTCTGTTGAAAGAAACGCATCCTACGGTAGAATACATGGTTTCGGGTATGTTTGGGAGTCATAACCATGAAGGAAAAGATACATCCAAAGTACAACAAGGTCGTGGTTCACTGCGGCTGCGGCAACACGTTTGAGACGCGAAGCACCTCCGACGCGATCCACGCGGAAACCTGCTCGATGTGCCACCCGTTCTACACGGGCAAGCAGAGATTCATGGATACGGCCGGCCGCATCGAGCGGTTCCAGAAGAAGTACGGCACGTCGTACATCAAGAAGCCCAAAGAAGAACAGCCGAAATAGCGACGCGAATCAGGATGACAGAAGCTCCTGGTCCCGCCCCGGCGGGGGCAGGGGCTTTTTGTATGGTGTATGGATAAAGAATGGACCAGCCTGATCGCCGTCCTCGATGAGCGCGATGCGCGATACGAGGAAATCGAGCGGCAGATCTCCGACCCGGCCGTCGCCCGAGAAACGGCCAAGCTCGTCGCCCTGTCCAAGGAGCGAGGCCGCAGCCGGCCTCTCGTCTCGAAATACCGCGAGTACAAGAAGATCGTGGCGGGGATCAAGGACGCTCAGCAGATCCTCAACGGCGCTTCGGCCGAGCCCGACCTGTGCAACATGGCGCAGGAGGAGATCGAGCAGTTGAGCGCCAAGAGAGACGCCCTGCTGGAGGATCTCCAGAATACGCTGATCCTGGCCGACGAGCTGCACGTCGATTCGGTCATCATGGAAATCCGGGCCGGGACCGGCGGCGAAGAAGCCGCCCTGTTCGCCCGGGACCTCTACGAGATGTACGGCCGGTACGCCGCGAAACGCCGATGGCGGGTGGAACAGCTTGACTTCAGCCCTTCGGATATGGGTGGCTTGCGCGAGGTCATTTTCAGCGTCAAGGGCGAAAGTGTGTGGTTGGAGCTGGGCTACGAAGGCGGCGGCCACCGCGTGCAGCGGGTGCCCGAAACGGAGGCCCAGGGCCGGATTCATACCTCGGCGGCCACCGTCGCCGTGCTCCCCGAGCCGGAGGAGGTGGACGTCGAGATCAACCCCAGCGACGTGGTCGAGCACGTCAGCCGGGCCGGCGGGCCGGGCGGTCAAAACGTCAACAAGGTCAGCAGCGCCATTCGTTTGGAGCACGTCCCGACGGGCATCACGGTCAACATGCGGGAGGAGGCCAGCCAGCACAAGAATCGCGCCAAGGCATGGCGAATCCTCCGCAGCCGAGTCTACGAGCTGTACGAAGGCAGACGCCGGGCCGAGCGGGATTCCCAGCGAAAAACCATGATCGGCTCGGGCGACCGGTCCGAGAAGATCCGAACGTACAATTTCCCTCAGAACCGCGTCACCGACCACCGAATCGGCTTGTCGCTGTACAACCTGGACAAAGTCATCAACGGTGAGATGGACGAGTTGATCGCCGCCCTGCGAGAGCACGATCGACAGCAGCGGATCAAGAACCTTCAGGTCTCGCAACGAGCGGGCGCCCCGACGTCGAAATGACCGTTCCGGGCGCACGGCACAAGCGTATGATAGTCGTCGTCACAGGAATGGTTGGCCTCAACAAGAAGATCTATCTTGAGGAGGTCTGTCGCCTCGCGCGAGCGAGCGGCCAGGAGATCGCGCTGTGCAATGTGGGCGACATGATGTACGCGGAGGCCCCGGACGTTCCGCACGGCAAGATCCTCGACATCTCGCTCAAGCGGCTGCACTCGCTGCGCCGCAGCGTGTTCAAGGACATCGTCATCGAGGCCCGCCGGGCCCCCAACCTGATCGTCAATACGCATGCGACGTTCCGCTGGCGCCACGGGCTATTCCCGGCCGTGGACTTCGATCAGATGCGGCAGCTCAACGCCGACATGTACGTCTGCCTGATCGACGGCGTCGCCGCGATGCATCTGCGGCTGTTGCAGGAGCACGCCGTCGAGCATACGCTCAAGGACCTGATCGTCTGGCGGGAAGAGGAGATCATCAGCACGGAGATGCTCTGCAAGGGCATCAACGACCAAGTCCCCTTCTACTGCCTGTCCCGGGGCGGCAAGGAGGAGACGGAAGAGACCTTCTACCGGCTCATATTCCAGAGGCACCTCAAGAGGGCCTATCTGAGTTTCCCGATGACCGCGGTGGCGAGGATCGAGGCCGTCACTGCGGAGATCGGTGAGTTCCGCCGGCAGATGAAGCAGCTCTTCATCTGCTTCGATCCGGGCGACCTGGAAGAAGCCCATTTGCCCCTCGTGGCCCGGCAGGCCCGCGGACAGAGGCTCGATTCCATCGAGGTGATGGTTGCCGATCAGGAGGCGGTCCGCCTGGACATCAAGGAGGTCCTGCAAATCGAGCGCGATATCAACAATCAAATCTATGCTCGCGATTTCCTGCTGATCGACCAGGCCGACATGATCGTGAGCTTCGTGCCGGCCCTGCCGGATGGGAGGGCCGCCATCTCCAGCGGCGTGGAGCGAGAGCTTCAGCACGCCCATGAGGCCGCCAAAGAAGTCTATGTGATCTGGACCGCCCAGCAGCATCCCTCGGTCTTCGTGACGCAGACCGCCACCGCCGTGTTCTCCAGCGTGGCCGACGCCGCTCGATTCCTCGGGGACAAGTACATCGCTGAGGCAATAGGACAATAGGACCTACGCTGGACCAAGGTTGCGGGGGTGGCAGTCTTCGGGTACCCTGCGGCTGCGGGTGAAGACAGAATCCTCCTGATCCTGGAGTTCTCGATGACAGCATCTGAATTACCGACGCCGGCGATCGAGCAAAGCGTATCCGCCGAGAACCTGGCCAAGTACATCGACCACACGCTTCTGCGGGCCGAGGCGACGCAGGCGGAGATCCTGCGGCTCTGCGATGAGGCCGTTGCGCATGGTTTCCACGCCGTCTGTGTCAATCCCCGGTGGCTGTCTTTCGTGGCCGACCGATTGCAGGAGACGCCGGTCCAGGTCGCCGGGGTGGTAAGTCTGCCGCTGGGCGCTGACACGACGAAGATCAAGGCCGCACAGGCGCAGGACGCTATCTATGCGGGCGCCGATGAGATCGACATGGTGGCCGATCTGGCGGCGATCATCGAGGCGGACGCCAAGTACCTGCTGGGCCAATTGACGGCGGTCCTGAGGATCTGTCGTGTCATGAGACCGCCCGTCCTGCTGAAGGTCATCATCGAGTCGGCGGCGCTCACTCACGAGCAGAAGGTCTTCGCCTGCCAGATCGCGCAGCAGACAGGTGTCGATTTCGTCAAAACGAGCACGGGCCTTCATCCCGCCGGCGGCGCCACGGTCGAGGATGTCAGGCTCATGAAGGAGGCTGCCCCCAAGTGCAGGATCAAGGCGGCCGGCGGGATCAAGACCGCTGGGCAGGCACTCGCCATGCTGCAAGCGGGAGCCGAACGGATCGGCACATCCGCCGGCGTTGCGATCATCGAGGAGGTTCGCGAGCATGACCGAGGAATTCGTCAGTGAGCCCATCCAGCCGGTCGCGGGAACATTCGATACGACGGGAATGACCCGAGGCGAGCCGGGACTGCCGCAACGATTCGCGTGGAGAGATACAGAGTACACCGTCGCGGCGGTGCTGGAGGTCTGGAAAGAGGATGGGCCTTGCCGACACGGCAGCGGCGAAAGGTATCTCCGCAAGCACTGGTTCAAGATCGCCACCGAGCAAGGCCCGCGGATGACGCTCTACTTCGAGCGCCAAGCACGATCGACGCGGCGGGGCAAAATGAGATGGTGGCTCTACACCATCGACAGAGAGGAACCGCTTGGTCGATGACGGCCACGTCCCTGGCAGGCTGCCTCACTCGATGGGACGGTTTGCTTGAATATCGCCATCCGCGCCGTTATCATCAAGCGCGGTCGCGCCTTCGTGCAGACCGGAGGCGGGATCGTGGCCGACTCCGATCCGCAGGCCGAGTGGGACGAAACGATTACGAAGGCCAGGGCGCTGTCGGCGGGTATCACGGCCGTCGGGAACACGCGGCATCGCGCCGGCCCTGACGGGAATAGTGGTGGCGAATAGAATGCCCGACAAGGTCTTTTTGAATGACAACCTGATCGACGTTGACGAAGCCTGTGTTTCTGTCACAGACAGTGGTTTTCTGTACGGCGCCGGGCTCTTTGAGACGATGCGCAGTCACAATGGGGTGGTTTTCCGCCTGGAGGACCATCTGGGCCGGCTGTCCTCGAGCGCTCGCACACTGTCGATCTCTCATCCTTTTGAGACGGCTTACATCCGTGAGGCCATAGATCGTTTGCTTCAAGCCCAACAACTGGCCGATGTACGGCTCCGGCTGACCCTGACCAACGGCACGATGACACAGCCGGAAGAACAGCGAAAACCGACCCTGCTGATCACCGCCACGGAGTTCCGGCCGTACCCGGAGGAGTACTACAAGACGGGCGTGATGGTCATCCTGTGCCCCTTCCGGCAGAACGCCACGGAGCCAACCTGCGGGCACAAGACGACGAGCTATTACCCACGTCTGTTGGCGCTGAATCTGGCCCATCAGAAGCATGCCGCCGAAGCTCTGTGGTTCACCACAGACAACCGCTTGGCAGAAGGCTGTGTCAGCAATATCTTCCTCGTGAAGAAGTCGGTTCTCCATACACCGCCCCTGGAAACGCCGGTGCTCCCGGGCATCGCAAGAAGAACGGTGCGTCAACTGGCTCAGCAACAGTCGCTCGAGCTGGTGGAGAAGGACCTCTACATATCGGACGTACTGGAGGCCGACGAAGTCTTCTTGACCAACGTCATTATGGAGGTGCTGCCGGTCATCAGCGTGGAGAAGCATGCGGTCGGCGACGGCAAAGTCGGCCCCATAACCCAGAGGCTCAGGGAAGGCTTTCTCCGGGTAATGGAACAGGAATGCAGGAGGCAGGAATGAAGGTGAAGGATATCGCGGCTGTCGTCGAGAAGATCACACCGCTGGGCCTGGCTCAGCCGGGGGACAATGTCGGCCTGCTCATCGGCAATCCCGAACAGAACGTCAAGAACGCCCTTTTGACCATTGATGTGACGCAGGCCGTCGTCGCCGAGGCGAAAGAACTCAAGACCGACCTGATTCTGAGCTATCACCCCATCATTTGGGACGGCCTCAAGAAGATCAGGACCGACGGCCCCTCGAGATCCGTTCACGAACTCATCCGCTCCGGAATTTCGGTCTTTTCGATTCACACGGCTCTGGACGCCGTCGGCGGAGGGGTCAACGACGGCCTCGCGGAGATCCTCGGCATCCACGACGCCAAGCCCATCGGCGACTACATACAGTATTCGCCCCAGGAGTACTACAAATTCGTGGTGTTCGTGCCCGTCGAGGCGATGGCCGGCGTAGCCAACGCGGTCTTCGAGGCCGGAGCGGGATGGATCGGCAACTACAGCAACTGCGGATTCCATGCGGAAGGGACTGGGACCTTTCTCCCCCTGGAAGGCGCCAGGCCGGCCATCGGGCACAAAGGTACGCTGGAAAAGGTCCATGAGGCCCGGTTCGAGACGATCGTGTCGGCGGACAAGGTCCAAGCCGTCGTGGACGCCATGAAAAAGGCCCACCCCTACGAGGAGCCGGCATTTGACATCTACAAGCTTTTCGATTATGCAGGCCGGTTCGGACTGGGTAGAATCGGTATGCTGTCCGACCCGATGCGGCTGGATCGGATCATCGAGGCGGTGAAACGCCGGACCGGGGCCAAGGCGGTCGGCCTGATCGGCGACCAGAAGCGCCTCGTGCGAAAGGCGGCCGTCTGTGCCGGCACCTGCGGCGAGATCCTGAATCTCATCATCGCCGCGGGAGCCGACCTGTACCTGACGGGTGAGCTGAAGCACCATCAGGCCCTGGCGGCCCAGGAGGCCGGTCTGACCTGCATCTGCCTAAGCCATACCGTGTCGGAACGGTTCATCCTGAAGAAGCTGGCCGGACAGATCAAGAAGCTGGCAGGCGACGTCACGATCAAGGTCAGCAAGAAGGACGCCGACCCGTTCACATGGAAGAGTGTTTGAAGTTTCAAGTTGGAAGTTCAAAGTCAGACTTGAGCTATGACAGACGAAAACAAAGAAGGATCACACGAGGAAGTGCAAGCGGAAGGCGAGCCGGCCGATTGTCATTCCCGCGAAGGCGGGAATCCAGAAGCCCACGGGACAGTTGTGGACCCCCGCCCGGGCGAGGGCGGCATGGGCGAGACCGATCTTGACCCAGCAATTGCTCCTGCGCAAGAGGGCCAAGTCTTGGACGATGCGATCCCTCTGACCCAGGGAGAGCGCGAGATTGATCGGGTGATCGGCGTGCTGCTGGGCGAGACCGGTGAACCTGCGTCAGAGCAGGACAGAGGACCGACGACAGAGGACATACAGCAAACGGCAGAGGAGCCGGAGGTCTCCAGCCCTCCGGCCGGCGAGGAAGTCCCGACCGTGGAGTCGGTGCTTGAAGCGATTCTTTTTGCCACAGATGAGCCTCTGACGGACAGCAAACTGGCGGGGATCGTGGAGACCACGGCCAAGCAGGTCCGCGAGAGCATCGAGAGCCTCAACGCCAGGTACGCCGCGGAGAATCATGCCTTCCGTATCGAGCAGATCGCGGGTGGCTACCAGATGCTGACGCTGAACACCTACAACCCCTGGCTCAAGAAGATGCTCCGGGCCCGCAGTGACAACAAGCTCAGCCCCGCCGCCATGGAAACGCTGGCGATCATCGCCTACAAGCAGCCCATCATCCGGGCCGATGTCGAAGCGATCCGGGGCGTGGCCGTCGGCGAGGTTATTCGCAGCCTGATGTACAAGGGCCTCGTCAAAATCACGGGCCGAGCGGAAATCCTCGGCAGACCCATGCTCTACGGCACAACGAAGAAATTCCTCGAAATCTTCGGCCTCAACTCGCTGAAAGACCTGCCCAAAGTCGAAGAACTCAAAAACCCCGACCGGGGATAGCTCGTGGACCGGTTGCGGTTGCGATGCTCGTTTCGGTTGCGTCATGCGTCAAACAATAGACGAAACGCCTGACGCAACCGCTCGACATAACGAGCCGCGTAACCGATGGACGAAACCAAGGTTCGGCGGTTCACCAGGGTAGTTCCGGCACCTTGGGGCGTGCGACGGTAGTGGGGCGAGCGTCCCCGCTCGCCTCAAAGACATCGTGCGGGACGCACGACCTACGAGACCCCTCCGGTCTCAGGACTCTGCCGTCCAATAAAATCCGCAGAATCCCACCTTCTTCTTTTGACACTTACCCCCCACCCCCCATTAGCATGGGCAATATGGGCGTATTGGCGAGCAGATAAGTGATATGGATTAGGATTGATCTTTGCGCGGTATCCATTCCGTGCGACAGATCAAACATCACTGTTCGGGCGTCGGATGTCAGATGCTGGCGCTACCCTATCTTAACAGGCGCGTAAGAATTCTTCCGAATCCGTATGACTTTCGAGGAGTTGACCAATTGGGTTTGGATATACGGCAAGAAACTGGACTATCCTATGGCCTGGGAGAGCGCTTGCGGGGATCTGATCGCCTGGTCGCCGGACATGTGGAATCCGGTCAGCTTTGCTTCAGCGGATTTCCGCGGGAGCTTCGGCTGCTCGTCCAAGTCTGCGCCAATCCCTCTTCCCGGTGCCGCTGTGCTTGCCGGCATCGGCGCGGGTTTGGTCGGCTGGCTGCGGCGTCACAGGCTTGTTTGAGGCGGGGCGCCAGGATCGCGACAATGCTACACTCGTTCGTCAGCCAAGTTCCTTGATGTACGCGGAGATCCCCTTGACCATGTCCCGTACCTCCTCAAGGAGTTCTTTGAGTTCGTCGGGGTCCATTTCCACAAAGGGCATGTAGTCATCCTGCTGTCTCTCGTTGAAAGCCCGATGCAAGGTCCGCGAGTACTCCTTCGGCAGAACACCGGTACGAATCAACTCCTTATCGAAAAAAGCGATCACGGCGGAGTGTTTCGAGTACTCCAGGCGCTTTGTTAGAAGTACCGCGACGGCGGCGTAAAAAGCCGCATAGTACAATCGGTTCGCCGCGCTTCTGTGCCGCCCGGCGCCCAGCAACAGCTCGGCATCCATCAGAGACTCGTTCGCCTCACCAAGGCGGTAGTCGATCAGAGATTTGAAGTCCTGTTCTCTCATGCGGCCATCTCGATGCCTTCCCGCCGTATGGTGCGCGCGAACTCGGAGACTGACAGCACGCCATGCTCGAACGCTTCCTCGCTCACGATCACCACGGAAATCACATAGCCTTCTTCCAGGCTCAACTCCCAAGCCCGATCAAGGATTTGTCGTTTCGCGGTTCGAGTCACTTCGCGCAACTCAACCAGCAGATCGAGATCCGATCCGAGGTCCGCGTCGCCCCTGACGCGCGAACCATAGGCATATACCCGAACGACTTCAACGGCCGGGCTGAGCCCGTCGATGAGCTTCCTGGCCACTTGGCTAATGCGCTCAGTCATGATCTTGTTCTCTGTGCAACAGTCGCCTTGAACACTATCGACTCGAATATAGGGGATCTTCCCCGCTATGTCAATCGCACGATCCGACAATAAGCGAAGCCGAACGGATGACAAGGCACGTCAATTCACCAGGTCCAGGGCAATTCCTCGGCCTTGCCATCGACCGCGTTGGCGGGTCGGGGATGCTCGGCGTTGAAGACGTAGAGCTTGTCTTTCGGCTCGATCACGACGAAATCTTCACTGATATTGCCGTTGGCGTCCTGGACCTCAGTCAGGGACAGCCCGAGGTGTTTCGCCAGGAACCTGTAGGCGGGCAGACGCTTGGAGCGGCCGTAGTCGTGCCCTTCGTCTGGGAAGTGCGCGTACTCGACCTTGTCGGCGGCGCCGAACATCTGGTAGATGTTGCGAATGTACGGGTACTCCACTTCCGGCGTGTTCTTGGTCCAATCCTTGCCGTCCGAGACCAGCAGCATCGGACGCGGCGCCGCCACAGCAGCGATTTCGACGTTGCTCGTCTCGTGAGTCTTGCTCTTGTGGACGGGCATGCCGCTCTCACAGACGCATCCGCCGAAGAAATGGGCCGAGACCATGACCACCGGGATGGAGACCGCGACGCGGTCGTCCACCGCCGTCAGCATGAACGACTGCGTCCCCCCGCCCGAGGCGCCGGTGACGGCGATCCGCTTGGGGTCCACGTCCGACCTTGATGTCAGATAGTCCACCGCGCGAATGCTGTCCCAAAGCTGGAGCTTGAAGACCTTCTGGCCTTTGTGCTCCCAGCCGGCGTTGGCCCAGTCGCCATAGCCCACCATGTCATACGCGAAGACAACCGCGCCCATGCGAGCGAACATGGCACAACGTTTCTGCATATCGGGCCGGAACCTGCCGTAATCGGCGGGATCGCTCCAGTGGCCGTGCGGGCAGAGAATGCCTGGGAATGGGCCGGTCCCCTTCGTCGGCCGGTACAGGTTCCCGGTGACAAACACGCCCGGCAGACTCTCGAAAGCCACGTTCTCCACGCTGTACCCCTGGTACTCGCGCTTGCTGTGCACGATCGGATTCAAGGGGCATCTCTTCGGCAACGGCAGCAACTCGGCGCCTCGCAGAATCCCCTCCCGAATCCGCTGTGCCCGCTGTTGCCATTCGGCGGCATTCGAATACGTGCGGGCGAATCGGGCAAGCTGCTCTTTCGCTTGCTCCTCGGTCTGGTAATTCCCCACACAGAGCTGGGGCTTCTCATCGGCGCCGTTCTGGGCCGCCGGTGCGGACCACGGCAATGCCGCAAGAGCAACCACGGGTACTGCAAGACACTTCCACATGCTTCGCATACTCCACCTCTGTCACAATGTCACGACTTACTCGATGCACAAGGTGTGCCTGGCACACCCTACCAGTTTGCCAACGGTTTGATCTCGGCGGCATCAACCACTTTGCCGCCGCTCCACGTGGGCGAAAGGAGAATGGCTACACAAACGCCGTCACGGGCCTGCGGCAGCTTCACCATGAGCCGCCGGACACCGGTGTTCCTCTCTTGGGGCGGCTGTTGCTCGGCGGATTCCACCGTGAATGCGGCGTTTTTCGGGCTCAGCAGCCGGGCCGTCAATTCCTTGCCCTTGAGCTTGAGCACCGCGACCGTCCCCTGCTTCACGTCGATCTCGGCGTCCGTGGTCATGCCCCACGCCACTTCGCAAGGCTTCTTCATCTCGAACTCGTCTTGGACAAGCACGGCCCGCCTGCTTTCGATCATGGCTACGCCCCGTACCGCAGAGCGCACGAAGTCCTTGTACGCCTCCGTCAGATTGACGATGGCAACCGGCCGTGCGGAGCTGATCTCGGTCTTCGTGAACGACGAGGTCGCCATCGGGTCCTGGCTCTGCCCGCCCAGCATGGGGACACTGTGGCTGGCGGAGTTCAGCCGATAGTAGGACCAGCGCTGGCCGCCTCGCTTGGCGTCCCAGTAGCCGGGCAGATTGTAGTTGTCCGAGCCCAGGTCGCGCGCCCAGCGGACACCAAGGGCGTCGAGCTCGAAATTGCCCAAGTCGAGGTGCCCGTGGTTGACCTGATTGTAGCCCGCTTTGATGCCGGCGAAGAGAGCGTTCGGGTCGTCCCATGCACTTCGCATCGTGACGACCTCGACCGGCCCCCGGAAATAGTAGTCAAGCTGTTTGTTGCGCACCGCTCTGGCCGGCGGACGAGCCGTGTACCAGACCAGATGACCGGCGCCGGCCGGACGCGTGGTAAGCTGCTCGTGCTCGGAAGCGGCATAGGATGGATTGTGGAACGTCCGTGCAAGCCAGAACATGCAGGGCATCGGCCGGCGGGCGCTTCTCTCTCCGACATCCGCCAGGTTCAGGTACAGCCCGGTCGGCCCGGCGGTATAGATCGGAAAATAGCCTGCTTTCGAGAGACCATCGACATCAAGAAGGCCGAACGTATTGCCCAATGCCGTATCCAGCGCCGTCAGCGCGTAGGCGGTGTAGTGCGTTGCGTAGCTCCAGTAGCCCGGCCCCTCGCCCCAGGCGCCATCCGGCCCATAGCTCTTGAGGGCGATGGGCAACGACTTGACCGCCATCGGCACGATCCGCTCGGCATAGCTCGGGTCCGTCTCCGCAATGGCCAGCGCGCCGATGAGCATGCCGCCGTTGCAGACCTGGTTCCAGTTGTACTCACTCGTGACCCACCAGCCATTCTTTGTGTAGACCTCCAAACCGGGCTTGAGGCCCTTCTCGATCAAGGCCGCTCGTATGGTGGATCGAGTTTGTTCGTCAAGGTATCCGTACAGCCAGT
>Ga0315275_10004106_pt1 | contig 13583 bp, 12 predicted proteins | sample YL17G03_0_MG_FD_205557 | JGI IMG/M metagenome (GOLD analysis project Ga0315275, IMG submission 205557) | Sediment microbial communities from Yellowstone Lake, YNP, Wyoming, USA - YL17G03_0 | ecosystem: Environmental > Aquatic > Freshwater > Lake > Sediment | place: USA: Wyoming | collected... | reverse complement strand
GAGGGAGGGTTTCATGACTGTCTACACACTCATCGATCGCGAAGAGCTCGCGCAAATTGTAGAGGACTATGGGCTCGGAAAACTTCTCGTCACGAACGGAGTCGCTCGGGGCTCGATCAACACGCACTACCTGCTCAACACCGCGCGAGGAAAATTCCTTCTCAAGATCGATGAAGTAAAGAGCGAGCTCGAGGTCAAGCGCGAGATCGACCTGCTGCTCTTTCTGCGCAAGCACGCGTTTCCGTGCCCGCAGCCGCTCCCTGACCGCAAGGGCCGTCAGTATCGAGAGCTGGGCGGCAAGTGTATCTCCCTCTATCGGCACATCGAGGGCGATACTTTCGATCCCAGCGAGCTCGGGCCTGGTCCGCTCGAGAACGTCGGTCGAGAGCTCGCGGCCCTACACCTGATCGGCAAAGGCTACAAGAAGGGCATCGATAACCGCTTCAACTTCGAGCGGATCTTCGAGCTCTACCGGGATGTTCGGGAAAAGCTGCCGAGTTATTTCAAGAAGGTCGCGCGAACGCTCGACGAGGAAGTGGAGTATCTCCACTACTACCTAGAAGGGAAGCTGCCGAAGGGGATCATCCACGGTAACCTCTTCTGTGACAACGTGTTGTTCAAGGGCGACAAGGTCGTCGGCATCCTCGATTTCGAGGCCGCCTGCCGCGGCAAGTTCGTCTATGATCTCGCCACGGCGGTCAACGCGCTCTGCTTCGTAGACGGCAAATATCAACTTCGTCACTTCGAAGCGTTGATTTCCGGGTACGAATCGCTCCGTACACTTTCGCTCGCCGAGTGGGACGCATTTCCGAACGAGCTTCGCTTCTCGGCTCTCCGTTTCACGGTCACTCGCCTGAAGGACTTCTTCCTGCGGCCGCTAGATGACCGCCTTCGCATCAATCAAGACTTCCAGGAGTTCTACGACCGGCTGCGCATCCTGCGGCGCGAAGAGGATGGCGGCATGGAGGGTCTCTTGATGGCGATGGCGACCGGCTACGATTATCGAAAGTATCAAAAGGTCAAGGCTTTTGAGAAGAAGAGCAAATAGCGGATCGGCGTTACAGCGAAGGAATCATCGAGTCATTTGCCAAAAGCCGATAGCCGAAGGCCGAAAGCCATACTGACTCAGCCCTGATCCCGGGCTATACGGTCCCCGGATGAAGGTCGACAGGAATCGTAAGAACCGGCTTCGCCTACTACGCGCCCCCGGGTTGCCGGCTATCGAGCCCCATGTGCGGGCGATTCTCGAGAAGGTCGGCGAGGATCCGAGCCGGGAGGGCTTGGTCAAGACCCCCGCTCGCGTCGCCCGAGCCTTCGAGGTACTCACCAGCGGCTACAGTCAGGACCCGAAGGCGATCATCAACGGAGCCCTCTTCGTCGAGGACTACTCGGAGATGATTCTCTGCCGCGACATCGATTTCTTCTCTCTCTGCGAGCATCACCTCCTGCCATTCTTCGGCAAAGCCCAGGTGGCCTACATCCCGAAGCGCCACATTCTCGGCCTCTCCAAGCTCGCTCGGCTCGTCGAGGTGTTCGCCCGCCGATTACAGGTCCAGGAGCGGATGACGACCCAAATCGCCACGACCCTGATGGAGGAGCTCGACGCGCTCGGCGTCGGCGTGGTGCTCAAAGCGGAGCACCTGTGCATGCGGATGCGCGGCGTCGAGAAGCAGAACTCGTTCGTCGTTACGAGCGCCATGCTCGGCAGCTTCCGGACGCGTCAGGCGACGCGTCAGGAGTTCATGACTTTGTTGCAGAACGGGAAGAGTTGACAAACGGCTACCGACTTCCGGCTGCCGGCTACCGCAAAGGCACCGCGGAGTCTTTGCCTGTAGCCGGTAGTCATCTTTTTCTCGCGATCGTCAGCCCGTCGGCGATCGGCACGATCACCGCGTCGACGCGTTGGTCGGCGGCGACGTGCTCGTTCAGCGAGCGGATCGCCAGCGTGGACTCGGACTCATCGCTCGCGTCGACGACGCTCCCTCCCCAAAACACGTTGTCGATGAGGAGCAGCCCGCCTGGACGCAGGTGCTTCAGGATCTCTTCGTAGTAGTCGGCGTACGATTGCTTGTCGGCATCGACGAAGGCGAAATCCACGCCCTCGGTCTCCGGGAGCGACCGCAGGGTTTCGAGCGCAGGAGCGATGCGGAGCTCGATCTTCCCGTCGAGGCCGGCCTCGCGAAAGTAGCGCCGCGCGATCGCCGCCCATTCCTCGTTGACGTCGCAGCAGAGGAGCTTGCCGTCGTCGGCGATACCGCGCGCGATCGAGATGGCGCTGTAACCGGTGAAGGTGCCAATCTCGATGGCGAATCGCGTGCCGATCATGCGCGCGAGGAGCTGGAGGAGCATCCCCTCGTCGGGCGCGATCTGCATGCGCGCTACCTGACCGAGGGCCGTCGTCTCCTCGACGAGACGTTGCAACAGAGGATCTGCGGGCACGCAGAGCCGCCTGACGTAGGCGTGCAGCTCTGCGGTCATCGCGGTGAATTTGCCGGACATGGCGGCAGGGCTACGGGCCTACGGGCTACAGGCTACGGGCTACGGGCTACGGGTAAGGCCCAGAGAAGTCTCTTCCTGTAGCCTGTAGCCTCCTTCAGTGTGACGTCTCACCCTTTTTCAGCCCGTAGACGTAGCTGGCGAGCTCCGTATTACCTTCGACCGCATCGAGGAGCTGTGCCTGAAAGGTGCTCGCCGCCGCCTCGAGCGGCGCCAAGTCGATCGGCAGCTCCATCCATTCCTTGAGCTTCAGCAGCAGAGCCAGCGTTCCGCGCGGGTTCGGTGCGGCGGCGATGTAGTGGGGGATCGCGGCCCACAAGCTGAAGACCGGCAGCGAGGAGCGGCGGAATTGGTCTGCGAGCGCGCCGACGATCCCGGTCGGCCCCTGATACGCGGTCGGCGGTACCTTGAGGCGCTCGAGAATCGCCCTGTCGGAAGCAAAGCCAGTGAGCGGCACCGGATCCGTGTACAGCACCTCGGCGAGGAACGCGCCAAGCAGCGCGATGCGCTCGATCTTCAGCTCTTCCACTACCCGCATGACGAGACCGCAGAAGGTCTTCCAACGCAGGTGCGGCTCGGGCCCCACCGCAAGAACCACGTTCTGCGCCGCGTAAAACTCGTAGGACGGCCACTGCAGATGGCGGACCTGCTGCTCGTCGAGACGGACGAGCGGCCGCTGCACGGTGAAATCGAAGAAATCTTCGCCGTCGATCGTGGCGAACTTCTTCGCGCCGAGTTGCGATGCCACGTACTGCACGGCATTCGTCGCCGCCGATCCTGCATCGCTCCAGCCGGCAAACGCGATCAGTAACGTCGGCTGCGTGAGCTCGGGCCGAAATTCGATCGTCAAGCCGTCCACGCCGTCAGGATCGGGGACGTTGACACCATTGTCAACGCTCGCGTGAGCCCGCTACGAGCGGAGCGCCGCCAACGTCGCCAACGTCCCCATCATGCCTCGGAGGCGCCAAACTACAGGGTCACGAAGCCGAGACGCTCGTGCCAGTCGAGATGGGCTTCGATGTCATCGACCTCGATCGTGCAGATCCGGTCGCGCTGGAGCGCGACGGCGATCTGCTCCTCGGTCCAATTTCGCCGGCCGGCCGCTTCGCGCAGCGCCTGCTCGAAGGGCGGCCAGTCGAACAGCAAACGATACTTCGGACGTCTCATCGTCTCCTCATCGCAGCCTCATGACCACAACCGAAGCGCCGGAGGGCGACGGCGCCTCGTCGCTCAAGTCTTCGTGCGAAACCGCACAAGTCTACCTCATTCGCCTTGAAGCGAAAATACTTGGACCCGTGGAGCGTGCCGTGCTCGCGCCCGACTTGGCCGCCACGAGCTTCTTCCTAGGCGCCTCTCGCGCCTCCAAGGACGGCCCCGCGGCTCATCTGGCGCTCGCGACGCGTCCCAGTCGGGTGCGGGCTCGGCATGCTTCTTGGTCGAAATTATTTTCGCTTCAAGGTTAGTGGATCAGTGAGCGGTCTTCGGCCGCCACAGAACTCTGTCGTCGACCTCGAACTTCTCGGTGCGCCCCTGGAGCCGCATTTGCTCGAGGTGCGCGAGGGTTTCGAAGGTAGCGGGGAACTGTTGCTGCAACGGGCTCTGCGGCGTGAGGTCGAACGCCTCGAGCGCGACGTCGTACGCGGTGCGTGGCCGGCCGCGGACGATGTCGAGCATCACCTGCATCCGGTAGTCGTGAAACTCGATGAGCTGCGTGACGCGCTTGCGGTGGTCGTGGTAGACCGGGCCGTGCGCGGGCAGCACGGTCTCGACGTCGAGCTCGCCGACTTTTCGCAACGAGGCGAGAAAATCGCCGAGCGGATCGCCGTCATCGTCCGAGACGATACCCACGTGCGGTGTGATCTTCGGCAACAGGTGGTCTCCCACCACGGCGACCTTCTCGCTGCGAAAGTACATCACGCAGTGGCCCGGCGAATGCCCCGGGGTCCACACTGCTTCGAGCGTTCGCTCGCCGATCGCGATGCGATCACGATCCGCCAGGGGGTGGTCGGGCTGCGCGGGCGCGTACATGTTCCTCCAGAATTCTCCCAAGCTCGGCACTTTCGCGAAGCTCTCGATCGGTATACCGTTCCGCTCGAAGAAGCGGACCGTCTCCGGGCTGCGAGCCTGCGCGCGGAAGCTAGCCACGCGTGCCAACTCGAGGGGATGGAGGAACACCTCGGCGTGACAGAGCTCCTGGTAGGGTCTCGACGTGCCAAAGTGATCGGGATGGTGGTGGGTACAGATGATCTTGCGGATCTTCTCCGGGGGGCAGCCCGCGACGTCGAGCGCGGAACGAAAGGCCTTCACGCTTTCCGCGGTGTACATCCCGGTGTCGATCAATCCCCATTCCGAGCCGCCGTCGACCAGATAGACGTTGACGATCGTCGGCCTCATCGGCAACGGCAAGTAGATCAGGTGGAAGCCTGGCAGGACTTCCCGGACTTTGACCTCGGCGGGCTCGGTCATCCCTTACTCGTGGAGCTGCTCGTGAATCGTGAAGGTCACCTCGACGCGCACGCGCCAGCGAATGACCGAGTCGTTCTCGACGAGCGCGACGGCATCCACGAGCTTCGCCTGGCGGATGTTCTTGACGGTGATCGCGGCTCGCTGGATGGCCAGGCTCACCGCATCTTCGATGCCAATCGACGAAGTTCCGGTGAGGTCGATCGTCTTCTCCACCATGGCGGCTTCCTCCTTCGAGGCCGCGCGACACGCGCGGTGGCCCGACACTAGTGTCTCGGTTCGGTGAATTCAACACGACCTCGCGCTGTGCCCTCGCGCTGGCATTCGTCGGCCTTCTCGATGTGGCACGGGGGGCGGCCGACGAGATCCGCAAGTGGCGGGACGCCGACGGTGGCATGCACTACAGCATCACCGGCTCGCCCGGCGGAGAGCGAGACTCCGCGGCGATGCCGCTCCTCAAGGGGCGCGACGCGACTCCCGAGGAGACGTTCTCGGTCCAGGCGAGCCTCAGCCGGAGCGACATCGAGCGCAAGCTCACTGCCGCGGGCCGTGCGCTCGAGGAGACTCGCACCGAGATCCGCAAGACCGAAGAGAAGCAATTCGGCGCCTGGGTTCCCGCGGCGACCGGCGACCCGCGCTCCGCGCAGGCCTCGCTCGATCGACAGCGAGACGCCTTCCTGGCGGCGAGCCAGGTCGAGCAGCAGAAGGCCGACGACCTGCGCCGCCTACGCCGCCGCGAGCGCGATCGACTGAAGGAGATCCTCGGTCTTTGGAAAGAGTTCGACGCGCTCGACGCGAAGGTGATCGAGCACTACGGTAAGGCTCCGGAGTGGTGGCGGAAGCGTCTCGATTGTCGCGGCTGCCCGAGCGCCGCCGAAGTCGCCGACGCGCTTCACCCGCCACGGCCGACACCTTCGCCTCCCGCCGAGAAGGACGCAAAGAAGCCCGGAGCCGCCGACGAGGACGACGATGACGAGGGGTGGGAGAATGGGTGGGATTGAATCGGCTACCGGCTACCGGCAAAGACGAGGGGCGTCGTTTTCTTCCGGTAGCCGGTAGCCGCTACGCGTAGTGCGACCTTCTTTTCAGCGTGATCGCACGCTCGAGATAGAACACTTCCGCGCGCTCCCAAGCGTCGTTCTTCTTGACCGGTTTGAAGCCGCGCAGCACCGTGTCGACGATGCCGAGATCGGCGCGGCCGGGGAATTCGCTCTTGGCACGGATCTCGGTCGATGCGAACAGCGTGTCGCCGGCGAACACCGGCCCCGTGTGACGGCCGGTTCGATACTCGACGTCGCCGAGCGAGTTCTCCCCGACGTCAGGCGAGGAGAGCCCGAGAAATACGTTGAAGGCGATGCCGCCGTAGACGATCAGCTGTCCGCCGATGTACTTGGTGGGATTCTGATCGATCAGAAATTGATTGCAGTGCACCTGTGAGGTGTTGTCGAGCTGCGCGGTGAGCGCGATGTGCTCGGTCGTGATGGTTCGGCCGCGGGAGTGCTCGATCGTGTCGCCCGGAACGAGATCCTCGAAGTAGCCGTCTGCCGCCGAGAGATGCGCGAGCGAGCGGTAGTCGCGCTTCGCGTCGTAGGCCGGCAGCCCGAGCGAGCAGTCGATCACCGGTGAAGGAATCTCGCCGTCTTCGACTTTGGCGGCCGGATCGCCCTTCCAGACCTGGACCTTGCGCTCGAAGGTGATGACGACCGCGCCGTCCTGGTTTCGGCCCGTGGACCGGACGTGGACCACGCCGCGGTCCGGATCCTTCGAGGAGGGCTTCACGCCGAGCACCGTGGTCTCGACCTCGATCGTGTCGCCGACGACCGCCGCCGCCCCGAAGCGCATGCCGATGTATTCGAGATTGGCGCGGGCGTTTTCCGAGACGTCCTCGACCGTCTGGCTGAAGGCGACGTTCATCACCAACCCCGGCGGCGCGACCAGATCTCGGAACCCGTAGGCGCGGGCGTAGCGCGCATTCTTCGAGAGCGGGTTCGTGGTCATCGTGAACTCGCTGAACGCGTTGAACAGACCCGAGGTGATCGTCTTGCCGCGCTTGTGGCGAAACACTTTCCCGACTCGGAAGTCCTCGAGAAAGTTTCCGGTCTTCTTGCGGATGACGGCCATGAGCGGGCGTTACGCTAACCAGGCGTAGGCTGTCAATTCGGCTCTCGGCAAAGGAAGCGCGGAGCCTTTCGCCGAGAGCCGATAACCGATTTCGATCGGCCCCTTTCTCGCGCCTTCGGTTGGCGTGTCTCCCGAGCGCGTCGCGGAGAACGACCGCCTGATCGTCGAAACGTTCGCCGTGTATTCGGAGTCGTTAGACCTTTTCCGTCGGCGCCAGGCGTCGAAGGATGGGTGTGAAGTCGAGCGGGCTCTCGTCCGCGAGCGTCGCCATCCGCTTCATGAAGAATGCCGCGCTCGGACTCTGCGCCCCTTGCGGCAACACGAGCAGTATCGGCAGCGCTTCGAGGCGGGTCGACCGCCGCGCCTTGACCACCAGGCCAGCGCCTTCGCCGCCGAGGCGCGAGAAGTCGAACACGATGAGATCGGGCTTGACGATGTCGAGGATCTCGCTCCCCTGCTTGAGGTCGCCCGCGCTCGAAACCGAGCAACCCTTGGCCGTCGCCCAGGCGTTCAGCTTGAGCACGCTGTCGAGCTCCTCGCCGATGATCGTCACGCGCTTGCCGTTGCCGAGGAGGCCCGTAAGCGCGGTCAGAAAGTCCTTCTCCTCGATCGGCCGGATCAGGCAATCGACGCTGCCGAAAACCACTCCGTTAGCCCCGCCGGGCCTGGCGGCATAGAGGAAGAGCCGCGACGCGGCGAGCCCTTCATCGGTACGGCTGCGGACCAGGCCCTCGAGCCCGCCGTTCTTGGTGGCGAGCAAATTGACGGCCGTGTAGGCAGGGAGCTCTTTCGTCGAACCTCCGTTCTCGATCGCGCGCGCTTCGAACCCGCCCGAGCCGCACGCCTGCGCGAGCCCGCTGAACGCGGGACCTGGCTCGTCGAGTACCGTGACGACGAAGCTCGTGACCGCGGGCGCGGGCTTCGTCGCCGCTGCTGCGGTCGGCGGTTTCGCGGGCACGGGCTTCAGCGTCGGCGGGATGATCGGCGGCCGTGGCGCGGCAGACTTGAGCCCCTGGATCTCTCGGTCACGCTCCTCGATCGTGCCTTGCAACTTCTCGGCCAGGCTCCGCCAGCGCGCGCTCTCCGATTCGAGGCTCCGTAGGTCGTTTTCGAGGCGCGCGGCTTGCTGTCTGGCCGATTCGATGTCTCCCACGAGCCGCTCGCTCTCCGCCTGACCCCGGCGCACTGCCGCCTCGAGTGCCGCGCTCGTCGCCGTTCCCTCGCGTATCGCTTCGCTCGCCTGACGGCGTTCGTTCTCTAGCGCCCGCACCGACTCGCGCAGGCGCTCGCGCTCCTCTTCGCCCGCCTTCAGATCCACGGAAATCCGCTCCGCCCGGCCTGCCGTCTCCGTGCCACGCAGCTCGAGCTCGTGGATCCGCCGGTCCTTTTCGTCCTGACTCGCCAGCGCCTGGCGCTTGAGCGCTTCGATCTCCTGAGCGGCTGCTCGCGCGCTCTGCTCGACGGTCTGCGCGTGCGCGAGCGACCGCTGCACGGCTGCTTCACGCTCTTGCAAATCTCGCTCGGCAGACTCGAGGCGGCTCGATAGCTCGCCGAGCTCCGCCGTGCGACGACCGAGCTCCGCGGCGAGCGACTGGGTCGTCTCTTGCGCGGCTCCTCGCTCCGCGGCGATCGCCTCGGCGCGCTGATTGGCCTCTCCGGTTGCCGCCTCGGCTTCATCGAGCTTGCGTTCCAGCGCTTCCAGCCTGCGTGCGAGCTCGTGGGCGCTCTCGCGCTCGGAGTCATTTTCGAGACGCAGCCGCGCGCTCGCCTGCCGCTCCGTGTCGAGCGCCGCCTCGAGCCGAGTGACGGCCTCTTCCGCGGCGCGCCGCGCGCTCTCCGATTTCGCCAGGGTCGCGCGGAGCACTGACGCGAAGTCGATCTCGCGCGTCTTTTCGGCGAGATCGGCGCTCGCGCCCTGGAGCTGTTGCTCGAGCTGCTGTAGCCGGACCTCGAGCTCGTTGCGCTGGAGCTCCTCCTCGAGCCGGCGACGCTCGGTGTCCCCGAGCTGCCGGCGACTTTCACCGGCCGCGGCTTGCAACGACTCTTCGAGCTGCGCGCGCCGGGCGAGCTCCACCGTGAGCTCGCTGCCGCGCGACTGCGCGCGTTCGAGCTCCCCGCGAAGGCTCGCGAGCTCGCTCTCCAGCACCTGCGCGCGTTCGAGCGCCGCGGCCTGGCCGCCCCGCGCCTCGCCGAGATCCGCCTCGCCGCCCTGGGCCAAGCCCCGTAGGCCCTCGACTTCCGCTCGTAGGCGCTCGGCCTCGGCCGCTTTGGCCTCGGCGGCCGCGCGGACGTTTTCGAGCTCCTGGTCGCGACCATCGCGCTCGGCGCGCAGCGTTTCGCCGTCGCGCAGCAAGTTGGCCGTCGTTTCTTGAAGGGTGGCGGCGCGGGCGAGCAGCGCATCCCGCTCGCGCGAGAGCGCGCGCGCCGACTCGGCGGTTTCCTGCAGCCGATTGCGCAGCTCTGCGACCTCAGCCTGGAGCGCCCGTTCGGCTTCCTGCCGGCTGGCGTCCCGGGAGCGGAGATCGGCCTCGCCCTTGCGATGGCTTTCGAGATCCGGACGCAGGCGCTCGACTTCTGCGGCGAGCGCGTTGCGCATCGACTCCGCCCGCTCGGCGCGGGTCTGGAGATCGGCCGCCTGTCGGCGGAGCCACTCGGTTTCCCCCTGCGAGCTCTTGCGAAACGCGTCGAGCTCTGCGGCGAGTTGCTGCGCCTCGGTGCGCGATTGCTCCGCCTCGGCGTGTGCCATCTGCCGCTCCGCCTGCACGCGTTCGGCCTCGACGCGCAGCGCTGCGGCATCGTGGATCACGCTCGACGCGGTCTGCTCGGCGACGCGGCGGCGTTCCACCTCGCGGGCGAGCTCGGCCCGGAACCGTTCGGTCTCTCGCTCGATCTCGCGCACGATCTCCGACCGGCCAGCGAGACCAGCAGACAACTGATCTCGCTCCCGCTCGCTCGCCTCGAGGCGCGCCTGCAGGGCTTCGATTTGGCCGCGGAGCTCCGCCTGCGCGATCTCCGACCCCTCGCCGAGCTGAGCCGTCGCGTCCTCGACCGCCTGGTAGCGGGCGGCTGTTTTCTGCAGGGATGCCGTCAGGCGCACGCGCTCGCCACGGAGCTCGCTGACTTGCTCCTCGCGCGCACGCAATCTCTTTCGCAGCTCTTCGGTGTCACGCTCCGCTACCGAGAGACGGGAGGCGATCTCGGTCCGCGTGGCTTCGCCGGTATGGACTTGTTTCGCGGTCTCGCCGAGCTGGCGCTCGAGAGCGCCGAGCCGTTCCTCGAGCTCGGTGCGCGAACGATTCGCCTGCTCGAGCTCTTCGGCCGACCGCTGGCCGTTCTCCACGGCGGCGGCGAGCTGTTCTCTCTCTCGCGCGCGCTCGAGCGCGAGCTTGCGGCCGCGTTCGGCTTCCGAGGCGCTCTGGTCGCGGACCAAGTCGTACTCGGCGCGGAGATTGCGGAGCGCGATCTCGTGAAGCGCGGCTTCGGATTTGTAACGGTCGCGCTCCCGGCCGATGTCCGCCAGACGCCGCTCGGTCTCCGTTGCGCTCGACGTTACACCCGCGGTGCGGCGCAGCGATTCGACCAGCGACTCGAGCTCGCTGATTCGCGCCTTGAGCATCGCGCGATCCCGTACCGATTCCTCGCGAGCCGGCGCCGAGATCGGTTGCGTGAGCACGTGCGCCGCACGCGGCTCCAGCTTCGACGGCAAGCGCAGAGCCGTGCCCAGGTTCTTCGCGGCTTCGCGTAGCTTGACGATGTCGGTCTCGTGGATGGCGCGCTTTCCGCTACCGACGAGCAGGAGCGCACCGGTCACCGACCCCTCCGCGAACAGCGGCATGACGGCGGCGTTGGTGAGCACTCCCTGGTCGCTACCCTGGAGCAGCGTGGGCACGAAGGGATTCTCCCTCGGTCTGTCGATGATGTAGACGCGTCGCTGCAGGACGGCGTGGAGCGGCATGTCCCAAACCCCGCTCACGCCGCGACGGATGAGTCGGATCGCGCCGATCGCCTGCTCTGCCAGCCCTTCCTGCGCGACCATCGTCAGGCTCTGCGAGTCCGAATCGTAGCGAAGCAGCGCCCCGTAGCGAAGGTGCAGTGCCTCGAGGGTCGCGGCGAGGGCCTTCGGAGCGGTGATCTCGTCGAGCGGCGAAACCGTCAGTTGGCGGATAGTTTCGAGCGATTCGGCCGAGACCGAAGATGCTGAGCTTTCGCGGGGTGAAGCAGCAGGTTGCGACGACATAGTCGGCAAACGAGGGGACTTGCTTCCCCCACCAAAGTTTGCCTCTCGGTGCCGCGCAGCACAAGCGATCGCGGGCACGCGCCCGCACCTTTTTCCGAGCTTGTTCTCCCGGACTTAGCGCTTGGCGCGCCTGCGCGCGGAGAGAATCGCCTGCACGAGTTCGTCGGGAACCTCCGCAGGCGGATCGTCGTCGGGATGCTTGGCGGCGCGGGCGGCAAGCCGAACCGTCTTCTCATAGCTCGCAAGATGACGACGGCAATCCGCAAGCGTCGCCAGGTGCGATTCCAGGGTTTCGCGGGCGCCCGCGGCGAGCTCCCCGGCGAGGTACTGCTCCGGAAATTCGACGAGCTGCTTGCAAGTCATAGCTACGTCGCCTTGCGGACTACCCACGCACGGTGAGATTGCCGGAACCGCACCTTGCGAAGCCTTCACCCAGCTCCACGACCTCGAGGCCGAGATGGCTATTGAACAGCACGGCCTGGGCCAGCCCGGGGCGGTCGCTTCGTGGTCCATGGCTCCTACGCAGGTGAGATGCCGGGGTCCCCTTCAGGGTTGTTGAGCGGAGCCGTGCTGAATCAAGGCTTTTCGAGTGTCCGAAGCGGCTGGCGCTGCCGCCTTGACGATCGGGACCGACCATGATTTTCGTCGCGGTACCCCGGGCAACGTGATAGGCTTCAGCGTTACGCGGCGGCGTGGCCGAGTGGTTCAGGCAGAGGTCTGCAAAACCTCTTACTCCGGTTCAATTCCGGACGCCGCCTTTCATTTCTTGCCTCAAAACGGAGGCTCCTCCTCCGCCATCTCCGCATCGAGCAGGATCACCCGTACGGCCGTGCCCGCCCGGAGCTCGCGTTCCTCCGCGGGGCCGATGATCAGGCCCTGACCCTGCGCCATCGAGCTCAGCACCCCCGAGCTCTGTGTGCCCGTAGAGCTCGCCACCAGGCCGCCGCTACCTCGCTCGATCCGGCAGCGGATGAATTCCGTGAAACCCGCTGCTTTTTTCGCGTCGTGGCCGAGTGTTGCCAGGACGGTTGGCAGGTGAGCCGCGCGCAAGCCCATCATCCGGCGCAGGGCGGGACGAGCATAGAGATAGAAGCAGACGAGCGACGAGACCGGGTTGCCGGGAAGGCCGAAATAGGGCCGAGCGCCAAGCATGCCGAACGTCAGCGGCTTGCCCGGCTTCTGCGCCACTTTCCAGAAGAGCCGCTCCACACCGACTTCGTCCATCGCCGCCTTCACGTAGTCGAAGTCGCCGACGGAAACGCCGCCTGTCGACAGGATGGCATCGGCGCGCGAGGCTTCACGGAGCGCCTCGCGGATCTCTTCCGGAGTGTCGCGGGCGATCGCCAGCGGAATCGGCACTCCGCCAGCTTCCGCGACGGCTGCGGCTAGCGTGTACGCGTTGCTGTTCACCACCTGGCCGGTCTTGACCGGCTGGTCGGCCTCCACGAGCTCGTTACCGGTCGACAGGATGGCGACGCGCGGCCGGCGGTGGACGAGCAGCAGCGTCCGGCCGACCGAGGCGGCGAGGCCGATGTCGGCCGGAGAGAGGCGGCGGCCACGCGTGAGCACGACCTGACCGGTTCGAAGGTCCTCGCCGGGAAGTCGGATGTGGCTGGCTTTGGCTCCACCACTCTCGATGATGACCTCTTCGCCTTCGAGCCGAGTATCCTCGACACGGACCACCGTGTCCGCCCCGGCGGGGATCGGCGCGCCCGTCATGACCTTCGCGGCTTCGCACGGGCCGACCACCGGGATCGAGGCGCCGCCTGCGGCGGAGGTGCCGGCTACGCGCAACCGCGCCGGCAACCGATGGACGTCCGCGTGACGGACGGCGTAACCGTCCATCGCCGAGTTCGCGTAGCCGGGAACGTCGCGCAGCGAGCGAACGTCCTCGGCGATTACCCGTCCGACGGCTTCGAGCAGGCCGATTCGCTCCGCGCCGAGCTCCTGAACCGCGCCGAGGATCTGCTCGAGCGCCTCGCCGACCGAAATCATCGTTCGCGTCTAGTCTCGAGGGTCTGGCGAGTCAATCGTGGGTGAAGGGGCCGGGTCGCTCCTTCGTAAGCCCTCAGCTTTCGCCACACGCGCTGGAAATTCCTCAAGCGCTGGATCTTCCGGTCAGCCCGTACTCGGGTCGACCGGAGGATCCAGCCACCGCGCGCAAGCGCGAGCAATAGATCAGCTCGTGGGTTATTGGCTTCCGCGCTCCGAGATTGGATGAAGTGGCTGGCTACCTCACTTGCGAGGTCGCGGTGATACCGTGCCT
>Ga0315275_10004104_pt1 | contig 13583 bp, 14 predicted proteins | sample YL17G03_0_MG_FD_205557 | JGI IMG/M metagenome (GOLD analysis project Ga0315275, IMG submission 205557) | Sediment microbial communities from Yellowstone Lake, YNP, Wyoming, USA - YL17G03_0 | ecosystem: Environmental > Aquatic > Freshwater > Lake > Sediment | place: USA: Wyoming | collected... | reverse complement strand
GTTCTGTATGGCTATCGGTGGGTGATGGATGGGAAGTGGACCGTTGCCGTATTGGCTGGAACGTTCTTCACGACCAAACACATCTATCCGAGTGTTTCGATTCCGGTTGGATATGTGTTCTAGTAGGTTGCTGAACAATCCTTATTGCAGGCCGTAAGGTGCAAGAGCTTCCTCCTGCGATCATGGCCTTTGGTCAAAAGTACAATGCCTCAGGGGTGACGGTGCGCTTTCTCCAGCGCATTGCCGACTCAACGAATGCGCGATACGCGGTCAACTGAAGGCATGATTCGCCCTCCTGAAGCCAGAGAATGCAGCTCCTTTTCCCCTTGTGCCGCCCATGGTCCACCGTGTGAATCCTACCGGTATGTGCCTTCCCTCGGTCAGCCTGGACTGACCCATTCTCCCGTCTCAATGTCCTTTGTGTGCTGAAGCCGTTGATCCAGACAACGGCCTCCCGTCTGTGGACGAGCGCTTGAATACTTTCCAAGGATTTAGTACACTTACAGTACTTCTACCCTGTCTGTTCCTGGGTCCAGATCCTCATACTCGCGGCACGACAACGCGACATGAAAACGATCCGAATACTCATCATCGAAGACAATCGTCTTCTGTGTGAAGGCCTTACCGCCATGATCAATGGTCAGGCCGAAATGAAAGTCGTCGCCACCATTGGAAGCGGTAACAATATTCTGGCGAACGCGCGAAGAGCGAAACCCGACGTAGTCCTGTTCGACATAAGCCTGAAGACCCTTGCAGATCTGTCCGTGATAGAATTGCTGAGCAAAGAGCTTCCTGATTTGAAGGTCATCGGGATGGGTCTCGTTCCAACGCAGTCGGACATCGTGGATTTTGTCAAGGCGGGGGCATCAGGATTCATTCTTAAAGACGCCACCGTCAAGGGATTTGTCAAGACGATACGGGAGGTTGCCGGCGGATCAAAAGTCCTTCCTCCACAGTTAACAGGATCGCTGTTTGCTCACGTCGTCGACCAGGCGATGAAAAGAGGAAAAGGACACGTGGCCCGGGCAGTGCGGATAACCAAACGTGAACGGGAAATCCTTGTCTTCATCGCCGATGGATTGAGTAACAAGGAAATCGCCGCAAGTCTGAACATCGCCGTCTACACGGTGAAAAGCCATGTCCACAACATCATGGAAAAACTTGCTCTCCATTCCAGGCTGCAAATAGCGAAGTACACCCGCGACGAAGAAACTTCCTCAACCTAGCCCAACCGCTCTTCAATCCACGGTTTCCACCAAAGTTCGCGAATCCTGCCCGGTGCACCACGACGTGCTCGCTCTTTCGCCCCAAGGAACTGCACACGACGGAGAACATTCATCCCGCACGGAGACGATTTCCGTTGCCGGAAAGGATTAACTACTTTTTCATCCTTTTGGGCTATTCCCGATTGGTGCAAACATGTCTATTATTTTACAAGCAGGACTGTCTGTGGACAAGGGAATTCGCGTTTTTCCTGACAATCGCCGGTGGAGGAGATGAAAGCTGGGAACTGGGATCGCATTGAAGGACAATGGAAGCAACGGCGTGGAAGAGCCGTTCATCATTGGGGCAAAATCATGAACGATGAGTTGGCCGCAATTGCAGGCAAGTACGAGGAACTTGTTGGAAGACTCCAGGAAAGTTACGGCATTGCCAAGGACGAAGCAAGAGTGAGAGTCAATGAATTCAAGAAAACGGTCGACCAGTTGAAGAAGTCCAACGCCAAGCTGATAGCGCTGCACATGTCCTTGAAGAAGAATGCCAGAGCGGGAAAGAAACTGAAGCAAGTCAGGAAGGGGGCAAGGAAGAAACCGAGTTCGAGAAGAAGTCGATGACACCCGCTGAAAAGGATGGGCAGCACGAGGCCCGACGGCGGCACATCCTGTACTGTGATCAAATCCTGCATTGTTCATGAGATACATCACCAGAGGAAATCGCCATGACGAAAGAGCAACAACGATCTGATCCAGACGCAGCACGCGACGCCGAGTTCCTGGGCTGGCAAAAGGTTCCCAGGGGAAATGTCGTTGCGCTCTACAACGTGACAGCGGAAGGTCATATTTCTTATGGATCGACGGTTTCCGAAAAAACCCTGCAAGAACTCAACCTGCGGGTTCCCAAAACACCGCCTGATGGAATCGCAGGCAGGAAGAGTTGATCCGATGGCGGGGGAGGGGGGGGCATCCTCATCCGCATCCTCTGCAAAGAGAATGATGCGGTGAGGATGTTTCACATGCACGCAGTAAGTTGGATGTGAAGACCGATGGTGAGACCGGTCTGTGGCTCAGGATACGAAATCCGTTCGTGGGATTGTTCACGAGGAAGCATGCCCAGTGTATCTGGGAGCGGTGGTATCACTGCCGAAGATACCCGCTGAAGTGGATTGAAGCCTGGCTGTTTGAATGGGTGAACGGATTTCGGTTTTTTTTTCAACTTGTTGACGATTGAAGTGACTACCGCCGAACAGTTTAGTACCGCTGTCTCGATCCTGCGACAGGAACTTTCAACGGATTCAGCGAAGATTATTCGATTCTCGATTGAAGGGAAGCATTCCCACGGAATCTTCCTTCAACAATCTGGATTCGGGATCGCCATCCGCAACCTGCTCGCCAAGAATGGAATTCTGTGGGAGGAAGCGGCCGTCTACAGTATCTGGCTTGCGATTCTGAAGGAATCGATCAAGGCAGTACTTCATGAATAGTCTGCACCGGATTGTCCGCGCGCCGTTGGCGCAACGCATGCAAGAATAGGTTGTTCACAGAGAGTCTTCTTTCTAAGCGCCTCCCATCGCTTGCCACGTTCTGGAAGGTCCCAAGCCTCGCACACCACACGTGCGGGGTTTTCTATTTTCGGGCGGACCCTTCGACTCCGCTCAGGGTGACTTTTTACTTGAAAGGACGGACGCGAAATCAAACACCCGCTCTGAAGGTTTAGGTGGAGTTTGTGAAATGAGCACAGAAGCAAATAGGGTGGACGTGCTGTGGTGTGGATGAGTCGAGAGTTATTAGCGCCAGCCCACACCGCCAGGATTTCGCTGGCCGGCACACAAAAGCACATTCAATAGCAAAGAGCAATGAAGCAAGCTTGTCGCGCGAGAGCGGCATTCGCGAGGAGTCGAAATCGTTGGGTTTGCGGGGTGGCGTGGTTCATCGCGGGACTTTAATTTCGTGCGTTTTGTCAAGGTCTGTCTCGACGCGCGAAATTTCGAGCTTGTGTGCGGGGTTCTACATGTGCGTTACGATTTCGACAGCCGGAGGCGTACGATTGTTGTGGCACCGCAAGGCGCCATACAATCTAGAAGAGTGATCCAAATTGGAGCGAACTAGCGTTCGCTACGTTCTGGGCCTCCGGCTCTCGGAAAGAAGTAACTCCCGCACGGCGCCAGTGATTTCGGGGGCCAACGCAGCCGGAGGCGCACTAATGTTGCACGCGCAGCGTGTATCTGAATTGGAGCGAACTTGCGTTCGCTACGTTCTAGGCCTCCGGCTCTCAGAAAGAAGTAACTCCCGCACGGAAAGTGCGACTAGAATTATTCCAGGTCTTCACCCTCGCTTAGATAAAACTTTGATCAGAGAGACGGAAGCTTAAGAGTTTTGTGACGCGGAAGAGGGCAGTTCAAGTTGCAAAAGAAATCCAACCGCGCAAGCTGCCATCGGATAAAATCTGTGACCTACGGTGAGCTACTTCTTTGCTTGCTCAACGAAGCAACAAAGTCCCGCTGTACGGGATACTCGTCCCGACTGTGTCGGGACGGCAAAAGCACACCGGCATCGCAACGCGGCATTTGTTGTATTAGAGCGAAGGAAATGGGAGTCAGATTGGATCCACCTCCGCTCGATCCGCCGGCGATGCCGTAAGCCGTCGCACAAAAGCAAAATCAAAAACAATAATCAGCAACGCCGCGATTTCGCCGCCTTCGCACAAAGGCAACAGCTTGGAGGAGGGATCCGGATAGGATTAGTTAGTCCTCCGATGAGAATCAGGCTTGCTCCTGATACATTTTCAGGCTTCTGGGTTTTGTCCATCCCGATGTCGTTTGTCGGGACAACGTATCTCCAATGGACAAACGTCCGTTCCAGATTGCAAGAATCTCTTCATCCCGCGATTTCAATCCTCCCCGCATTGCATTTTGCCACACTCTTGGATAACATTGAACAGGAACATTTGCTCGCCGGAGCGGGGCGAGAGGGTAACCGTGAAGAGGCCTCCAGTGCGTGCGCAAATGAGGCCTTTTGTGCTTTCTGGACCCCTCCAACGAGCAGGGATTCGAAGTACGACGATTGAACAACATTATCGCCAAACCGACGACTGTGAATCGGTCAAACCGTAGCAAACCAACGAGGTATACCATGTGCCGAACAACTGTTTCGATGAGAATAGTGATGGCGGTTTTTGCGCTGACTGTTTCTGCCTTCGGCCAGGAAAAACCGGAGCTGTTTGTGCAGACGGGTCATATAGGCCCAGTCACGGCCATAGCATGTACACCCGATGGGAAATATTGTATATCCTACTGTCCGAACTCTGTCACCATGATGAGTAGACAGGCTGCACTTAAATTATGGGATGTTCAATCGGGAAGAGGAATAAAAACACTCTTCACAGAAAGTGCAATTGGAATGGTGTTCATAGATTTGTCTCCCGATGGCATCCATGTTGTGGTGCTCGTGAGGTCGCAAATTGAGGCCGGATACGGTACACTTCAAATTATCAATACCGTCACCGAGGAAACAAAGACATTGGTTATTCGTGATAAAAAAGGGGGTTTTGAACCTGTTACGGCAACCATCTCGGTTGATAACAAAACAGTTCATGTTCTTTATTCAAACTCTTTTCTAGCAAAGTCCGTTCTCAAGTCATTTGATATTGCTACAGGGAAAGAGCTGGAGACAATAACCGGCGGTGTCTATGTTCAGAACTTCATGCCTCCGGGAAGCAGGTTCTACCTGCGTTACGATCAAGACCTCGATCAATATTCGCGCGCGAAGGTCCTTCCCTATTGGTTATCGGCTCTGGCAGGCGGTAAAAAAACAAAAAAGGTGCAGTTGAATCTATCCGATCTCCCCGCACCCAGAGCAGCATTTTCACACGATGGACACTATGGAGTACTGATATCAAACGGTACCATGTATTTTGTGGATTGCGCTGAAGGCACAATGAACACAATCGCGACCACCGAGAGCCAGGAGTTATTTGATATTTCGCCGGACGGAAGATACCTGTTGACCTACGTACCTGCCAAAGCGATCAGAATATTTGATTCGTTCGCAGGGAAGAACATACAAACCATTGCCGGCTCATTTCAATCCGCTATCTTTTCTCCGAATGGAAATACAATCCTGACAGGGGATAAGGCAGGCGACGTATGTCTCTATGATATTACTTCAGGCCAAAGAACGAGATCGTTCGGAACGAAGCCGCGTCAACAGAATATGATGGCGATATCCTTCGATCGATATATGCTGAGTTTAAGCACCATTGGCGCTGAGAGCACCTGGGATTGGTTTGTCTGGGATCTGCAGAAGGCCAGTCTTCTGAAGGCGATACACTTCAAAGGCAACATCCAGCAAGTGTTACCGTACGCAGACATAGGTTCGCTGAACAAAGAAAGCGCCACCGCCCAGATCATGGTTGCTATGGGTTCAACCTCAGCGAACAAAACCTACACAGCATCCTTTTCCGAAGCGGCTCAGGGAGTGCAGGTCCTCGATGCAAACACCAAGAAGGAAATCGCACGATGCACCATATTCGATGACGGCGAATGGATTATCATGACCCCGGAGGGTTATTTCAACGCCTCCGCGAATGGTGCCAAGCACATCAATGTTCGTGCGGGCCGGGCTGTATATTCCGTAGACAATTTCTATGAAAAGTTCTTTAACCCTGCGTATGTTGCCTCGGTATTGCAGGGGAGAAAGGTTGAGGCCGTTGCAGACATTCGGAAGGGGTTTGCATTGCCCCCGCAGGTAACGATCACGTCCCCCGCGCCCAATACGGAATTAACATCGGACGTTGTGACCATAACAATCTCGGCAAAAGATATGGGAGGGGGCATTGATGAGATCCGCCTGTATCAAAATGAAAAATTGATATCGGAGGATCAACGGGGAATGAAGAACATCGGTACGATGGGCGAGACCGTGATCAAATCGTACCAGGTGACATTGCTTTCCGGAATCAACACCTTCCGGGCTCTGGCGTTCAATCGCGAACGGACGGAATCAAATCCGGATGAAATCAAGGTCGATCTGAAGGCGGCACAGGCGGCATCGGACCTCTATCTGTTTGCGATAGGGATCAATGAATACAAGAACGGAAAGTACAATTTGAACTTTGGCAAATCGGACGCGATGGCGTTCTTGAACATGGTAGTGCAAAAGTCCAGGACAATTTTCAAAAAGGCCTTTGAGTATCAGTTGTATGATGGGGAAGCGACGCGCCCCGCGATTGAAGCAATATTCAGGACCATTGCGGCGACTGCGAAGCCTCAGGACGCGTTCGTGTTCTTCTACGCCGGTCACGGCGTGATGAGCGAAGGAAGCGAGGCGGTGCCCTCCGATTTTCATTTGATTCCGGCAGATGTGACGCAACTGTACGGTAATGATCCGATGCTGGCGGCAAAGGCGATTTCCGCCGCACAGCTCAAGACCTTCTGCACAACGATCAAGGCGCAGAAGCAACTCGTTGTGCTGGATGCATGTCAATCCGGCGGTGCTGTGGCGAGCTTTGCCGCGACGCGCGGTGCCTCGGAAGAACGGGCGATCATGCAACTCGCCCGGAGTGCTGGGACGGTTTTGCTTGCTTCTACCGGCACGGACCAATTTGCCACCGAGTTTGCAACGCTGGCCCACGGAGTCTTCACGTATGCATTGCTGCAGGGACTTAACGGGGACGCCGATGGAGGAAATCCGAAGGACGGGAAGATAACGGTGAAAGAACTGGAAGCATATTTGAATGACCAGGTCCCTGAATTGACCAAAAAGTACCGCGGCACCGCACAATATCCCAACAGTTGTGCACGAGGACAGGACTTTCCGTTGGGAGTGAAATAGAGTCTCCTCCCGGCGATTCCAGCTTCGGGTTGGATTTTGGCAATCTTTTCAGCAACTGGAAGCCCTGAAATGTGGCGCATAGTGCCTACGGTTCACTCGCCCTTTCTACAGACAAACGCGTTGCCGCTTTTGCCGCAACCTTGGTTACTATCAGTGAGCGGCATGCCGTGGAGCGGCACTTTCTGCTGACCACTTTCTTTAAAAAGAAAGTGGTCGAATGAGATTCTCACTCTCTTAACTAAAAAAGGAATCCACATCAAATGAAAGCAATCGTCTACACGAAGTTTGGGCCACCAGACGTTCTTCAACTTGTCGAGGTGGAAAAACCTGTCCCGAAAGAGAATGAACTCCTAATAAAAATCCGTGCTGTCTCCCTCAACGCGTTTGACTGGCGTCACCTGAGAGCCGACCCGTTCTTTATCAGGTTTATGGGTGCCGGACTTCTCAAACCAAAACACAACATACTCGGGGCCGATGTCGCGGGACAGGTTGAAGCTGCCGGCGCAAACGTGAAGCAGTTTCACCCCGGTGACGAAGTCTTCGGAGAAGTCAGCTACGGCGGACTTGCCGAGTTTGTCTGTGTCAACGAAAACAGGTTTGTACATAAACCAGTCAACGTGACGTTTGAAGAAGCGGCGGCTGTTGCTATGGCAGGACTCACAGCCCTGCAGAGTCTTCGCGATCACGGAAATCTTCAAGCCGGTCAAAAGGTTTTGATCAATGGAGCCTCAGGAGGTGTAGGAACGTTCGCGGTACAGATCGCCAAATCATTCGGCGCAGAGGTGACCGGTGTCTGCCGCACAAGCAAGATGGATCTCGTGCGCTCCATCGATGCAGACCACGTCGTCGATTATACTCAAGAGGACGTCACCACGAACGGAAAACAGTATGACCTGATTTTTGACACGGCCGCATACCGGTCGATTCGGGACTACAAGCGCATCATGAGCCCCGGCGGGAAATATGTCGCCGCAGGAGGCTCCACGGCTCGAATGGTCCAGCTTATGCTCCTGCCGATGATGGGAATCAAGAATATGGAAATCATGGGGGCCAGGATCGAACAGAAGGATCTTTCTTTTCTTGGAGAGCTGCTGAGCACCGGGAAGATCAGGTCAATCATCGACAAGCGATTCCCGTTAAGCAAGAGTGCCGAGGCGATGCGATATCTCGAAGACGGGCACGCCCGCGGAAAAGTGGTTGTAACGGTGGGGGAGTAGACACCAACCGGTTATTGTCCCGGAGTATTCCGGCGGGATCGCAACGAGGGAATCCAATGCGAAAGCCAAACATGAGGAAACAGAATCCGATTTCAGAAGATCTGATCGCACCGTGTGGAATGAATTGTGCCGTTTGCAGTCGATATCTTGCGTATGTCAATAACTTGAAGCGGAGCCACTGCGTCGGATGCAGACCACGAAATGAGAAGTGCACCTATTTGTTCGAAAAATGTAGGGGAATAAATCATGGAGCAAGAGGCGATGCGCCGTTCTGTTTTGAGTGCGACCAGTATCCTTGCCAGCACATCAATCGCATGGACGACCGGTATCGGAACAATTACGGAATGAGTCCAAAAGACAATTTGGAGTCTATCAGGAACATGGGAATCGGCAAATTCATCAAAGAAGAATACAAGAAGCACGGGTGTTCAACGTGCGGTGGTTTGATTTCAGTTCACAATGGCAAGTGTTTCGAATGCGAAACGATAACGAAGCTCGTAGAATAGAGACACAGTGCCGCTTCCAATTAGTGATATTGTGTTTTTGAAATCGTTCTGCCTTTTGTCCGAAGGTCCGAAGGAGACTCCCGCCTGCCGCTCTAGAAACGCACAAGGCGGGCAGGCCTTCGGGGGAAGCAGGCACTAGTGCTGTTTTGAATAGGCTTGGCAGTAAATCACAAGTTTTCTTTTTAGAGGTAGCACTAGCTCGAAGTAAAGGTTGGTCCATGGTGTGAGATCCCGTTTCGCGACCGCACACCGCCGACGATTTCGGGACCCATCGTGCAAGAACAGAAGATTGTTTAGGCATGTGTAAGAGCGGCTTTGGCGCGGAGTCGAAATCCAAGGGTTTGCGCGGTAGCCGATTACTCGCGCGACTTTGATCTCGCGCACTCTTATGCGACTTTTGCATTGCGCGAGATTTCGAGGATGTGGGCAGGGAGATACCGGTCGTTTGGATTTCGGCAGCCGGAGGCGTACGTTTGTTGTGGCACCGCAAGGCGCCATACAATCTAGAAGAGTGATCCAAATTGGAGCGAACTGGACTTCGCTGCATTCTTGGGCTTCCAGCGGCTGTGAACGAAAAGAGAGGATGGTTTCGATCGACCAACAACTGAAAGACCATGTCGCTTCCTTGCCTGATAAAACTCTTCTCCACATATTGGAAGGGCAGAGCGAGTCGTACACACCCGAGGCAATCGCATTTGCGAGTGGAGAAATCACAAAACGGGGTGGCATTGAAGCCTTGAAACAAGAAGTTGAGCGATCAGAGTCAAAGAAGTCAGGGTCTCAGGACCAAGAGGAACATCCATCGAACCAGTCCCCGGAATCGGACGAAATACTTGTCAGACTGAAGAGACTGTATCCTCTTCTTGTTCTCGTGGCGTATGGTCTGTTCATGTACGTGATCAACGCCTCATTCTGGTTCTATTGGCTTTGTCTGTTCGCTTTCCTCGGGGCATTGTTCGCGGTCCTGTTCATAGGTCGGGAAATCACGTTGGAAGAAGAAGGCAAAGAAAATGCGGGAAGCGTGGCGGGTGAGTCAGACTCCCCGTCTTCGCTCTCACCATCGACGGATGAACAAAGACCTTGAAAAACATTCAACCCTGAAATTGTCGCGGGTCGCTCAATTCGCCTGGGAAGGCAATCCGCATCTACGGCGGGGATTGAAAACATGCGAATAGTAATGCTGGAAATCGTGCGGAATTTGATACAGATTCTGCATATCATTATCGGAACAGAAGTTCCTGAACTTGATCCCTCATTACAACAATAGAAAGGATGTACGAAAATGAAGATGCAACGATTTTTCCCGGCGGTCCTTTTCATTCTGTTGTCTGCGATGCAGACCGTCCATGCGCAAGAAACCAAAGATCCCAATCTCTGGCTTGAAGAGATCGATGGGACAAAGGCCCTTGAATGGGTCAAAGGGCAGAATGCCATTACAACCGGCATCCTGGAGAAATATCCCGCGTTCCAGGAAATCAACAAAAAGAACTACGAGATCATTAACTCCAAAGAACGGATCGCCTATCCGGATATCCGCGGCAACTATATCTACAACTTCTGGCAGGATGAGAAGAACGAACGGGGAGTATGGCGCCGCACCGCATTGAACGAGTATCTGACCGCATCACCAAAGTGGGAAGTTGTCCTCGATATCGACACACTTTCGAAAGTAGAAAATGTGAAATGGGTGTTCCACGGGGCAAACTTCTTGTTTCCAAACTTTGATCGATGCATCGTTTCTCTCTCCCGCGGCGGCGGAGATGCAGACGTGAAACGGGAGTTTGACCTTACCACAAAACAGTTTGTCAAGGACGGCTTTTCTCTTCCGGAAGCGAAAGGATCGGTCTCGTGGAGGGATATGAATACACTGTATGTTATGACAAACTTTGGAGAGGGGTCGATGACGGAATCCGGCTATCCGAGGATCGCAAAGATCTGGAAGCGCGGAACTCCGTTGAGCGAAGCCAAATCCGTCTTCGAAGGAGAGACAAAGGATGTCTCGGTCTACGCCTATACACAATGGACGCCGGAAAGGAACTATGACTTTGTCGGGAGGGGAATAACGTTCTATACTTCGCATACATACGCGATCGATAACGGTACACTGACTAAACTCGACATACAAGACGACGCACAATTTGACGGGATTTTCAAGAACCAGATGCTGCTGCGACTCAAAACCGATTGGAACGTCGGGGGGAAGGTCTATCCCCAGGGAGCTGTCATCAGCATCGACTATGACAAATTCCTAAAGGGGGATAGGAGTTTCAGCGTCATCGTGAAACCGGGAGCGCGTTCCAGTATCGTTTCCGTGACGAATACAAAGAACTATCTGCTCATCGGTCAGCTCACCAACGTCCGGAGTGAGCTGTTCAGATATACGCTCGCCAACGGAACGTGGTCGGGTCAAAAAGTCGAAGCCCCCGATTATGGCACGATCGGTATTTCTTCGACCGATGATATTGGGGATGGATATTTCTTCACGTACGCAGGGTTTCTCTCCCCCACAAGCCAGTATTATGTCTCACCGGACAACAAGATTCAGAAGGTCAGAAGCTTGCCTGCATTTTTTGACGGAAGCAAATATGAGGTCGAACAGTTTGAGGCTACCTCCAAAGACGGTGTCAAGATTCCCTATTTCCTGATCCATACAAAAGGGATGACATTCGACGGCTCTCATCCGACGCTCCTCTCTGCGTACGGAGGATTTGAAGTTTCGATTCAGCCATCGTATTCGGGTGTTATCGGTACTGCATGGTTGGAACGAGGGGGAGTCTATGCCCTTGCCAACCTGCGCGGCGGTGGAGAATTCGGACCTCAGTGGCACCTCTCTGCCATCAAAGAGAACCGCCAGAAAGTGAACGACGATATGATCGCCGTCTCCGAGGACCTGATCGCCCGCAAAGTGACTTCATCCAGGCATCTCGGTATTCAGGGTGGAAGTAACGGCGGACTCCTCGTTGGTTCTGTCTACACTCAGAGACCGGAGCTGTACGGCGCAGTCGTGTGTCAGGTCCCGTTGCTGGACATGAAACGCTACAACAAATTATTAGCCGGCGCCAGCTGGATGGGGGAATACGGGAATCCTGATATTCCGGAGGAGTGGGCATACATCAGCAAATATTCGCCGTACCAAAATGTCTCGGCCGATAAAAAATATCCCAAGATATTGTTGATGACTTCCACGCGTGATGATCGTGTCCATCCCGGTCATGCACGAAAGATGGCTGCACTGCTCGAGTCAATGAAGATCCCGTTCTACTACTATGAAAATACCGAAGGGGGACATTCTGCGGGAGTGACGAACAAGCAGAGGGCCTATGAGTCGGCGCTTGTCTATTCGTATTTGTTTACGCAGCTGAAGTAGAGTCGCGTGCGTTTAAGGGCAAACCAGAATTCATGCGCAGTTCGAGTCTATGAAGTACAACCCGCAGATTCATCATAGAAGATCGATCCGCTTGAAAGGGTACGACTATGCGTCTGAAGGGATATACTTCGTGACAATTTGCACACTTGACAAGAAGTGCTTGTTCGGAGAGGTGATAGATGGAGAGATGAGATTGAACGAATTGGGCAAAATTGTGCGAGACGAATGGATGCGTACACCGGAGATAAGGCCTGATGTAGCATTGGATCGAATGGTTGTGATGCCGAATCATTTGCACGGCATCGTTTTGATCCAACGGAAACGAAATGGCGACAATCTTGTAGGGGCAGCTGGAAGCCTGAGAATGTAGCACACGAAGTGTGCTCCCAATTAGTATGGAAGCCTTCGGCTCCACGCATTATTGCGCCTCCGGCTGCCCCTACGAAAGACACCATTTCGTTCACCATCGCGAACGATCGGTGCAATGGTACGCGGATTCAAGGGCGTGGCAACGAGACGTGTGAATGTCTTACGTCGCACCCCAGGAATGCCGCTATGGCAACGTGGCTATCACGACCACATCGTCCGAGACGGTGCGGATCTCGACAGGATTCGCCAGTATATCCTCGATAATCCCATCAATTGGACCAATGATGACAATTTTCCAGGCAATATCCGGATGGATCGCGCGCACGAGGTAAATACTGGCTGGTCTGCTCTCGATTGATTCTTTGAAACCAAATGCGATGCTAAGGAAACTGTCATGACCATTCGAATCTGGGGATGTCGTGGGTCGCTTACAGCGCCCGGAAAGGAAACTCTCCGATACGGTGGGGAAACCACCTGCGTCGAAATCCGCTCTGAAAACGGCAAGTGCACTATCGTCGATGCCGGATCTGGCATACGTAAACTAGGCCTTTCGATGATGAAGGAGTATCCCGCTTCACACATCAACCTGCTTCTCACACATTCGCATTGGGATCATCTCTTGGGATTTCCCTTCTTCACGCCCGCGTACAATCCCAATTACTCCATAACCATCTGCGGTGGGCCCGTACCCCAGCAATTCCTCTGGAAATACCTCACCCGTGCAATGGAAGCTCCCTATTTTCCGCTGGAGTTCGGCGCGTTGAAAGCGAAATTCAATGTGGGATGCCACTGCGATAAGCTACGCTGCGATCATATCCTCCCCGCAGGTGATTCGTCCATAGAATGCCACTCGATCCCGTTGAACCATCCGAACGGAGGATATGGCTTCAGATTCGTCAATCACGGCAAGGCTTTCGTGTTCCTCACCGATAATGAAATCCGGCATCACCACGAAGGGGGACTCCCCCGAAAAGTCTACGTTGATGAGTGCCATGGGGCCGAGCTCTTGTTCCACGATGCGCAATACACGGAAGAGGAGTACGCAACAACCCGCGGATGGGGACACTCCACTTCT
>Ga0315275_10004102_pt1 | contig 13584 bp, 2 predicted proteins | sample YL17G03_0_MG_FD_205557 | JGI IMG/M metagenome (GOLD analysis project Ga0315275, IMG submission 205557) | Sediment microbial communities from Yellowstone Lake, YNP, Wyoming, USA - YL17G03_0 | ecosystem: Environmental > Aquatic > Freshwater > Lake > Sediment | place: USA: Wyoming | collected... | reverse complement strand
TGCCGTAGGCCACGGTCATGGACTGGGCGCCGACCGCGGAGACGAGCGACGTGCTCGAGGCCGGATGGCAGCCGAGGACGTAGTTGAGGACCCGCAGGACGTTCTCCCGGTCGAATTCCCGCGGAAACGCGCGGTGGAGGAAATACTGCCTGACCGCGTATTCCTGGATGTCCCAGGTGACGCCCCAGATTTGGGGCTCGAAAGGAACGCCGTAGGGCGTTTTAGCCAGGTCCGTCTTCAGCTTAATCGCATATCCCGCGAGGATCGAGCCCACGCGCTTCGAGAACTCAGCATCCTTGATTTGGGGGAGCGCCCGCGCCGCGGCCCAGCCCACTTCCTGCACTTGCGCCTCGATGACAGGTAGGAGGGCCTTCAGGCGCTCCGCGAAGCGCGCTTCCCGCGTCGTGATCAGGAGTTCCGCGGTGGCCAGGACCTCCTGAGAATCCGCCCGCTCGGGAACATAGGGATTCGGTTGGCGGACGGGGGGGTGGCTCTGTTCGAACTCCCAGGCCTTGACGGCCGTCGTCAGGCACTCCTTGGCCAGACGGTCGTCGAAGCCCCGGAGCACCCGGCTCGAGGCGGCCAGCGCGGCGGAGGCGGCGTATTCCATGCCCGTATCGCGGCCGGTGAAGGCGTAGCGGTCGTCGCGGCGCCCGGAGCGGTCGCCCTTCAGCTCATCGGTCGCGAGGGCGAGGTCGAAGACGCGATTATCGGTCAGTGATGCCGGTTCGCCGAGGGTGCCGTACACTTCGAGCGAGGGGTCCGAGATCCCGGCAAAGCTGTGTCCGGCCAGACGATATCCGGTCAGGAGATTTTCCACGCCGTGTACGACCTGCTGGAGGATATCGGGCTTTCCGTCCGGGACGTGGAGGACGACGTTCCGCCGCGCGGTGTCGACCGTCGTCTGATCGCTGTCGAGGCCGAAGGTCTCCCGGCTCAACGCGAGGAGCATGGTGGCCCAGGCCTGGGCCCCGCCGGCGAGGTCGTGGTCCGCGGCGTCGTGCCAGCCGCCCCGGTCGAGGCCCGGCATGTGTTGGTCGGCGGCAAACGGCGTCTCCGTTTGGGGACCCTGCTTGTAGCCTTCGATGAAGGCCAGGTCGAGGCCCGGCGGCGCCTGGAGCGCATCGTCCATGTGGCAGGCGCCGTGCCAGATCCGGCCGCGGTCGATGACGCGCACGTGGCACATCTGGACCGGCAGAAATGTCTCCAGGGTCGGCTGCCAGACGTCCCGCCGATAGACCTCGGGCGAGATGAGGAAGGGCGACGTCTGCGAGTCCCCGTAGCGCACTACGTAACTACCCGGCTCGCGGACGGCCGTGAAATCGAAGAGGGCGTAGTCGTAGCGGAGGAAACGTCCCCAGCGGACGAGCGGCCGCTCGAGAACGGGAACGAGGCCTTTCGCCGGATCCACCTTGAGGAGCGTCGCCGTGCCGAGCGAGGTGGTGCGGGGGTCGAGCTCGATGACGGCGCGCTTCTCCTGCTTGGGATGATAGCCCACCTGCGATATCCCGATGACGGGCGGGCGCCGCCAGCCGGGGACGCAGTTGGGCGTGATCTTCCAGCGCACCGCGCCCTTCGTGGCGCCGGCGCGGATGAGCGAGCGCACCAGGAACCAACCGTTGGTCTCCGTACTGCGCCCGTCGAAGAAGCGGAGGTCGCCGGACAGCGATTCGATGGTCAAGCGGCGCAGAGGGTCCTCCGTCGCCGCCGAGAAGACGGGGCCTTCGGCAAGCGGCGTCGCCCACACGGCAGACCCGTCCCTCACCGTGGGGCCGTTGCCCTGACGGGGGAAGACGCCGTCCGTGCGGCCCAGATGATAGGTTTTCCCGAAATAAGCTGGAGGGAACAACTCCAGATTGAACCCGGCCCGGCCCACGAATTCGGCGGGCAGGGGACGCTCGAGGTCCACCGTCACGGCGATGGCGTCGCCGTCCGGCTCGACCCTGACCCGGTAAGCGATCCCTTCCTTTTCGAAGCGGAGAGGCACTTCGGCGCGGTTCGCGGCCCGGTCGGCAAGGCGCTTGCCGACGACCGGAAGTTTTCCCCACTGCCCCGGCGCCGGTTCTAGGCGCACGTCGCCGAGGGCGGCGACCCGCTCGCCGTGCTGGATGATCTCGATACCGCCCTGCTTGCCCTCGGGGTAGATATCGTGGAAAACGAGGACCGACAGCCCCGCCTTCTCGAAATATTCCTCGGCGTTGAGGATCCAGCCGGACTTGGCTTTCGCGGCCTTTTCTTGGGGGGTTTCAGCCGCGGACGTAGCGGAAGACGGTGCCAGGATGAGAATGAGGACCATCGCCAGGCTTGCGGTCGCTGATTTCATGGTAGGGCTCCTGCGTGCGAGTATATCGGCGCCCGCGCGGCGCTGTCAATCGGGTCGGGACTAGGGGCCCTATAAACGGTCGAACTTGAAGATGATGTGCGGGACCTTCTTGTCGAGGAGCATTTTATTGATCGCCCCCAGGTCCTCGTCGATGAGCTTGCCGAGTTTGCCCCTCTCGTCACCGAGCTGCTTGACGAAGAGGTCGTAGACCTCGCGCTGCTGCGCCGTCGGCGGATGGTCGGCCTCTCCTATGCTCGAGGCCAGGAAGCCGAGCTTGGCGTAGAACTTGTCCGGCCAGCGCAGCTCGTCGCCCGAACCCGTCAGGCGGACCGGGAAGAAAAAGTCCTCGAGATCGACGAGCTTCTGGTCGAGGTCCTTGGCCGCCTTGACGGCCAGCTCGGCCTCGGCCGAGCCCTCGAGCAGGGCTCCCAAGTCGCGGAGCTGTTTCCGGATCCTTTCGGCCTGGTTGATCATGCTGGCGGCGTCGCTGGTCATCTCATGGATCCCGAGGAGGAGTTTGGTCTGCTCGCGGATGTCCGCCTCGGTCCCGGCCGTGTTCGGGTCCTTGAGGACGGTGATCTTCCGGGTGAATTCCTGTTTCCCGACGGCGAGCTTGAGGGTATATTCACCCGGGTCGACGAGCGGTCCGCTCCGGAAGCGGCCCTGCGGGAAGCGCCGCCAGCCCTGCGGTCCGACGGCCGAGTGAGCGTGATCGACCGTCGGCGTCCAAAGCTTGACCTCGGCCGTTCTGTCGTACCGGAGGTCCCACCAGATGCGGTTGAGCCCGGCCTTCTTCGGGACGGAGAAGGGCTTATCGCGCTCCCCCCCGTCCTCCGCTCCCTCCTCTTCTCCTTCCTGCTTCGGCTCCGTCTTGAGCGTCCGGACCGGTTTGCCGGCCGCGTCGAGAATGGTGATAACGACCTCGTCCTTGGGCTCCGTCTTGAGGTAATAATTGACCGCGGCGCCATAGGGCGGGTTCTTGCCCTGGCAGGGGTCGTTCGCTATCCCTGCCGGGCCGGCCACGGATTGGAACCTATAGGCGGGCCGGGGCACGAAAAGATGGGCCTCGGCCGCCCGGACCTCGGGGGTCAGCTGTTCGACCGGCGTGATGTCGTCGAGGATCCAGAAGCCCCGCCCGTAGGTGGCCACGGCCAGGTCGTGGAAATTCTCCTGGATGGCCAGCCAGTGGGCGGGAGCGTGCGGCAGGCCTCCCTGCAGCGGGAGCCAGCTCGCCCCGTCGTCGACGGACGCGTAAACGGCATTCTCTGTGCCGAGGAAAAGGACGCCCTCGCGCCCGGGGTCCTCCCGGACGCAGTGGGCGAAGGCCAGCGGGCCTTTCGGCAGGTCCGAGCTAATGGCCTTCCAGGTCGCGCCGTAGTCGGCCGTCTTGAATACGTACGGGGTGAAGTCGTTGACCTGGTGCAGGTCGATGGTGATGTAGCAGGTCCCCGCCTTGTGCCGCGATGGCTCGATGTTGCTGATCGTTCCCCACGGCGGCAGGTTGGGGATGTTCTTCGTCAGGTTGGTCCAGGCTTTCCCTCCGTCCCGCGTCACGTGGAGGAGGCCGTCGTTCGTCCCGGCCCAGACCTGGCCCGCTTCGAGCGGGGATTCGGCGATGGCGAAGAGGGTGCAGGCGTAAAGCGGGCTGGCGTCGTCGGCGGTGATGCCGCCCGTCCGTTCCTGCTTGCTCTTGTCGTTGGTGCTGAGGTCGGGGCTGATGACCTGCCAGCTCGCGCCGGCGTCGGTCGTCTGGTGGACGAACTGGCTGCCGACGTAGATCCGGTTGTGGTCGTGCGGCGAAACGCAGATCGGGAAAGTCCACTGGAAGCGATACTTGACCTCGCTGGCCGACCAGCCCTGCAAGCTCTCCGGCCAGACGGTCACCGCCCGGCTCTGCTTGGTCCTCATGTCGAAGCGGTCGAGCATGCCGTCGTAGTTGCCCGACCAGATAATGTTGTTGTCCACCGGGTCGGGCACGGCGAAGCCGCTCTCGAAGCCGCCGACGGGGTGCCACAGCCCTCTCGGGATGGACGAGCCGGTCCGGCTGTTGCTCGGGCCCCCGTAGGAGGACCCGTCCTGGCGGTTCCCGTAGACGAAGTAGGGGACCTGGTTGTCCACGTAAACGTGGTACATCTGGGCGATGGGTAGCTCGATGCCGCGCCAGGTCTTGCCCCGGTTCGTCGAGATGGCCAGACCCTGGTCGTTGCCGATGATCATGCGGTCGGGATCTTTCGGGTCGATCCACATGTCGTGGTTGTCGCCGCCCCAGACGCCGAACCGCTTGATGGTTTTTCCGCCGTCCTGGGTCATGTGGAAGCCCGTGGCCGGGAAGTAAACTTCGTCGGCGTTGTCGGGCGAGATGACCAGGCGGGTGTAATAGAGGGGCCGGTTCAGTATGGCGTGGTCCCGGTTGACCAGGGTCCAGGCGCCGCCGCCGTCGTCGGAGCGCCACAGCCCTTCGTCCTTGCTCTCGATGAGAGCGTAGACTCGGTTCGGGTCGCTCGCGGCCACGGCCAGACCGACCTTGCCGATCTCGCCCTTGGGCAGCTCGCTCCCTTCGAGGCGCTTCCAGGTCAGGCCGCCGTCGCGGGAGGCGTGGAGACTCCCGCCCGGACCGCCGCTCCACTTGCCCCATGTCCGGATGAGCATCGGCCACATGCCGGCGAAGAGGAGGCGGGAGTTCGTCGGGTCCATGGCCAGGTCGGAACAGCCCGTGTTCTCGTCGACGAAGAGGACCCTGTCCCAGGTCTTGCCGCCGTCGGCCGTGCGGAAGACGCCGCGCTCCTGCTGGGGCCCGTAGCAATGGCCCATGGCGGCGGCCAGGACCACGTCGGGGTTTCGCGGGTTGATGACGATCCGTCCGATGCGGCCCGTCTTTTCGAGGCCCATGTGGGCCCAGGTCTTGCCGGCGTCGGTGGATTTGTAGATGCCGTTGCCGTGGGAGACGTTGCTCCGGATGAAGGTCTCGCCCGTCCCGGCCCAGACGACGTTAGGGTCCGAGGGAGCCACGGCCAGGGAGCCGACGGATGCGACGTCCTGGCCGTCGAAGATGGGCTGCCAGGTCACGCCGCCGTCGGTCGTTTTGAAGATCCCGCCGGAGGCCGCCCCGACGTAATAGATGCTGGGATCGCCGGGGATGCCGACCACGGCGATGACCCGGTTGCCGACCGGCCCAATGTGCCGGTACTGGAGCGGCGCAAACTGGTCGGGCTTCTTTTCGGGGGCGGCGGCCGGTTTGGCCGCTTTAGGGTTTTGGGCGGCGGCCACGAGGAATAGGACAGCGGTGGCGCATAAAATGAGCGTCGTTAGGCGGGTCGGTTTTTTCATGGAGACCTCCTTCATGGCTTGCGAGGGTGGCGATTGCTATTTTATGGACAGCGCGGGGCGGATTGCAAGGGAGACCTTGCGATTTATCCGCGGCTTTCTTTTTCCTGTTCCTCCATTGCTTTTCCCAAAAAAGGGTTTTCCCGTCTTCTCTACGAACTGCGACAACCGTTCCGCTCCGACTTCCTTTCGGAGATGGTCCAACAGAGCCTGGCCCTCTTCGAGAGTTTCACATGCAACCCGGCCAAGAAATAGGGGAGGGGCCGCGCCCGAACGGTCATCCCCCATGTTGACTTATCCGATAAGCCCATGCTATATAATGGCCACAAAAAGTCATCCTTTTGGGAGCAGGAGATCAGGTGCCTGACGTGAGGGAGACGATTTACGCTTTTCGCATGATCAGGGCCAGGGTGTAAACCATGGTGAACGCCGGCGACAAGATCCAGCATTACGAGATCGTCCGGCTCCTCGGCAGGGGGGGGATGGGCGAGGTCTATCTGGCCCGGGACAGTTTCCTCGACCGCAACGTCGCCCTGAAATTCCTGCCCGACGAGCTCGAGAACGACCCGCGGATGCGCGAGCGCTTCCTGCGGGAGGCCAAGTCGGCCGCCGCCCTCGACCATCCCTTCATCTGCAAGATCTACGAGACGGGGACGCACCAGGGCAAGGGCTACATCGCCATGGAGTACGTCGAGGGCACGACCCTCAAGGACCGGATGGAGCAGGAGCGCTTGTCCCTGCGGGAGGCCATCCGCATCACCATGGAGATCGGCGAGGCCCTCGAGAACGCTCACAAGGCGGGCATTGTCCACCGCGACCTCAAGCCGGCCAACATCATGATCGGCCCCCAGGGGCACACCAAGGTCATGGATTTCGGGTTGGCCAAACACATCCTCCCCCAGGGGGACCTGGGGGGAATGACCAAGACCATGACCCAACAGTCGATCACGGAGCACGGCGCGATCGCCGGCACCATCGCCTACATGTCGCCCGAACAGGCCAAGGGAAGCACCATCGACGGCCGGAGCGACATCTTCTCGCTGGGCATCATCCTCTACGAGATGATCGCGGGCGACAATCCCTTTTCCAGGCCCAGCCCGATCGAGACGCTGACCTCCATTCTCCGAGACGCGGTCCCGGCTACGCACGTCACGCCGAAATCGGTGAACCCCGTCCTCAACCCCATCGTGCACAAAGCCCTGGCCAAGAACCCGGAGGAGCGATATCTGAAGATATCCGACCTCGTCGCGGACCTCAAGGAAGCCCAGCACGAGATCACCGGCGGCGGCCGCTTGTTCGCGCGGCTGGTCCCCATCATCGGAGCGGCGGTCCTCGTCGTCGTTCTCGCTGTTTTCGCCATTAACAGATTCGTCCTGCATCGGCCCGCTCCCCCCGCAAAGGCCGAGCCGAAATCCGTATCCGTCCTCATCGCCGACGCGACCAACACGACGGGAGAGGCCCTGTTCGAAGGCGTCCTGGAAAAGATCCTCAGCGTGAGCCTGGGCTCGACATCCTACATCACGGTCGTGGATACCAAGGAGGCCCGCCGGCAGGCTGTCGAACTCAATCCCGCCTCGGAAGGCCGCTTGAATCTTGAGACCGCTCAGCTGATCGGTCGCAGACTGGGCATCAACGCGGTCGTCAGCGCGACCATCGAGCCGAAAAAGGAAGGCTACCTTATTGGAGTGACCGCCTGGGACCCGGCGAAATCAGTTAAGGTCGCCGAGGCCGAGCAGTCTATCAAGGCGAAAGCGGACGTGCTGAAGATCGCCGATATTCTCTCGGCCAAGCTGAAGTTGGGCCTCGGCATCATCCCCGCCGACTCCACGGAAGCGCTCATCAAGGAAACCTTCACGACGAATTCCCTCGAAGCCATGAACGCCTACGCCAAAGGACAGGAGCTCGACGATCTCGGCCGGCCGGACGAAGCGATCTCATGGCTGCGCAAGGCCCTGGATTACGATCCGAACTTCGGACGTGCTTACACCACCCTGGGAGTGATCTTCTACAACCGGGGACAATATGAAGACGCCAAAAAGTATTTTCAGGAGGGGATCAAGCGGATCGACCAGATGACGGACCGGGAAAAATACCGGGCCCGCGGCCCCTATTTTCTGATGGTTCGCAATTTCAAGATGGCCATCGAAGAATACAGCGCCCTATTGAGACAGTTCCCGGGAGACTATTCCGGCCACGCGAATCTCGCCTTGGCCTATTTCTTCGCGCGCAACATGCCCAAGGCCGTGGAGGAAGGGCTTCTCGATATCAGGACCAATCCCCAGAGCATCAACGGAAGGTACAACCTGAGCTGGTACGCGCTGGGCGCCGGCGACTTTGCGATGGCTGAGGAAGAAACCCGCAAGGTCCTGGCCACACGGCCGGAATTCGCGGAAGCCTATGTGAGCCTCGCCCTCTCGCAGATCGCCCAGGACAAGGCCATCCAGGCAGCGGAAACCTATGGAAAGCTTGCGGCCGTAGATACGTTCGGAGCGTCGGTCGCGGCCACGGGACTGGCCGACATCGCCGTCTACGAGGGCCGCCTGGCCGACGCCGCCTCGATCCTGCGAAAAGGCATCTCTTTCGACCAGGAGAACAAGTGGACCTACAACGCGGCCGACAAATCGGTCATGCTCGCCGACATCCTGTTCCTTCAAGGAAAACGGGCTGAGGCCCTGGCGGCCCTCGATCGGGCTCTCGCAATAGACAAGAACGACACCGCGCTTTTTTCCGCGGCCCGGATCTGCATCGAAGCGGGTCAGTTGGACAGGGCGCGCGACTTCGCGGCGGCATTGAGCAAGAAACTCGAGCCCGAACCCCTGGCCTACGCCAAGATGATCGGCGGGGAAATGAGCATGGGCAGGGGGGACGCCCGCAACGCGATCGGCCTTTTTCAGGAAGCCGAGCAGATCCTGGACACGTGGCTGGGTCGCCTGCTTTTGGGCCGGGCCTACCTCGAAGCGGGCGCGTTTACCGAGGCGTATTCCGAGTTCGAACTGTGCCTGAAGCGGAAGGGAGAGTCGGCATCGGTTTTCCTGAACGACCTCCCGTCCTTCCGATTCTTCCCTCCGGTGTATTACTACCTTGGAAGGGCCCAGGAAGGGCTGGGCAGCGACGCCGCTCCCGGGTCTTTCCGGGAGTTCCTGCGTATCAAGGAAAAGGCCGGCGCGAACGACCCCCTCGTGGGGGACGCCCGATCGCGCACGAGATCTAAATAGGGCCCCGAGTGCCCGGGGCTATCTCAAATAGTCGAAACCCCTCCAAGGCGAGTATGGTGATTCGCCTCCGCTTTGATCTACGGCCTTCACCCTCCATCGGCCGGGCTGGGCGCCTACGAACTCGAATGTGTAGCTTGGCCCGGTTATACCAGCGAATAACGTCCAGGGCGTGCCTCTGACCTCACTGTACCATCCGGGGCCAGCGCAGCCAGAGCAATCGAGTTCAACCGTATAGCTAGCCGCGCCGGGCACAGGCGTCCACTCGACCTTTGTCGTCCGCGGCCAATGATCGAAGACGGCCCCGTCACAGGGTGAGAGCTGAAGGGGGGTGGTGAAATTCGTAGGCTGGTCGAGAACCTCGAGAGTGAATGTCGCGGACCTGAGTTGTGGCGGGGAGGAAGAATCAAAAACCAGGATGTTCACAGTTTGAATACCTGAAGCCGGCGGCGTTCCGCTGAGAATGCCGTCGCGACTGAGAGTCGCCCAGCCCGGGAGCCCTCCACCGGAGCTCCATGTCAGGGGCCCGATCCCGCCCTTTGTCGCAAGGGTCGCTTGGTACTGTGAATTGACCAGGCCCGACGGAAGACATTGAGTCGTTAGAGACAGGTTGGTCGGGACAAAGGCCATTCCCTGGGGAGTCGGCCCTCCCGAAATCTGCCGAATGTTCGTTACTTCCCCGGTGGAGCGATCGATATCGAATACAATACCGTTGGCCGAACTGCCGATTAGTTTTCCTGCCGGGTCAAAGACCAGAGAATAGGGGTATCCAACATCTTGACTCAGCTGGGCGACAAGTGCGACGCTTGGATTAACGACATCGACCTTAAGGAGATACTGTTCAGGGTTTTGAACGCCTGTTGAGGCCAATCCATAAATGAACCCGTCCGTGCAGAGGTCGGCGCCTAAGATCCGATATCCAAAATTGCCGATAACAAGAGGGCCCTTGATGCCCGAAAACTCATCTGCTTCGTAAACTTCACTATCGAGCAGGTAGAGTTTTCCGTTCGGTCCGTAGGAAAGCGCCGCGAAACCGCCTTGAGGCGGAGCGGTAACGTCTGACCTCACCGCCCGTCCGGTCCCGGTGTTCACCTCTAGCAATTCTCCGGTAGTTACTAGTATTTGTCCGGTATCCACATTTTCGGCTTTTGAGTTGTTCCAAACAAGGATCTTCCCATCATACGGTCGGACGGTCATGGCGATGGGCGTGACGAACCTATCCGGGTCGGGATCCAGTTTGCCTATGAATCGGGCATTTCCCGTGACGGGGTCAATGACCGAAAGACCGTCCGAGCCTGAATCGACCCCGAATAAAGCCCTTGTGGAAACTACGGGGGGACGGTTAACGGTGATGGAAAGCGTCTTGCTTGCGATCGCCGACGCCGAATCTGTTACTGTCACGAGGAATTGATAGGTGTGGGGATAGATCACGTGACCGAGCCGGGGCGTTCCGCTGATCACGCCGTTTGCCTGTGTCAACCCTGGGGGCAAATCGGTGCTGATAACAGACCAGGCGAACGGAGGGGTGCCGAAGGCCTGGAGAGAATCGAAATAGCCCTGCCCCACGAATCCGTCATTCAGGGAGGACGTCGTGATGGTCAAGAACTGCTGCCCCGGGGGGAACGTCGTCGCAACGGGCGGGGTCAGGTTCCCGTCTTTGGCATCCTCGGTGTTCGCGGCAAAGCTCGAGACCGCGGCGTAGATCTTCGGGCTGGCCGGAGTCCCGGGGTTGAAGACATCTGAATTCGCAGGATCGGGGTCTGTGGCGCGCAGGATGAACCTGGCTTTTTCTCCCGGAGCCAGGGCGACCGTGGCCCCATCCAGGATTTCTTCCTGGACGCTCATGGCGCTGAGAGCGGAACTCGCCAGATTGGAGCTGCGGATGTTGGGGCTCCGGATGTTGGGGCTCCGGATGTTGGGGTTGGCGATGTTCGCGACGAGCTCCTGATGCTCCTCCGTGCCGACGTTACAGCCATCCGCGGCGGGTGTATAGTAGACCTTGTAGATCAGCAGCTGGAATTCAACGGCCTGATCCGCAGGGACGATATTCGGATCAGGCTTTTCGTAATCCGTATTCATGTTGAAAAAGTAAGTCGCCGTGGTGTTGCCTTGGTTCTCCGTTTCCCAAGAGGCGTCGGTAACGGACATGCTCCGGATGTTGGGCGAACGGATATTGGGGGAGCGGATGTTGGGATTGGCCGCTCCGCTCCGGATGTTAGGGTTGGCAGAGCCGTCGCTTCTAATGTTGGGGTTGATCGTGTCGGAATTCATGTCCTCGGGATTTTCAAAGGCCGGGCTGACGCTCCAGTCTCCCGAGACGTCATAGGTCTCGACCTTGAACTTGCCGATGTCGATAAAGGGGTTGTAGACTTCTTCAGCGTTGATGTGTTCCTCGAATAAGGGTGGAGTATCCTGGATCGGAGGGTTCCTGTGGTCGAGGTTCAGAATGATGACGCCGTAAAGGGGGTTGTTCGGGTCGAGCGCTTGAGTTTCCTCGACATGGACCTTGACAGTCTCATACAAGGTCCCGTCTTGGGCCGCGTTTCCAATCAGCTTCAGATAAACAGGCACCGATAAGGTGGAATACGCGTCGACCCTCAGGATCAGGGTTTCCAGGGGTTCGAATTGGGCGAAGGACGCATCGACCCAGTCATCGTTTTTCTCGAATGTGAGCACGAATGTCCGGGATGCGCTCGTCTCGTTCTTGACGGAAACGGCAAACGCCCGGGGGATCTTTGTCCCATTGGAATCCTCATTTACAAAGCCCAGCGAGTTCAATGGCTTGGTGTTCCCCAGGGACCCCACGATCAGCCCATTTGATAGAGTCGAGGAATAAACGTTCTGGTTCCGCATTCCGGTCTGGCCGGTAGAACACGGAAGCGACTGCAGGTGAGTATAAAGCCCGTTTTGACCGGAATCACTCAAGGGCGTGTATTGGGTCCAATCTCCCCACAAATCGGGTTTTCCATTTTTAAGGGGCCAGCGAACGTCGCGGTTGTCCGTCCAGGTGAAGTGGACGTTCGGGAATTGCGGTCTAGCGCCATTCAGCGCAACGGCGGCGACGCCATCCATGCCGGTGTTGAACCGCCAACCGCCGGTCCCGTCCGGGAGAAAGGCCGGAGAAGGGGCGAGGTCGACCCAATCCCCGTGGAAGGGGACCTTGCCGTCCTGGAACATGGGAAGGTTCGGCGGATTCCACTGGGCTTGCTTAACTGCATAGTAAAGCGTCCCGCCTACCTCTTTGGTTATTGGTTTTCCAAACGCGTCCGTGTCGAAAACATAGAGGTAGCGGGAAACCTTTTTTGAGGTGCCGAATACCGGGCTGGCACTTGCGTCGGCCTGGGCGACCCTGACGTCGATCGTGTGGCGATATCTGGGGTCAGTGAGAGGAATGTTGGCATCATCGATCCATGGAGTGAACGGATTGGTTTGGTCATTCCTCTGGTCCCACCACCCCAGCGTGATCTTGCCGGCGGAAAATGAGAGGACGGGCTTGAACTGGTGGCCCTTAGCATTCGCCTCTCCCGCGACCTCCGTGGAGGAACCTGTCCAGGTCATGCCCCTATCGGCCGAGGTCTTCATAAAGATGCGGGCATAGCCTGCCGCGCCGCCGACTCTTTGCGCCCAGGCCACATAGACCCGTCCCTGCGCATCCGCGGTCATCGTGGGATAGCTGTTGGTTCGAAAGGAGGTCGAGGTCGTCGCCTGGTCGAACGGTTCGATCACGGCGATGTCGACGGGCTTGGAGAATGTCTGGCCCCCATCGGTCGATCTGACGAAAACGATGCCGTCGGGCGCGGTCAAATGCTTGAAACGCCTGAACACGATATAGATGTTGTTGACGTTCGAAGGGTCGGGGACGATCACGGGTCTCTGGATGATGTGCTGACTTTCGCTGACCTTGATGGGCGAACTCCAGGTAGTTCCGCTGTCGAGAGATCTTATAAAACGGACCTGGCTGCGGATGTTGATGTCCGAGTTGCCCAGAAAAACGGAGTAAGCCAGATACACGCGATTAAAGGGGATCTCCACGGGTATCGCGCTGGCCGTCCGCACGACGCTCGATCCGGCGATCGAATTGGGGATGCCTACGGCCATATAAGGCATATCCAGGAACTGCCCGGCGTTCCCTCTGTCGATGATCGTTGTATCGATGTATTCGATCGGATCGAAGGAGGGATCCCGCAAGACGTCTTGAGTGCTGATCTCACGGTCGTTTTTATCGACCAGCCGGGCCACAAAGATCGCGCTATTTCCCCGATCCACCCGGTTGAAGGCCATTCCGCTGTAGAAGAACAAGCCGTTGGTCCCCGAGCGGACCATGGGATCGGCTGCCGCCGTGAACTCCTTGAGGACGCTAGGGTTGAAATCCTGGGGAAACCCTGGGAGAAGAGTGCTGACCCAGGACTGGCCGCCGTCCAATGACTTGTAAACACCGAGCCACGCATCACGCGCCGCCCTCGCCGCTTCGATCTGGGCCCCGGGCACCTTTTCGCCCGGGATCAGCATGTCCACAGTCCGGTAGTCGTTAGCGCCGGCGAGAAGATGCATGGGATTCCGGGTTGAAACCGCTATAGATGGCTCATTCTGGCGCTGCAACCACGGATCCCCGAACGGGAGCTTGGTGCCCGAAACCATGTTGACGTTCCGGCCGGCGACAAGAGTCGCGACTTGTGGCGGATCTGAAGCAGGGGATGCCGATTTCATCTGAATTCCGGCTAGAAC
>Ga0315275_10004100_pt1 | contig 13585 bp, 17 predicted proteins | sample YL17G03_0_MG_FD_205557 | JGI IMG/M metagenome (GOLD analysis project Ga0315275, IMG submission 205557) | Sediment microbial communities from Yellowstone Lake, YNP, Wyoming, USA - YL17G03_0 | ecosystem: Environmental > Aquatic > Freshwater > Lake > Sediment | place: USA: Wyoming | collected... | reverse complement strand
GTGCGCAAGCCCGCAATTATTTTTTACAGTTAAACTTTTTTTGGGGTTGACCATTGGAGTGAATGAAATATTTTATACTTCTAAACGAATGGTTTGGTTATATGGAATTAGCAGGGAAACCCTCAGAAAATGGAGAGAGAAGGGACTTCCTTACAATGAAAATAAAAAATTATATCCCCTGGGGGCTTGCCACAAATGGATTGTAGAAAATATTTTAAGACCTAAAAGCGAGAATGGGGATATCAATGAAGAGAAACTTTTGCGGGAGCGGGCCAAACGTATTCAAGATGAATTTAAGGCTGAGGCGATGAAAGAAAATCTCATCCCGAAAGGAAAGGCTGAACAATGGCTTCACGGGCATGTCGAAGAAGCAAAGACCGCCCTTTGGGGATTACCCAGAAGAATGGGGCCAGTATTTAGTCCGATTGCAGACGAAAAAGAAATTGAATTCTTGTTAAGAGAAGAAATTTACAAAATATTAGAGGAGATGGCAAAACCATTACATGCAAAGAAACAGTCTCGCAGAAAAAATTCCAGAAGATCAAAGAGATTGGTGGCGTCCGCCTGAACGGATTACCATTCCCGATTGGATTGAGAAGAATGTCCGTCTTCCCCGTTTCACATCTGCGGAGCCAGGACCACTCCGGATTTCTCGCACACCCTATACGAAGGGGCCACTCCTTGCCCTGGGGTCTCCCTTCATCGAGCAGATTATTCTGGTATGGGGTAGGCAACTTGGAAAGAGTCAGGGCGTTCAATATCCCTTTCTCTGTTATTGTATCGCTCAGGATTCAGGACCGGCCATTTGCCTGCTTCCCACAATCGACAAGGCGAAATATACCTCAAAAAAAAGACTTCAACCCATGTTTAAGGCTTGCGAACCAGTCCGCAGCGAAATGACAAACAACCCGGATGATTTTACTCTCATGGAAATGCAATTTAAGAACATGATTCTTTCAATGGCCTGGGGGGGGTCTGAGATGCAGCTCACCACCCGCCCAGCAAGATACCTTTTTCGCGATGAGGTCGATGAGTTAAAAAAAACGGTTGGTCAGAATGCGGTTGATCCCATGAAAGCAATCGAGCAGACGACTTCTAACTTCTCAAATAGAAAGATAGTGGATACCGGAACTCCTACCACTCCAGAGGGGAATATCTGGGAAGAGTTGAAAACCTGTCAATATATTTTTGAGTATTGGGTGGCCTGTCCTTATTGCGGAGTCTATCAAATTCTTTATTGGGAAAACGTTAGATTCGGTGAAAAAGATGGCGAACACCATGATCCTGTGATCGTCGAGGAAAACGCTTATTATGAATGCGAGGGTTGCCAAAAAGAAATTTCCAATCTGGACAAGATCAGGATTCTTGCAGGTGGGGAATGGAGGACACGCACCACAACCGACCCCTGTAATCAGATCATGAAGAATATCCGGGCCAAGATTGAAGAAACGATTTCTCTAAACGAAATTCTTGATAAATCGGAATATCGAAGAATCAAGAAAATAGGTTTTCATCTTCCCAAATGGTATTCTCCTTTTTCTGGGGGGACATTCGGGGTCATCGCCAAGGAATTTCTTGAAGCGAATAATTCCATGAAGGAAGGCGATGACTTCGCTCCGATGCGAAACTGGAGAATCTATAACGCCGCGCGACCATGGGAAGAAGTTGCGATTTCAGAGACCGAGATCGAACTCATGAAAAATAAGATTGACCTTCCACCATTGATCTGTCCGAAAGAGACCATCGCCCTGACTGCCGGCATTGATCCGGGACAGGGAGGGTTTTGGTTTACTGTTTTATCCTGGAAAAGGAATTATGGTCCTCACCTGGTTCAATATGGTTGGCTGGCTGGTGATTATGACAACTCGGGGATTGAAGAGATGTTAAAGGATTGGCATTTCAGGGTCGATCATGAGGAAAGACTGCTCCCGATTTGGAGGGTTGGCATAGACACCGGCGGCGGTCAGTATTCACAAGCCGATACGACCATGACCGAGGCAGCCTATCTATGGATCCGCAAGATAAGGAGGCCCGGCCTCTATGGGACTAAAGGGCTTTCACGAGAAACGGTCCATAGAGTGAAGGAAACCCGCCTCGATAAAATGCCAGGGGATAAAGGGGCGATGATCCCTGGCGGCCTTCTACTCATCGAGATCAACACGGATGCCATGAAGGATGTTATGTGGTTTCATCTTCGCGTTGAGGAGGGAAAGCCAGGGCGTTTCACGTTAAACAATGAGACAAAAACCGATTATCTTAAACATCTTCTGGCCGAGGATCTCCGGCTTCAGAAAGACGGGAAATGGGAATGGGTGAGGATACGGAAAGATAATCATCTTCTCGATTGCACGGTCATCGCCTTTGCCATGGCAGATTCAGAATTCAGGGGCGGGATAAGGCTTGTCAGAAGTCCACAGAAGCAAGACCAGGAACAAGACCAGAAAAAAGAGTTAAACCCGATTACTCAAAAGCAGAGGGGCAACTGGATAAAGGGATGGTGACAACATGAACATTCCATTATTAAAAAATCATAATGCGAGTATCGAGCCGATAGGACATTTTCGCAATGGTATTGTGACAATGAGGCCAAATTTTAATTTGTCCAGGGAAATGCTTTTTGAAATATTTGGGAATATTGGTTTCAAAATCCTTAAATGTGAAGGGGAGAATATTTTGAAATTTCAAATTTTAGAATGGTCAATCTGACTGGATGAAAGGATGGGGAAGAAAATGAAATGGTGGCAAATAGTTTTAAATGGCAGTTGTGGAATAATCGGTTGGGAAATTGGAAAATGGATTTATAGACATTTTAAAGCCCGAAGGAGGTAAAAATGAATTATGATGATCTCAACAAAATAAGAAAATATATGAAATGGACCCTGATTCTTTTAGTTTTTATATTGTGTATGGATATAATTTTAGTGATTCGTTGGTTTGTGAAATGAAAAAGAAAAAGGAGAAAGAGATGGATAAGACCGTGAGTGGGTGGCTTTATGGATGGAAAGAAATTGGGAATTATATTGGTTGTTCAGACAAACAAGCTCAGTATTATGCGGCAAATCATCATCTTCCAATCGTTAGATTGCCTTCCAATAAACCTGCTGCCTACCCTCTCGAAGTTGATAAATGGATGCGAAAACGATATAAAAATAAAAATTAGTGAATCTTTCCTTGTTATTCCTTGTTATTCCCTTCTATTCCCTTCCTATCCCCCCCTTCCTCGTTTGACTTTACCTTCCGTTTAATATACTGCTACCCCAATATAAACTTTTTGTTTAATTTATTAATCTCCGTTTGGGGAGTATATGCGATTTTAAATATCCCATCTCAGCTTAGATCCGGTGACATGTTCTCCTGGGCAGAGTCCCTTTCAGATTATCCAGCCTCAGCAGGCTGGACCCTCGCCTTTGTTCTTACTAAATACGGGCAACCTAAAATTACCATCGCGGCGACTGCCAACGGCAATGATTATGCCATTTCGATTGTCCCTGCTTCCACTCGCCTCTGGGTTTCTGGAATCTATTCATGGATGGCTTATGTTTACAAGGAGGCTGGAGGTCTTATTACAGAAAAGCATACGCTCGAATCCGGCCAGGTTGAGGTCCTCCCTGATATTACCCAAGCTACCAGCCAGACTGACATCAGATCCCATGCTAAAAAAGTCCTCGATGCTTTAGAAACTCTTCTCGAAGGTAAATCCTTGAATGATGCCCAGAGCTATTCCATTGGCGGAAGGTCTATTTCCAAAATGAGTCCTGAAGAATTAATCAAATGGCGGAGTTTTTATAAAAATGAATATCAAAGGGAACTCGAGGCTGAGAACCATGCCAAAGGACTCGATAGTCCTCGGCGTATCGGTGTGAGGTTCCAACGACCATGAATCCAAGCGGTGATGAATTAATTCAAGTTCTCAAAAATCTTCCAGCCATTCAAGGAGCCGCACTTCTAAAGGAACTTGGATCTAAATCCTTCCCATCAGGGTCTAAGGCTTCTTTTTATGGACGCATGTATGCCGGGGCGAAGCAATCCCGGCTCACATCTGGATGGGGTCAACTTACCACAAGCGCCGATTCTGAACTTTCAACCAGTCTCCGAATTCTCCGTTCTCGATCCCGCCAACTCATCAGGGATGCCCCTTATGCCAAGCGTGCAAAAATTATTGTGGTGAATAATGTAATCGGTGCGGGCATCGGAATGCAGGCCCAGGTTAAACGCCCTTATAAAAATGTGTTGGATAAAGAGGTAAACGACGGAATCGAATCTGGTTTTGAGGATTGGTGCGAAGCCAGTCATTGTCATACCGGAGGAATACTCCATTTTGCAGACATTGAGCGGATCGCTATGGGGCAGGTTTTTGAAACTGGCGAAATTTTTATCCGGAAACATTATCGAGAATTCGGCAATTCGGGAATTCCATTTGCCCTTGAAGTTATAGAACCCGAGCGGGTGCTCGATGAATTTCAGCCGGGCGCCATAGTTCAAAATGCTGTCGTTCGGATGGGTGTCGAATCAGACGAATTTCGCCGCCCTCTCGCCTATTGGATTCGCAGATTGCATCCAGGGGAAATCCGTTTTAGCGCACAGGAAACCGACAGAATCGAACGCATTCCCGCAGATCAGATCATACACTTGCGGATTGTTGATCGTTGGCCGCAGACCCGGGGAGAACCATGGCTCCATTGCGTCATGCGAAAACTTAACGATGTTGACGGATATACCGAGGCTGAGGTTGTGGGAGCAAGAGCTGCTGCCAATTACATGGCGACCGTAGAAACACCACAGGATTATGGAGAATTAACCGAGACTGGCTCAAGAGAAATTGTCCTTGAACCAGGGATTGTCGAAAGGTTAAGCCCGGGAGAAAAATTAAATTTCATATCTCCGAATCGGCCTAATACTCAGATCGATCCCTTTGTTCGTCTCATGTTGCGCGAGGTGGCCGCCGGAACAGGTCCATCTTATGAAAGCCTTTCCAGAGATTATTCGCAGAGTAATTATTCTTCGAGCCGCCTGGCTCTCCTCGATGATCGGGATCTCTGGCGTGTCTTTCAACTTTGGTTTATCAGAAATTTTAGAGATCAAATTCACCGAGAATGGTTGCAACAGGCGATCCTCTCCCGAGCAATTCCAACCATATCGATCGAGGAGTATGCCTCCGACATTAAAAAATTTACTGCCGTGCGGTTCAAACCTCGAGGCTGGACCTGGATCGATCCGGCGAAAGAAGTCGAAGCCTACAAGGAAGGAATCAAATCAGGTCTGACGACGATGACGAAGGTTATCGCTTCTACGGGTGATGGAATGGATATCGAGGACGTCCTCGACGAACGCCGTCATGAATTAGACTTAGCGAAAGAAAAGGGATTAGTTTTTGACACTGATCCTGAATCGGTTGATTTTAAGAAGGTGAAACAACCCAAGGTCGTAACCGAAGATGGGGTAAAGGGAAAAGTTATAAATTATTCAATACCTCAGCGTTAAAGGAGGAAATTAGAATGAAAATCAAAATAGGGAAACAGTTTCGATCTTTTGTCATTGAAAAAAGGCAAATTGATGAAGAAAAACGGACTATCGATCTTTCTTTTAGCTCCGAGGAGCCAGTCGAGCGATGGTGGGGAATTGAAATTTTGGATCATACAGCCAAGGCAGTGAACTTGCGCCGACTCAAACGAGGGGGCGCTTTATTGATAGACCACGAAATGAAGAACCAGGTCGGAGTCATTGAGGAAGTATCGATTGACGAGGCTGACCGAAAAGGCCGCGCCAGCGTGCGGTTTGGGCGGAGTGCCAAGGCTGAGGAGATCTTCCAGGATGTTCTCGACAGAATCCGGTCAAATGTTTCAGTGGCATATCAGGTAGATGAAGTGGTGCTCGAAAAAGAGGAAAAGAATAAACCGAGCATCTATAGGGTGATGCGATGGACACCTTATGAAATTTCCCTTGTCGCCTGTCCTGCCGATATTACGGTTGGCATCGGAAGAAATGACGATGAGGGAAAAGAGATCGAGGTTCAGATCCGGATCAAACCGGAGGAAAAAATCGAAGAAGAAAAATCGGGGATCGAAATTCCCAAAAAGGAGGAACGGAAGATGGATAAGTGCGAAAAGTGCAAAGGAAATCTTGACGAAACTGGGAAATGCCCAACCTGTGAAGTTCAGAGAAGCATCGAATCCAAGGTTGGAGATCCCAGTAAGTTATCGGCAGTAGAATATGAAAAAAGAAGGATCAAGGGGATCACGACGCTTGCTGAAGTCAACAACATTGACGACAGAACCCGGGATGGGTGGGTAGCCCAGGGATATTCCCTGGACCAGGTTGCCGAGGATTTGCTCAAGATAAAAAGTGAGAGAAGCAAGAATACCCCGAAGACCATGATTGGAATCACGGAAATCGAAACTCAGAGATACAGTCTTATCAAGGCAATTAGAGCGGCATACGAACAGAGATGGGACAATGCCCCCTTTGAGTTGGAGTGCAGCCGGGCCGTGGCACAGACAATGGGAAAGGTTGTAGATCCAAAAAGATTCTATGTCCCCTACGAAGTTTTGGAGAGACAAACCGATTTATCCTTGGCTCGTCAGAGAGCACAGCGGGATGTTTCGGTTGCAATGTCCGGGGGCGCATATCTTGTTGGAACGGAAAACATCGGATTTATCGAAATGCTTCGGAATCGTTCAGTTGCCTTTAAGATGGGTGTCCGGAGGCTAACTGGTTTGGTGGGGAATGTCACTATTCCGAAACAGACTGGCGCAGCGACGGCCTATTGGCTGGCCTCGGAGACGACATCCATCACAGAAAGCCAACAGACTTTCGTTCAGGTTGGCCTTTCTCCCCATACGGCGGGGGCTTATACGGAGATCAGCCGTCAATTACTTCTCCAGAGTTCACCTGGAGTTGAAGGGATAGTGAGTGACGATCTGGCAAAAGTTGTGGCAATAGCCGTCGATCTCTCAGTCCTCAATGGCAGTGGTGGAGAAGGACAACCCAAGGGGATTATCCAGACGACGGGTATTGGGAGTGTTACTGGAACTTCTCTTGCGGCAGCCGGAATCGTTGAATTCCAGACCGATGTCGCTGGATCAAATATAACACCAGTTCGTCCCGGATATGTTACCACGGCTGCGGTGGCAGGGTTATTGATGGTTCGACCGGAACTTCCGACAAGTGGAACCACAAGGCTTTGGCTTGGAAATATCTGGGATGGATCTATGTTCGGTATTCCAGCCATGAGTTCTATGCAAATCCCGACCGCAGACATGCTCTTCGGAGACTGGCAGGAGGTTGTCGTGGGAGAATGGGGTGTATTAGAGATTGAAGTCAATCCGTATGCTTCTTTCGCCGCCGGGATCATCGGGATAAGGGCATTTTATACGATGGATGTGGCAATGAGATTGCCCGCTGCTTTCTCTCTTGCCACCTCAGTTACTTGATAGTTTATGGCATTAACCCATGAAAGCGCCGGAGCTCTTATCTCCGGCGCTAAGAGATCGGAGGTTGTTATGGAGACGAAGACCATAAAGGTGCTTCGAAAGTTTTACATCAATGGAGTGGTTCAGGAAATCGGGAAGATTATTAAAGTATCCTCATCCGATGCCAAGGTATGGATAGGAAATAACAAAGCCGAGTATGCTCCTGAACCCCCTGAACCTCCTATCGAGGAGGAGGTAAAGAAAGAAGAACCAAAAAGCGAGATTCCTGAAATAGAGGAAGTCTCTTCAAAAACTAAAAAAGGAGGTACGAAAAATGTTTCCATCTGAAGCAAAATCAGCAAATGTTCAATCTCTATTTTTAGCCAAAAACTGTGCGAATACGGCAGAGGCAAGCGCTGGGGGTTGGCTCAGCACAATCGGAATGGTGGGGACCCTGCTTGTTATTCAGAGCATCGGCATTGCAGCGGGAAATATGACCGGCTCCATGCTAACCAGCGCGAATAGCAATGGGGCTGGCAATGCAGCTTTGACTTTTGATGACGGCAACAATTTTGCTGCAACGGCAGGGAATGTTCTCGAGGCAAAGACCGTTGATGTCAACAAATCCAAGGGATATGTGCATTATGTTGGCACTCTGTCGGCTGCTGCGGCAGTGGCTGCTGTATTGATCGGCAGGCCAAAAGAATCAGCCTGATAGTAGAAAGGTTCTTTATGAGTTTTGGAGAGAATGACCTCGGTGTCTTCTTCAGCGATTTTGCGATTGACGCAAACTGGAAGGGCACCGAGGTCAAAGTTATCTTTCATAATGCCTATGAAGCCGTTACCCTTTTCGGTTCGGATATCGAATCTAAAAATCCTTTTGTTGAAGTTCAGGATTCGGATATTGAAGACATGGCTCAGAGGGATTTGATTAAAATTGGCGGAACAAATTATTACATAATCAACATCCAGGCCGATGGCACGGGGATCACAATTTTAATGCTTTCCAAAGATTAATGGAGGGTTTATGAATCGAATCGTATTGATGGTATTGGCTATGGTGTTTATGTCGAGTGTTGCTTTCGGGGCAATCCTCAATCTCAAGGCAACCTGGACAGCCAACACAGAAACTGACCTTGCTGGCTACAATCTTTATCGGACGGATGGGACAAGATTGAAGATTAATCCCACCCTCATTATCATTCCTGCCATCCAGTATGATTTTAGCGTTACCGTGCCTGACAATTCTACGGGGACGATGACGTTTGTGCTGACTGCTGTAGATCAAACAGGGAATGAGAGTTTAGATAGTTTAACAGCCAGTAAAGTATATGACCTTGTGCCACCCGTGAGACCTACGGGGTTTATTATTAATTTTAGATAAGGAGTTTTTTGAATATAAAATGATAATTAAACTCATTCTCCAAAACTTTGATATGGCTGATACCAGTATTGTTACCGCTAAACAAGGGGATATTATTGATGTTGTAGATGAAACCTTTATTGGCGGGAGAGTAGAGAGAAGAACCCATTTAATCATCAAGGTAGATATTGGTAATTTTCTCACCAATGTTAATCATATCAAGGCTCTCCGATTGGAAAGGTGGAGTGACAATAAATTATGGTTTTCAAACTCCGCTGATTTTGATCCTGATGTTACTCTCACAGAGAAACGGAGATATAAAATCCCTTGGAGCGAATTGGTTACAAATGCACAGAGTTTATTCGGAATTACCATAAATATGACACGATTGCTTGATGAAAATGATGAGTATCAACCTCTTGAAAATGTAACATTCCCGATAGCATCTTTAATCCACGATAAAGTGCTTAACAAGAAACTTGCTTCTTCAGACTTTGGCAAAATTAGACAGGCGATAACATAAATGGCAACCGCAAGAGTAAAAGGGGCATCAGAAAACATTCATACTTTTGGAACGGTTGGGGCTGGTAGAGATTATCAGTCAATGGTAACATGGGAATCTGACCATACCATAAATCTTGCAACCGCAGATAAAAGCGAAATTCTTGAATGTTATGATGATGCTGCAAGTTTTGATATATCTGGCTGCACCATTGCTGGTGCTACCAATAGTTCTGCAACTCGATTCAGGTGTATTAGGCCAGGAGGAACAAAAACATCTGGTTGGCAGGGACACGATGGGACTCCTAATAATGGATTCTATATAGCTAACACAACGGCTGCTACAGTCTTTTCCATTCAAGAGGCTTATTTCCAACTCCAAGATTTAATCGTTTATTCAAGTTATAGCTCTGCAAGTGGCATTGAAATGATTTATTTAACAACCAATAGTGCCAATGCAAAAGTTGTTGGTTGTATTGGTAAGGCGATAAACGCTTCAACTGGTGGAACCAGAGTTTTTGCTGCCGCTGGGGCTGGTAGTGATAAAGGATTTATAGATTGTTTGTCTTATGGAGTTTCATCAACCGCTGGCGATTCCACTGCATTTAAAATGCAGGCAAACTCTTCCGTTACCGTTTACGCCTATAACTGCACCGCAGTCAATACGGTTGGAACCAATTCAACGGGTTGGGGCTTCCGCATGAATGTAGGCGTAGGCACAGGGACTGTTGTTCTCACAAACTGTCTTTCTCAGGGTGGGACAAACCCTGATGCTGATTTTATTTCAGATGGAACGGTCACAGCAACAGTTACTTATTGTCTTTCTAAGGATGCTACGGCAGATGATTGGGCTGGTGCAGGAAATGTTATATCCAAGACCCTCACCTTCGCCAATGCTGCAGGGCTTGATTATCATCTTGCATCCACAGACACGGATGCAATAGACGCAGGAACTTCATTGGCAGCAACCTTTGATGATGATATTGATTTTACGGTAAGAGGGGCAAGTTGGGATATTGGGTTTGATGAGTATGTAGCGGCAGGTGGGGGTCTCGACCAATCAACAAAACGAATAGCTCTTTGTGGATAAAGGATATGTGGCAAAAGCCAATTAAAAAAACAGTTTTTACACTCGCCCTGAATGGATGGCAGCCAGAGATCACGGAAATTTCCCATCCGTTGATCAAGAACTATGCGAAGAAGATCGGTGCGGATTTCTATCTGATCAAAGAGAGAAAATTAGACGAGAGATTTCATCCGACTTATGAAAAGTTGCAGATTTATGAACTCGCCCAAGAGATGGGGAACGATTGGAATATTTATATTGATTCAGACACCATGATTCATCCTGATTTTTTTGATGTCACCAATCATCTACCCAAAGATACGGTATGCCACAATGGAAGTGACCTCATGGGCAACCGATACCGAGAAGATAGATTTCACCACAGAGACGGAAGACATATCAGCTCATGCAATTGGTTCACCATAGCGAGTGATTGGTGTATTGAACTCTGGAAACCACTCGATGATTTAACGCTCGAAGAAGCGTTGGACAATATCACGCCGACTGTAAACGAAAGAAATACCGTGATAACCCAGGAACATTTGATCGATGATTACGTTCTGGGACGGAATATCGCAAAATATGGGCTCAAATTCACTACCGTGAGAGAGATACATCAAAAAATGGGCATGGGAGATTCGGGTTATCTCTGGCATCAATACACGATGAGCCCAGAGGAAAAGGTGGTCAAGATGAAAGAGGTTCTCAAAACATGGGGGCTTACATGATGCCCTTGAATGGAAGAAAAAAATTCTTAATTACGGGGGGAGCCGGATTCATCGGTTCTCATCTATGCAGGCATTTTCTTGATTATAAGGTTGACGAAATCGGGCTCTTTGCTTCAGGCAATAACACAATTTGCGTTGGAAATCTGAATAGAGGGAATGGGAATATTTCCGACCTGGTTAAAAAGCCAGGATTCTATACGATTCCAGTTTTAAATAGGTTCAGGCAAAATGCCCCCTGGGAAAATATGGTTGATGAGATTGGATATGTTCTTCATTTTGCATCTTATCCATCCCCAAAAGATCATTTAGCAATGCCATTGGAAACCCTGACCGCCGATTCAGAAGGAACAATAGAAATGATCAATCTTGCCCATGCAAAAAAGGCGGTTTTTATGCTTGCCTCCACAGGGCACATCGATCAAGAAAATGATCCGACACAAGAAAGATCAGTCTATTGTGAAGGCAAAAGATTTGGGGAAGCCTACACGATGGCAGCGCATCGAAAGCTGGGTCTTGAGACAAGGATTGTCAGAATGTTTAACTCCTATGGGCCAGGGATGAGAAGTGATGATGGTCGGGTGGTCCCTACTTTCATCGTCAAAGCATTAAAGGATGAAACGCTCAGCATCAATGGGGGCGATCAGCTCATAAGCCTGACCTATATCGATGATATGGTTGATGGGATTGATCGAATTCTTTTCTCTGATATCGTTGAGCCAGTTGAAATAGGTTCACCTTATCGGATCAGCATTGGGGATTTGGCACGGGGGATTATTGAGCTTTCCGGTAGCCATAGCAAATTGAATTTGACTCCTCAGACGGTAAAAGATGAGAGGTTACCGGATCTGAAAAGGGCGAATGAGCTTGGATGGTTTCCAAAGGTGAGTATTGAGGAAGGCCTGAAAAGAACGATAAATTATTTCAGAGAAAAAGTATGAATCAGTTAGAGAAATTTAAATTGGAATACTTGCAGCCGGATGTCAATATTTCGGGCTGGATGAGCATGGATGAGTTGGTTTGGCTTTACGGAAAAGCGAAAAAAATGGAAAGCATTGTGGAAGTGGGCTGCTGGATGGGCAGAAGCACTCACGCGCTTCTTTCGGGTTGCCGTGGAACAGTCTATGCCGTCGATCATTTCAAGGGAAGCCCATCGGAGATTGACGGGGCTCACAGTGCGGCAAAGACAGAAGATATTTATGCAATATTTCTTAACAATTTATCAGACTTCTCGAACCTATCGGTTCTTAAAATGGATAGTTTGACCGCCTCTCAACTTTTCAAAAAGAAAGAAATCGATATGGTCTTTTTAGATCCTGAACATGAATATCCCTATATCAAGGAAATTATAGAAACATGGTTGCCTAAGACCCGGAAACTTTTATGTGGGCATGACGTTTCCCAGGGTGGCACGCCCAGAGCCTTTGAAGAACTTAAACTTAGTCCGAAAACAGAGGTCGGGTCATTGTGGAGCATCGAGATATGAGGTCAGTTTTCGATAACGATACTATCCAAATCGAAATTTGTTCGGCGTGTACTTTAAGTTGTGCCAATTGCACCCGCTTCGTCGGCCACAGGAAGCCTTATTTTATGGGTTTCGATCAATTCAAGGAGGCCGTCGATTCGATGGTTGGCTATCCCTACATGACTGGACTCATGGGCGGAGAGCCTCTTCTTCATCCCCAGTTTGAAAAGTTCTGTGACTATGCCCTCGAGAAATTAGGGAAGAGACATCTGGGCCTCTGGACTACCTTCCCAAAAGGATATGAGCATTATCGGGAAGTCATTTGCAGAACCTTCGATCATATCTTCCTAAACGATCATACGCGAGCCGATATTTATCACCATCCTTTTCTTGTCGCAGCCGAGGAGATGATTGCGGATCGAAGAAGGATGTTTCTATTGATAAATGAGTGCTGGGCTCAATTAAGCTGGAGTGCATCAATCAATCCGAAGGGTGCTTTTTTCTGCGAGATAGCCGCATCCCTTTCTCTGCTCTTCGATGGGAGTAGAGGATGGGAAGTTGAATCGGAATGGTGGACAAGAACCGTGAAGGATTACACCTCTCAGATTGAGGAATTCTGCCCTCAATGTGGAGGAGCCCTCCCTTTATCGAGGAGATTGAGCATCGATAAGGTTGACGATATCTCTCCAGGAAATCTCAAAAAATTACAGGGCAAATCAAAAAGGATCGATGCCGGAAACTATGTCGTCAGCGATATGAAGCCGATTGAATGTATGCAGCCGATGGCTTCCTATAAGGAGGAGGATTACAGGGCAAGAATAGCCGATCGTTATGGGATATTTTTAGTCCTTAACGATCTTCGCTTTCAGACTCCCTATTTGAAGAAAAGTTTCAATGTGCTGAAGCCAAAGAAGCCTCTTTTTGAGGAGTATCGAGAAGTCTATGGCAAATAATACTTTTTTAGTTACCGGAAATAATACCTGGACATGCCCGCCTGGGGTCTATGCTGTGAAGGTTGAGATTTGGGCTGGCGGAGGAGGGGGCGGAGGAGCTAAT
>Ga0315275_10004098_pt1 | contig 13586 bp, 8 predicted proteins | sample YL17G03_0_MG_FD_205557 | JGI IMG/M metagenome (GOLD analysis project Ga0315275, IMG submission 205557) | Sediment microbial communities from Yellowstone Lake, YNP, Wyoming, USA - YL17G03_0 | ecosystem: Environmental > Aquatic > Freshwater > Lake > Sediment | place: USA: Wyoming | collected... | reverse complement strand
TGCCGTCATGCTGAGTGTGGTTCTCTTGACTGAAAAGGTGTTCATGCGGTTCGTCGTCACACGCTTCACTCATCGGATGCATGCGATGGGGAATGTTCTCATCATCGGGGCCAACGAGATGGGACATACGCTCTATACAAAACTCACGCAACCTCCGTTGGCGCACAACGTGGTAGGATTCATCGATGATGATACATCCGGATCCTATAACAATGTTAGAATCGATTCGCTGGACCGATTGGCTGAAAGGATTGAAGAATGTGCCGTAACGATGGTGATCATTGCGCTCCCAAGACACAAGTTGGAGTACGTGGACGACATCATCGCGATCTGCCAAGACCACCTCGTTGAGGTCAAGATTATCCCGGATTTGGCACACTACCGTTTGAGGGGGTATGGCCATTCTTTCCTCGGTGACATCCCGGTAGTGTCCGTGGACGTTGACAGGCTGTCGGAAACATATTGGCGATTCGCAAAACGTTTGACAGATGTCGTGTTGACACTGATCCTCACGTTGTTCATTTTCTGCTGGCTGTTTCCGTTGGTCATCCTTCTGCAGAAGCTCTTCAATCCCGGAACAATCTTCTACAAATCCGAACGATGGGGCAAAGGTGGAAAACCGTTTCAAATTTACAAATTTAGAACTATGACCGTGCGTGTTAGACAGCAATCTACTGAGGAGAAATCATTCCCGACGGAACATGGAGACGACAGGGTGACAAAGTTCGGCCGAATTCTTCGGCGAACAAGCATCGATGAATTGCCTCAGTTTCTCAACGTCCTGAAGGGTGAGATGTCAATCGTCGGTCCAAGACCTCTTGAGGCCGAAGAAGCGGCACAGATGAAGCAGATCCTCAGCAATTATATGGTACGGCACTATGTGTTGCCGGGAATTACAGGCTGGGCACAAATCAACGGTTACAGGGGAGGCACTCGCGACGTCACGTTGATGCAAAAACGAATCGACCTGGACAACTGGTACATCAACAACTGGACTCTTGGGCTCGATTTCCAGATTATCCTCATGACGACGTTCAAATTGTTCTTCCGAGATTCAAATGCGTATTGATGCCTTGGATCAGGTTGGAACGATGAGAACTCCGGGAGATCCTGTGAAAGGCGAGACCGTCATCAATCGGTCAACGCGAACGAAGAAGATGTCGAGAAGAACCTATCTACGGATTCTTCTAGCTTCGCTGTGGTTGTTGGCAGTGGGTGAATCTCTCTATTCCCAGAACGTTCCAAAAAGAACCACGCAAGATTTTGAGTGGGGATCTGTCGCGACAGCGAATGATGGGAAAGGACTGTCGGTCACTGTTTCCGTAAAGCCCTCGCCGATCAAGGAGCTGGCGGGAATCGTGCAGCAAAGCGCCGACTCAGCGCAGGCGAAGGGTAATCGGACAATTCACACAGAGCCGGCATTTCCACAGTTCTCATTCTTCATGGCAATTCCTCCGAATACGAATCTTCGGAGTGGGACAATAAACGTTCACTCAATCAACGCCAATCCCGATGATCGGATCGTCCTTACCGGCTATCGGTCGGCGACCGACTCATCGGGCCTTTCTGCCGTCTACCAATCGGCTGCGCAAGCAGGTTCAATACCTGCGGATCCTGTTTTGGCCGTCGTCGGCTATGAGTGGTACCGTGGTTACAAGCTTGCCCGCCTCGTTGTTTCTCCTTATCAGCAGCAGGGTTCCGACCTTCGCCTGAACGATAAAATCGAAACCCGTTTTGATTTCCAGCCCGACCCACAATTCTCTGGTGTCATTCGTGAGTCGCTCGATCCACATTTTGACGCTATCCTGAATCGTCTTATTGCCAATGCCAGTGATCTTCCTTCCGCTGGCCAAACGAACCTGGTGGCCGGTGACTCAACCGGGACGTGGATACCGTGGGGTCAACCTGCTGTCAAATTGGGAATCGCTCAAGACGGCGTGTATAGGTTGACCTTTCAGCATCTGCAGTCGCTTGTGAGCGGAGCCGGTCTGATTGATCCGACCACGTTCCGTTTGTTCAACCGAGGAAAAGAGATTTCCCTCTATGTCGAAGGCGAAAACGACAATCAATTCTCTCAGAGTGACTACATCGAATTCCCTGCCCTGAGAAACTACGGGTTGAAGGATTATCATCTGGTTCCTTCCGGAGATGAAGAATATCCGGAATACTTCAATCGATACACCGATACCTCTGTTTATTGGCTCACATGGGGAGGACCAAAAGGGCTGAGGATGGATTCGACGAGCCTGGTCCCGTCATCGACCGATACTCTCTCCTGGTATACAGAATTGGTTCACATCGAGCAAAACACGCAGCTTCAATTTGCAGATGGGAGTGATCTGGTTGTCCGTCAGGATCCTCGATGGACGTCTGGAGATATTTGGGGCTGGGGCTGGTTGGCTGCGGGAGGTTCGTTTGACGCTTCGTTCACTGTCAGCAATCTGTATACCGGTTTTCCCACCGCCAGGATCTCTGCGAAGTGTGCGAGCACAACGTGGCCGTTTGGCACACCTAGCTACAAGGTTCGACTTCGCGTGAATTCGTCGGATACGTTGCAGAAGGTCGACGATAACGGCCAGACGCCGCAGATTCTTCTGCGAGCCGATGCTCCAATAGCATCATTGTTGAACGGTACAAACACAATTCATGTTCACTCGCTCGCTACACCTTCATCCGTCAATTCAATTTGGTTCGACTGGGCAGAAGCCGAGTACCCTAGGAACCTCGTGGCGATAGGAGATACACTGATATTTGGTTTTCCGTTGTTGACGAGCCCGGGAATCAAAATGGTAAGCATCAGCGGCCTCTCAACTCCGAACGTTGTTGTCTACAAATACGCCCCACGCATGAAACGGATCACCAATGTCACGACCACGGGTGCTGGTTCCTATACTCTCACATTTTCCGATACAGTCTCTCCTGGTGATCGATATATGCTGTGGGGATCCGCAGGCGTAAAAAGCCCATCGGTGATCGGAATCCGTACGTTCCCCAATCTACGCGACGTCACACGAGGAGCGGACTATGTGCTCATCACCTCAAAACAATTTGCAGCGATCGCCAGTCAATATGCGGCGTTCATTGGATCCACGTACAATCTGCGCACAACGATTGTAGACGTGGAGGAGATCTTCAATGAGTTCGGTTATGGCTACCCGACGGCAGAATCCATCCGCGAGTTCCTCAAGACAACCTCCTCTTGGCAGGCGCCGATGCCTTCCTACGTCGTTCTCGTGGGCGATGGTACATACGATCACAAGTACTATGTGGCAAATTCGAATCCTCAGAACCGTCCTCTGAATGCCGTACCCCCGTACGGCGAACCGGTCAGCGATCCCTGGCTTGCCGTGCTGGACGATGCCTCAATCATTCCGCAGATGTACATCGGGCGGATTCCGGTGAGCACACAGGCTGAATTCACGCGGTATTTCGACCGCGTGCGATCCTATGTCGCTGCACCCAACGATGATTGGAATAAGCGCTACATGTTCTTTGCCGGAGGGGAGTTTCAAACTGCGGGACAAATTGAATTGTTTCACCATACGAACGAGAGCATCATTACGTCCATGGTCAATCCTGCCCCGATTGGGGGAGTTGCACTGGATTTCTATAAAACCGCAACTCCTCGGACAGACTACGGTCCATATTCGTTTGACCAGGTTCAGAACATGATTGACGGTGGGGCGGTGTCCATCAACTACGTAGGACATGGCGCAACGACTTCCTGGGATAACAATATCAGACTCATTACACAACTAAAAAACACGAGAAACCGCTATTCCTTGATTTCGGATTTTGGCTGTTCCACGGCCAAATTTGCAGAGCCGGACATCAAATGCTTTGGCGAACTGTTTACACTCGATCCCGATGGATCGTCAATCGCGTTTGTCGGTAACTCGGCCTTAGGATTCATTTCGGTTGCGATCTCGATGCCCGCCTTGTTCTACAAACAGTTCCTGGTGAATCAGATCTATCCGATCGGAAAGGCACATCTTCTCGGAAAGATCGAGGAAATGAACCAAACAGGCGGTCCAACCTCCTTGCTCAATCGGGCGATGATGTTGACGAATTCACTCATTGGAGATCCATCGATCGAGCTGGCAATCCCCAAAAAGCCAAATCTGCTGGTATCGTCCGGCGCTGTTTCTGCAATTCCGGCTATACCTTCGGATGATCAAGACTCACTGAAGCTCATCCTGCCGTATATGAATACAGGTCGCGTGATCCAGGATTCCATGAATGTGAAGCTCCGCCATACCTACAATAACGTCACGGCAGACACGTTGATCAAGCGGAAGATTCCTCTGTTTCGGGATACGCTGGTAGCGGCATATCCCATCAAGGACCGTGCCGGTGACCATACCTTTACTATCGAGTTCAATCCGGATGGACGAATTCAGGAGCTCCAGAGGAACGACAACACAACATCGTATTCGACGGCCGTCCTTTCAACATCTCTCAAAGCCGTCCGGCCACTCCCGAATTATGAATCCCCCCAGGTCGACTTTGTGATGCTCAATCCTACAAGAAAAGTTTCGGACATCAGTGCTTCCGTAACGCTCCAGCTTGACACAACAGAAGCGTTTTCAACACCAGTAAGCATCTCAAAGCCTTTTGGGTTCGTTTCCACGAAGATACCGCTCCCTACACTCCAGAAGGATAGAACGTACCATTGGCGGGCCAACGTCTCAAATTCGCCCTCTCCGGCCGTGCGCGGGAGCTTCGTGTTGAACCCCGTTGCCGGAACCCGGTGGCATTCACGCGACTCCAGTTCATGGAAATTGCACTCGTTCGAGAACACGAAATATTTCCCTGGCGTCGGCACAATGATTCAAGACAGGATGACCAGTCTTCATGTCGAATCCTCGGGATACAGTGATGGAGCTGTTGGAGCAGTCCTTATCAACGGAGCAAATGTCCTTACCAGCCGGTTCTCGCGCGGCCACACCGTGGTCTTGCTCGACACGATCGATTTCTCTGTCAAGGATATCCAAATCTTCGACACATTCGGCTCTCGTGCCCAGGTTGACGCGTTGGGTAGTTATCTGAGTGCACTGCCAACGGGTTCTTTGATCATTGAACTCATCATCGATGAGGGTTGGTTCAATCTGACTCCTTCAGTCCGGAGTGCAATTCGATCCTTCGGCAGTATCTATATTGACAGTCTTCAATATCGTGATAGCTGGGCGATCATCGGCAGAAAAGGAGCGACACCAGGAAGCGTACCTGAGCGATGGAAGTCATCAAGTTCAGGCAAAGCTGTGATTGACACCATCATAACCCGCAAGGTCAGTACGGGAACGGTGACATCTCCCGAGATTGGACCTGTCGGAAATTGGAATTCGATGTCATTCTCGGGCAACAAGCCTTCGGGTACGGCCATCATGGTGAATCTGTTGGGGATCAGGCCCAATGGAACCGTTGACACCCTGCAAAAGGGACAAACAAAGCCGACGACTGACCTTACCTCATACTCACCCGTTCAATATCCAAAAATGAAGCTGCTGGCCAATTTGACCGCTAACGCAATCGGCCAATCGGCTGTGCTAGCTGACTGGAGCGTTGATGTCGACCTGCCGGGAGAGCTTGCAGTCAACTACCAGTCGGTTACGGCCTCTGCGGATTCGGTTCTGGAAGGTGACAACGTAACTCTTCAGGCCGCTGTGTGCAATGTTGGATCTGTGGCGGTTGACAGCATTGTGGTGCGCGTTCAATCACTGGGTTCAGGCGGACTACAGCTCGTGGACTCCACGGTGGTTGCAAGAATTCCCGCCGATTCATCACAATCTGTTACATTCACAGTTCCAACCGCGGGAAAACGAGGGATGAACACGCTGTTTGTTGAGGTCGATCCGCGTCAGCGAATTATTGAGCTCTACAAGAGCAACAACGTCTACTCATTGCCGTTGTTTGTCCGAACCGATACTGCACGGCCTGCGTTTGATGTGGTATTCGACGGCAGACGGATCTATGACGGCGACTATGTTTCGAGTGTCCCGACCATACACGTCGATATCTATGACAACAGTCCTCTTCCGATGACCAATCCATCGAATGTTCTGCTGTTCCTGGATAGTCGGCGAGTCAGTCTCGGGAGTTCTCCGGATAGCCTCTTTGAAACGCTCACTGGAACCGAAAAAGCTCATGTAACCTACAGGCCGCAGCTCTCAAAGGGGGATCACAAATTTTCTATTCAAGTCAAGGATGTAACAGGCAATTTTGCCGATACGACGGCCCGTATTGTGTTGTTCAAGGTCGAGACCGAGTCCCGATTGCTGAACGTCTTCAATTTCCCGAACCCGTTTGGTGTGGATACCTATTTCACCTTCAATCTCGTCGGGGCCAGGCTCCCGGATGAGCTCAAGATCAAAATCTACTCTCTTGCGGGCAGGCTACTTCGTGAGATATTGGTGGCGAGAGGAGATCTCAATTTTGGATTCAACAGAGTCCATTGGGATGGCCGGGACACAGATGGGGATGAACTCGCCAACGGCGTCTATTTCTACAAGGTTTCGATGAGAATTGACGACAAGAGCGAAGAGGTCATCCAAAAAATGGCAAAGATGCGATAGTCTGTCGGTCGGAGATACAGAGAGGGATATTCCTTCATTTCAATTCTTCAACTACTTGACCACCAACGTCGTTTTTCGAGCTGAGGCCTGTTTTCCACTTTGATCGGTAGCGACGATGCGGTATACGTACATGCCCGATGCGAATCGATTCGCTTCGAAGGTTTCCTGATGATACCCTGCAGCCTTGTCTCCCTCTGCAAGTGTCACCACTTCCTGTCCTGGCATGTTGAAGACCTTCAAACTCACCCTGCTGTTGGCTGACAGCTGATAGCCGACCGTTGTTCGTGGATTGAACGGATTGGGATAATTTTGGAACAGCTCAAATCTGTCAGGAGGCGATACGACGATCGTGATCTCCTTCGTCCATGATTCGCCCGACTTGGATCTGATGGCAAATATGAGTGATTGCTCCTTGTTTACGGGAGCTAATTTATCGATGGAAAAGGAGAAGCTCGCGGCTTTTTCCTGATTCGCCTTGAGCACATCAATCATCTGTCTTTGCTGGACAAAACTGATCCAGGATGGGGGATTGACGGCTTCAATCGACAGTTGTGACGCCGCTGAGGCCGAAACGCTCGCTATCGTCAGTTCAAGCGTGTTTCCCTTGGAGGCGAATGGAACATCGTGTAAAACCTGCGAAAATGTGATATTGGAAAGATGGATGAGTGCGATGAATGGTCTCATGTCAGCCCTCAGTAGAAATGAAAAATCAAATAGGAAATAGAAAAAAGAACATCGAAAAAAGATGACTGAGGCAAGGAACAAACGACGAGTCTATCTGTTCCTCAGTTGCGGTCGATGTGATTCCGCTTCGCATGCTTCGACTTCGCCCACCTTCCGCCGAAGGCCCATTGCTGAAGCTTGCGCAGCAAGCTACTAATTGGTTTCTTCTCCGAAGACCACACACCGGCAAGCCAATCTTGTCATTCCATCGAATTTCTTGACGGGATCTGTCTGTCAACATCAATGAACGGATTCAAGCAAATAGAGTCATTCCGGCCCGTCCGCCTCTGGCGGACGCAGGCCGGAATCTGTTTTTCCAGCGGAGTGAATGAACGTATTCCAATGAATTAGCCGATCAGACACGCGCTCCGCCTGCCTGCCGCTTGCCCGCCGACTTGTCCGCCGTTATTTCGCGGAAGGAGGGCAGGCATGGCATGCATCATTCTTTCGCCTCCCGCACCTTTTTACGTTTCCGTATCTCCCATCTCGGTTTACCCCCACGCCCACCTCGGCACTCAACACCTCAATACTCTTAACTCACAACTCATGACTCGCAACTCGACAACTCTCAACCCAGAACTCTGCACTCCGAACCCCCTTTTCCTTATCCCCCATCACTTTTTACGGTTCGCTGTTCACGATTAAGCGCTTTTTGTCTCTCACATTTGGCAAATTTCATCTTAATTGTTTACATTACGCCGACTTACAAGATTCATCAATGACACGAAAAAGAATGTTTCCATCAAGAGAATTGAAAACTCTCCTCCTGCTTCTTCTGGTTTCGATGATTTGCGGGACTGCGGTCTCGCAAGTGGTTACTCCGGCAGTAGTCAAACAAGCCGAATCCAGGCTTCAAACCATGTCCCCCGAGCAGATCGACGCCAAGATCAAAGAGCTTGGCCTGACGCGGGAACAAGCGGACGCCAAAGCGAAAGAATATGGCATAGACCTGGAGTCGTATCTCGTCAAAACGAGCCTTCCGACAGTCAGTCTGCCGAAGGAGCCATCGACGTCCATTAAGATTGAAGTCGCGCCGCAAAACATGCAAGCCGGATCTGCCACAGCTCCGCAAACCGTCACCACTCCAGGCGCACCGGTGCAGACGACCACTCCAGCCTCCTCCGCCGACCAGCCGGTGAAAATCGTCCCTGTCAAAGTTGATGAACCAAAACCCATACCGGGAGAGATCGAAAATTTCGGCTACAGCATCTTCAAATCCTCCGGCATGTTCGAGGCGCGCCCCTCCATTGACAATGACTACCGCATTGGCGTCGGTGACGTGCTCAAGATCGCACTATGGGGCCAGGTGCAGAGCTACAACGAATACACCGTTGATGGCGAAGGCCGCATCCTCGTCTCCGCAGTCGGCCCGATTATGGTCTCCGGTCTGACTCTTAACAAAGCCCGGACCAATGTTCAGCATGCCATGTCCCGCGCATGCGGCGGATTGACACTATCGCCCCCGACAATTTTCATGGATCTCACGGTGGCGCGCATTCGCCCCGTCCGAATTTTCATGATGGGTGAGGTCAACAGCCCCGGGGGATATGAGATCAGCGGGTTTGCCAATGTCTTTAATTCCATGTTCGCGGTCGGCGGGCCAAAGCTGAGCGGAAGCCTGCGCGATATCCGTGTTATCCGCGGCGGCAAGACCGTGGCGCATGTTGACATGTGCGACTACCTGATCGGCTCCACCAAAACGAGCGATGTCCGTGTGAACGACAACGATGTGATTTATGTCCCCCTTCGCGGCAGAACGGTGACAATCAAAGGGGAAGTCTCCCGTACCGCACGATTCGAACTTCTCCCCGACGAGCAGCTAAAGCGTCTTCTCGAATTTTCCGGCGGCATCCGTACCACCATGTACCTCGATCGCATTCAGGTGGACCGCATTATTCCCTTCGCCGAGCGTACAACCGACGGGCCGGACCGAAAGATATTTGACGTCGACTTCCGGCAGATCGTGAGGAGCGGAAAAGATCTCCAGGTCGAGGATGGCGACATCTTCATCGTTTATCCGATCCTCGATGAGAAGAAGAATTTTGTGGTAGTCGAGGGTGCGGTGCGGAGACCGGGTACCTATCAACTTGAAAAGATCTAGACCTTGAAAGATCTCATTAAGGCAGCAGATGGACTCCTGCCTGATGCATACCTTGATCGAGCTGAGGTTACACGAACATCTGATGACAAACATCTCGAAGCTCTCAATGTCAATATCGGTCGCGCTGTTCAAGGCGAAGTTTCGAACAATATTGCTTTACAACCGCGTGATAATATTCGGTTATATTCAAAGTATGAATTGAACGCACTCAGAAGTGTATCGATTAGCGGTCACGTGAAGAATCCCGGAAAATATCCTTTTGCGAACGACCTAACACTGTATGACCTTGTGTTTATTGCGGGAGGCATGAACGATTCATTGTTTCGTGCACAAACGTATGAAGAGAGAGCAAACCTTGTTCGACTTAATCCGGATCTCATAACCAGGGAAATCATCCCATTCCATCTGGGTCGCCTCTATGATCATCGTGAAGAGAACACGGAACTTGAACCCGATGACGAAATTCGAATCTTTTCACGCGATGAGATGTTAGCCGGAATTGGAACTGTTACCGTAGAAGGTCAGGCAAAACGTCCAGGAACATATCCTTTACAATCAAATGTTACGCTTTATGATGTTGTACACGATGCTGTGGGATTAACAGATACACTGTTTAGAAAACAAGTATTCCTTCCGAGGGCGGATTTGATTCGGCTAAACGAAGATCGCTTTACATCCCGCATCGTGCCATTCAATCTCTGGGATCTTTTTGAGAAGCGTAAAGCCGATACTCTGTTGCTTCCTGGTGACCGAATCGTGATTTTCCCAATTACAGCTATCGAATTCAAAGATCGCTATGTCGATATAAGCGGTAGAGTAAAATCTCCCGGTCGATATAAGCTATCTGAAAATATGACTTTGTTTGACCTTCTTATACAAGCTGGCGGATATACGGAAGATGCATGGCAGCAGGCAGAAGTTGCCCGACTTGTACGTCAAGGATTAGGAAAGGATTCATTAACGAGGGCAATTTACGCTCAGATACCAGATCTATTCAACCGGGACAATGTTGACCAACAATCCATTGAACATTTCCGGTCGACAAGTCTTCACCTCCAGCATCGGGATCAGGTCTACATTCGTCCAAATCCCAAATATATATTCCAGCAAACTGTAACGGTCGAAGGAGAGGTGGAATTTCCGGGAATATATACTTTAACCAAGCTCAACGAGCGTCTGTGTGATGTTGTAGAACGTGCAGGGGGAGTAAAGGCATCTGGCTATCCTGAAGGAGCAAGACTGATGCGGAGAGATACCAGGATGAGAATCGACATTGCCGACGCACTCGATAGTCCAAGAGGAGACAACGATGTTATTCTCCAGCCCGGTGATCTCATTTCTTTTCCCTCTAAACCATTCACTGTACAAGTAACGGGTGAGGTAAATAATCCAGGACTTTTTTCATTTGTGGATGGAAACACTCTTTCGTTTTACATTGAACAATCTGGAGGAAAGACCGATAGTGCCGACTTTGCTCTGATAACATATCCAACGGGAATGGTTGAACAAGCCGGATTACACTTCTGGTCAACAAATCCATCGATATTAGACGGTAGTTCAATCCATCTAACAAAAGTAATACCAGAACCTCCGGAACCAGTGGTGAAGGATAAAACGACAACGACATTTGATTTTGTCAAAGATATGCTGGCAATAGTTGTTTCCTCCGTGACAATTATTGTGCTTGCAAGTAAACTGTAGCTGGAGGTGCCTGCCAGGAAAACCGGTCATCAGACTGCGAAGAACTCCAAATTCAATAGCTCATAACTCACACCTCGGAACTCTCGGAATGAAAAGAATCGTCCACAAGGATAGAAACCACAGAGCAGCTGCAAAATGGGATATCCTGCAGCAAGTGAGGATGACTCCGAATGAGCGGCGGGCCATCGCAAAAGAGCTTTAGAAACGCTTTTTTGGAAGGAACCTACCGGATGTGCGTGACGCAAGGCGAAGTACGAAGCAAGGAACAAAGAAGAAGAACTCATCAATGCAGAACTGACATCTCACTAACTCGGAACTCTTTTACTCGGAACTCATAACTCATTAACTCTGAACTCATTAACTCTGAACTCATCAACTCTAAACTCTTTTACTCGGAACTATTAACTCATTAACTCTGAACTCATTAACTCCGAACTCATCAACTCCGAACTCGTATCTCAACACTCATGCCATCGCAAGTAGAACAACATACGCTGCGACAACTTTTTTGGGATTACGATTTTTCAGAGGTTGAATTGCAGGACCTCCTGAGGGGGAATATTCAACGGGCCGGACACCTTGATAGAACAGGGCTCTACGCGCGTCTCCTTTCGTCGTTGAACTGGTATGCTGTACTCGATCTTGTAGGAAATGATCATCTGGATGAATTGCTGTCCGATGCAGTGATCGGCAGAATTCATTCAAACGATCTGAAAAGAAAATATGCCATTGCCAAAAGATTACTATTCGGATAAACTCTATCCCCTGCAAGATAAGATCTTGAACGTGATCGCCGCATGCGACACCAATTTCTACTTGACGGGGGGAACGGTACTCGGCCGATGGTATCTTCATCATCGTTTCTCGGACGATCTTGATTTCTTTGTGAATGCTGCGGTTGATTTCCCAGACCAGGCCAATCGTGCGCTTGGAGCGATAAAAAATGCCGGCCTTGGCATGAGTATCGACAAGAGGGGGGAAGATTTTGCAAGAATTCGGTGCAGTGCACACGGTGCAGAGTTAAGGGTAGATTTTGTGAATGATGTCCCGTATCGTTCAGACACAACACATGCGGTCGATCAGTTTCCGCGCGTGGACGGATGGTGGAACATCCTTTCCAACAAAATCACGGCTCTGGGGCGAAGAGAGCCAAAGGATGTGGTCGATATTCTCTTCATATGCAGAACGTATCAGTTTGTGTGGAAAGAAGTGTTTCACGAAGCGATGCAAAAGGCGACGGGGATCGATCCACTGGATATCAGCGTGATATTGAGCGAATTCCCGAAAGAATTCTTTTCGCGGATACAGTGGATTGTGGATTTCTCGTTTGATGCTGGCTACAAGGACCTTCAAATCATTGCCAAGGACATTTTGCAGAAAAAACCGAACTCGCTGGCTGGTTCAAAATAGGAACTCGGAACTCTTTACTTTTCACTATCAATGTTCTGAATAGAGACGGGCTTCGCCCGTAACATTTATGGGCCTCCGGCTCACCTTTAACTTTTCACTATTGACATTGTTTCCATAACTCTCAACTCAACGACTCGAAACTCTTTTACTCGGAACTATTAACTCATTAACTCTGAACTCATTAACTCTGAACTCATTAACTCTGAACTCATTAACTTCGAACTCCAGACTCTCAACACACGAAATATTCTTATGAACAAAGTAACCCAAAAATCTATCCTTTCCCGTCTCAAAAAATATAAGGAAACCTCCCCTACCGGCGCCAATATCCAAACTATCGGTGTTTTCGGATCGTATTCAAAAGGGGAAGAGACTTCGAAAAGCGATCTTGACGTTTTCGTGGTCATGAAAAAACCGCGTATGTTCGACCTTATCCGGATCCGCACCGACTTGCAGGAACTATTCCAGAAGGAAATCGACATTGTCGCGCTCACGAAATCGTCGCACCCTTTCCTGAGAAGAGAAATCAGAAGAACCGGGATCTATGTCTGAGCGTAAACTCCTCGTTGAGATACTCCGCCAGCTCCTTTGTTCGATTGAGGTGATCGAACGGCGTTCAAAGGCGATCCGCTCTCCAGAAGCATTGTTGAGAAATGATCGGATGCTGGAAAAGCTCGACGCCCTGTGCATGCAATTGATCGCAATAGGTGAAAACATCAAGAATTTGGAAAAAGGGATGAAACCATCCCTGTTGCTACAATACCCGGGGTTTGATTGGAAAAGCGCCATGGGAATGCGTGATATTCTTTCGCATCACTATTTCAATGTCAACGCAGAGATTGTGTTTCAGGTTTGTAAGGAAGAGATCCCCAAATTGAAAACGATTGCGAAAGCCTTGATTGAACAATATCGACATGAGTAAGCATTCAACCATAGCGTCTTTCTTCACTGTTTACTCTTTGCAGTTTACTTTTCAGTTTTACTCATTAACTCATAACTCATAACTCATTTACTCTCAACTCAACGACTCGAAACTCTTTTACTCGGAACTCATAACTCTGAACTCATTTACTCTCAAC
>Ga0315275_10004097_pt1 | contig 13588 bp, 9 predicted proteins | sample YL17G03_0_MG_FD_205557 | JGI IMG/M metagenome (GOLD analysis project Ga0315275, IMG submission 205557) | Sediment microbial communities from Yellowstone Lake, YNP, Wyoming, USA - YL17G03_0 | ecosystem: Environmental > Aquatic > Freshwater > Lake > Sediment | place: USA: Wyoming | collected... | reverse complement strand
CGGTATCATTTCTCTAATAAAAGGATCAATTTTCTTGAATCGTTAAAAGATGTTCTTCCCAAAAACGCAGATGTACTGGAAATCGGATCAGGATGCGGAACCATTACCCGGTGGCTTGGGGAACAGTATCACAGTGTTGACGCACTGGAGGGAAATGCTCAACGGGCTGGCATCACCCGGTACCGGACAAAGGATCTGGATAATGTACAGGTCTATTGCGGGAACCTTCTTGCAACCGGTTTTGATAAAAAATATGATGTTATTACATTGATCGGTTCACTTGAGTACATACCCCTCTACGATACCGAACATGATGATTCGAAGGAAGCCTGTACAGCTCTTCTGACCAGATTAAGAGGGGCTTTAAAAGAGAACGGTATCCTCCTGGTGGCCATCGAAAATAAGTTCGGTGCAAAATATTTCTCCGGCTGCAAGGAGGATCATACAGGAAAAGAATTTGAAGGTATTATCGGTTATCCTGAAAAAACGCCGGTTACATTCACCAGAAATAAGATCGAATCGATAATAAGCAATTCAGGATTTATTTATAACCAATTTTACCATGTTTTTCCAGATTACAAACTGACTGAGACGATTATCCCTGAAAATTCCGAAACGTTGTCATTATATCCTCAGAACTGGATTCGTACACCGTTCGAAGATTATTCCGGAAAACGACTAAATTTATTTCCCGATACATTATTCATCACATCTATTGTTGATTCAGGATTGATGTGGCAGTTTTCAAATTCTTTTGTGATAGTAGCAGCAAAATCAGAAAATATTAATTTATCTGTTGACTGGTTAATTAAAAAATATACAAATAATGATTTTGTATCAAAATTTTATCATGATATTACCCTTATCAAAAAATTTTCATCTACGCCGACGGAAAAAAAATATATTGTAAAACGATCTCCTGTATTCGGTGCCCTGCCGATTGAGGATAATGAAAAATTTGGATACAAATTAAATGATGGCGATCTCATTTTTGGCAGGCTCCTTAGTTATGATCTCTTTACTGCATTGTTCAAAAAATCTCCAGAACATAATCTAAAACAAATTCTAAAGAGGTTACATGATGAGCTGTTACATACGTATTCTCTTGGAAAGAATGATCCTGATGGATATCCTCTTGTAAATGGAGAAGCAATTGATTATACGTTCTGGAATATCATTGTTACTTCTGAAAATACACTGACATTGATTGATAAAAAATGGAGATCAAAAGACCCGCTTACTTCGGATTTTATTTTATTCAGGAATTTATTCAATATTTTCGAGAAAATCAGCCCGTTCTTAAAAAATAAAAATAAAAAATCTTTTATTATTGAGATGATTCAAGATATATATCCAAACTATTCCGAAGAACGATTGACTGCAAATTTGCAGTTTGAAAGAGTATTTCTGTCATTTGTTTTAGGGCAGGAACAAAATTTTACCGTGGATAGTCTTGTTCAGTATTCTGTTAATGAGCAGGTACACCAAAATCAGGATATCTCTGCTCAGGTCACCAACCTCAACCAGGCTCTCACTGTAAAAAACCAGCAGATCCAGGATATCTCCATTCAGGTCAACAACCTTACCCAGACTCTCACTGTAAAAAACCAGCAGATCCAGGATATCTCCATTCAGGTCAACAACCTTACCCAGACTCTCGCTGTAAAAGACCAGCAGATCCAAGAAATCTCCGCTCAGGTAACCAACCTCAACCAGACTCTCGCTGACAAAGACCAGAAGATCCAGGAAGCATTCCAAAAAATTATCCCATTGGAACAGGAACTCTCCCAGATCAAATACAGTATCATCTGGCGTACCACGATGAAGTACCAGATAAAAGTCGTGGATCGATTATTAAAACACGGAACCCGACGAAGAGAGATGTATGATCTTGGATTACTGTCCTTGCATACAATTATTGATGAAGGATTCCGAAGTTTTTTCTGGAAGCAACGAAAATATCGAAGTAAAAAAACATTATATTCAATACCAAAAGGTATTGAACAATTGCCCGTATCTTCTGCTGCGTTAGATACTGATTCTATAGAACCGATTTCCAAGAAAGTATCAATAATAATTCCGACAAAAAATGCTGGATGCGATTTTTCTTATACTTTAGAGAAAATCAAGGACCAAAAAGGGATCACGGATATTGAAATAATTATTGTTGACAGCGGATCATCTGACAACACTCTAACCCTTGCCGAAAAATATGGAGTCAAAATAACTAATGTTGCACCGGAGGATTTTAGCCATGGAGAAACACGGAACCTCGCTGCATCAAAATCTGACGGGGAGTATCTTGTCTTTATTGTACAGGATGCAATTCCGATTGGTGAACACTGGTTATATAATATGGTGAAAGTTCTTGAAGGAGATGAAAAAATTGCTGCAGTATCCTGTCGTCAGGTTCCTCGAAGTGATGCAGACCTTTTTGCCTGCTTTTGTATCTGGTATCACTATTCGGTGACCATGAATCTTCAATCAGATATAATTTATTCTGGAGATCCCACATTTAAATTACTCCCCATCGAAGAGAAAAGAAGACGAGCAGGATTGGAAGATGTTTCCTGTTGTGTTAAAAAAGATATTTTCGATAAGTATCATTTTAAACGGGTGCAATCGTCAGAAGATCTCGATCTCGGATTCCGGTTAATGCAGGATGGTTATAAAACTGCATTCATGTTTTCTAATGGGGTTATTCATTCCCATAACCGGGATCCCAATTATTTTTTTAAGAGATCATATGTCGATACAAAAACAGTTAATGGTATACTGGGATTTACCCCACAAGGACTCTCTACCGTTGGCAGTCTTTCAGAAATTGCAGGAACAATTTTATTCTTTAATAATACCCTGAATAATGCTGTCCGATCAATGGAGACAATCCCTTTGAATATTTCACCTCATGATCTGATCAGTACCTTGAAAATACACTTATTGAAATATATCCATGAAGGACAGAGAACCACATTCGATGATATAAAGGGGCCTTTGGGCGAGGTATTAGAAACTATTAACCAGATAGTACCAAATATTATAAAAATCCCTCAAGAGAATCAGAATATTATCTTTTTAAATCAATATCTCTCAATTCTCGATGAGTTTGACAAATATCTCTCAATTTATCCATCTTTAATTGAGAGAAACGAGGAATTTTTTGATTCTTTATTTAAATTATTTGCCTTAATTGCAGGGGCAAGTCTTGCACAATATTTTTTTACAGAATCTGCAACCCAAGATGCATTGGATAATTATGTTATTTCATTAGATTCTCTGCTCTGTAGAGGTGTGTAATGCATATTCTCTACGCAGTGCATCAATTTTTTCCGAATCATTATACCGGGACAGAAAGAGTAGTTCTCAATTTGTGCAAACAGATGCAACGAGTCGGTCATCGCGTAACAGTTCTAACCTATGGAATCTCTGATGTTGGTGGTTTCACCGATGCCGGACTTTTTTTCATAAAAAAATATGAGTACCAGGGAATTCCTATTATTTCAATTCGGCATAAAAAAAATACCGACCTTGTTAGTTTTACTATCATTGACAATGATATGGTTACATTTCTGGATAATTTACTTTCAGAAGGAAAATATGATACTATTCATGTTTGTCATCCAATGCGAGTCGGATCAATCATTCGCTCAGCAGAAAACAAAAATATCCCGGTAATTCTTACCCTGACAGACTTCTGGCTTATGTGCCCGATGGGAATTGCCACTACCCAGAAAGGAATCCTCTGCACCGGATCGGGAGATGGCATGAAGTGTCTTCAGGAATGTTATCCAAAGCCCACTTGGACAAAGATTATCCAGAATCGATTCAATCAAGCTAAGGAAGTTTTTCGTTATGCTCATGCCATTGTTTCTGCAACACATTTCCTTAAAATGATGTTTGAACAACAAGGATTTTGTCGCAATATTAAAATTATTCCGTTTGGTAAAGACTATCGGTCAATTAAAAAAAATATCAAATCTTATGAAAAAAATAGTAATATTACCATCGGTTACCTGAGCTCCTTGAATCCTCACAAGGGGGCTCATCTTCTTTTGGAATCATATCAAAATGTAAATCCACCAAATATTTGTTTAAAAATTTTTGGGGATCCGTCATTCGATTTGGCGTATTTCGAACAGCTTAAAAAGAGAGCAATGGAAAATCCAAAAATCGAATTCTGCGGAAAATATTCGTATGAGGAGATGCCACGAATACTTGAGAATCTCGATCTTGTTGCTGTTCCGTCAATTTGGTGGGAGAATTCCCCGCTTGTTCTTCTTCGATCCCTAGCACATAACGTACCGGCAATTGTGAGCAATTTGGGGGGTTTGACTGAGATTGTTAAGGAAGGTGAAAATGGTTTTATATTTTCTGTTACTGATTTTGATTCCAAAAATATCCGAACCCTTTCAGATATTATCCGATTAATTAGTGATGACCCCACGATTTTGAATGATGTGAAAACGCGAATTCGTTCTCCTTCCCGCATTGAGGAGGAGGCATTTGAATATGAGATTTTATATAATGTGTCTTTAACAAATCAAAAAAATGATATGATTTAAACTGAAACGTAGTGAGACGAATTTAAATGACAACATGCCTGATTTTTGGGGGAAATGGTTTTATCGGCTCACATCTCGCAGAGGGACTTGTTAAGGAAGACTACAATGTTAAGATTTTTGACACATTTAAGGGAGGGACAAAAAACCTTGCATCCATCCAAAATAGCATAGAGGTTGTTCAAGGGGATTTTTTTTCAGAAGCGGATGTAATCGGTGCGTTGAAGGATGTTGATTTTGTTTTTCATTATATTTCAACCACAACCCCGGCATCTTCGATAAAAGACCCAATTTTCGATATTCAGTCAAATCTTGTTGGATCTGTAAAAATGTTTGAATACGCTCAAAAAGCTGATGTAAAAAAAATATTTTTTTCCTCTTCCGGCGGCACAATTTACGGGGAGCCAATTTCGATGCCCATTACGGAATCAGCACCGACCAATCCAGTAAATCCTTATGCGATCTCAAAACTGGCAATTGAAAAATACCTGGAGTTTTTTCATCACCACTATGGTATTGAATATATCATATTCCGGTATTCCAATCCATATGGTGAACGCCAGAATCCATTGGGAAACCAGGGAGTGATCCCGATTTTTTTGAATAAAATAAAAAATAACGAGTGTCCGACAATTTTTGGCGATGGGTATTCCGTCAGGGACTATATTTATATTAAGGACGCAATCGATGCTACACTGGCAGTAGTAAAAAAAGGTTCAAAAAATTCAATATATAATATTGGAAATGGAAAAGGAACTTCCCTTAACGAATTGATTCAAATGATGAGAGATGTCACAGGTAAAGAGATATCCCCACAATATATTCAGGATTCTGGAAAATATATTTCGAAAATTGTTCTTGATATTGAGAAAATCAGGAATGATACTGGGTGGTTCCCAAAAACGGACATTCCCGATGGGATCAGGAAAACATGGGAATGGATTAACTTGCTTGATGAATGAAAAAGATCATAGGGAAATCATTCTATGGAACAGGATAAAATAGAAAAATCTGCCAGATTTTGGGATAAAAATATCCGAATCCATGAAGAGAAGAAAAACTACATTCATTGGATGGATTCCCCCCTAGTTCAAGAAAATTGCTTGAAAAAATTAATTATTGAAAATAAATCCATTTCTGTAACTCAATGGGTTTTATGGGTGAAAGAAAAATATGCTCAAAATCCATTTAATTATGGATTATCCTTGGGATGTGGGGATGGTACGCTTGAACGTCATGTAATTTTGTACAAAATTTGCCGACAAATTGATGCTTATGATAATTCAAAAAAATCTATTGAAATCGCAAAACAATTATGTAAAAAAAATAATCTTGAACATTCTATTAATTATCAACAAAAAGATATTAACGACATCATACTCGAGAAAAATAAATATGATGTTGTCTTTATCGGTAGTGCCCTTCATCATTTTGAGAATTTAGAACATATTTTTAATGAAATAAAAAATAGCCTCAAGAAGGGTGGTTTACTTATTATTAATGAATTTATTGGACCTAATCAATTTCAATGGGAGGATAAACAATTAAAAATTATTAATGATCTACTAAACATTTTACCCCAAGACTTAAAAATGAATAGAGTTACGAAAGACATTAAATCAAGAGTAACGAAACCCACAATAGATTCAATGAATGCCATCGATCCTTCGGAAGCGATTAGATCAAGCGAAATTATTCCAATCCTTAATAATTATTTCGAAATAATTGAACGTATAGATTATGGTGGGACTATCTTACATTTATTATTATATGGGATTGTAGATAATTTTGAAGAAATGAATGAAAAGGATATTTGTATTTTAAAACTGCTGAGGTATCTTGAAGATATTTTGATTTCTGAAAATGTATTAACTAGTGATTTCACCATTATCGTCGCAAAAAATTAAAAATTGGCTCATTAAAAAAACTCTCACCATTCAGATACTCAAGCTTAATAAAATAGAAAAGTAGTTTTCAAATATTCCATTGAGTGAGAGATAACTGAAAGGCATTTGGATAGAATCCCAGTGTGAAATTAGATCTTATTTCATACTACTTTGATTGAGCCTGTAGACCCACGAACCTCGAGGCATTGTTGAATTAATAGGTTCCCCGCAAAAATGAATGATCCGATGTCGGGTATCAATTACTCCTTCCGGTGCAAGAATTAACACTCCCGAATGATAATTCAGATCATACCCATAGAATAAAATGGGAAAATCATTACCATTGATAAAATCGGTCAGTCCATAATAATAATCAAGGTAATATCGTTCAACTGGAGAGGAAAAATCGTTCGGATTCACAAGGGGAGCATATGACTGAGTTGTTGAATTATCTTTAATCATTTGTAAATAAGGAATTCCAGTATCGACACGCATAGTAAAAATCGTTTCATTTTGGGTACACACGGGAATAGAATTCTCAGGTATATTTTTAAAAATATCATGCTTTATTATTGGCCCCACCGCTGGTGTAAGAAATAAAGAAATTATCATTATTATGCCAAAAATCGAGGGGATGGTATACGCAAATAATGATTGTGCATTTGTATATTTTGCTTTCTTCGAAATATCCGGTTGGGACCTCAACCCGATCATCCCAATTACAGCACCCAGCCCAAGATACGGAACTATGATAATCAAAGTCCGAATTCCACTATCTTGGAAATAAAAAGGCAGAGAGATATAGGTGGTTAAGAGTAACAATGACAATAAAATCTTAATTGGCTGCAAGGGAGAATAGAGAAAGAACCTGAAGATGCCAATAACAATGAGAATTACCGCAATTGAGAAAATAACATATTCAAAACCTGATAAGACTGTATTGGTTGAATAGACAACATATAGCTGATTGAAAAAATTCATAGGTAGTGTAATGTAATACCCAAATATAGTTTTTAAAAATTGTCCCGGGTTCGCTAAAATCAATTCAAACGATTTTGTATATAGAAATGCATAGAGTTCATTTTCTGGATAATGTGCATATTGATAGGGAAAATCCACCATATACTGCTGCCACCCCTTTCCTCCTGCGGCAAGCCCGTACACTACAGTGGCGAAATTTCCCATCATAAGGCCTTTTTCTTCCCCAAAGAGCCAGATTATGCATTGATTCAGGAATATCCCTCCTCCAATAACAAGTGTTGACAGAAATGAATTTTGCCAGCTGAACCCTTTTTTATTATTAAAAAATAATCCAGCAAATATTACAAGGGCTAGGAGAAAGAGAAATGGGCCAGGCCGTGTCACGAAACCGATCGTAAAAAAAAGAACCCCTAAGAGGAATGAAATTCGGTTACGCTCAAAAATACCCAGCCAGAGTAAAGAGAAGGATAGGCATCCGAAAATAAAACCCATATTTTCACTCAGGTTATCAGACAGATAAAATGCTGAAAATGCAAAAAGAGCCGCAAACATCAGTAAGCCTGAACATTTCCCGAAAGTTCTTGATACTGAAAGCGCTACTATAAATGCGGAAATGCCCCCTAAGATTGCCTGTAGAATCAGGGTTGACCGAAAATCAAAATTTGTAAGGAGCAAACGCGTGGCAAGAAAAATCGACGTAATTGGCCTTTTTTCATTCCATCCATCAACTTTACCGGTATCCAAGAGATGTTCTGCACCATTATAATACATACCAGCGTCAAAAATCGGAAGCAATCCCCCAACGTTATTCACATGCCATTCCCCAGTGCTCCAGGTAGTGAATAAAGGGGTACAAAAAAGACAAATTCCAAGCGTCATCAAAATAAGAATAACCCGTCGTTTGTTTGGTGGAGAAAAGATTCTGGTTTTTAATAAATCCTTATTATATCCCATCCGGCTAACAACGATGGTACTAATTGATATGATAATTGAAAGTAAAAAAAGAAGAAAACCAAGAGGCCACAAATGTGAATAAAACGAATGAAAAAGAGCAGAATTCATCCCGAAATAAATGAAGCCGACGATAAACATTCCGCAAATAAGAATTTCAGTAAGAATGGATACGAGATATTTTTGTTTTTTTATCACTTCCATATTACACCATTGTTTTTTTCATTGGTTCAGATAGGCTTTAACAATACATTCCTTGTTCCGCCGACAGGAATATGAGCTCTGAGCTGATTTGGGTTCAGGGTCAACATTTTCCCCGTATTCGCATCCAGCATTGCATAGTTTAACGATGCAAATAGGGAGATCATTTTTTCAAAGGCTCCGGATGAAGGATCAAAAAGGTAGGGGGCAAGTTCCATAACGATTGTCGGGCGATAGGTTGACAGGGTTGTTTTCCCTCCCGCCAAGACTGAATACTCATGACCATCGACATCCAGTTTGATGAGGTCAATTCTCGTTATGCCCATCTGACTTATGACCTTGTCAAGAGTAACTGCAACCGCTCCTTCCGTTCCCATAAGCTTCCCGCGGTGCTCTTCATGAATGTTCTTCTCGTGTCCGAACAATGGCCAGCTGGAGTAAATCTCCTTTTCAAGGATATCCTGTTCATTTGCAACGAGCATATCCTGGCGGACTGAAATCCTTGTTGCGATATCTTTGTTAAGTGCAATATTTGAAGCCATTTTTTCTATCGCGAACCGGGTAGGTTCGAAGGCAATAACTTGACCATGATCTCCGACAAGACGTGCAAGCGGTAGCGTATGCGACCCGATATTTGCACCGATATCAAGAACAGTATTGCCAGGTTTCACCAGTTTTTTATAGAGATTTAATGTCACTGGTTCAAATCCGCCAAGAAGATAAATTGAAAAATCGATACCTTCAGTGAGATCCAGATCCCACCAGATATTGTCTCGTTTCACAATTGCACGATTTGATTTTCCCAATATTTTCCGGTAACTTAGAATAATTGAACATGCGATATGTGCCAATGCAATTTTATGGGTAGTCTTTAACGTAAACATAGTATTCCGTGAATAACCGTTGAATCCTTATATGTTCAACCCGAGAGAATCGTCTCATCTGTTTTTCTCCAATATGCAATAAAGACGAAAGGCCATTAACGGGCCGAGTATCGGAAGAATACGCTGTTCAATATCAAATAAGTGCCGGAGGCTTTTGCAGGAGAGCAGGCACCATGGCCGAAATCCCCCGGTTAGTGGATACGCGAAAAGATCGAGAAATGAGGTTTCCCTTATTTTAAATAAGGGAAATTCCTGAATAAAACGAGCCCGGTATTTTTTAAAAAGCAAAGTCGGGATTGCCTGGTTCGCCTCGAAAGGTCTTCGATCTGGGTCCGATGTGGGAGTCTTGAATGGATCAACCCGCATGTCAATTGGCTCTGGATGAAAAAGATGGAGCATTACCCAGCTTAACGGCGTAATCGCCGGCTCGATAAAGATGAGACGACCACCCGGTTGAAGAACACGTTCAACTTCTTCAAGAAATAGTAAAGGTGCCTCAAAATGATGGATAACGTCGACCATTACGATATTTGCCAAACTACCATCTTTGAAAGGGAGTTTTTGAGCATCTGCCACAATATCAATCCAGGGAACTCTTACAATATCTAACGAGAGGAGATCAGGAAAGACCTCCTTAAAATTCCCGCTTCCACCTCCGACCTCGACGGTTATGCCCTCTTTACAGGCGTTCCGTATTCTGGTAAAATAATATAAATATATTTCACGTAGAACTGGCTTTTGATTCCATATGTTGCGGTGTTCTTCGAGTATTTTTCTGGTGTAATCAGTTTTCATGAAGAAAATCCCGCGCCCTAAAAGGCTTTCAGCTTTCGGAAAGCAAAGACCACCATTTTTACCAGAAGAATCCCATGACGGACCCTAGATATCTGGGTTGTTCCATATTGCCTGTTTGAATAGCGAATCGGGATTTCTACCACTTTTAGATTGAGTTTTGTTGCTCCAAATATCAGATCAAAATCGCCGAATGGATCAAAATCGCCGAAATACGTTCGATTTGCAACAATCCTCCAATAATGTTTTCTCTGGAGTACTTTTGTTCCGCACAGTGTGTCAGTAAACCGCTGGTTTAACAGATAGGTAAAAAGCATTGAGAAGATCTGGTTAGCGATATGGTTGAGAAAACGCATCGCTTCCATTTCCATCGGGTAAACAAGCCGGGAACCGTTGACAAACTCACCGTGGCCGGAAACCAGTACCTGATAGTACTTCGGGAGATCTTCAGGAGGCATCGTAAGATCTGCATCAAGGATCATTAATATCTTCCCCCGAGCAATATCGAATCCGGCTCTGACTGCATCAGCCTTTCCAATACCCGGCTGGGTAATCACTTTGATGTCGTATGCGGGGTATTCGTTTTTTACCCGATGGATCTCTTCCAGGGTCCCATCCTTACTGTGTCCTTCAACAAAAATGAATTCCATATCCTTGCAGAACGAAGGAGTTCGTTTAATTGCATTTTCAATATTTCCCCGCTCATTCCGGCAGGGAATAAGAACCGTCACGGAAAAATCTTTTTCCGACGTCTTTTCCTGCGAACGGGCGACGGCGTAATTTCTCAAGGATAATTTCCGGATTAATGGTAATGTGGCGATATAACGGTTAAAAAAATGCCCCAGTCCAAGCAACCTGAACGGAATAAGCTGACGCCAGTCCTGTTTTATAACTTCAAAACCTGCCAATTCAATAATATTACGGATATCTTCTGTAGATAACCAGTTCTGTTCAACTTGGGGTTTTTTGAGCCCCAGTGCACCGGCAATTTTTACCAAGGGTTCCCACAGAGGGTTATAATACGAGATGATAACGCGTGTATCGGATGTGCAATGCAGGTGGAGATTTTTAAGAAAAATCTCGATATCATCAATCTCACCAATGATATCCGATATGATAATGATATCAAAAGGCCCGCTCAATTGGCGAATAATTTCATTATTTTCAATATCTCCGATGAGAAAATGAAGATCAGGGAATCTCGAGATCGCAGACTCAATTAAGTTTTTATTGAAATCGATGCCCACTCCATAAGAGGGTTTTAGGAGAGCAAGCAGATTCCCGGAACCGCATCCGAGATCGAGCACTCGCATCCCTTCCGGAATTAAAAAATTCAGATAGCGGAAATGTTCTTCATGAGAATACCGTTTCTTCTCATCCCAGTCAGGATGTTTACGGGACCATTCCAGACCGGATTCCAGAATTGCTTTTTTTCGTGGTGAAACTGGAGAGTTATCCATTAATTTAATCCTCTTAACCCGATTTGAGTGTATTTAACGAAATTCTTCGCGTATACATAATCCATCCGCCGATAATTAAAAATATTGTATATACTATACATTGCAGGACAAGCGAATAGGCAACTGAGGCTGTATCAGATATCCCAAACGGGCGAAATGCAAGTATACATGATATCTGATATATTCCAAAATATCCCGGAGTAGATGGCAGCGTGCTCCCGGCAAATATAAACATACATATCAACAGCGCAGCAGGGAATGCCAGTCCCCATCCAAATGCAAAAAATAATGAATAATATGCAAGTGAATCTAATAAAAATGCGAAGAGACTTAAGGCGAAAACACTGCAAAACATGCGAGGATTTTTAATTGTTAATGCACTCTCATGAGCCTGAATATACCACAGGGAAATTTTCTCAACCCATATACGGGGAAGCCAAGAGATCAATGTGATCATTTTTTCTTCAAATTCATTTCCCCATACGATAAAAACACCTACGAATAGTGAGATTGTGACAAAAAAAAGGGCGAAATATTTTATCGGGTCGGGGATAGCAACAATGTGGCCGAAATATTCGATCAAGATAACCAAAAAAAGCGGGATCATAATGCCATCTGCAAGGCGATCGATCACGGTACTCGATATTGCAGAACCCTCGGATATCGGGATGAATTTTCTGATTGCAACAAGCCGTAATATTTCACCTGCACGTGCAGGATAAATCAGATTTCCCAGGTACCCGAGATTTGTTGCATCCCAGAACGGTTTGAGTTCTTTTGTATTATTGATAGCAATCAGATTCCAGCGCAATGACCGGATAAAAACGCCGGATATGATAAATAATGCTGAAAACAGGAGCCAGAACGGTTGTAACTGCCAAATCGTTATAAAAAATAAGGACCAGTCGATATGGAGAAGGACTATGATGATGAGAATGCTGCTTATGACAACCCCGGATAGAATGAGAATTTTGTTTACCGGGAAATTGTAATTTGATTTCAGAATATAACAACTCCACAGGACTGTGACCCGATGTGACTACGATAATTAAGTTTATACAGATAGTAACTATCACATTTTATTCTCTTGGGTTTTACGATAACGAACTTTCAAAAGTGCGATCCAGAATCGTGCTTTTTCTCCGGGAATCCAGATGTATAGTTACCACATCTGTACACCCGGATAAGATAATAAGTTACGCAGATAAGGGATCAATTCACGGCCGATTTTTGATATTTATATCCCTTGTTCGTGAACCTGATGATCAGAATACCCGATTCTTTGGTAATATTTCAGGAACTGCGAAGTGATTCGGATCTCATAGCAGGGGAACTCCGGACCGTCCAAATTCAGTTTGATCAATATCAGGAGGTCGAATTTTATCTCATAGTACCCTATAAAACGTTAGTTCACGGGGGGGTGCGAAAAAAGGAGGCTCGGCATATGTTTCGGGAGAAATTCATACTTCCCAATTATCTCTTACATGAGATGTTTGATGAGATATAATTCTTATCAATATTTTAAAAAATAATGAGGGGAGTTGTGATAAAGAGGATTGAGATGAGTTCAACTCCATTTTCCAATAATCGGCGTCCATCCCGAGGCTCCGAAACCATATGCCTTGTCCGTGCCGTAAGTGAAAATCCCATCACCGTCGTAATCAAGATACCAGGATCCATCCTTGTAGACACCTATCTTGTTCGTGCCGGTACCACTCCAATCCCCGACAACCGGAGTCCATCCTGACGCTCCGAAACCATATGCCTTGTCCGTGCCGTAAGTGAAAATCCCATCACCGTCGTAATCAAGATACCAAGATCCATCCTTGTAGACACCTATCTTGTTCGTGCCGGTAGCACTCCAATCCCCGACA
>Ga0315275_10004096_pt1 | contig 13588 bp, 12 predicted proteins | sample YL17G03_0_MG_FD_205557 | JGI IMG/M metagenome (GOLD analysis project Ga0315275, IMG submission 205557) | Sediment microbial communities from Yellowstone Lake, YNP, Wyoming, USA - YL17G03_0 | ecosystem: Environmental > Aquatic > Freshwater > Lake > Sediment | place: USA: Wyoming | collected... | reverse complement strand
GGTCGAGTACGACATTGACGGGCTTATCCAGGTGCAGACCAATTCGGACATCGGGCTGACGTTCGCGCGGTGCCTGCGGCACTTCCTGCGTCAGGACCCGGACATAATCCTGATCGGCGAGATGCGCGACCTGGAAACCGCGGAGATCGCGGTCCAGTCGTCGCTTACAGGCCACCTCGTCTTCTCGACGCTTCACACCAACGACGCCCCGTCGTCGGTGGCCCGCCTTCTGGACCTCGGGCTCGAGCCGTTCCTCATCACCGCGACGCTGGAAGGCATCATCGGCCAGCGCCTGGTGCGAACCATCTGCACGCGGTGCAAGGAGGAGTTCAAGCCGACCGAGGAGATCCTGATCGAGGTGGGCCTGAAGTCCGAGGTCCTCAAGGACAGGACGTTCTTCCACGGTGTCGGCTGCGAGTACTGCCGCGGAACGGGCTACAGCGGGCGGCAGGCGATTTTCGAGATCATGCTTCTGGACGATGACATTCGCTCGCTGATCATGAAGCGAGCCAGCACCGGCGTGATTCGCGAGGCCGCCCGCAAGCGCGGCATGAGGACGCTCCGCGAGAGCGGTCTGCTGGCGATATTCGACGGCACGACGACGGTGGAAGAGGTTATTTCCCAGACGATCCAGGAAGAGGTATGACGGCTGGGCGGCTGCCCGGCGGCACAAATGAGGAGTAGGCAATGGCAACCTTTCAGTACGAAGCCCTGAATTCCGTAGGCCAGACCGTCAAGGGAACGGTCGACGCGGGCACCAACGAGGAGGCGGCCTCCAAGGTCCGCGCGATGGGCAACTTCCCCACGAAGGTCAAGGAGCGAGCGGTCAAGCGGGGCAAGGGCCCGACCGCGGCTGGGACCGCGACTCAGACCCGCGCCACCCAGCGCCGCAAGGTCGGCTCCGTGCCAACCAGGCTGCTTACCCAGTTCACCCGGCAGTTGGCGACCCTGGTCGACGCCGGCCTGCCTATCCTTCGCAGCCTGCGAATCCTCGAGCAACAGCAGAAGCCCGGCCCGATGCGTATGGCGGTGCGAATGGTGGCCGAGGACGTCGAATCCGGCGTGACGCTCTCTGACGCGATGGCGCGGCACCAGAAGGTCTTCAGTCCGCTGTACTCGAACATGATCCGCGCCGGCGAGCTCGGCGGCGTGCTGGACGTCATCCTGGGCCGGCTCGCCAACTTCCTCGAAAAGAGCCAGGCCCTCAAGAAGAAGGTCCAGGGCGCGATGATCTACCCGATCATGGTCATCAGCTTCGCGATGCTGATCGTCACGGGCATCATGGTTTTCGTCATCCCGGCCTTTGAGAAGATCTTCCGCGACATGGGCCGTAAACTGCCGACCATGACGCAGAGCCTCATCGACGTAAGCCACTGGATCGCAGCCGGCGGCTGGGCCGTCATCCTCCTCTCGCCCGTGCTGCTCTGGCTCATCTTCAAGATGGTCAAGACGTCGCCGACTGGACACCTGTTTGTCGACCGGATGAAGCTGATGATACCGGTGATCGGGCAGATCAACGCCAAGACGGGCGTCGAGCGGTTCTGCCGGACGCTGGGAACCCTGCTGTCCGCGGGCGTGCCGATCCTCGAGGCCCTGAGCATCACCCGCGAAACCTCCGGAAACGAGGTGTTCGCCCGCGCGCTGGGCAAGGTGCGCGAAGGCATCCGCGAGGGCGAAAGCTTCGCCGAGCCGCTGCGCCAGAGCCGCGTCGTCGAGCCGATGGTCGTCAACATGATCGACGTCGGCGAGGAAACCGGCGAGTTGGACAAGATGCTCGAAAAGGTGGCCGACACTTACGCCGAAGAGGTCAGCGTGCTGGTCAGCTCGATGATTGCGCTGCTGGAGCCGCTGATGGTCATCACGCTGGGCGTCATCGTCGGCTACATCGTCGTGTCGCTCTTCCTGCCGATGATCGACATGCTCAAGGGCATGCAGGGCCAGTAGTAACCGGCGAACCGGAAAGGACGCGTAAACATGAGAACCCTCAGGATCAAAGTCAAACGCATCGACGGCTTCACGCTCATAGAGCTGCTGACGGTGGTGGCCATCATCGGCCTGCTTGTCGGCATGGTCGTGCCGACCATAAAGGCGGTGCTGGAAAACAAGCAGAAGATGCAGTTGGCGGTGCGGATAAGGTCGCTTGACGACGGGTGCAACATATACAAGATGTCGGCCACCGGCAACCGCTACTATCCAGGGCAGGACGCCGAGGGGTTCGGCGCCCTGACCGGCAGCGCCTCCTCCGCCAACTACCCCAACTGCCAGAACGCCGGCAGCGCCCTGCTGGCACGCTGCCTGTTCACCATGATCGACCCCAACGACTCAACCAGGAAGCTGTTCCCGGTCTCGAACTACGGCCAGTTGGAAAGGGACATGCTGGACACCGCCCAGGACCCCGTTACCGGCGTGGCCAGAAGCATCCTCGACTACGCCAACGAGACAATGGCGATCCTGTATTATCCCTCCCGCCTGGCCGACAAGGGCAATAAGGTGCAGTACGTGATCGTGGACAACTCGAAGTACGTCACCGCCGCCAACTCCGCGAAGAACAGCAGCAGCGTGCAGATAACCATCCAGATGCACGTTAATCCGACGACGACGGGCACGACTACGATAGTGCGCCAGGACGGCCTGTTCGTCATCACGGCGGCGGGCACGGACCGTTTGTACTTTTCGACCTCGTCGGTCGACAACTTCAACAAGTAGGAGTTCACAGGTGAGCACAGGAACAGACATACCGGCCAATCGCCTCCGGGGGCCGCGAGTCCGGCCGGCACGGCCGCGGCGCGGGGGCTTCACGCTGGTGGAGCTGCTTGCCGTGATCGTCATCCTGGGCATGCTCATAGGACTGGTCGCCCCGTCGGTCCAGGCAGTCCGCAGGATGTTCCTGATCGACCAGACGAAGGGCTACATGTATCAGTTGACGATGGGCGTCGAAAGCTACCGCATGGAAATCGGCGAGTTGCCGCCGAGTGACGGCAGCTTCCCGCATCCGTCGAACGTGAACCCGGCAAGACTTTCCTCGGGCGCCGCCGGCCTGGTCCAGTGCCTGATGGGATACTTAGGCAGCGACAAGGACGGCCTGAGCGGCCCCGGCTTTCGGCTGGTTCGGGCGGCCGAGAAGCACGGCCCGTACGTGCCGCAGACAATGCCCATTGCCGGCGACCCGCCGGTATTCCAGGACGCCTTCGGCAACACCATCCTTTATTATCGATTTGACGCGGGCGGCAACTACAATTCGGGTAACAACAACACAACCGACGCCAAGGGCCCGTCGAACATTATGACGTATGTCAAAGACCCGCGCACCAGCGACACGTCACATCCTTACTATCGCGAGGACTACATCCTGCTTTCGCCGGGTCCGGACCGACTGTGGGCGGAGAATGTCCAGTGGACCACCACCACAAAGGTCGACGACATAGCGAACTTCTCGTTTCACGTCAAGGAGGCCCAGCCATGACAACCAGGCATGAAATTCGTGCCGTCCGGCCTGAACGTCCTTCTCGATGGGGCTTCACGCTGGTCGAGCTTCTGCTGGTGATGTTCATCCTGTCGGTGCTGGTGGGGCTCGTCGTCGGCGTAAGCTGGTACGTCATCGAGGAGGGGCGCAAGAAGGAGACCCTCGGCAGCCAGAAGAGGCTCATGGCCGCTATCGACGCCTTCCGCAAGGTTGAAGGCCACGTGCCCGGTGCGATTGCGGCGGAAGGCGTATCTTACGAGCCCGACAGCTCGGCGGCGGACAAATGGGACCCGGACAAGCTGATGCCCAGGCTTATCTTCGTGCTTTCGACGGGCAGCCCCACCGGCACCGTCGACGTCAACCTCCCGCTTTATCGGGCGACGCGACCGTTCCTTGACGGCGTGTCGACCACCGACGCCTACGGCAAGTCGATGCTGTACCTGAAAGACGGGGGCGTGGGCGGCAAGCCGGTGATAGTCTCCGCCGGGCCGGACGGCGTGTTCGGGTACGAGAAGGCGTACAAGACCAACCCCACGCAGCAGAAACAGTACCAGAAGGACAACATCCGCAGCGACATGAACTGATCGCCGCAGTCGCGCGGCGCGAGGAAGAGAATGATGACCAAGACCCTCACAACATCAGGCCGCCGGGCCGCTGGGGCGGGGCGGCTGGCGGGGTTCACCCTTCTGGAGATGATGGTTGTCATCGGCCTGGTGGCGCTCATGGCGTCGATGGCGTTGCCGAGCATCGTCGCCCTGTTCAATTCGGGCGCCGACGCGCAGGCGTACAACCTCATTTCCGCGCAGTTCACGGCTGTCCGCGCCAGGGCGGTGCTGTCCAGCACGTACGCCGGCGTTCACGTGCAAATGGCGGACGCGTTGAACGATGCGGGGGACGCTCTGCTTCGGCCCGAACTGGCCGGCGTGTGTTTCTCTGGCCTGATCTCCTACGATTCCGAGAAGAAATGCTTCGATCTCATACCGGGCATGGCGCCCCAGCGCATTCCCGGCAACATCGCTTTCGGCTACGCCAGCGACGCCATCTCCGGGACGGACAACACCTGCCGTCTGGAGGCCACGATTGGCGACAGCGCCACGTCTCTGTTCGAGGGCGCGGCGGCAGGGACTATCACAAAGTTCACCACTTTCTCGGTGATATTCAACCCGCTCGGGGCGGTAACGCGGTTCGTCAACGGCGATCCGATCAAATTCAACGACCAGAGCCCGATCTTCAATGATGTCGCCACCACTGAGGTGGCCCGATTCGGCTCCAAGAGGCTCTGGCGACTTGCCAATACCGACTACGTCCAGGACCGCTACGCCGCGACGGCGATAACCATGTTCGACATCGCCGAGTACTCATCGGCGTCGAACAAGGTGGCCTACCTCAATGAGAACGCCCAGTTGCTGCCCCTGAACGTTCACACGGGTCAGCTTTACAAAAGGGACTAGAACCATGCAAACCGGCGAAACGACAATTCGAGTCAGCCACAGCCTGGTGCAGTGGCACGGGCATCCTGCCCGCGAGTCGCAGGGCCGTCCCGGCCCTGCGCACCACGGCCGAGACGGACGTGCAACTCATGGGCGAGACGCCCATGCCACCGGCTTCACCCTGACGGAGATCATGATCGCCATGGGTGTGCTGGCGGTCGGCATGGGGATGGTGGCCGGGGCGCTGCACGCCGGAATCCAGGTTCACCTCCGGACGATCGACGACATCATGCGCCAGTTGATCGGCGACAACTCCCTGGCGATGGTTCAGGCGCGGGTGCGGCACTCGACCACTAACGGCATCACGGACACGTACAAGCTGCTGGACAGCAAGGGCACCCCCACCAGCTATTTCGGGACCGGCGACCTGAAATACCCCTGGAACACCGTGAACATTCCCAATGGCCAACCTGGCTACGGCGCCGCGGTCCTCATGAAGCTCCGAAAGATCGCCCCAACCCCGCCAGCCTCGACAACCACGTCTGCCAACGACTACGACGTCCTGATCGTGCCGTACACGGTAACTCCCAGCACGACGGGGGCCAGTCCCAGCGAGGTCACCCCATCCGAATTAACATGCACTATCAAGGTCGGGACGACCGCCTCGCCGACCACCGGCTCGACGATTACCGCCGCTGCCAACGCCCTGAAGGCGGGCTCCGTCGTTATCGACACCCGCAACAACGTCGTGCAGGTCTACTTTGTCAGTTCCGCCCCCACCGCAACCACGGCGGAGCTGTTGGAGACGCTGGCCGCCGGCACTAATGTAAAGCTGATTACGCTGACGCCCGCGACGGTGACTGACAGGGTTGAGTGCAGCAAGCCGGTACAAACCAAGACGGCACTGAGCCCGGCTCCTTCGTATACACCGGGCACATAGGCTCACCGCTCGAGGAATGACGAAATCATGACAAGTATTCATGACAATCCGCGAAGCACCCGGCCCGCCGACGCCCGGCTGGGCCGCGGCCTGAGAGGCCGATGGTCCGCCGCCGGCATGACGTTGGTCGAGATGCTCGTGGCCATCAGCGTGCTGGCGGTGATGATCCTGGCGGTCAGCTCGATCCTGGTCCAGACCCAGCGTTTCATCTCGGCCGCACAGGAGAACCGCCGCAGCCACGCCATGGCCTTCACCATCGCCCGGATCATCCGCCGCGACCTTCGCCGGGTCTCCAAGGACGGCTTCCTGTGCGTTACCAGCGGCGCCGGCGGGTCGATGCTGATTTTCAGCACGGCCGGGCCGGTCACCGGAATCAACGAATCGACCAAGGGCGATGGCAGCATAGTCTGCTACGGCCAGCAGAGCACTAGCTCGGGCACAAAGTACCTGTGGCGGCCGGAGTACATCTGCAACTGCACCACTGGCACGGCCTCCCCGGACATCAGCGGCGAGCGGATCAACGTGAACTTCTCCATACTCCGGCAATGCGCGGCTTCATCCGGCGACGCCAACAGCCCGCCGTTCACGCTTCAGGCCCTTGCCGACAAGGTGGCCTCGACAACTCCGGGCAACATGCAGCTTCCACCCGCCACCGCAACTCAGTTGAAGAATCTCTGGCAGGTGCTGGTCACGAACATCGACAAATTTCAGGTATCCTGGACGGACGGGACCAAGGGCACCGATGGCAACCTGAAGTGGCAGACCACTTCGTTGTTGTGTACGCACAAGAATCAGACCGACTGGACGTCTCAGAATATAACCGGCTGGCCAAAGGCCATCCGGATAACGTTCGCGATCAAGGACCCGTCAATGCCCAAGGAGCTGCGCGGCACGGGCCAGTACGAGGTAATCTGCATTGTAGGAGCATAGCGCGACGGCGCGAAGGAGAGCACCCATGACTTCCATGCACAATCGACGCGGCTCGGTCCTGCTGATGGCGATCGGCATGTTGACCATCCTCGCCATCCTCGCCTCGACGTTCCTTGTAATCTCGAACCTCGACTCCGAAGAGACCGAGAGCCTCTCGGTAAGGGCCTACGCGGACCCGATCGGTGACGGCTTGCTGGCCAAGGCGATCGCGCAGATCAGCTTCGACCGCGCTGTCAACGCCACCCCACCCTGCGTACCCTACGGAGCGATGCTTGCCACGTCAAATGGCCTGGTCGGTTTCATGGACTACCCTCACCCCTACACCAGCACCGAAACGACTGACCACTGGTTGTCCCCCTCATATATCCCGGGCGAGGGAATCTCCGGCCAACTCACCAACCTCGTTGGCCCAGACCTCCTCGGCGCGTGCGCCGGCAAGACGTTCCTCGAAACCGCGACTTACACGGATGGGCAGGATGCCGCCACTAATCCTGAATACATTGACACCGATGGCGACGGGATTCCCGACGCCAAGCTGTACGACACCAAAATCAGCAGTCCGCTGGGCGGTGCCGACGCCAACACCAACTACTATGCGGCCGTGCGGATAGAGGACCTCAGCTCGAGAATGTGTATCAATACCGCCAGTGGGTGGAGCACCACCGAATCGGTGTCCGACCGCCCCTCTGGTTCCGGCCCGGACATGGTTGATCTGCGGACCTTCCTCGACAAAAGGTCCGGAACTGCTGTACAGAAAGAGGTTTACCCGCTGCTGAACGCCGGCGACGGCAGCACCAAGGGCCGCATAGGCGACGCCACAGCATCCACAAAGAACTATAGCCGCTACTGCGGATCGTGTCTGCTGTCGCCTGGCAAGAGTTACCAGCCCTTCGGCATCGGCGACGAGGTCTTCTTCCTCAACGCATGCAAATACACGGACAACCTCTCCCAGTTCGGCGGGCGGATCAACCAGATGATCTCCGCGAACACCGGCGCCGCCAACACGCTGCTGGACAATATCCGCCGCCAGTTGACCACGATGAACAGCGTCTCATCCCTGGTCCGCTGGCCCAATACGGATCCGGCGGTCAACTTCACCGAGCCGCTGGTTATCAACACCGTGCAGACCGCGGCCGACTGCCAGCTCGTCTACGATCGCATGAAGCTCATGCTCGAAGCGACGGGCATCGGCAAGACCGATAATGACAGGGCCACCATGGCCGCCCATTTCGCGGCCAATCTGTGGGCCTACTGCTCCCAGGACAAGACCGGGGAGCCATGGAAGTTCACGCCTTCGGGCCAGAACTTCGCGGTTTTCGGCCTCCGGCAGGAAATTGTCATCACCCAGGTCTTTGCGCGACACATTTCGAACTCGAAATATGATGCGAACGACCCAAGCAAGGATGACAGCGCCTGGGGCTACGCGGTCGAAGTGTCCAATCCCACGGAAACCGGCAAGATGTTCGCTGAGTACGAACTGGAGCTCAAGACACAAGACGGCACTACGACCATTGTTCCTCTCAGCGGCACCGCCGCACCCTTTAATGCGCCGGCGGCTAACGCCACGACGCCGACCAAACGCGTGGTCTACGGCTACGGATTCGGGCCAAGCCGGACCACCATGACGACCGCGCAGCTCTTCGGTGAGGCGACAACTGGCTGGTACTGGGACAACAAGATGGACTTCCGCAAATCCACGCCCTCCCTTTCGATCACGCTTTACCACAAGGTCGGCGGCGAGCGGGTGCCGATAGACGTCGTCACCGTCGGCAACAATGCCTCTTGGGACCTCCCCTACGACACGAACCTCCAGCTACCGAACATCTCCGGCAAGTCAAAGGACATTTCGGGCGACCACCCGTCTAAGAGCTGGTCGCCCACGAAAGGCAATCCATATGTAAACATCCGCCGCGACGACCGCCTGAAGGACGCCACCGCCGGCACACGGTTCGCCCGGTTCAACCTGGCAATGTACAAGTGTGACGGCCCCACCGAAAACACGGGCAATCTCACCAGCACCAAGCTGGGCCAGGCCAACAGCATTACCCAGACCGACCTCACCCGCTGCACCTACAGGACCCCAATATCGGGGGTCTACAGCCCAGGCATATACCGGCCTCGCAATGTCACGGTCACCGTGGCGCCGAGCGCCAGGGAGTCCATGCCCACGGACGGCTACTTCCTGCCCAGCCTGGCAGACCTCGGCAACATCTATCTGACCGGTCCGTACCGCGGCACTGCCGAGATGCCGTTCACTGTCGGGATTCTCCAGGCCGCCAGGTCCGTGCTGTTCGCGGACCGCCTCGATATCGGACGAATGCCCTCGGCCAAACTACCGCCGGAAGTGAGTTCGATGACTGACGTTGCCTTCAACGCGGCCACCGCCAAGTACCCTGATGTGCCGCCGGGTTACATGTTCCACGAATTCTTCACCCGGACACCCGGACACCAGGCACGAAGCAATGAGAAGAAGCGCATCTACGGGACGATCAACATCAACACGCTGGCGCTTCCGCAGACTGCGACCTACAACTGTGCGGCCTGGTGGTTGCCCTGGCCGGTGACCAGCACCTCGGGCACCCCGGCCACGAATACAGGCAATCGTCTGGCCCTCGGACTGGGCGGACTGAACTTCACCCGTGACGCGGCCATTTCCGCTATTCGGCAGTACCGCGACCAGACAGGCCGCGCAGCCTTGACGGGCATCACCGGTCTGCGCAGCGCCGCCGGAAGCGACATCGCCGGATTCATGACCCCGGGCGAGGTGGGAATCCCCCTGGCCATGTACATGGATACGCTTCTTAAGGCAAGCACCGCGGAGTGCGAGAAGGACTCCGACTACGTCCGCGCGCGAAACTGCCTCTTCGGCTACATCAGCGACGGCATCGCCACCAGGAGTGACGTGTACGCCTGCTACGTCACCGTCCAGCACGGCAAGAACGCGGGCGGAAGAAGGTGGCGGTACGTCGCCGTCATCGACCGCAGCAACGTCATCAATCCCACCGACAAGGCGGCCCTGATCCTGCTGACCCAGCTCCGCTGAGGATTTCGGGGACAGATACCAAAATAGGGATTGTGTGGGCGTTGTCGGCTGGGCAGCACGAGTCCTATTTTGGCATCTGTCCCCGAAATCCCGAAATCCGCACGGTGTATGCTTTTTCGACGCCGCGTCTGATTTTTCCCCCGAGGCGGCGCTTAGGCCGCCAGAATCCCCCTGAATTGGGCAAGTATCCGTTTGGCATGGTTTATGCACTCGTACGGACATGAGTCCTTCTCTGGCATACGCCATGCGCGGCCGGCGGTCGGGGCTGCTACTGCTGGTGGGAGCATTGCTCCTGCTGGCGGTCTGCCTGCAACTGGGCGTCGGCCCCACCGGGGCAGGCGCGGCGGCATCAGGTCCAGCCGGGGCCAGACCTGATGCTGCGTCCAGCGCGGCCGGGACGACCCAGCCTGCCCCGTTGGGGCCGGCATCGCCGGGGCCGGCATCGGCTGGGGGCGCGAAGAAGGCAGCGACGTCGGCCGGCTGGAAGGACTTGACCCAACAAACCCACCGGTTTGGCGACTCCGGCGCGCCAGGTCCGCTTTGGCAGATGTTGGGCATGGTGGTGGTGATTGCAATCCTCGGCGTGGGCGGGCTTTGGATTGTCCGAAGGCTGGTGCCGAAGATACAGCAGCGCCGTGGCCGGAATATCGCCGTGCTCGAAACCGCCTGCCTTGGCCCAAGCAGGAGCGTCCACCTGCTGCGGGTTGGCCAGAGGGAGTTCCTCATCGCCAGCACCCGCGAGCATATTTCCATGCTTGCCGACGTGACCGGTGCCGTCGGCGCGGCGGCCGGCGAGGTCGCGGCACGGGAGGTAGAGCTGTGATGGCCCGGGCCCTGGTTGCGGCGATGGTTCTTCTGGCCCTGGTGGCCGTCGCGCAGGCCCAGGTGACTCCGACCACGAGGCCGGCGACCGCGCCCGCGGCGACAACCCGCCCGACGACCATGCCCGCCACCGCCCCGGCCGGTCCGCCGAAGGTCGGCGACCTGGTAAGCCTCATCGACCGCGCCACCTCGCCCGCCGGCGGCAAAACTCCCGGCGACTGGTCCGCGCCGGTCAAGATGGCAATCGTCTTCGCCGCCCTGGCTCTGCTGCCCAGCCTGCTGGTGATGATGACCTCGTTCACGCGGATCGTGATCGTCCTGGCCTTCGTCCGAAGGGCGCTGACAACGCAGAACATCCCGCCGACCGTCGCCCTTATCGGGCTGGCGCTGTTTCTGACCATCTTCACCATGTCGCCGACACTCGCCCTGGTCGACCGTGACGCGATTCAGCCCTACCTTGCGGGGCAGGTCGCCTTCGACGAGGCGTGCAGCAGGACAATGGACCACCTCAAGGACTTCATGGTCCGCCAGACTCGGCCGGCCGACCTGTCTCTGTTCGCCGAAATGGCCAGCCAGCCCTTGCCGGAGATGGTCAAGGACGTGCCCATGCACGTGGCTGTGCCCGCGTTCGCCATGAGCGAGTTCCGCACCGCCTTCGAGATGGGATGCCTGCTGTTCATCCCCTTCCTGCTGGTGGACCTGGTGATTTCCAGCATCCTTCTCAGCGCCGGCATGATGATGCTGCCCCCGACGATTGTCTCGCTGCCGTTCAAGATAATCCTGTTCGTGCTGGTTGACGGCTGGCAACTGCTGGCCCGGACGCTGGTGGGCAGTTTCCACTAAGGATGCGGCAACGAAATGAAAATCCGAAATCCTAATTTCGAAATCCTAAACAAATTCGAAATTCGAAATTCGAATGCTCCAAACGGCAGAGCCGGTGGCCTGGCGTTCTGGAATGCTGATAGCTTTGCCCCCCGCGAAGCGTTTGGGATTTTGAATTTGGGATGTTGTATTTGTTCAGGATTTCGCGCTTCGAATTTCGGATTTCAAGCCCTGAAAGGGCGCAGCCATGGATAGCGCCCAGATACTCTACATCGGCAAGCGGACGCTGGAGATCGGCATGATGGTCTCGGCGCCCGTGCTCGTCGTCACGCTGGTGGTGGGCTTCCTGGTTTCGATCCTCCAGGCCGTCACGAGCATAAGGGACATGACCATCGCGCTGGTGGTCAAGCTGGCGGCGGTGGCGATCACGCTGCTGATCTTCGGCAATTGGATGATCCAACTCGTGATGAACCTGACCTTCGAGGTCTTTGGCCACATGAAGAACGTTACCCAATGAGCACCGATTGGCTGCTACAACTGATCCTGCCGTACCTGCTGCTTCTGGCGAGGGTGTCGGCGTTTCTGATTGTGCTGCCGATCTTCGGCTGGCAGTCGCTGCCGACGGTCGTCCGGGCGGGCCTGGCCATGACGCTGACGTTCTTCTTCGCGATGGCGGGCGTCGGCCGCTTTGACGTCGACATGTCGCCCGCCGGGGCGCTGGAGATTGCGCTGCTGACCGCAAGGGAGCTTGCCTGCGGGCTGGCGCTGGGCCTGGCGGTGCAGTTTGTGTTCCTGGCGGTCCAGCAGGCGGGGAACATCATGGCGATAGAAATGGGCTTCGCCGACGCGGGAATAATCGACCCCGCCATGGGCGAGGAAACCTCAGCCATCACCATGCTGATGGAAATGTCGTTCGCGCTGCTGTTCCTTGCCGCGGGCGGCCATCACCTGCTGATTCAGATCCTCCAGCGGAGCATGATGGTCTTTCCGCTGGGCGGGCCGGTGGATTTCGGCGCCCTTGCCGAGGGGCTGGTCCAGGCCGGCTCGACCATGCTGCTGCTGGCCTTGAAACTGGCCGGACCCGTGCTGGCAGGGTTCCTGCTGCTGTCGATGGTGCTCGGCGTGCTGGCAAGGGTTCTGCCGGAAATGAACATCCTTACCGAAAGCTTTCCGCTCCGCGTGGCGCTGGGGCTTCTGATGGCCTCGATTGTGATGCCGAGCCTCGAACGCTTCGGCGGCGAACTTGGCGGATGGCTCAACCAATTCCTGATCCAGTGAGAAACGATATTGGCGGACAAGCCGGCGTCAGATCGGACCGAGAAGGCCACTCCCGAGCGCATCAAGCGCGCGCGGGAGGAGGGGCAGATCCCGCAGGCCGTGGAACTGGCGTCGGCCTTCGTGCTGGTCGTGCTTCTAATCACGCTGGCGATTACCGGCCCGCGCATCTTCGCGTGGTTCACCTGCCTGGTCCAGGACGGCCTGACTTTCCGCTACCGGGTGACCACGGACGCCGACGGTTTCTCGCGTCTGCTGGGCTCCGTAGGCGCCCAGGCGCTGGGTGTGATCTCGCCGCTGCTGATAGGCGCCGCGGCCGTGTCGGTGTTCTCCGGGCTTGTCAGCGGCGGGTGGATCTTTTCCACCAAGGCGATATCGATCCGCTGGGAGAACCTCTCGCCCGTCCGCGGGCTCAAAGGCCTGTTCTCCAGCCGCGCCGCGTTCCAGACGCTGGTGGCTATCGCCAAGACGAGCGTGATCATGTGGATTGTCTGGCGATACCTGAGCGACAAGATGGACGTCTGCCTTCAGATGGAGTTCCTCAGCCCGGCCGGGCAGGTCGAGTCGATGTCCCGGCTGGTTTTCGGCCTGCTGTTGCGGGTGACGGTCGGGATGCTGGTCATCGCCGGCGCGGATTTCCTTTACCAGAAATGGAACTACTACCGGCAACTGCGGATGACCAAGCAGGAGGTCAAGGAAGAGCAGCGGCAGTACGAGGTCGCCCCGGAGCTCAAGGGGCGGATTCGCCGCGTGCAGTACGAAATGGTCCGCCGGCGGATGCTTCACGAGGTGCCCAAGGCGGACGTGGTGCTTGCAAACCCCACCCATGTGGCCGTGGCGCTGCGGTACGACCGCAAGGCTGG
>Ga0315275_10004095_pt1 | contig 13588 bp, 11 predicted proteins | sample YL17G03_0_MG_FD_205557 | JGI IMG/M metagenome (GOLD analysis project Ga0315275, IMG submission 205557) | Sediment microbial communities from Yellowstone Lake, YNP, Wyoming, USA - YL17G03_0 | ecosystem: Environmental > Aquatic > Freshwater > Lake > Sediment | place: USA: Wyoming | collected... | reverse complement strand
GGTTCAGGTCATCCACGCGCTGGCGGTCAGTCTGCACGCGCCGCAACGGGGAGTAAAAACGCATCCCGGCCGTGAAACCCTCCAGGAGATGCCGCCGGGTTTGGAAAAGCATATCCATGCTCCCGGCAAGTTCTTGCAGGAAATCGACCAATCGCTGTCGTAAATCAAGCACGGTGATCCCGGTCGCCAGTTCTGCTGCAGCGGTGGGAGTGGGGGCGCGCAGGTCGCTGGCAAAATCAACCAAGGTGAAATCCGTCTCGTGACCGACGCCGGTGATGACCGGCGCCGTGGACGCACAGACCGCCCGAACGACGCGTTCGTCGTTAAATGCCCACAGATCTTCGATCGAACCACCGCCGCGTGCCAGCAGGATCACCTCCGGTGCCACCACCCGGTTTAATTCGTCCAGCGCGGTCACGATGGTCGCGGGAGCCTCGTTCCCTTGCACGGGGACCGGCGCCAGGATCACTTCAGCGAGGGGCATCCTGCGCCGCAGGGTATTGAGAATATCCTGCACGGCCGCGCCGCTAGGGGATGTCACGATACCGATCCGGCGCGGGTTGGCAGGTATCAGGCGTTTTCGACCGGGGTCGAACAATCCCTCCGCCTCCAGCAGAGCCTTGAGACGCAGGTACTCCTGAAAAAGAGCCCCCTCGCCGAGAGGCCTGAGACTGTCGGTGTACAGCTGGTATTGCCCGGAGACTTCATAGATCCCCAGGCTGCCGTGGGCTTCAATAGCCATCCCTTCCTGCAGCGCGAAACGCAAACGGGAGACTTCACTTCGCCACATGACACAGCGCAGAGAAGCGCCTGGATCCTTCAACGTGAAATACAGGTGACCGGAAGCCGGCCTGGAAAGGTTGGAGACCTCCCCCTGCACCCAGATGCCCTGCAAGCCCGGGTCGGCTTCCAGGATTTGACGCAGGTGCCTCGTCAGGTCGCTGACGGTCCAGCGGGGGGCTGCATCAAAGAGCGCCAGTTGTTCCATTTCTTGAGAATACTATTGTTCTGAACGGCTGTCAACCATTCTGGATTTGCGGTTCGTTTACAACTGGGTGGCGGGAGGAATTGGGTATCTCCAATGGCGCATTCTTTGCTACAATGAGAGGTGCTATGAAACGTCTCTGGGCGCCCTGGCGCTTGAAATTTATCCAGGGAAAGAACTCCGGCTGCGTTTTTTGTGCCGTCCAGAAGGAGACCGATGGCCCCGGAAACCTGGTCATTTTTCGCTCCGAGCGCTGTTTTGTCATCCTGAATCGCTACCCTTACACCACCGGTCACCTGATGGTGGTGGCGGGGGAACATAGCGCCTCCTTCGAAGACCTGGATGCAGGTACGCGCAGCGATATGATGGAATTGGTCACACGCGCCGTGGTGGTGCTGCGAAGCGTCTACCACCCGGATGCGTTCAATGTCGGCGCCAACATCGGCGCTGCTGCCGGGGCGGGAATAACCGGTCATATTCATATCCACGTGGTTCCGCGTTGGACCGGTGATGCCAATTTCATGCTGACCCTGGCTGAGACCAAAGTGATGCCTGAAGCGTTGGAAGATACCTATGCCCGCCTGCGCACTGCCTGGGAGAGTTAAGAAATAATGATCCGGAACATGGGGAGAAATTCTTCCCTGGAGGCGCTTCTTCTCCAAAGGAGCTGAAGTGGAACCGATCGTTTACGATTACGTGATTGTTGGGTCCGGCTTTGGCGGCTCAGTCTCCGCTATGCGCCTTACGGAAAAGGGGTATTCCGTGCTGGTGCTCGAAAAGGGCAAGCGCTTTGACGACCAGGATTTTGCCCGCTCCAACTGGCAGTACTGGAAATACCTGTGGCTGCCCTTCCTGCGGGCCTTCGGCATCCTGCAGATCACTGTCCTCAAGGGTGCCATGATCCTGCATGGTGTTGGCGTGGGTGGCGGGAGCCTGGGATATTCGAACGTGCTCGAAATTCCCACCGAGGAATCCTTTTCCACACCCGCCTGGAATGCGCCTGTCGCCTGGGGAAAATTGCTTCAGCCGCATTATCAAACCGCCTTGAGAATACTGGGTGTGGCACGCAATCCCAGGTTCTGGAAAGCCGACGAAATCCTGCGAACATTGGCTGAAGAAAGCGGCATGGGCGGGACATTCCGCGCCACCGATGTGGGAGTCTTCTTCGGGGAAGAAGAGGTCACCGTCCCGGATCCCTATTTCAGCGGTGAAGGACCCGCCCGCACCGGTTGCAAGCACTGCGGCGCCTGCATGGTCGGCTGCCGGTACAATTCCAAGAACACGCTCCCCAAGAACTACCTGTATTTTGCTGAGAAGAATGGCGCCAGGGTGATCCCCGAGGCGGAAGTGACCGACATTCGACCCTTGGAGGCGGGAAAACTACAGCCTTCGAACAAGGGTTATGAAATCACCTACCGGTCGAGTACCGGTTTAATCAAGGGAGCCCGCAAGCATGTGCATGCCCGGGGAGTGATCCTGGCAGGCGGCGTTTTGGGAACCATCAAGCTGCTGCTCAAACTTCGGGATGACACCCATTCCCTACCAAACTTATCGCCGCGACTCGGCAGCATGGTGCGCACGAACTCGGAAGCGTTATTGGGAGCGCTGTCACGGAAATCGGATATCAATTACTCCGAGGGGGTCTGCATTTCGTCCATCTATAATATCGACAATATGACGCGCATCGAACCGGTGCGCTACCCGGATGGCTCGTCGCTGATGCGTTACCTGGCTGCCCCGCTGATCGATACGGACGTCCCCATACCTGTGCGGTTCTTACGCTTCCTGAGCTGGGCGATCACCCATCCGATTGACTTTGCAAAAGCCATGTTCCTGCCCGGTTGGGCCCATAATGTGACCATCCTGCTGGTGATGCAGCACGCTGATAACCGCATGCGTCTCAGCATGGGGCGCAGCCTCTACACCCTGTTCCGCAGAGGCATGGTCTCGAGCCCGGAACCAGGGTACGAGATCCAGGCCCAGGTGAAAGGTACCCATGAGTTGACGCGTGATTTTGCCCGGCGCACGAACGGGATCGCGCTGGGTTCCATCGGTGAAAACTTATTAAACCTCCCCACAACGGCTCATATCCTCGGCGGAGCCCCTCTCGGCAGGGACGCGACCGAGGGAGTGGTGGATGAGCATTTCATGGTCCATAATTATCCCGGCATGTACATTATCGACGGCTCGATCATGCCCGCCAATCCCGGGGTGAATCCGAGTCTCACCATCGCCGCGCTGGCAGAGTATGCCATGTCGCAGGTGCCGGTGAAATCCAGCCAGGACTAAACGCCAGGCATCCTTATAAATCGATTACCGGTTGGAGAAGGATCTCCAACCGGTAATGATATATGCCATTTCCTGGTCTACTTTTTCCGTCCTGCCACGAAGATCCCGACAGCCTCGCGCATGAATTCAGCCAATTTTGGGTGCATGTGGGCAAAATTTTCGCGAAAGCGGGCATCCTCGTTGTATCCGTTGACGAGAGCCAGCAGCTGCTTATCATCCGGGCTCCAGAAGTATTGCAGATGGTGGTGCCAGCGTGCAATCAAGCCCTGCGCTTCTGGGCTGGCAGCCCCGTCAGGCATGGCAGCGATAAGCCCGGTATAAATGGCTTTGCCTTCTGCCAGGATGCGTTCCTTCTCCGCAGGCGGGTAGGCCTTCCATCGGTGGTTGGATGCCCTGACCACCTCGGGATCATACATCTGCTCCGCCTCCAGTGCATACTTCTCCTGTTCCTCGTCGCTGAAGCCTTCAAAGAATCCCTTTGGTTTCATGGTTTCACTTCCTTTCAAATGGTTTATGGTGTGATCAACAGTATGGAGCAGGCGATTCAACCTCCGCACCTGACCCTGCAACGCTTCCCGGTGGGAGTTGAGGGCAGAAAGAACATCAAATGCCGGGTCGGTGAATATGGCTTTGATATTCTCGAGGCTCAATCCCAATTCACGGTAGAACAGGATTTGCTGCATGATGAGCAGGGTATCTTCTTCATAATACCTGTAGCCATTGCTGCCCATGGATGATGGCTTGAGGAGCCCGACCTGGTCGTAATAACGCAGGGTGCGGCTGCTCACCCCGGCAAGATGCGACAACTGTTTTACTGTGTACATTGTTTCACCTTGAGTTAATATAAACCATGACGTAACGTTAATGTCAAGGGGGGAATATGAAAATTTTATTAGAGGAGTGAAATAAGGAGAGGATCGCGTGTATGATGAATCTGCTTTGGAAATGAACGTATAATCGATCTGTCATGGGCCTGGAGCTCTGCCCGGATCGATCCTGCTATTTCGCTTCCCGCCAGGATCAGGCAGGCCTGCGACCCCTCCCTCTCAGCCCTTTAGGGAAATGCGTTGTCAAGCAAGTTCATCGGTGAATCAATGGATATGAAACTGGTCTCATGGAACGTGAACGGTATTCGGGCGGCTGAAAAGAAAGGCTTCCTGGATTGGCTGACTGCCTGCCAGGCAGACCTGGTGGCGGTGCAGGAGACAAAAGCCAGCCCGGAACAATTATCCGCTGAACTGCTGAACCCGGCAGGCTACCAGGCAGTCTGGAACTCCGCTGAGAAGAAGGGCTACAGCGGTACGGTGATCTATTCCAGGGAAAAACCGGAAAGAACCATCAATGGTTTGAATGAAGCCAGGTTCGACACTGAAGGCCGGGTGCTCATCCAGGAATTTGAGCCCTTTGTATTTTTCAACATCTACTTCCCCAATGGCGGTCGCGGTCCCGAATGGGTGGCACACAAACTGGCTTTCTACCGCCGGTTCCTGGACGTGGCAAGGGGATACATGCAGGATGGACGACCGGTGGTTGTGTGCGGTGACTTTAACACAGCCTACGCAGAGATCGACCTCGCTCGCCCGAAGGAAAATGTCAACCATAGCGGTTTCATGCCGGAAGAACGGGTGGCGCTGGGTGAGTTGTTCGAGGCCGGGCTGGTCGACACCTTCCGCCACCTTCATCCGGATATGGTGAAATATTCGTGGTGGGACATGGTCACCCGCGCCCGGGAGCGGAATGTCGGCTGGCGGCTCGACTACTTCCTGGTGACCACCGACCTGGTCAGCCGCATCGTGGCCGCGGATATCCACGATGAGGTGCCCGGTTCCGACCATTGCCCGGTCAGCCTGGTGCTGTCGTTATGAAAAATGAAAGCCTCTTCCTCTTCTGAGTTCTTCTCCCGACACATCGATTGATATATCCCGTTATTGACCTGCGTTTCCTATTAAAACCTGCAGGTAAATGCCTTCAGCGATAAGGAAGTCGTTTAAAGAGAAGTTTAGAAGAGTTAAAAAAAACCAAACTGCCTGGCAGGAACTTCTGCCAGGCAGTTTGGTATAAATATGGTTCACTTCAGGCGGACCCGACGGGATTCGAACCCGCGATCTCGGCCTTGACAGGGCCGCATGTTTGGCCGCTACACCACGGGTCCTGGAGCGGGCTGAATATACCATACCGGTTTTGCGGCGTCAAGGCGAACCGGTTCCGTACAGGGATGGATCGGTCGGCGTCTGGTTGGACGGGTCAATCACATAGACAAAATCGCCCACGGCAGCCCAATCATACAGCCAGTGTGAATCTCCAATAGACAGGTTTACGCAGCCGTGGCTCTGGGCATATCCGAACCAGTTATGCCAGTATGCACCATGCAGGGCGCGTTCCTCGTCAAAGTACATCGTCCAGGGGACATCCTCCAGGTAATAAAAATCATCCGGAATATTGTTGCGCATGGTTTCAGTTTCCAATTTAATCCGGATCTTGAACAACCCCGGGCGGGTCCAGAAACGTTCGACACCGGTGGAAGCCATGGTGGCAAAGACCAGGCGGTCCTGGTCATAGACGGCCACGGTCTGTTCATAGAGATTGACCTCGATCCAGCGCCCACCGGTGACCCCATTGGGAACGCTGGTGGACGGGTCCACCCGTGCCACCTGGCGGGAGTCCACCCATTCACCCGGGGCGATCAGGTTCCATTTCAGGTTGTCAGCGTTTTCCGTGGCAAAGATCTGCACCACTTCAAACCGGTGATGGGTGATCCCGCTTTTCGGGCTGCCGGTCCCGGGCGCGATGTGTGATTCGGTTTCCCCAAGAACCCAGCCAAAGGCATTGCGTGGAGGCGAACTGAACAAGAAACCCTGGAAAGGAGGATCGAACCGCCCCAGGCGGCCTCCCAGGGCCCGGATCCAAAAGCTGTTGCGCAGAAGATAAAAGATGTCGCCATTGGTGCTGACCATTTCCTGGTAGGAAACATACAAGTGCTTGCTGGGATACATATGCGGGCCTGACGGCTGGTTGGCTATAGCGTCATCCAGGCTGGCATAGAAAGGAGTCCCGTTCTCGTTGATCTTGAAATACCGATAGGGAAGGTCATTGTAAGCCGCATCGGGTTTATAGGCCGGTAAGGGCAGGATGGGATACGGGATGCCGATGGCTGCATTCTGAGCCAGGGTTTCGGATGGACCGAGAGCCAGGCAACCATCCGGCGCCACCCCATAGATCCCGGGAGGGCAGACCACTGACCCGGAATCCGGTTCGGTCCCTGCAAGCACTCCGCTTTGACCGGCTGCCGAGGTCTTGTTGGAAGGCAGGTTTTCCATCAGGGCAAGAACGAAAACAAGGCTAAGGAGAATTTTGCGCATCAAATGCCTGTATCGACGAAAAAAGATTATAGCATGTTTTACCGGGCGGGTAATTTCGAGCCACTTTCGGAAAATGAAACAGGCAGGCAACTTGACACAATATCCGCCCTGTGCTAAATTTATGTCAGGTGACAAGGAGGCAATTTTGGCCAGAAATCGCTCCCAACAAATGGTTGACCGCTTGCGGGAATTACATGCGTCCTCACCGGATACAGAAGCCTCCGCTGTCATCAGCGTAGATGGATTGACCATAGCATCTGCCCTGCCGCAGGGGGTGGAAGAAGACCGTGTTTCAGCCATGTCGGCTGCCATGCTTTCGCTGGGTGAACGAATCGCGACCGAACTGGGACGCGGGTCTCTGGAGCAGGTGTATATCAAGGGTGAAAAAGGCTACGTTGTCCTGATGTCAGTTGGCCAGGAAGCAGTGCTCACCGCCCTGGCCCGCGAGCATTCCAAACTGGGCCTGATCCTCCTCGATATGCGACGGGCGGCGGAAGACCTGACTAAATTAATATAAGTCACCCCTGAATATGCAGCAAATCCAAAAAAGCGGCAACTATTACGCCAACAAGTTCACCCGCATCGCCCTGCTATCCTACGAGGAGATGATCGGGAAGAATGGCCTAAACGCCATTCTAAACCTGGCTGGTTTAAAGGACCTGATCGGTAATTACCCTCCCGATGACCTCGAACGGAAATTCGATTTCGCCGATTTCACCGCCATCCATATCGGATTGGAGGAAATGGTCGGCGCGCGCGGAGGGCGCGGTTTCGCCATCCGCGCCGGGAGGGCCATCTTCAATGAGGGGCTCAAGAATTTCGGCGCCCTGGCAGGAGTTGCCGATCAGTCCTTCAAGGACCTTTCCCTGCAGGCTAAATGCCGTATCGGTCTTCCTGTTACCGCCAGGATCTTTTCCGAACTCACCGACCAGCAGTCCACCGTGAACGAAACGGATACGGCATATCTCTGGACGATCCACCGCTGCCCGATCTGTTGGTCACGCCAGGGCGCTGAGAAACCTGTCTGTTCCCTGTTTACAGGCGTACTCGAAGCCTTGCTTGCCTGGGTCTCCGGTGGGTTGGAATTCCAGGTTTCCGAATCCAGGTGTTGTGCAACGGGCGATACCATTTGCGAATTCACCATCCAAAAAGAACCCATCTCTTCTGCCGGTGGAAAACCCGGAGAAAAACACGAAGTACCCCCTCGATAAAGATGACCTCGACATGAGCATTGTGATCATCATACCAACCTATAACGAAGCGGAGAATCTGCCCCGATTGGTCTCCGCTATTTTTTCGCTTCCTGTACCCTTCGAAATCCTTGTCGTGGATGATAACAGCCCGGACGGCACAGGCCGCATCGCTGACGACCTGTCCGCAGGGCATCCGGACCGCTTGCGCGTGATCCACCGCGCAGGTAAGCTGGGATTATCTTCTGCCTACCTCCAGGCATTCCGAACGCTGTTAGTCGTTCCGGTGGAAGCCATCGGTCAGATGGACGCTGATTTCTCCCATGATCCATCCGTGCTGGTGGATATGGTCAAAAAGCTGGAAACCTGCGATCTCGTGCAGGGATCGCGTTACGTCCCCGGGGGCAGCACGGATGTCCGCTGGCCTGCCTGGAGGAAAGCACTTTCAGCCTGGGGGAATTTTTACGCCCGCACCATCCTGGGCATGCCCCTGCGGGATGTCACCGGTGGATTCCGTCTGTGGAGACGCGCAACCCTCGAGGCCATGCCCCTCGAACGTGTCAGGTCCAGCGGTTACATCTTCTTGGTCGAAATGGTATACCTCGCCTGGTGCCTGAAATTTAATATCGGGGAAGTGCCGATCTATTTCGCGGAACGGCGTTGGGGTAAATCGAAAATGTCGTTCAAGATCCAGGCTGAAGCCGCGTTCAAGGTCTGGCAGGTCTTGTGGGATTACCGGGACCTGAGGCGGAAGGGTCGACAGGCGAGAGTGACCCGGGTGGATTGATTGGGATAAATCTTTGATCGAAGCAATAGAACTGACAGGCGTTCGGAAGAAAAATCGCAGGGTTCTGAAATCCCGGTTCACCTTCCTGGCTGTCACAGCCTGCCTGCTAAGCTCCTGCCTGTCGCCGATACCCACGGCACCCACGTCTGTTCGATCCACAAGTACCATTACCCCTCAAGCTACTACAGAATCAACAGCAGCCGTTACGCCCCCGAGCCTTTGGATCGATCCGGCCATCCCGGATCCGATACGGCAGATCGCTCTGGCTTCAGGCCTTCACTTGACGAATTCTGCAGCATCCGCCTCCACCCGGTTGATGATCACCTCCCTTGGTTATCTTACCTTCGAATCCACCCGTCTCGTCTGGATCTATGCCCTTGTGGCTCCGTTCCCGACCGTGAGCGACGGAGTCGGCTCGGAGGATGTCCGCCTGTTCTGGAACGGCGACCCTGCCTCTTCTTTGACAGGCGGTGAATTATGGATGGATGATTCCACCCTGGCAGTGTTCACCAGTCTTTGGGGATCGCCGGCAGGGGGAACTGTGAGGACTGCACCGGCTGGAAATCTCAGCGAAACTCTCTGGTCAGCCACAAGACCGGTCTATGCCCTCATCCCATTCCAGGATCTGGAACCGCGCTGGAAAGTACTGACCGTAGGAGGCCAGTCGCCCATCCGCAAGGAATTTGACCTGTCTTCCTACCCCCTGGCTGCCGCCTTTTCCTGCAGTGGAGGGAATTGTTCCGCCCTGAATCTGCCTGCCTATAACCGTGACCCTTCCAAGCTGACCGTGGTGGTGATGACCGGTGTCACCGCCCTGGTTCGCCGGACAGCCTGGACGATGGAACAAAAGGGGATCACTTACCCCGACGGCGATATCCGCGACTGGCTGCGCTCGGCAGATATCACCCACATCAGCAACGAGATCCCCTTTGCCCAGGACTGTCCCTACCCGGACCCTGACCAGGAGGAGATCAGGTTCTGCAGCGATCCGCGCTATATACAATTGCTGGAAGATGTGGGTGCGGATGTGATCGAAATGACCGGCAATCATTTCCAGGATTGGGGCAGCGCTGCCACCCTCTTCACCTTGGACCTGTACCGGCAGCGGGGTTGGTCGTATTTCGGGGGCGGATCTGACCTGGCGGATTCGCAAAAATCCGTCCGGATCGAGCATAACGGGAACCGGATCGCATTCATCGGCTGCAACACCTCGGGTCCGGATTATGCCTGGGCGACGGATACCCAACCCGGCGCGGCGCCGTGCGGCGACCTATCGTGGCTGGTCGATGAAATTTCCCGGTTGCGTTCGGAAGGATTTCAACCCATTGTCACCTTCCAATATTATGAGTACTACTCCCCCGAGCCGCGCCCGAACCAGTCGCATGATTTTGAGACCGTGGCGGAGGCAGGCGCTGTAATCGTCAGCGGCAGCCAGGCGCATATCCCGCAGGCGATGGAATTCCATGATGGTTCCTTGATCCTTTTCGGGCTGGGCAACCTTTTCTTTGACCAGATGGTTTATCCCATCGGCAATGTCATGTCCACAAGCACCCGCAAAGAATTGATCGCCCGGCATGTTTTTTATGACAACAGGCATGTGAGCACGGAACTGCTGACCGCCATGCTGGAGGATTATGCCCGCCCGCGCCCGATGACCGGCCAGGAACGGGTTGAATTGTTGACCGATCTCTTTACGGTTTCAGGGTGGAAATAGGTCCGTTCTTGATTTCCTGAAAAACAGGTTCGTTATCGTGTCAGGCAGAGGTATACCGTCTGCCTAGTTCCCCCCATTCTTCCAGACTGACCGTCTCGGCCCGGCGTTTCGGATCGATCCGTGCCGAGGCAAGCAATTTCTCCGCGTCGACCGTGGAGATGCGCAAGCCGCCGGAAAGGGAATTGCGCAGGGTTTTGCGTTTTTGCGAGAATCCGGCTTTGATCAGTTGGAAGAAAACCTCCAGCCGCTTGACCGGGATGATGGGCCGGGGATAGATATCCACGCATAGAACCGCAGAATCGACCTTCGGCGGCGGGTAGAATGCAGCCGCAGGGATCACTTCTGCAATGACCGGGCTTCCATACACCTGCACGCTCAAGGCGAGCAGGTTCATTTTCCCCTCCAGTGCACAGATGCGCTCCGCGACTTCCTTCTGAACGGTCAGAACCACCCGCCTCGGGCGCTGCCCGGCTTCCAACAGGTGGCGAATGACTGCGGAAGTAATATAGTAAGGGATATTCGCCACCACCAGGTATCCCTCTGCTTCCATCAGGGTGGACGGGTCGATCTTGAGAATATCCCCCTGCACAAGGCGCACATTCTTGTACGGGCTCAAAATGGATCCCAGGGCGGGGAGTAATTTGCGATCCAGTTCGACCGCAGTGACCGACCGCGCTGATAAGGCCAGATAACGCGTCAGGTTCCCCAGGCCGGGACCTATCTCGAGGACATTGTCCTGCGGGGAGATATTCGCCGCGCGGACGATCGCTTCCAAGGCATGACCATCCCGCAGGAAATTTTGACCGAGGCCTTTGCTCGGGCGGATATCATATTCCCTGAGCAGCGCTTGAATGTTCAGTGCAGGAAGTGAGAATCCGGTCATGGCAGGAGGTAGGTATCGGCGGCATTGGCAGCCACCGGAGTCAGAAAATAAACGGTCACGTATTGATTCACCCAGTCAACAGTTTCGGTCTCACTGTAGCCCAGGTCGATCCAGTAGGTGTCTCCGAAGGCATTCGTGTTGGCGCCATTGTTGTCTTCTACGGTTGCAAAACCATAACCGGGAACATATAGCCTTTCGTGGGCAAAAAGCAGGAACCAGGGGTACACGAATGCCACCACTCCCTTTTGAACCGGTTTCCCGGTGGCGGTATTCGGCCAGCATTTATTGATGGTGTGATCACAGGGTACATAATAGGTTGCAAATAATCTCAACGCCCGCCAGTACTCGATGGTCACTCCATCGACTATGGTGGTGCGGATGACGATCTTCGTGCCGATGCCCAGGATGCGGTCCTGCGGCGGTCTGACGACCGTCTCACCCTCTACCTCCTGCGAGACCTGCACGCCATCCTCGCTGCGGGTGCGCACACGCCCGATCGCCAGCCCGGTCTCTCCTCCCTGCAGGAGCGCCTGCTGGTCGATCTCCAGGTCAGCGGAGAGTTCGCTGCGGGTCTTGAATGGGATGTTCTTTTCCGTCAGGGCGACCGCCTCCACGACCCGTATGATCCTGACCTGTTCATCTACTGGCAGCGGCGCAGATTCAGCCGGGGCAGAGTAGTCCAATCCAACCAGGGCAAATCCTGCTTCTGCCAATGCCTGCCCGATGGTTGCCGCCGCAGAACGGATCTGTAACTGCACACCATCCACGCTCACGATCAGAGATCTCGAAGGAATGTAGTTCACTGTCAGAGCAGTATCAATGGGTGTCTCCACGGGCGGATCGACGCGATCAGCAGCATAGAGGGTGAAACCAGCCTCTGCCAATGCTTGCCCGATCGTGAGCGCGCTGGTCGGGAAGGTCTGTGTGCCTTCCGGCGAGTTGACGGTGAGTGTGACCGCACGGCGAATCGTGAGCGTATACGAGGCGGCTGCTGGAAGCGGCTCGTCTTGAGGAATGGTTCTGCCTAGGTAGATCAGGCGGTCGTCCTCCCCGAGGCTGATTCCGGCATCAGAAATGATCTGCGCGGGAGTGCTCTGGGAGGCAACTGGGAGGGTAAGTGCCTCACCGTCCACCAGGAGGGTTGCCGTCACAGTCTCCTTCTGGCAGGAGGTGATGAGCAGCAGGGCAAGGACGAAAGAAAAGACCGGGCTCTTGTGTCTCATGGCTATTTATCGCCAGTACAGGTTGGAAATATAGAAATAATCCTTGCTGGTCAGGATTCCCTGGTCATAGGGAACCAGCCTATCCCCTGTGTTCAGTATGGTTTGATAGATGTTCAATGTATAGTTGTTATCGGCACTCAGATCAGTGAGAAAGAATAGAACCCGATCTCCTTGCGGCGACCAGGTCATACGCGGGCGGAGTGAACCGCTAGTCCCATCCATCCTGCCGTAATCATAGAGAATTCCGGTACTGACATTAAGCAGGTAGGTTTGAATCCGCGTTGATCTTTCAAAGTAGGCGCTGTACACGTCGTAAATAATAAAGAGCTGGTTTCCATCCGGGGAGAAAACATAATCACGCACATCCGGATAGATCATGAAGCCGCCTTCTTCCGGAAAATAGATCACCCGGCGGCTGCTGATCCCCAGGTCGGGTTTTTCAAGCAGAAGGTAGCCGATGTGATAATAATTATCCTTGGTGGCAGCGTCGGGATTCAAGTAGGCTACCCAACTCTCATCAGGAGCGAAGACCGGGTTGGTGAATGTCTCAAGGTGCACGGGGGATTGATCCATTTCCTGAAGATAGGTTCCCTGTGACTGGCAATAATCCTTGGAAGTGCAGCTGCCAACCTCAAAATAGCGTTCCCTGTCCCTGACCGATGGAAAGAGGTTTATGGCTGCTCCAGCTTCAGTTTGTATTGGGTCGTTCTTATCGAGGAAGATCACCGCGCTGTCGTCACTATTATAATAGGCACCTTGTCTGCCATCCGGGAAAAATGCGGCGTTCACCAGGGTTGCCTGTCCGCTCTCCAGGTTGATTTCATACAGCCGGCTGCCATTGTTCACCAGCAGCCGTTTCCCATCGGTGCTCACATCCTGCAGGTCGAACCCATCTCCCAGCAGCCGGGTAAGCACCTGGTCTTCATACGAATAGGCATATACCCCGTGGGCGGACACTGCACCGTCATGGGAGGTCATGGTCCCAAAGTACACGCAGCCCCCCTTGCAGCCTGCCGCGGCAACCTGGGGGGGAGGTTCGCTGGAGGCTGTGACCTGTGGCGCGGGTGTGCCGGTCAGGTTGCCCGGTCCAGTGGGACCGTTCTGGTTCCCCCCCTGCACTTTCTGCCAGACGCTGTAGAGGGCGCGCAATGCCAGGGT
>Ga0315275_10004092_pt1 | contig 13594 bp, 9 predicted proteins | sample YL17G03_0_MG_FD_205557 | JGI IMG/M metagenome (GOLD analysis project Ga0315275, IMG submission 205557) | Sediment microbial communities from Yellowstone Lake, YNP, Wyoming, USA - YL17G03_0 | ecosystem: Environmental > Aquatic > Freshwater > Lake > Sediment | place: USA: Wyoming | collected... | reverse complement strand
GGGAACGAGAAAGCCAGGAAGTACGAGGCCGAAATCAGAAGGCTGTATATGGACTACAATGACCGGGAGGGGATCAAGAAGATCGCCGAGGAGGTCGCGGACCGGTTCGAAGACGTCACGATCGAAGACGAAGAGAAGTCGTATTTCGCGGATATCGTGACCAAGGACATCACGAAGCTCATCAACATCGCTGTGCTCAAACACAACGAAGACAGCGGGGTGACATGGGCGGCGAAAAACATCGCCCTGGGCGTCACGACGAACAAGGTCCGGTTCCACATCGATTACTGCACGAAGGCCATCCCCGAGATCCTCGCCCAACCCTGCCTCAGGGATAAGACGATCCTGCATATCGGCGAAGCCGCGAAGATCTCGACCGTCAGCGTCGCCGGGGCCCAGATCGCCCGCGATAACCGGATCTTTTTCAGCCGCGACCCCGTGGCCATGGACAGGATCGGCCTCGATATCCTCGAGGAAAAGCGGAAGGCCCAGAACCTGGAATCGATCCGGGACATCGCGACCCACGTCGCCGCTTGCGCCGACAAGGGACTCGGCACCAACGACCTGGCCGGGATCGACCTCCGGGAGATCAAGGCCTAGAGCTTCTTGAAACGCTCACCGCTGCAAAATTCATCTACCAGACCGTGGGCCTCTCTTCCTTGGCGCGCGCCATGGCGCAGCCGACCGGGCAGTCGAAGGCCCGGGCAAACTCGGCCATGTTGGAAAGGGGGCCGTTGACCCGGTATTGGGCCGGCGCATGGGTATCGGTCCGGACCAAGAGCCGCAGGTATTCGGGACGCATGATGCGTCGCCAATGCTGGGCGTAGCTCTGATCGGCAAAGTTGCGGCAAACGACCTTCTCGATGACCTTCCCTTTTTCGAACTCGTCCGGAGCGGCCGCGGGCGCGGAAAGAAGGGTGGCGACGAAGACGAAGCCCCAGCCGAGCCCGGCGACGCGTCGATGAACGGATTGTGATCGCATGGTCACCCAACATGGAAGCATTGTAGGCGAATCCTGCGGTCCATATCAAGAAGGCGAATGGAATCACATCAAGGGAGTTCTCGGAGATCGCGCCGGCTGTAGGAATGGACCGATAAACGCAGGGAGGCGGATATCGCCAAAGCACAAACCGAGAGAAGTACGGAAAAAGAAAATCCCCGGCATCCCGCTAACGGTCCTTGAGGAGCGTCAGGACCTTGTCGATCGGCAGGGCTTCGGCACGGTTGCCGTCGCGTCCCACCATTGTCCGGGCTGCGAAGAGGGAGTTGTAGATCGCTTCCTCGGTGGCTTCCTCAACGGCCCGGAAAAAGTCGCTCATCAGGTCGTTGGCGATCGGGTCGGGGGTCTCGACCGTGGCCCCCCGGCCGCGGTAGGGGATGGTGTAGGCGGTGCTGAAGGCGATGGCGTAATCGCCCGAGCCGTTGGGCATGCACGTCGTGGTCCGGCCCATGCCGATGAAGGCCCGCCGGGCCAGCCGTTCCAAGTTGCGCTCGGAAAGCGGCGCGTCGGTCGCGATGACGATCATGCAGGAACCATCTCCTCCCGTTTCCTTTTTGTTCGGGCGGAGTTTTTGATACAACGGCACACCCAGCATGACCAGCTCGCTCCCGAAATTGGCTTGGACGAGGACGCCGACCGTGGTGCGCTTCCCGCCCCATTCCTCCGTCATTCGCGAGGCCGTGCCGATGCCGCCCTTCCAGCCCAATGCCTGCGTCCCCGTGCCGGCGCCGACACAGCCCTCAGCCACCGGCCCTTCCCGGGCCGTGCGGATCGCTTGCCAGACGTCCTCCTTGCGGACATGCAAGCCGCGGATATCGTTCAGCGTCCCGTCGTTGGTCTCTCCCACCACGGCGTTGACCGAGCGGACGTCCTCGCAGCCCGGCTGCTCCAAAACATATTGGACCACCGCCTCCACCGCGGCGCCGACGCTGAGCGTGTTGGTGAGGATGATGGGAGTTTCGATTTGCCCCAGTTCCCGGACCTGGGTCGACCCGGCCAGTTTCCCGTAGCCGTTGAAAACGCTGATGGCCCCCGGCGCCTTCTGCAGGAAGATGTTGCCTCCGTGGGCCAGGATGGCGGTAACGCCGGTGCGCACGGCGTCGCCCCGGTGGAGGGTCGTGTGGCCCACCCGCACGCCGGGCACATCGGTGATGGCGTTCAAGGGGCCCGGGGGCATGACGCCGGTGACCAAGCCCAACTCCCGCGGCCTCGGCCGGGGAGTTTCCTTCGCGGTCCCTTCGCCTCGAAGCGTGAGCAGGAGAGTGACGACGCAGACGGTCGGCGTTATTTTCTTATTCATAAAAGGATCGTATGTAATGGCTTAAAACTTGTCAACCCGGCAACATCTGGGTCAACAGGGATTGGAATCCCACTGGCCGTCAATCTCCCCAAGCGGGAGGTCCTTTTCGTCGGGGGAGCCTACGATGAGGCGGTCCGTGTGTTCAAGGAAGGGCCGCCCTTCCAGGTGAATCTTGTCCTTTATATGACAGTTCAGCAGAAAAACCTGCCTTTCCAGGCCGATTTCGCGGCCCGGGTATTCGCGAAAAAGGGCGAGACGGGCAAGGCTATCGCCGAATACGAACGTCTCGTGTCGCCCGACCCTGGAGTCCGCGAAGGGGCGTTGATCCATCCGTTCAGCCGCTTCAGGCTGGCCGCCCTCTACGAGGCGAATGGCGCCCCTGAGAAGGCAGCCGAACAGTACGAGGAAGCCCTCAAGGTCTGGAAGAACGCCGACCCCCGCCTTGCCGAGCTTTCCATCGCCAGGAAAAAACTCGCCGCGATCAAGGCCAGGAAAGTCCTCCCGCATGGGACGGCCGGCAGTCTTCTCTCCCCTTACTTTCTCTCCGAATACTTGCTCATTCCTTAAAGTTTTTCGCTGTTTCCTGCCGTTCTCGTCCTCATCATTCTGGGCGGCTCGGTTGTGGCTCAAGCGCAGAAATCCGCCAATCCCTTCCTCGGGCATGGTTGCGCACCTCGCGCAGAAGACACCACCCGCCTGATCTTGAGCTGAAACTTCTGACTTTTGACCGACGACGTGCTGTTTGACTTTGTCTCCTAGAAATGTTAAATAATAAAAACAGGGGAAGATGGTTGTGAAACCCGGGGTTGTTTATTTGCGTTCTTTCGACCTTTCCGCCGCTCGTTCTTCTGTTTGATAACGAATAAAGGAGGAAGATGATGGGACGAATGAAACGAGCTTTCCTTTTTCTCTTGGGATTTGCCCTGATCGGTTCGTATTTGTCCGCCCAGATGCCCACGGGTAAAATATTCGGCACTGTCACCGACGACCAGGGCGCTCCACTTCCCGGCGTCACCATCGAAGCCACCAGCCCTAAACTCGTGGGCAAGGCGACGACCATCTCGGATGAGAACGGCGTCTATCGCATTTTCGCACTGACGCCGGGACTCTATAGAGTCACTTTCGTTCTCCAGGGGTTTAAGTCGGTGGTGCGGGAAGGGATCATCGTCGAGGTCGAGCAGAGCATCAAACTGAATGTGTCCATGCAGCTCGGGGCCCTGGAAGAGCAGGTGACGGTCATCGGCCAGTCGCCGCTCATCGACGTCAAAAACACGGTCAAGGGCATGACGATGACCAGAGAAGTGTTCGAATCTCTTCCCCGGGGACGCGACTTCGACACCCTGGTCGCCGCCGTCCCCGGTGTCCAGAATGAGCCACTGCTTTCCGGAATCTCCGTGGACGGAGCCTCCGGCTCCGAGAACATGTTCTACGTCGACGGCACGGACATCACCAACCTTTATTCCGGAGTCCGCGGCCAGGGTGTGGCCTTTGAGTTCGTCGAAGAAGTCCAAGTCAAGGCCAGCGGTTATCAGGCGGAATACGGCGGCTCGCTCGGGGGTGTTATTCATGTTATCACGCGCCAGGGAGGAAATGTGTTCCACGGCGATGTCGTCGCCTATTACAGCGGTTCCGGGCTGAATGGAAAAGAGAGAGACTCCCTTCGCTGGGCCCTCTATGACCCCATCGTTTCCGAGTACGTCAACTATCAGGACCTCTATGGAAAAGACAAAGTGGATCGCCTCGAGGCCGGGTTCAACCTTGGCGGATACGTCATTAAAGACAGGCTGTGGTTCTATGGCTCGTTCCTCCCCGTATATTTGACCTCCAAGAGACACGTCAAGTTCGAACCTTCGCTCATCGAAGGAAATTACACGCGGCGGAACCACTTCTGGAACTTCCAGGTGAAACTGACTTCCCAGCCCTTCAAATTCGTGCGGCTGGGGGCGAGCTTCGTGAGCAATCTCAATGATTACAAAGGGAACCTCCCTCCCCGTGACGGCACCGGAAACCCCGCAGACCGCTGGAAAGACTATGGATTTCGCTATCCCTATTGGACGGCCGGGGCCTACGCCGACTTCACCCTGGGAAACAACCTCTTGTTAAGCCTCAGGGGAGGGTCCTTTTACAACAACACAACCGACCAGCTCATTCAGCCCACGGAGCCGCGGTATCTTCACGGCGGGACGGGCAATGCCATTTTCCCGGACATCCCTTCCCAATATATACGGCCAAGGGGTTGGTCAAATTCGGCCACGATCAATGTGACAGAAAAACAGCTGGCGCAGAAGTCTTATATCGGCGGCGATCTGACGTATTATCTGAACTTCGCCGGAGAGCATGCCTGGAAATTCGGGGCTCAATGGGTGCGGACCGCCGAGGATTGGATGGTCGGCTTAAAATACCCGGATTATCCCACGGTCTCGTTAACTTGGAACCGCCCTTTAATCTATCTGGGACAAGACTACGGCCGGGGAACCTATGGTGTTTATGGCGTTGCGGGGAGCGAAGTCACTGGTCCTAACGGGATTTTCTATAAGGTCCATTCCGACCGCTGGGCGCTCTACTTTCAGGACAGCTGGACGATCAAGGGCAAACTAACACTGAATCTCGGAATCCGGACAGAGAGCGAATATGTCCCGAACTATAGCAATGATCCGGCTCTGAAGGGGATTAAACCCATTGATTTCAAGTTTAAGGATAAACTGGCCCCGCGCCTTGGGTTTGTCTATGATGTCTTCGGGGACGCGAACCTCAAGGTATTTGGTAGCTACGGCCTCTATTTCGATGTCATGAAGCTATATTTTGCGGGGGGCTATCTCGGGGGGAGAAAGAATGTATGGGCTATTTACACGCTGGATACCTACGAATGGGACAAGATCGGGAAAAACGGGTATTATCCCGGCACCCTGCTGAGGACCATCGATTACCTGCCCGTTAACCTAGACATTGTCGACCCGGACGTGAAGCCGATGAGCCAGCGGGAGATCTCCTTCGGAGTCGAGAAAAAGCTCAGGGAAAACCTCTCCGCCACGGTGCGCCTGGTCCAGAAGCACCTTCGTTATGCCATCGAGGACGTGGGAGTCATCACCGGAGCGGAGGTCGTTTTCTACATGGCGAACCCGGGCTATGGATATTCCCGGTCGACGTCGGACGGCGGGAAATTCGATGCCATATATCCGGCATGTCCTAAGGCTAAGCGGGAATACTGGGGCCTCAATTTCAGCTTAGACAAGAGATTGTCCGACCGCTGGCTGGGTGGGTTTTCTTACACCTGGAGCCGGCTCACGGGAAACTATTCCGGCCTCGCAAGCTCCGACGAAATATCGTGGGCGGGAGCAAGGAACAACCCGAACGTAGAGGGGAATTTTGACACCTGGTATTATGCTTATGACAAGAATCTCAGCCCGGTCGATGGGCCGCTGGCCACGGACCGGCCGCACGTCTTCAAGCTCTACGGCGCTTATACGTTCCCCTTCCGCTTGACTGTCGGCGCCCTGGTCAACGCCATGAGCGGGACACCGACAACCGAATACTGGGATCTCGAGGGCAATTTTATGCCCTATAACCGGGGGAACCTGGGACGGACGCCGTTTCTTTGGTTTGCCAACTTGTATGCGGAATACAGTCTTAGACTCGGGAAGACTTCGCTCAATTTCAATGTCAACGTCGACAACGTCTTTAACGTCGCGACCACGGTCGTCTATTACCCTCTTCGCACCCGGTATACCCTAGCAGTCATGGAGGACCAGATTCTCTCGAAGGACTGGCAGCTTGAGACCACGCCGGGGTATGTCCCCGCTTCCGCTTTTATGAAGCCGGCCGGATTCTACCCGCCGATCGCGGCCCGCCTCGGCGTCCGCTTGAGCTTTTAAGAACTTCCACGCGGGCGGAGCAGGCCGCACTTGAACGAAGCTATTGGCAAGACTTCATAATTCGCGGGACCTAATAAAGGGCAAAATAAAGAGAGAAGTCTATCCTTGAGTCCTATTCATAAACCAGCATGATAATCGCCGCGAGCTCCCTGCTTCAACGGGGAAGCTTCAGCGACCAGAGGTCCCCCTTGACCTCGGCAAGCACCATGTACAACCGGCCCGGGGCTGCCGCCATTTTGCAGACACCATAATGCTTCATGTCGGGAGAGACATGATTATGGAAAACCGCGAAGGGCTGGCCCGACGGCTTCCCGTCGTCGGTGATGCGCTGTCCCCAGACGCAAATGAAATCGTCACGCTTCGAGCCGTAGTAGACGATCTTGCCGTCGCTCGACCATGCGGGTGAGCCGAGATAGTTGCGGTCCTCGGCAAGCTTCGTCCACGCCCCGGCGGCCGACGGCTGGTCGCCCACCTTCGCCAGGTACAGGCCCGCCGTCCCGTCGGGCAGGGCTAGCATAAAGGCCACCCACCGGTCCGATGGCGCCAGCGCGGCCTCCCCTGGCCCGTCCCCGGCACTGGTCGTATCCAGGATCGTGCTGCGCCGGCTCCCGGCCGTGTCCAACCGAACCAGCTGCATACCCACGTCAACGAGAACATCCCTCGTCCTATGGAAGAAACCCACGGTGACAACGTCCATGGAAACCGGCTGAGGCGCGGCGCCATTCTCTGCGATACAGGAGGTCCACTTACCCCCGACCATATCGGAATACGCCAGCCGTGATCCGTCCGGGCTCAACCGCGGGAAGACGTTCATCGTGGCGTTGGAGCAGACGATCGATTCTTCGTGGCCGGTCGCCGTCTTGCGGACCCGGATCTCGGTTCGTTGCGAGGAATAGGCCGTCCAGGCGAGAGTCGAGCCATCCGCAGAAACGGCGATGTCCCATTTCCCCCACGAATCCGAGGTGACCGGTTCGGGCGGTCCCGAGGCCGTACCGTCGCTCGATCTCAGGGGCACCGACCAGATGTTGGGTGTCAAAGACAGGGTGCTGAAGACCATCCGGCCCTCAGACGATATCGAGAGTCCCCACAGCATCGCGGGCAATGACGCGATGAGCTGTGGCGGGCCGGCCGCCGGCCGGGATCCTCTGGAGAGCGGAACCTGATACAGGCTCATACCGGCCACCGACGTGCCCTCCGTATAATAGATATGGTCATTCCACCAGGCCATGACAACACGGGTTGCGCGGGGGAAGGTGAATTGAGGCGGATGGATGCGTACGGCCGGACCTCCGGTCACAGGCGCCAGCCACCAGCCGGGGCCGTCCGGGTCGTCGGGCCGCTCCCCGTCGAAGAAAATAGTCTTGCCGTCCGCCGACCACAACGGCGATGAATGCGACCCTCCTTTGGGGAAAAGGACGAATTCCGGTTGGAAGGGACGGGGAACACCCCCGTCCGCAGGGACCAGGAACAGCTTGGCGGTCCGGTTCGCGGAAGCGACCAGGTAGAGGATCGTCGACCCGTCGGGAGAGAACGCCGGCAGCCGTCCGCCCTCGGCGATCCGACGCTCGGCCCCGGCGAGAGCCTCGAAGATATAGAGCCCCCCGCCGTCCCGCTCGGACCAAAAGACGATCTTCGACCCGTCTGGTGAGAAGCACGGTAACCAGTCGGGCGCCGGGTGTGTCGTCCGCCGGAGGGTCTGCTGTCCGCTCAGCTGCCGCACGTAGATATCCATATTGCCGCTCTGCTCGGACGAATAGGCGATCAGCTTTCCGTCCGGCGAGATTGCCGGATTGAACGCGCCCCCCGACTCGAACGTGAGCCGCTCCGGTTGGACCATCACCGGCCCCGGAGCGGGCTTCAACAAGAACCAAGCTATAACGCCCCCCGCCGCCAGGACTCCCAACGCGGCCAACGCGATCAGAAGCCAGGGCTTCCGGCGTGCCGGCGCGGCGGCCATAGCAGACAGCTTGCCCGATTCGGACTCCTCTTTCATATCCTGAAGCGCGACCTTGAGGTCCGAGATATTCTGCCAGCGCCGCTGCGGGTCTTTGCGCAGGCACCGCATCACGACCTGCTCCACCCCCGCCGGCAGACTCGGCGAAATTCCGCTCGGCGACGCCGGGTCCAGAGCGATGACCGCGGCCATCGTGGTGGCTTTCGTTTCTCCTTCGAAGGCGCGGCGCCCGGTCAGCATCTCATAAAGGACCGACCCGAAGGAGAAGATGTCCGAACGGGCATCCACGGATTTGCCTGCGGCCTGCTCCGGTGACATGTAGGCTATCGTCCCGAGAATCATGCCCTCCTCGGTGACCGGCGCCCGGGCGAGTGTCATGGTCACGGCAATGTCGCCTGGTCGTTCGACCTTTTCGACGAGTTTCGCCAGTCCGAAGTCGAGGATCTTGGCCAGACCGTCCGGGGTGACCATAATGTTGGACGGTTTCAAGTCACGGTGAATGATACCTGCCGCATGAGCTTTCCCGAGGCCGTCGGCAATCTGGATCGCGAAGTCCAGCGCTTCTTTGAGCGGCAGCCCGTTCGGGCCGATGAGCTCGGTGAGCGTCCGGCCTGCGACGTATTCCATCGCGATGAAGTGAACATCGTCCTCCTGGCCTATATCATAGATGGTGACGATGTTCGGATGGTTCAGCGCGGAGGCCGATTTGGCCTCCTGGGCGAACCGCCGCCGGCGTTCTGGGTCGGCCATTTTTTCGGCGGGCAGGATTTTCAGCGCGACGAATCGGTCCAGGCGTTCGTCGCGCGCCTTATAGACCGCGCCCATCCCTCCTTCGCCCAGCTTTTCGATGATGGAGTAGTGAGCGAGGGAGCGGCCGATCATCGGATCTGGTTCCTAGTGTAGATATTAAGTCTCGGCGGCACTGCGTGTCAAGATGAAGAATTATAGGTGGAAGAACTTGGCTGGTCAATGATCCTATTTCTATGGCGTTGTGAATCACCGTTTCGGGCGTTGAATCCCTCCTCTTGACCACGCCAGGATATCCCGTCGTCTGCGCGGCGATGTCAGAACCCCCCTCTGGGCGGCCAAGAAGAGGTTATGGACAAGAAGAGGTTATGGGGGCGGGAAACCCTCTCGCGCCGGTCCAATAAAGATAGACTCCCACTCCCCTAACCACGAAAAGATCAAAAATATTTCCCGGTCTCCTCAGCTGGAGCGAGCGCTATCTGCCAGAAGACATTCATGTCAAATTCTTCGCCTTCCGGATGATCCGGCCCGAATGAACACAAAATAGCTGAAGGTGGGTTCTGAAGAACTGAATTGGGGACACGATACCAGTTTCCGAATTTATGGATCCGGCCTTTTTCCAGGGGAGAATCGGCTAATTCGGAAATTGGTATTGTGTCCCCATTTCTTCTTGTGTCCTTGTGTCCCCATTTCTTCTGTGATATGAAATTCTCGAGGGTCACGGGGATGAAAGCGCCCGTTTTAGCCGCGAGTTGCCTCCTGGGCATCCTTTCGGCTGCTCCGGCGCCGGCGGCGAGGACTCTCGTATCCATTCAGACGGAGTCCCCGGAAAACGCCTGCCCGGCGATCTTGAGGCGGGTCCATGATGAGGTCGCGGAACTGGGCCCTTACCCGGGACAGGATTTCGTCCGATGGGATTTCTTCATCGGTGGACCTGACGATGATGACACGAACAAAGACCAGCATGTAGTTGTCCTTATCGAGAAGGCCGGCGACTCGCGGAAAATGACCCTCCAGGTGACGCAGCTCGAGCGGAGCCGGGGCGATCCCAAGGTCAAGTATGCCAGGGGGACCCGGCGCGTTCTCTGTTTCCTGGAAAATGGAAAGCTGGAGGTCCGCCGCTCCGACTACGGCGATACGGAGCTTGAAGAGCTGGCGGACGGCATCCTTCGGGCGGTCCTCGACAAAAAAAGACTTCTCATGAAGTGATATCTGTGATATGACTTCTATATAAACTATCATCGTTGGAGACCGGCCCATGAGCACTCAGATGATCGTCCGGCTTTCTCCGGAACTCAAGGAGAAGCTCGACAAGCTCGCCAGGTCCGAGGGAAAAAGCACCAACCGGATGGTCCTTGAGATCATCGAGGATTACGTCAAGGAACGGGACATCGGGGCCTATGTGGATGACCTGTGGGCGCGGATGGGCGCGAAGCTGGCCGTGAGGAGCGTGACTCCCCGGGACGTAGAACAGGCGATCGGCCGGGCAAGGGGCAAGACGGGATGAGGAGCGTCATCGACACCAACGTCTTTGTCTCGTCGTTCTTCGGCGGCAACCCGCGGAGGATCATCGACCTTTGGAAAGAACAGCGGATCACCCTCTGCCTTTCCAGGGAGATCCTGGACGAATATGTCGAGGTCCTGTACCGGATCGGCCTGGAAGGGGAGGAAGAGCTCAAGGAGCTCCTTTCGCTCTTCAGCCGCGACTTCAACCTCCTGTTCACCGCTAAGACCCCCGAGAAGATCGTCGTCAAGGACAATCCCGGTGACGATAAGTTCCTGGAGTGCGCGGTCGCTCTGAACGCGGATGTCATCATCACGGGGGACAGGCCGCTCAAGGCCGTCGGGGAATACCTGGGGATCCTGATCTTCAGTCCCGCGGAATTCCTCGAGCACTTGTCCGTCCGGCAGCCGTGACGGCGTCCGGCCCCGGGACGAAGACGCTTGTTTGTTGACTTGAGCGGTGGCCTAGGCATAAAATGCCGTCCATGCCGGATGAGATCAAACCGACGCGGACCGAGGTTCCCTCGCAGGGGACTTTCCCCTCCCGGACTTTGATATTCGACTTCGACGGCACGATCGCCGATACCCTCTCGGCCATCATCCGGCTTGTCAACGAACACGCCAAGGAATTCAATATCAAACCCCTCGCCGATACGGACGTCGACGAGCTCCGGGGCATGTCCAACCTGGAAATCATCAAGAAATATAAGGTCCCTCTGGTAAAGGTTCCGTACCTGGTCTTGCGCGCTCAGAAGGAGCTCAACCAAAGGATCGGTGAGATGAGCCTCTTCCCGGGTGTCAAGGAGCTTGTCCTCGACCTGAAAAGACGAGGGATCCGGCTGGGGATCCTGACCTCGAACTCGCGGGAGAACGTCCAGAAGTTCCTCCGGGCCCAGGTCCTGGACGTCTTCGACTTCATCCACGCCGAACAGAACTTCTTCGGCAAGAACTGGGCCCTCCTCCACCTCCTGAAGAAGTTCAACCTGAAGAAGGAAGAGGTCATCTACGTCGGCGACGAGGTCCGGGACATCGAGGCTTGCCAGAAGGTGAACATTGCCGTCATCGCTGTAAGTTGGGGATTCCACCGCAGAAAGCTCCTCCAGGACAAGTTGCCGACCCACCTCGTCGATTCGCCGGACGAGATCCGGGTTATCGTCTCCGGCTGAATGAATTGTTTGCCTATTCGCCCGCGACGAGCAGCCAGCCTTTTCCCGGCATGATGGAAATCGCATCCCCTGGCTTGAAGACCGTTGCGTCCTGGAACGATTCGATCGGAAGCGCCGTGAGCTTGGCTTTCGCCGGGTCGATCCCCAGCCACCTCCAATCAATGCCGAGCCTGACGGCAACCGGGTGCTTGGCCCAACTGGCGATCGAGATGAGCGCCTGCCCTTTCTTGACGTAAGCGGTGGCCAGGACGTCCTTGCGGCCGGTCTTTACCGGGGAGCGCTCCACCCAGAACCCGATCATCTCGGAGTCCCGGATGCCGAAGACATCCCAGGCTTTCCAGAGCGGTCTCGGATCTCCGGCCCAGGGAAGGCGGCTCGTCATGCCGAAAAGCATGCCGCGCCAGGGATTTCCCCCGTCCTGGAGCATCTCGCCCATGAGCCCGAAGGGGATCCCGGAGATCTCGACAAGCCAATAGTCGGGCGCCGAGTCGTAGTCGAAGTATTCGCCGAACCAGAGACGGTTGAGAAACGGGAAGTGCTCGAGGTAGAGGTTGGCGCTCGAAGCGAAGCCGTCGCGCGGATTAAACTGGTTGGCCGAATGGAGGTCGATGAGCGCGCCCGGCCGGTTCCGGTCAAGGACCTTGCGGACCCGTTTCATGGTCGTCCGATCGAAGGCGACGTCATCGAGGTAGAGCCCGTCGATCCCGACGTTCTTCGCCAGCCAGTCCAATCCTTCGATGTAATAGTTGTGCCAGCGGGACATGCCGCTGTTGATGACGGCCGCGTCCTGGAGCTCGGGGACGAACCAGGCCGCGATGTAGTCGTCGCTGAAATGCTCCTGGAGCCAGGAGAAACCGCCGCCGGGACCCGGTGAAAAGATCTCGTGGCCGAGACTGCGGAGCGCGAAGAGTTCGGCGGCCCGGTTGGAGAGCTCGCGGATGGTATCATAGATCTTGACCTTGAAGCCCCGCTCGTGGGCGGCGTCGATGTATCCCTTCATTTCCTTGGCCCGGAGGAAAGGATAATTGATGAAGGGGTTGATGGCGTTGGCATGATGGATATTGATGGTGTTCGCCCCGGCCGCGGCGATCTCGTCGAGCGGCTTGAAGGCATGGTAGTAGCGCCGGGCGAAGTGGGCCGCGGGATCGATCGTCTTGAAAGGGGTCAGGAGCAGAGTGACGTCGAAGTGGAGCGCCTCGCCGGCCCGCAGGGTGCGGCGGCCGCTCGAGGCCCGCAGGTCCACGGCCCCGTCCGTTTCACGGACCGTGATGGTCCCCCGGCCGTCGTTATACCAGGACGGCGGCATGTTGAGCGGCTTGGAAAGGTAGAAGTTGGTGTTGAGAGGACGGGCGTAGTTCTCGGCCCGGAGCCCGACCTGGAGCCCGGCGTTGACGTCGCCTATCCAGAGGGCATCCTGGTTCTTCATCCGGTCCCATGCCCACGTGAACTCGGCCGGTCTCGAACCCCCTTTAATACCTAGCCCCATCATGTACTTTGCGGCGTCCTTCGCGATCGGGACGTCGAGGGCGATGTCGCTCAACGGAATATCCTTATCCGCGCGGACCTCGAGTTTGAGATCAACATATCCGTCGAACTCCATCTCCGCCCGGCAGGTCATCGTGATGTCCCCGGTCCGGTTCTTCGATTGCCAAGCCACGGCGCCCGCGGCCTGCTTAACGACCTCCGGCTTCGGACCGTCCCATTTGAGAACCGTCCCGCCTTCGTCCTTGATGGTGAGCGACATGGGAGCGGCCAGGACGTCGCGGGGCGCTGATGAAAGACGGGTCATCTCCGACGCGAAGAAGCTCCGGATCTTCATAGGGAGGCCGTCACGTCCGAAGGTCAGGTCCCTTCCGAGGCATCCGACGGTCTCACCTTTGACGGTCATCGGAGTGAACGGCGGGACGATGTCGTCGTCGAACGCGAGCTTCGAATCGAGCCAGCGCAGCCGCGAATGGCGCCACGGTTCTCCGTCCCCCCCGTCCTCGAGGACCTGGTCCGTGACCCGGACCTCCAGCCGGACCGCCGTTTCTTTCATGCCTTTTGGAGCGA
>Ga0315275_10004091_pt1 | contig 13595 bp, 15 predicted proteins | sample YL17G03_0_MG_FD_205557 | JGI IMG/M metagenome (GOLD analysis project Ga0315275, IMG submission 205557) | Sediment microbial communities from Yellowstone Lake, YNP, Wyoming, USA - YL17G03_0 | ecosystem: Environmental > Aquatic > Freshwater > Lake > Sediment | place: USA: Wyoming | collected... | reverse complement strand
GTTTTTCCTTCAAATTCAACATAGAAAGCATATGGGGGATATACTTTTTCAGTGCAGCGGGAATATAAATTATTTAACTGAGAATTTAATCTGTAATCCAGTTCAATTTTTCTTGCAGCAGTTACTTCGGCTGCTCTTTTATATATTATTTCATCTTTTTCTGCATCAATTTTTTGACATCTCCCTAAAATACCTGCTGCTCCCAAAGAAACAAGCGCAGACAAGCCTGTCATTCTCATTATATTTCCCAATCTTCCTGCCATGGAAAAACAAGAAAGAGGAAGTATATAAATCTTTCTAGTGTTGTTACTTTAAAGGGGTTTAAATCATTGGAATATGAGGTGAAAATTGTCTTGTACTTTAGTAAATTTTCAGGAAAGTAATTTGTGAAAAACTTATAAACTCTGATTATAATTAATTGAATATGAAATTCAATAAAAAAATTTTGCCAAACGGGCTTGTTGTTCTTCATGAACAAAGAGATGTGCCTGTGACAACAGTTATGCTGGGAACGAGGTTTGGGGCGATAAATGAGCAAGAGAAGGAAAAAGGGATTGCTCATTTTATTGAGCATCTTTGTTTTAAGGGAACTGCAAAAAGAACAGCATTGCAGATTGCTTCTGAACTTGAAAAAGTTGGCGGAACACTAAATGCATTTACAAGTGAGGAAGAAACTGCTTATCATGTTAAACTGCCATCTGAACATTTGGAATTAGCAATGGATGTTATATTTGATATTTTCTTTAATCCAAAATTTCCAGAGGAAGAGATAAAGAAAGAAGCAGGGGTTATTTGCGAGGAGATTAAGATGTATTATGACAATCCAAGAGCAAGGGCAATGGATAAAGTTAAAGAGTGTTTGTATGAAAAGCCATTTGGAATGTCTATTGCAGGAAAGGAAGAGATAATAAGGGGGATGAGGAGAGAGCAGTTATTGAAAAAGCATGAAGAGTATTATCATCCGAAAAATGCGATTCTGGCTGTTGTTGGGAATAATAGTTTTGACGAGGTTGTCAGGCTGGCTGAGAAGTTTTGCGTTGATAAAAAAGCAGGAAATATGCCTGTAAAACCAAGAATAGAAATAAGGAATAAGAAAGAGAGTGAGGAGAGGGTAGATATTCAGCAGGCTAATTTGGTTATAGGGTTGCATTTTCCAACAATGAAAGAGAAAGAGAGATATGCTGGAGAGATAACAAGTGCAATTTTAGGGGAGGGGATGAGCTCAAAGTTATTTACAGAAGTGAGGGAGAAAAGAGGTTTGGCTTATGCTGTCAAAACAGACATTGATGCTGGGAAGGAGTATAGTTATTTGATGATATATGTTGGAACTGAAAAAGAAAAAGTGCAGGAAGTAATTAATATATGTATTGAGGAATTTAGAAAACTGGAGAATTTAACAGAGAAGGATTTGGAGGATGCAAAGAAGCAAGTTATAGGAAATTATCATGTTGATTCAGAGGATTGTGCAAAGACAGCTGTTTCTTTAATTTTGGAAGAAATAAGCGGAAATGCAGAAGAGTATTATAAGTTTGCTGAGAAAATAAAAGAAGTGAAGTTGGAAGATGTAAAGAAACTGACAAAGTTCGAGGATTTTTCTTATTATGCTGTTGTGCCTTCTGATTAGATTTATTAATCCATTTAATTATTCTTTCTTATGGCAGTAATGATTATAAAAATTCCACGAGTTAGATTTGAAAGAGGAAAGGAAAATGCGGAATACAAATCTGGAAACGAGATTTTAGAGTTAGTGAGAAAGAAATACAAGAAGTTTGGTACTCTTGCTTTGGAAGAGATACATGTTGATAACAGCAAACAGCAAGAGGCAGATAAGCTGATTTTTCAAAATTCTTGTGAGGAGCTGGAGAAGAACGAGAGAGTTATATTTATTGGGGGAGATGGGACAGCGAGCAAAGAGATTAAGCGTGCATATAAGAAGGTTTTTGGAAGTTTAGAGGGATTTTTGAGTTTTGATTTTAATGAAGAGATAAAAAATATCAAGACAGAGAAAAACCTAAAATGCATTGAGATTTTTAATATTAAAAAAGAGGAAAAGGCAAAAATAAAAAAAGCTGTTGAGATTATGGGGGAGTTTATAGGACAATATTAAGATGAAGCAGGCAATTAATTAATATAAAAGACAGGGTTTCACTCGATAAATCTCGTTCATAAGTTATGTTTGATGCAATAAATAATTTAATGTTTAATCATGGGGGTTATTATTTGTTATCTGATTTAAGATAATGTGATTTATGCGAAGCACAAAATTATTAAAAACTCTTGTTTCCTTCTATTTTAATGAGATGCTTCATAGCAATAAAATTTCCTGAGGAAATTTTGGACAAAATTCAGGGGATTCAGGAGGAGAGTGCAAAAGGCAAATTATTTGAAGGGAAATTTACAGAAAGAGAAAATTTGCATTTGACTTTGAAGTTTTTTGGAGAATTAGATGAGAGAAAAATTGAAAGAATAAGGGAAAAACTAAAAGAAATAAAAAAAGAGAGATTTGATGCTGAAATTAAGGAAATGGGCGTGTTTAATGAAGATATAGTCAGAATTATATGGCTGAAAGTAAATGGAGAGGGTGTTTTGGATTTGCAAAAAGATATTGATGAAAAATTAGCTGAGTTTTTCAAAAAAGAGGAGAGATTTATGAGCCATGTCACAATAGCGAGAGTTAAAAAATGCGAAGACAAAAGAAAATTGATTTCAGAGTTAAAAGAAATAAGAATTCCGCAGATGAATTTTCTTGTTCGCGAGTTTTATCTGATTAGTTCTGTCCTGAAAAAAGAGAAAGCAGAGTATTCTGTTATAGAGAAGTTTGAATTGGGGTGAGAAATTTATATGGGAAATTTAATTAGTTGAGAATATACTTTATATTTTGGAAACCGGAATTTATAATTAATGTATAATGGAACAACATCGTTCACTGCGTTCATTCGTAGAGTAATGATTGTGCTAGAGATTTTTATTGAGGATAATGGGTTTTTTGGAGATTAATAAATTAAAAGTTCAATATAATCAAATTGAAAATTTCAGAATGAATTATTTATCCTTTTTAGATATGCTTTGTATGGTTCTTATAATATCTTAGTGCATTAAAACTTGGAATTAAATTATTCTTCTTCAGGATATCTTTCTTAATAAATAAAAGCAGTGCTACTCCAATAAGTCCAATAATTGCAACAAGAGTAAAAGCAAGATTAAATGAAAAATAAGTTATTAGGGTTCCTCCAACCATTCCTGCTATCCCTGGGCCAATTCCAACTGCAACAGCATCTATTCCCCACTCTGTTGATTCTTTTTTCTTGTCTAAATGCCTAGAATAAATAGCAGTCCAGCCAGCTGTGCTCATTGCTAAAACAGCTCCCAAAATTGCCTGTAAAATATAAATATCCCAAACACTATTTGCAAATATGTATCCTATTGGTATAAATGCAGAAATAAACAAGCCCCATAGCATCAAATGATATGCTATTTTCTGATTTTTATCAGCATAAATTCCAAATGGCACACGAAGTAAAGAACGAATTATAAGATTTATTCCAGCAGCCATGCCGACTGCAAATGCACTCCCTCCAATAATTGACTCTAAAACAAAAATAGCAAATAAGGGAGAGATAAGTCCCCAGCCTGTATAAAATACTAAATCAGACAGCACAAGATATTTTATGACTTTATTCAGAGTGAACTGAAAATTAATGCTCTTTTTTATTTTTTTCATAGCAAGGATAATTATCAATTGGGAAATATCAACTCCTAAGCTAATCTAGATTTAAATAACTGTTGGTTTTAAAAATATACTTTGGAAGACGAGAGAATTTTTAAAGTGCAAACAAGAAAAAGAATCTTGATGGGAATTGAAGAAAAACAAGAAGGAGTGATGGTTCCATTAGACAGAGCTGTTCAACAAGAATTGAGAAGATGCCTTATTGGTGAATGCAGAGATTGTGAAAGAAAATTTGACGAGGTAAGTAAGAGTTACAAGCATTACTGCCATTATGGGCCTCATGCTATGGAAGTTCCAGCAGGACAACTTTGCACCCATAAACAATATAAAAATCCTTCTTCTTATGCTGTTTCTGCTCCTGTTAATGAGGGCAGTGGAGAAGCATGCCGCGGCTAGACAACACTACTTTAAATGAACTTTATAATTGTATTTTAAAAAATCTTCCCCGCGATAGGGAAATTGTTTTGTACTGGACTAATGGAAATATTAGTGCAGATGAAGCAGGTTATATTTCTAGAAAATTAAATGAAGAAGGATTTCGAAGTTCGATTTTTCATGGTGACTTTTATGTTACAACTAATCCTGCTGAAAGAAGAGAGTATCCTGTTGATTTGGGAAGAATGTTAAAAATGCTTTTGGATGAAGGCAAGCCTAGAGAGAAAGTACCTGGAATGATGGCAACTATTAGGGTGCATTAAAAATTATTCATCCAAAATATCAAAACCAAGAGATTTCTTTTTAATTGATTTTTCCAGCTCTTCTTTTTTCAGGGAGAAGATTTTTCTGAGTGTTTTATTTTCTTTTACAAGCTGTTTTGCTGTTGTTGGCCCTATGCCATCAAAACCTTCGAGAATAAACTGCTTTCTTTCTTCTTTTGACATGTCTGAGCGAGAAGGACGGATGGAGAGGGGAGTATTTTGCTTTTTTGCTAAAACTAAAAGATATGAAGCAGTATCTTCTTCGTCTTCTGAAAATATAATTGGAATTTGATAATCAAGTAAACAGGAGAGAAGCATGCCGCGAATTGCATTTTCATGCAGGAAGCGGTCTTCTTTATTATTTGATTTTCCCTCGACAATTAAAAGTTGCTTTGGATATTTTTTCATTTCTTCAAGCTGTTTGAAGAGGCGCTTGTTGATTATGCTTGACTGGAAGTCTGAGAAGGTTTTTCTTTCTACTATGATGCTGTCTATGAGATAATCTCCTATTTCAAGTGTTTCAAAATGAATCTTTGCTTTTTTTTCAAGAAGGCAGGAGGGAACGAGAGAGGATTTTTCCCTTGTGTCAATTATAATTGTCTTTTTATTTTCATTATCTTTATCTTTCTTATTTTTTTCTTTTTTTGAAAAGATGTTGTAGAATGTCATAAAAAATAGAGTTTAAGGAGATATTTAAATTTTATATTTAATTTGTAAAAGATAACAATGTTTCGTGACAAGTTACTTTGTTGCGAGAGTATATGCTAAAATAATCCCTTTTGCTTATCTTTGTCTTTTTCTTCCCTATCATAATCTTTCTTGATTTCTTCAATCGCCTTGTGCATCTTTTTTTCCTTTGAAACAGAAGCATAGTGAAATGCAATATCTCTTGTATCCTGCGTCATAAGAATTTTAAGAGAGCCCTTCATTAAACGAGCAGTACGGCCTGCTCTCTGGATTTTTCTTATTGCACTCGGAACTGGCTCATAAAAAATAACTTCATTTACCTCTGGCAAATCCAAACCCTCTTCTCCAATTGAGGTCGCAACCAAAATATTAATTTTATTTTCTGAAAAATCATTTATTAGTTGCTTCTGCTCTTTTTGATTCAAGCCAGAGTCCTTGCCCATGCTCTGTTTTTTTGCCTGTCCTACAAAAACAGCTGATTTAATTTCAGGAATTTTGTTTAGTTCCTGCACAATTTTGCTTCCAGCATCCCTGTACTGCGCAAAAACAAGGATTTTTGCTTTTGGATTTTCAGAAATTCTTTCTTTTACAAGTTCTTTTAGTTTCTCAAGTTTTGGATGCTCGAAATTCAGCGATGTTGAAAGAGTGTATGCTTTATTGAACTCTTCTTGCTTTGCCAATCTCTGCGCTGCCTTTGACTTCCCTTCATCTGCTTCTGCAAAAAGTTTTTTCATGTACGCATTAAATGAATTTATTGTCTGTGTTTCTAAAAGTTCAAGTGCATGCTGAAGTTTTATTGCCTGTGCGCAGACAGAAACAGCTGCAAGAAGATTTGGATTTTTATTTCCAGAGTTTATTGCTCCAAATAATTTTCTCTGGCATTCAAGAAGTGTTATTTTATTTGCATTTGCAAATAAAACTTTTCTATTTCTAAGTTCATCTACTTTTTTTTCATAAATTGATTTTAAGAGCTGGCGAATTTCCTCAAATTCAGGGGGGAAGGGAACAACAATTTTTTCAAATTCAAGCTCTTGAAGATACGGCTTTACATCTACGCTTTCTCTCGTCCTTATCTCAACCTGCTCTATTCCCAAATTCTCGCATATTTTTTCAATAAGTTTTTTTTCACTTCCGGGAGAAGCAGTCAAGCCAAGAATTCTTGGATGAAGAGATTGTTCCTTGTATGCCTGAGATATTGCAGTATAGGAATAATTTTTTAGACAGCGATGGCATTCATCCTGAACAAGAAGGCAGACATCTTTTAAGTCATATAATTTATGCGTTATATCATTTGCAATGCACTGCGGTGTTGAAAAAACAAACTCTGCATTCTGCCACTCTTTTTTTCTTTTTTCAGGCTGTGTTTTTCCAGTGAAAAGAACAAGCGAGGCATAGAAGTCAGGAAGAATTTTTTTGAATGAATTAAGATGCTGTTCAACCAAAGGGCGTGTTGGCGCAAGAATCAGAACTTTTTCAAGTGGAAATTTTTCAAATCTCTGCATCGCAAGCATAAGTGCAATTAATGTCTTTCCTGTTCCAGTAGGAAGAATTACTAGGCAGTTCTTTTCCCCGCATGTCTCAAGAATTCTTTTCTGATACTCCCTAGGCTCTATTGAAATTTTGTATTTCATTATCAGTTTAAAATCAAAAGGTATATATATGTTTTATCTTTGATTTTTTTATGAAAAAGGGAGAGAGAATCGCTGTTTTTTTATTAGCTTTTTTATTTTTAGCGAGTATTATTTCTTTTTTGATATTTTCTGATTCTTTTCAGGGAATTATTGGAGGGATTATAAAGTTGCAGTCAACTATGCCTCCTCAAAATTTAGCTTCTCCAGATTCTCAGAATACTCCTCTTGCAAATTCTCAAGAATCTGAAATTAGTGCACTGGCTTTATCTATTAACTTGAAGCAGCTTCCTTATGGATTGATTTCTTATTATAATTTTGATGGCAGTTTTAACGATGTTTTGGGAAGAAATAATGCAGTTTGCAGCAGATGCCCTCCTTTTGTAAATGGAAGAGTCAATAATGCAGTTTATCTTTCATACTGGCTCAACTCAAGCGGTTATTATAATTATAATGATTTATATGCACCATCAACATCAGGCAGATTTTCTTTTCCTTCTGGAAATCAGTCAAGAACTCTTTCAACATGGGTTAAATTAAATAATGACCCAAATAATAATTACAGGCAGAAAATTTTTGGCTATGGGCTGACAAATAGGGAAAATGATTCTTTTTATTTAATATTTAATCGCGGGCGTCTGTGTTTTAGGGATTTAAATGAGAATGATGCTCCGTGTTCTAAAGTTGCAATGAATTTTGGAGAGTGGTATTTTTTAACAGTTAGTTATGACGGAAATATGATTAGATTGTATATTAATGCAAAAGAAGTTGGAAATAGTTTAAGAATTATGAATACAAATTCTTCAGGTGCTCTTGTTTTTGGAGGATGGGGAGAGTGGGGTGGTGGTTTTAATGGAAGCATTGATGAATTTATGATTTGGAGCAGGAATTTATCTTCTGATGAAATTAGTAAAGTGTATAATCTTACAGGGGCTGGAGGAAGATGCATTCCAACAGGATGTTTTGGAAAGAAATGCATGATTGATCCTGAGTGCAATGTTTCATGCGGAAGCTGTCCGATGGATATGAGTTGTGATAGTTCTCTGGATGAGTGCTATTATCCGTGTGTGAATAATGCTAATTGCGATAATTTGTGGATGGTTTTGCCTTCGGGCTTAACAGCTCTTGTACCTTATTGTGTAAATGGAAAATGCAAGGGATGCAGAACAGGAAACAATTCTGACTGCTATGATATTCCTGCAAATTCAGATTCTCCTGTTTGCAATTCATCAAACTTTTGCATTGCTAAGGAGTGTTCATCTTTAGGGGAGTGCAATTTTGCAGCAAGCGGAACACCATGGGCATGCGATCAGTCAGAAAAAAAATGCATGAGGGCAGAATGCCTGTTAGATTCTCATTGTGGAGGAAGTGAGAAGCACTGCTGCACATATCCTGGAGATCCGATAGGGCGTAATTCTTGCGAGGAGAGTGCATATTACTGTTAAAAATGAAACAAAAAACAAAAACAAAAAAGAGAATTTTAATTAGCTGCGCTATTCTTTTAATTTTGATTTTTGGGATAATTGCTTTCTCTGTTTTTTCTATTACAGGAGATGTCGCAAAATCCAGCAAAATAAAAATTGCGCAAAAGTTTTTTCCAAAACAAAAAAATTTGCCAATCCTATCTCCAATAAAACCAGAACAGCAAATTTATCAGGAGAAAGCAAATGAAGTTGGAGTTGATAATGGAATTCAGGGAATAGATAATAAGGGTTATATTCTTGTTAACTACACAAAACCAGATGATTTTGACAATTCTCGGGCTAGTCGTGCTGTCTGGCAGGTTAAGCATGGAAATCTTCCTGCTTATAATATTACAATTCCATCTGAATGCAGAAATGCAGATCCAAACAAAATTATACTTAGAATATATACTAATTCAAATAATGGATTAGGGAATTCAACTTCTCAGCCGCAGTGTTATAATGGGAAAGATTGGGAAAATATTGGAAATGCATCTGTTGGAATGTATACTCACGGATATTATGATTCTTGCAATATCACTCGACAGGGAGGAGGAAATGCTTTTGATGGCAACTGGAGCAGTTTTTCAGACAGATTTGTATATTCATGCCTTAGAAATGGAGAAGAAATTCATGAGGCAAAAATAATGGATGGGGATGTTTATACTCCTCAGCCAGTTAGATATCTTGGAGGAATTTCGGGGCCAAATATTTATGACAGAGTTTATGAAGAATCTATGACTTGGATTATTCCAAACTGCAAAAGAGGAGGTTATGATTATGTGTATGGTCCTCCGTGCGGAGTTGACGGAACAGGAAGTTATTGCGGAGTTAATAATGGTTCTTGTTATTGGAATCTTCAGACATGTGATTTAAGTGTAGGAGGATTGTGTTATATGAGTTGTACTGTCAATAGTAAATGCGATACTTATAGAAATGCGTTTTCAGACCTCGAGTGGGGCGAGGAATTTCCAGTATTTAAATGTTCAAATAATATGTGCGTAGAGTGTGTTAATAATTCGGATTGTTATAATAGATGGAGTCCTCTTGAATGGAAAGATATTTCTTCTCCTGTATGTGACAGCTATCATTTTTGCACTGAAAAAAATTGCACATCAAATGCTGACTGCAATTTTCCTGTAACTAGTGGAACAAACTGGTTATGCAATAACTATACGGGGCTTTGTGAAAGACCTGAATGCACAATAAATTCCCACTGTCTTCATAGTTTGCTTTGTTACACATCTGAAAATCCCTTAGAGAATTACTGCGGTTGATTTATTGTGGGTAAGTTATATAGGGGTGGAGAAAAAATTAATTAATGTGCAAAAGATATGGCGTTCATTCATTACATTCATTCACTGAATATGATTGTGCTAGAGATTTTTATTAGCATTTTATGATTGTGTAATTGATTGTTTAAGATTATCGTCATTATCTTGCTCGAAGAGCACAAAATATATGAATCAAATAAACATATTTTTAAACTCATAATTACTAATTATTTTATGCTTGAAAATTTATTGACAGGGGGAATTTCTTCACTTAGTCCTGGATTAATTAGCTTGCTGTTTTTGATAATTATTTGGGATGCTGTTTGGAAGTTATGCGGATTGTGGAAGGCAGGAAGAAATAATCAGTTGTGGTGGTTTGTTTTTATTGCGATAGTTAATTCTGCAGGAATTCTTCCGATTTTGTATCTGGCATTTTTCCAGGGGAAAAATGCGGAGAGGAAGGGGAAGAGGAGAAGGTAAAAATAAGGAAATATATATAAATCTATATAGTTTTGGAATTATATAATAAGATGAAAAATAAGAAAAGAGGAATAGGAAAAACAAATTTAGTCATCATTTGTGTTCTTGCAATTGTAATTATTGGAGGGTTTATTGCAATTAATTTTGATGGGCTGGTTGGGAATGCTCCTTTTTCTGTTTCTCGTACGAAATATCCTACTACGACAGCGACTACAACTGCTGCTCCCACTATAGAATTAATTGCTGCTCCTACTATCGAATCAACTGCTGCAACTGCTATAACTACGGCGACTACGGCTGCTGCTGTTGCTGCTGCAACTGCTGCTAGTGATAGTGCGACTACAACTAGAGTAAGAACTAGTGCGAGTACTAAGAGTATTAAAATGACTGCTAAAACAAGTGCATCAGCACCCCCATGCGATAGTGAGCATGTAAATGAGATTTGGAAAGTGGATAATACACATTACAGAAAATGTATTTCAGTGAGTAACAATTATGATCCTGTAAAATATAGATGGGATCCTGATTCTGATGGACCACCCCCTTTGGAGATTGAATGTCCTGCAAATAAAGTAGTAAACACCAAATATAATGATTTATTGTTTCAATATAAAATTGGAAGTCAGTACGTTACTAATCTTGAATGTGTTTGGAGAGTAAAAGCATCATGCGATCCTACTGATTTGCATGCAAATTGTCTTGGAAGTAATAAATGGATTTACTGCTATCATGGTTTTTGGAAGTTTCTACATTTTGGCAGTTATTTCACGGAATCCTCGCCTTGTGGGGCCAGTTCTACTTCAATATGTTCAGCTGAATCCATTCCCGGAGGTTTTGATGTCGACCATGCAAAATGCTATAATTGTCTTGAATCAAAAGTATCTGTAGATGGAAAAAAGATTATAGTCTTTCATGGTTTTGGTTCTCTTCCTCTTGCGCAATTAGGTCAAACTGTCTGCAGAACTTATTCTACAACTCAAGGACCAGATGGTGGGAAATTTATATGCAAAGTTTCTGGATGGACATGGGATCATAGGTGTCCTAGTGGAGAGTGTGAAGATGATGGTATTGGTTTGAATTGTACTAGATAATTTATTTTTTATCAGAGGAAAAAACACTCATTCTTTTTTGACAAATTGCTGACTTACTCTTTTTATTGACTTGGCTCCTGCAAGAGGTTCATAGCATCTTCCGTAAAATCCTGATTCAATTTCTTCTCCTAAACCTGCTATTGTTCTATATCCCTTTTGCAAAAGAAGAACATTGATTCTTGAATTAACTCCGAGTGTTCTTTCAATATCTTTATTTATTCTCACATTATAAATTGGAAATTGAAGTTCTTCATCATTTTCAAGAATTTTTATCACTGATTTCATTTTTTTGAAGCATGTGTCATTCTCATTAAAAAGATAAACAAGAACAGGTGTTTCATCTGATTGATTTAGTGCTCTTGTAAGAACCGGGTCGCCATTTTTGTATTCTTCTGCAGGTATTTTTTTGCAAATTTCAATTCCGCTGTTATTAAAAAAGGACTGATTTGTAGGATAGGCAAGATTTGATTCAGCAGGCCTTGTCCAGGAAATATCTGAATATTTATAAGAATTTGTCAGAAGATAATCATTTTTAGACATTCCTTTTTCAGAACATCCTGATAAACTTCCCAAGCCAAGAGCACTCGCTCCTAATGCGAGGGCAACTAGTCCTGTTCGTGCGAGATTTACTAATCTTCCTGCCATATAAAATTGAGAGAAAAGAAGTATATAAATCTTTTCTTTGTTATTACTTTTAAGGAACAAAAGCAAAGCCCAGGAAGATAAGTGCAACTATTCCTGGGGCAATAAGAAAAATTCAGAGAGCGGGGGAACTGCAAGAGAAAGAAGTATGCGTAAGGTGATAGAGGAGATTAAGGCAGATTATGATAAAGAAAGCAAAGATAAAGAAAAAAATATTAAGCAAGAAAAATTATTTTAATTGTTTTAACTATTACTCGGCTCGCCCAATATCCAAATCATAATAATTTAAAGGGAATTTCTCATGTACTGCATCATTGACTTCTATTTTACAATTAATTTTTAGATCCGGATTTAAAATATTTCCGCAGATAGTTACATTCTGCGTTCCTGCAGCAATTCTAAAATAACAAAAATCTTTTGTTTTTGAATTTTGAATGAGGGGGCATATTGATAAATCTTTTTTTGATTTGATATAACCATAAAAACAATCATCTTTATTTTGAGTATTTGGAAGATTTTTACAATATTCCAAATCATTATTTTTTGCAGCTATTTCTCCAAAACACTGAGCAGGATAGTTTTTCCCAGTTATTTTATTACAAAGATTATAATCTCCTAATTCAAAGGCAACCCCATAAAAACAATTTGTTCTCCTAAAAATTACGTCTAGGTTTGTTGAATTAAATGAGATGAATTCGCATATAGAAATATTTTTATTTTTTATTCCAATATCTGAATAGCAAACAGCTTTTTCTGCTTCTCTATCTGGACTAATTTTATCGCAAATAGAAGTATCTCCTGCTCCTATTCCAACGTTTGAATAGCATTGTGCCCTAATCCATTCGCTATTGATATATTTATTATCCTTTATCTGATCACATAAAGAAATATCTTTATTTTTAATAGCTTTAATGTACAGCCTATAAATATCCCCTACTGATTGATAGTTTTTTAAAAAATAAATTGAAAAGAGATTTGCAAAAATAAAAATGCCTATAGCAATAAAAATTATTACTTTTATTATTAATTTCATAAATTTTTGTAGTTATATTTTAATAGTTATTCCTTCAATTTTTTAAGGATAAAGAGCAAATCCTAAAAAGACTGCGCAGATTATAAGCATTGTGAACCATAAAACACGGCTTCCAAAGAATATTTTAGTTCCATCCAATGAAGAGACTGGAAGAAGGCACCAGCTCGCATAAAAAATGTTCCATAATGCAAAGCTTTCAAAAATTGGATTGATTGTTGCAAGTCCGAAATATCCTATTATTGCAAGAAGCAGATTGGCGAATATTCCAACTACTGCAATCAATGCAATGTGCCATTCTGTCATTTCTGAAAAACGATATAAACCATGTCTACGAGAAACACGTTCTACTCTTGGGGTTACATCAAATTCAAGAACAGGAATCCATTTGAGGAATCCATTTGTCAGGAAAGAAAATAAGAGAGGAACCCATATCATTGGAAGTGGCTTGTTGAAATGCTCTTTTGCCCTGAAGCCAAAGAAATAAACTTCCCATAATTTTGTCTTCACATTTGCTTCAAGAAGATAAGCCATTATCTTTTTTGCAATTACATTAACAGCGATAATCACCAGGAAGAACAAGGTGAAATAAAAAATCAGAGAATAATTGAAAACTGTTTCTGCTGTAATCGGAAATGAAAATGTTATTCCTAAAATTATTGCAGCAAGGAAGATAATTCCAACCTCTTTCCAGTCAAATTCCATAAACTAATTAGAAAGGGGTTTTTTATAAAGCTTTTTGTTTTTAAAAGAGAGAGGCAGAATATATGAGAAATACAAATCTGACAAATATTCTACAACATAGAAATATATTTAAAGCATGAATTTCATATTTTCTCATGTTAAAAATAAAAAGAATAAGCTATGTGATATGA
>Ga0315275_10004090_pt1 | contig 13596 bp, 10 predicted proteins | sample YL17G03_0_MG_FD_205557 | JGI IMG/M metagenome (GOLD analysis project Ga0315275, IMG submission 205557) | Sediment microbial communities from Yellowstone Lake, YNP, Wyoming, USA - YL17G03_0 | ecosystem: Environmental > Aquatic > Freshwater > Lake > Sediment | place: USA: Wyoming | collected... | reverse complement strand
TTGCCACTTGGGCGGCTAAAGCTGCGCCCGCCTCGAAAGCGTTAACTCTTTTCAGAGTTCGCGGCATCACCCGGTATAGCCCGATTTGTGGAGTGTGGAAAAAGGCGAAATTGTAACGATAGAACTTCTTCAAACCAATCGTATCTTCATGAATTGCGAGTGGAAGAATATTTTCATCGGTCAGGCAAACTATATCCGCGCGCCATTTGTGAAGCACTCCGTTTTCGCGCAAAACAACCGAGAAATCCCCCAAATGCCCGCTGATGCCCCCGATCTCCGCTTCTTCCACATTAGTTATGGATTTTCCCGGCACGAGATGAACCGGCCTTTCCTTGATGGCCTGCGGTATATCCGGCCCGCCTCTCAATTTGCACCGATGCACAAGTCGCACATTGAAACCTTGAAGATCGAGGTTCAGCGCACAGCTTATCCCGACTTTCGACCCGCCCAATATGAGTATGCGGTTCCCAATCTCCGTACTGCCCTGACGGAGCGACCCGAGCAATTTCGCGCTGATGAAAGCGCTACGCAAAAAGTCTCGAGCTTTTTCCACAACCTCATCCTCAGACTGTGTTCCTGTTAACAGATGATCCTTTATATTTATCGTCTCGAACCTGCTCCGATCCAGGCCCAGTTGGTTGAACAGTTGAATTCGGGCGCGGTTGCGCTGGTCATTGCAAGCAATACATTGAAATTCCAGAGGACAGCAGACACAAGAAGCAAGTATGACGCGGCTGAGATTGTGTTCTCTCACCATGTCCGCAATTATCTTCGATCCGCGCGGGTGACAAGCCGAAAAAATCAGCTCGCTATGAACAACCCCAGGGATAGAAGCCGCCAGATCTCGGATACGCTCAAGCACCTTTGCCGGAGCCATTGTTTCATTGCATTTGCATATAAACACCCCAAACCGGGCCTCTTCCTCTAGTTCCATAGATTTCGGTTCCAAAGGGAACGTCGGATACCTCAACGAAGCGCATTCGGACATTGACTTACCTGCCACCGCGCTGCCTGCAACCAGCACATCCATAAGGTCGGTGGCTTTCTGGAAATCTCCCAGCCGATAAATGCCTTCCTGATCAATTGTGTCACTGCTTGGCAATTCGTTGTTATCCGCAACGATCACAACGGGGCTTATAAACTCGAGGCGATTGGAAGATTTGTAATGATCAATAGCCTTCATCTCGGCGCAAACAGTTTCGCATATCCTGCATTCGCAACAAGCCGAACATTGTAAACATCGCCGCGCTTCCGCCACAGCCTGCTCAGTGGTGAATCCCAGGTTCACTTCTTCAAAGTCCCGACGCCTCACTTTGGGCTGGCGCTGGGCCATCTCAGGACGCCATCGTCTGGGAGCATCTTCCGATATCTCGAGATAATCTCCGACGCCACGCGGCACGGAAGGAATCTCCACAAAAGGCGCCGGTTCTCCAGTGAGATATTCGATTATTCGCGCGGCGGCCTTCCGACCCTGAGCCATTGACTCTATCACAGTGGAAGGGCCGGTCACCACATCCCCTGCCGCGAAAACGCCATCGCGTGAAGCGGACAGACCGTCATCCACTTTTATACGGCTGGCGCGATCGGTATCCACACTGTAACCCAGACACATCTCCCCGAGATCGGGTTGCTGACTTATTGAAACTATCACAGTGTCCGCTTCTCGGTTAAAATTCGAGCCTTCAATCGGTTCCGGTCGTCCTCGGCCGCTGGCGTCAAGCTCGCCAAGCTTCATCTTTACCAGTTCCAGCCCCGAGACCCTCCCTTCTTTGACGATTATCCGAACAGGCGTGGCTAGGTATTCGATTCTAATCCCCTCCTCTTCCGCGGCCTGTATTTCCGCTTCATGAGCGGGCATGTCTTTTCTTTCCCGCCGGTAATATATGGTCACCGTTTCTGCGCCCAATCGGATAGCAGCTCGAGCCGCGTCTATCGCGGAATTGCCCCCGCCGATCACCGCGACGTGTTTGCCGAGTTTCACTTGCTGACCGGAATAACAGGCCCGAAGCATTTCGACGGAGCCAAACACTCCCTCGGCATCTTCACCGGGGATGTTCAATCGAATGTCGCGATGCGCTCCCACACTGACTAAAACCGACTGGAATCCTTTATCGAAAAGGTCCCTGATTGAATTTACTCGCGTGCCCGTGAGTATCTCCACTCCCATGTCCACTATCGCCCGTATCTCCGTGTCCAAAACGGTCCGGGGCAACCGGAAAGAATTTATTCCAACCCGCAGCATTCCCCCGGCCTCGGAATGCGCCTCGAATATCGTTACCGGAAAACCGGCGCGGTTGAGATAATGCGCTGCAGTCAAACCCGCCGGGCCGGAACCGATTATCGCTACCCGTTCTTTTCTTTTTGGAACCTGAGGCATATCGAATTTCGGAGTTCCTTCATGAGCTTCGTAATCGGCGAGAAATCTCTTTATGTCTCGGATAGCGACCGGCACATCCAATTCCTTGCGACGGCACGACGCCTCGCAGGGGTGATGGCAAATCCGCCCGCAAATGCCCGGCAACGGATTGTCTTCTCGTATGACCGCCAAAGCTTCATCGAAACGAGAAGCGGCGGTAAGGGCCATGTAAGCCTGAACGTTAACCCCCAGCGGACAACTTGTCCGGCAAGCGCTGAGTTGGCGCTTATCCAGAATCAATGCCCTTGAAGGACAGTAAGCCGGGGTGCGGGATAGAGGAGGATGATTGGAGTCCTTGAGTGGACAAACCTCCATGCAGCGACCGCAGCCGGAGCATAGATCATAATCCACATAAACAGGATCCTGCGTAATTATCGCTTTGTAGCCGTCCGGACCTCGCTGAATTGATTCAACTCGAGCATGGGTCATCGGCGTGACCAGAGGATTACGTGTTACCCGGAGGTATAGAGGTCGAAACTGAAAACTCAGGTCGTCAGGCCATTCCGTAAAATGCTCATGACTGCCCGGCAATTCGAGGAAATGGAGCGCCTTGGTCACCCAAACCAGAGGGACGCCCGATTGCGCCATATCTTCCGCCACCTTCAGCGCTCCGAACCCGGCGCCAACCAGCAAGACCGCTTTCTTCGTGGTGTTTGTCAAACTCGTATCGGTCACACCTGCTCCTTGGATTTATCCTGCTTGGCGCGACTTTTCAAAATAGCCTCGCCGTATTCTCTTCCCCGATCAAACGCCTGCGTGTTCTTATCCTTTGTGTGTTTCGGAACCGCTTCGAGAACGGCCGCGCGCAGTGATTGATGGCTGACAATATCGCTGACGGCGGACAAAAAGCCGAGCATAACGATATTGGCCATCATTTTATTCCCGATCTCCTCGGCAAACCGGGTAGCCGGTATATTGTATGTAATCCAGTTCGGGTCGAGGTCGCCTGTTTGAACCAAGTCGGTATCCCATATCAGTATTCCGTCGGGAACGAGAGATTTCACGTTTTTTGTATAGCCTTCCTGACTCATGCAGATAAGCACTTCCGGCTGCTCGACGTATGGAAAAAGTATCTCCTCGCTGCTTATTATCACCTGAGATGAGCAGGAGCCGCCTCGAGCTTCCGGGCCGTATGCCTGAGTCATGGTGGCGTGTTTCTTGTCATACAAAGTGGCGGCGGTACCCATAATGTTGCCGGTCATCACTATACCCTGCCCCCCAAATCCGGTTATCAGAACCTCTCTTTCGATCTTGTCCGTCATTTTTTTCACCCTGAAGCCTGTTTTTTGGACGCCGGAACTTTTTCGTCAAGATGCGGCCAATCCCCCAACTGTTTCTTGTTAATTAGGTTGTAATTGTCCGTGAATGTCGGCCGCTCGATATCCACGAACTTGCCCACCACGATGTGACTGCTGAAATCCAGAGTAGCGTCCTTCGGATCAATGTCGTTACGGATTACCGACCGGTCATGATAGAATTTCAGGGTTCCCAGCGCGTTCCCCATTTTATTACGCCGCCCGAAACTCGTCGGGCAAGGGGTGAGTATCTCAACGAAGCTGAAACCGCGTTTTTGCATCGCCTCCGTTATCGAGTTGGTGAGTCTGCGAATATGCAATGATGTCCATCTGGCCACATATGTTGCGCCGCAAGCGGCGGCGAGATAGCAGAAATTAAACGGCTCCTCCGGGCTTCCGATGGGGCTGGTGGTGGTTTTCGCTCCGAAGGGTGTGCTTGGCGCCTGCTGACCGCCGGTCATGCCGTAGTTCAAGTTGTTCACGCAGATGACGGTGATATCAATGTTGCGCCGCGCTGCATGAATAAAATGGTTTCCCCCAATGGCGAGCAGATCGCCGTCACCTGAAACCACCAGAACCGCGGCGTCGGGCCGGGCAAGCTTCAGGCCCGTCGCGAAAGGTATCGCGCGGCCGTGCGTAGTGTGGTACGAATCAAGCTTTATGTACCCTGCCATTCGACCGGTGCATCCGATGCCGGAAACCATCGCCACCTTTTCCAGCGGATATTCGGATTTCTGAATGGCCGCCATCACGCACCCAAACGCAGTTCCTATGCCGCAACCGGGACACCATATATGCGGCATCCGATCGGTACGCAGCAACGCATCCATCGGATGCGGCGGCACTGCCGTTTTGGTCTTTCTGGGACTCATTTCGCCTCCTTAATCATATCCTCGATGGCGCCGAGTATGGTTTTTGGGCTGATTATGGCCCCGCCGGCGTGCGGCACCAGTTTTACTTTGCAGCATCCGCCGGCGCATCTCTCCAGCTCGAGGACCATCTGGCCGAGATTTATCTCCGGCATAATCATGCCGCGGACTTTCGGAGCGATTTCCCGGATCAATTTTTCGGGAAACGGCCAGACGGTATCGAGTTTTATCAGACCCGCCTTGATACTTTTGCTTCGTGCTTCGCGAACCGCCCGCTTCGCCGACCTGACACTGATTCCGTAAGCCACCACCGCAACTTCGGCGTCATCCATGTGCATCTCGTCATATCGGATGATCTTTTCACAGTTATCCCTGATTTTACCGACAAGCCTGTTTATCATCTTCTCCTGCGTGGCCGCGTCCATCACCGGATAGCCGCGTTCGTCATGAGTCAGGCCGGTGATGTGAGGATGGTACCCTTCCCCACAGTTGGCCATCGGAGCGATCCAGTCGGAGTCGGCCCGATAAGGCAGATATTCTTCGGGAGTCGCCTTCGGCTTGCGGCGCTCCACTATTTCAATTTTATCTTCAGGCGGGATCACCACCCGCTCGTTCATGTGCCCCACCACCTCGTCGGCCATTATCAGCACCGGTATGCGATACTGCTCGCTCAGGTTGAAAGCCCATATGGTAAAATCGAACATCTCCTGCGGGCTGGAGGGCGCAATTGCGATTATCTCGTAATGCCCGTGAGATCCCCACCGCGCCTGCATCATGTCCCCTTGCGCCACCAGCGTTGGCAGGCCGGTGCTCGGCCCGGCTCGCTGCACGTTGCAAACCACACACGGAGTTTCCGTACAAACTCCCAGCCCGATGTTTTCCATCATCAGCGAAAACCCCGGCCCGGAAGTGCTCGTCATCGCCTTCATGCCTCCCCAACTGGCGCCTAAAATCGCGGCCATCGAGGCCAGCTCATCTTCCATCTGGATGTAAATGCCGCCGATCTCCGGCAGCCGCCGTGCCATACGCTCCGCCACTTCCGTTGCCGGTGTGATCGGATACCCGGCAAAGAAGCGGCATCCCACCGCGAGAGCGCCCTCGCAGCATGCGTAGTCACCGTTCATAAAAAACGTCCCGGTTAATACCGATTTGCCAGCCACCATAATCCCCCTATTGAGATGTTTTTAATGATCTTTTTGCTTCGTTTTCCCAGCCGATCTTTCCGGGAAACGCGCTACTCCCCCGCACACTTGTACTCGATTTAATTTCTCAAAAGGCCATAAAATCAAAGGCTTATGGCGAAAATAATACGCAATGCCTATGCCGCCTCAGTGTCCTGGGCCTCTATCGAATAGATTGCGAATTCCGGGCATAGAACTTCGCAGAAATGACAATTCACGCATTTCGATATATCAACCACCTCCGGCGGATGGTATCCTTTTTTATTAAAAGCTGAAGACACGCGAAGCACATCTCGCGGACAATATTCTATGCAGAACCCGCATCCTTTGCACCGATCCTCGATAACGATCACTCGGCCCTTGCTGGTGCGGATGGTACCGAGGTCAAGAGGTGTTCTCCAGTATTTCATGAGGTATCTCCTCGCTGATTGATCAGCCTGATCGCTTCGTGATTATTATGGAACAACGCCAAGTCTTTCATAAGGTTTTTGTTCTGCAAATTCAATCCACTTCGAGGAATTTGCACACTAAATTTATAAGATAATACAAAGATGGTGTAAAGTAAAATGAAGTGAATATTTCTGACTAGACTAACTTTTTCGAGAGCAGACAAGTATTTCTGAACAAGCGATTCGGAACGAGGAAAACCCAGACTGAGAATAGGAACGACACAACGCTGATGAAAAATGTGATTCTTCTCAACCTTGAAAGAAACGGCTTGATGGTGATTTCTGACTCTCCGGCCGACGCCTTAATTACAAGAAAATCTTCCGGGCTTCTCGCAAATGGAATGTTCTGCCCATTGACCCGAAAGCACAGGAATGGATAATAGCGGTGGGAGATTCGGATATATGCTTCCTCGTTCAATCGGACGTTCAATTCTGTGTCCTTGACTGTTTGTTAAAAGCTAATGACACGTTCATTTATAATCCCATTGCGCAGCTGATTTTATTATCCGCCCCCTTCCGGCTATTTTCAATAAGCTGCAGAGGCGAGCATTTTGCGGACTATAGACTATCAGCCACTCCGATTTATATCAACTTATTCCAGGCAAGAAGACGGCTGTTGGAATAAGGTCTCACTTTCCTTTGATCGCGGCTTTTTCGCACATAAACCTTCTTGTCCTCCGGGCCATTCATGTGATAATAGCTCCAGCGCGGCGGCGGGTCGGAATTAACTTTTTCGGACGGCTTTTTAACCTCATCCTCCATTCTTCGCGCGAATACTCTGGAGGCGATTTTCGAAAGAATTGGAGTTCGACCTACTACCTCTCGATATCTGTTTTCAAGGTATTCGGCCCTTGCCCGGACCTTCTCGGAAGGGTGGTGAAGTTTACAAGACCGAAGATAGCAATAAGTAAAGGAAGCCATTTGGCGAGATCGTTTTGCCTGGTATTTCCTAAACTTGTCATTTGATTCTTTAAAAGTTTCATATGCATCCACCGCGCTTTCAAACATTTGAACCGGCGGAGGGCCGTTCAGGTCACGATTTTGATCATGAGCGTAATCGAAGAATTTCTTAATATCCCCCTTTTTAAAGTTTTTCAACTTGAAAACATCGTCTTTCCACAGGTTGAAATCCGACCATTGGTATGTATCCAGAATACGATCTTCTTCAAGCATCCGGTCGTAAAGGGCGGTGCCCGGGCAAGGGGTCAGAGGCGACAGTTGATAAAAGGTCGGCTTTAGCCCCACAAAGCGGTCTATGTCTTCCTTTAAATTCTCGGGAGTATGGAAGTCGAAACCAAGCACCAACGATCCGACAGTCATTATGCCGTGTCGGTGCAGTTCCGCGAACGTTTTTTCGATCTCTTCCCCTGAGCGCTTGGCGTAAGTGTCTGTTGTAGTGCCCTCTCCCGTTTGAAAACTCTCCACCCCGACCCATACGGCAGCTAGGCCGCAGTCCCGAAGCTCCTCGGCACCGAAATTAGATAACGAACGCATGGATCCAAAAGAGAAATATCTCAGGCCCCATGTTTTTTTATCGCTTCGGATCAATCGGCCAAGTTCCCGTACAAAATCAGGATTAAGGAAGAAATCCTCGTCAAACAATAGCGTAATGATGTCTTTGGATTTCAATCGTTTCTGGTAATTTTTCATATACCGGTATACCTGTTCGGGTGTAGTCACGTATATTTTCTGATGATAAAAGAAAGCGCTGGTGTTGCAGAAGTCACAGGAATTGGGACAGCCGAGGCTGACCAGAATTATCGGCAAATGCAGTTGTATTTTGTTGTACACATTCAAACTGAAACCCGTCATCGGCAGTGTATATTGCGTGATCTCTCTATCAACGGGTTTGTCATCGAGAAGTTTACGCATAAAGCAAACTCCCTCTTCGCGACAGAGATGATGCGCGTTTTCACGGATATAAACCGCATCTCCGTTTGTGTCCCCCGGGACAGGCTGGCCGAGAGTGCTGACTCCGTAACCGCCGATTACAATCTCGATGTCGGGGTAATGCTCCCTCATGTGCCGGACCATGCGAGCGATCTTCGCCGTATGAAGGCTTTTAAGCTGTATGCCCACTACGTCGTAACCCTTTTTCAACTCCGCATCAAACTCCTCCCAATGCGGGTTTTCAAGCACGGTGGTCGGATTGGAGATATTCTCCGCGATAACATAGAGACCGAAATAATGGCAGTGAGAGGCCAATGCGAAAGGGCCGTGCCCGCGAGAAAGGCGGGATTTAAGTAAATCAAACATGTCCTCGCCCCACCCCAAATCGTTCGGGCCGTAACTGGTGGTTAAAAGAACTCGCTTCTTTTCCATGGATCATTCTCCTTGTTGTTTTTCGAGGCTGTTTAGTTGCCTGCTCGACGATTAATGAAATCCAATATCATTTTCGCACATTCATCCGGCGCGTCTTCCTGGAGAAAATGACCAGCCGATTCGATAACGTCCAATTCTGCATGAGGAGCCGTCCGCCGGAAACTCCGAGCAATGGGCAGGCGGCAAAATGGGTCATGACGCCCCCAAAGGATGAATGTTGGTTTAGGAAAAGAGGCAAGCGCGCGACGCACCTCATAAAGGTACGGGGTAACCACTCGATAAGATTTAAGCGTTTTTACCAGAGATAACAAGCCGCGTTCACGGCAAAATAAGTCAAGGTACGCTTCTTCCTCCTCCGATGTCATTGCGGATGGGTTTTTATGAACGACTCTTCGGATATATTTCAGCAATTGTTCTGCAACGGTTCTATCTGAAAGACGACGGTGGACAAGCATAGGCGTGAGAATGGAAAGCAGCACCGGGCCGGGAATATGAAAATGCTCCCAGAATATGGTGGTATTAAGTATGGTCAGCGAGGCCACTCGATCGGGATTGTGCGCCGCCCAGCCGACGGTAAACGGCCCGCCCACGTCATGGCAGATCAAATGGGCGCGCTCGATTCCAAGAGCATCCAGGAACTTGCCGAAAAATTCCTCGAATTTCCGGAACCCGTAACGATTGTCGTCCGGCTTATCGCTAAGCCCGAACCCGAATAAATCCCACGCGCGCACCGGGTGCTTCTCAGCCAGCAGGGGGATCATCTTGCGATAAAGGAAACTGCATCGAGGTATGCCGTGAGTCATCACAAGCGGGATGCCGCTCTCGGGACCGGCACATCGGTAAAAGATATTCAGTTCGTCCACGCGAACGTACTTACCCCCTTCACGGTGAGCTTTAAGGGCGGCGTTTTCCATTATATAAGTCCATGGTGAAAGGCAACGCGGATTAAACAGATTGGATTTCTCTCGGGCGAGAATGAATGCAGTTCATTCAATTATAAAACCCCCACATATTCCTGACATTATATTATCTAATAACTTTCAATTATTGTCAATTATCGGTGAGGTCAAATATGTATCAAGCACCATACAAAATCTTGAAGCCCCGCCGGAAAAAACCGACGGGGCTTCTTATATATCCATGGGTGATCTTTTTACGACAATTGGTGCGGAGGGCAATGAGGTTTTTTTTCACTTTGTCGTTGCATGAGAAATTTTATTTTCTCTTGCGATGATCACCCTTGCTAATCAAAATATTGCATTTATTATGCCATGTCGCCTTTACATATTTTCTACTTAAAAGTAAATAGCTTGGAATAATTTCGTGTGATTATAAAACCGAATAACGAGACAAAAATTGTCATTGGCAGGGGAAAATTGTCCCGAATTCGTCTTGTAGTGGCTTGCTTAAAAATGATGGGGTCGTTATAATACGTTTTGACAGGAGGTTGGCGGGATGAAGATACAGAAAATTATGCTGAGTCGAGTAGATGTGACTTCGGATGGATGGGATAATTTTATTTTCGATCTGAATCCTCCTCATGTGGATCGCCTGGCGCAGAGTCTTCAAAAAGTGGGGCAATTATATCCTCTTTTGTTGCTCAAAGACATGGAGTGGTTTTTTCTGATTTCCGATTGGGCACGATATCTGGCTATGAAAAAGCTGGATGTAAAGGAAGCCTGGGCCAGAATTTTTCAATTGAATGAAATATCCAAAGAAGAAGTCTTATGGCTGGCGGTGGAAGTTGATTGCGGGGGTCCGTTTAACCCGGCGGCGCAGAGGCGCATTTTCGAACGCTTTCGAGACATCGCAAAGTATTCGGAAGAGCGGATCGCTAAAGAAGTTGCCCCAGCCATCGGCCTTGATGCGTCAGTTGACTTGGTTCGAAAAATACTTGCGGAAGTACCCAAATGAACGAATTGCCGTTGCCTAGGGAGAAAGACCTCGAGAAGGATATCCGGGCGCTCCTGGAATCCGGTTCTCCACTGGTGGTGTTGACCACATGGGAAGAGGATTGTGTCGAGCGGGTGATGAGAAAAGTGGCCCAGACTATGGAGAAAAAACTTTTTATATGGAGCGCCTCCCGGGGATTCCACAGCGGCATAGATGATCATTCTTCGGTTAAAGCGACTCCGGATCCTCATGCCGATCTGCTCAAGTTACGAGGCGCCGGCGGCGCGTTGGCGTTATTAAAAGATTTTCACCATCTGTTCAATGATGCGCGGAGTGTCCGAAGCCTGCGGGATATCGCGTTGGCCGCGCCGGACGAAGCTCCGCAGCTGGTGCTCGTGATGCCAATCACTGAAATTCCCGAAGAGCTCCGCAAGGACACTTCTTTCCTGGATGTTCCCATGCCGGACGGAGAAGAGTTAAAGATAATTTTACAGCACGCTTTATCGGCGACAGGGAAACGACTCTCGGGCGAAGACTCGGAACGAGCTTCTGTGGCGGCGGCGGGTTTAACCGCGGCGCAGGCGATGCGGGTTTTCATACTGGCCGCCGCAAACCTGCCTGAAAACCCCGTGGCATTCCTTGAAAAGATATTGGGAGAAAAGCGGTCGCTGGCTCGGCATGCTCTTGCGCTGGAATTCCTCGAGCCGGGCGTCAGTTTCGAGCATGTCGGCGGCCTCGGGCTGCTGAAAAAATGGCTAACCTCCCGCACCTCGGCGTTCACCAGTCGCGCACGCAGTTATGGGCTGCCGATGCCGCGCGGACTTCTGCTGCTGGGCGTGCAGGGATGCGGCAAAAGCTTGTCGGCGAAGTCCGTGGCGGAACTGTGGAAATTGCCCCTGTTGCGACTCGACCTTTCCCGCATTGACCCCGTCAGCGGAGAAGCGATGCTCATGCAGGCGCTGCGCACCAGCGAAGCCGTCGCGCCGGCGGTGCTCTGGATTGACGAAATCGAAAAGGGGTTCGGGAAATCCGACCGATTGAACGCCGGGGTGAGCCTCCGCGCCTTGAGCGCGTTTGTCACGTGGCTGCAGGAAAAAAACAACCCGGTATACGTGGTTGCCACCGCAAATTCCATCAGCCGCATGCCGCCGGAGCTTTTACGAAAAGGGCGCTTCGACGAAATATTTTTCGTTGACCTGCCTACGCCGAAGGAGCGCGAGGATATTCTCGGCATCCACTTGCGAAAACGCAACCGAGACCCGAATGTTTTCGATCTGAAATTGCTCGCGGCCGAAAGCGACGGGTTCAGCGGGGCGGAAATCGAAGCGGCGGTTATCGCCGGGATGTTTGACGCGTTTGCCGAAAATCGAGAGGTTAAAACCGAGGATATTTTATATGCCATCCGCACCACCATACCGCTCTCGACCACCATGGAGGAGGAGATTCAGGGATTGCGCGACTGGGCTCACGGCCGCGCCAGACCCGCCAGCCTCGACACCCGCCTCGCAGACCTCCTAAAATCGCCTCCGTCTGAAGAATAATGCCTGAAAATGAGGGACTGTAAATGGCGCATTTGGGGGATCGGCAAAAGTGGTTTCCTGTATGAGGATTACATAGGCAGACCCATACTCATGAGCGAATACGAAGATTACGATACAGACGGAAACACCTATGGTGACGGGTCATCTCAATATTTCAAATGGGAGTGACAGTGTGGGCTAGAAGAAATATGGAAATAACTTTAGGTGAGGAACGATGAAATATAAAAAAATAGCGGTTATCGTTCTTTTTACATGCACATCACTATATTGCAAACGGAATACTGCAAATACCTACGTTGTTAAGGATATTTCCCCATTTCCTTACGAATACGTAGTCGCCCTAAATATTTACACAATACTAATTTGTAATTACCGGGATATAAATACAATTGTTGTATCATCTGATAATGCAGCAGATTTTATTAATATTGGAAAAAGATCAATATTGCAGAATATACGGTTATATGATGGCGAACATTTAGATATGCAATATAAAATGAGTTATAAATATTGCGAACAAGTAATAGCGTTGAGCAAAAATATGCTATCTAAAAAGCCGCAAAGCATTTCCCCTGGCGATAAGATATATGTTGAATATAATTTTGAAAATAATAAGTATACTTTTGTGTGTAATATTATTCGGGATAATGATTTAATATCTTACAATTGCTTTCAGCAATAGATATCTTGGTAATGGTGGCCGGTGCCAACAACTTGTTGTCAGGGTTGCGAAACAACATGATGTCAGGGTGCCACGGACAAACTTGTTTGTCCGTGAACCTCAATTTCCGCATTCCGATTGCTTAAAAAATGTGCGAAAGTGCGAAAGTGGGAAAGCGAAAAATAGGGTCGGTTTCCTTTTATATTCGCGTACTTAACCCCTGTTTTTTTTCTAAACTTACTATTAATAGGAGCACAAAATCATTTTTGGCAGGAGCTTCGCCCCTGCACCCTACACAGCGCTCAGCAGGAACTTCGTCTCCTTATGTATCCCTGTGGGACCTGCACCCGTTACGCCGCTCTTCGGGCGGGGTGCCGCTCCCTTCGTTCGCGGCCAATAGGAGTAATCATAAATGCGCACGATATTTGGCGGAGGGCTAAATATCCAAGTGCCCTGAAAGGGCAACATAAAATAGCCCAGGGCAAAGCGAAGCGGCGCCCTGGGAAAAAGGAGACCCCACCATTTACAAATACCCTGAAGGGGTTAGATAAATCGCGATTATATAACCCTTTCAGGGTAAGGGCATCTTGACGATTACATTGCCCAAGGTGGCTCCCTTAGGGACTGACCCTGGGCTATTTTATGAAATCCCTTCGGGATAAAGCAGGGGGAAGGGAGAAAAACAATTGCAAATTATGACTATTATATCACAATATGGCATTCTGTATGTAAAATACAACCCGATTTTAGGAAAGTGCCTTTCGCCCAGTAACGACGTGGGTTTCCGAACGAAAAGTTCCGAAATTTACCATTAATAGAGGGACAAAATGTTTTTGAATGCGTATTTTTTAACGGATATCTATCCATAACCCCGAAGGGGTTCGAGATGCCTTGGGCCTTGGGTCTCAGACCTGAGGATTAAATATATAAAAGGCAGGGAGGATTGACGGGAATATATTATTGCAAATC
>Ga0315275_10004089_pt1 | contig 13596 bp, 11 predicted proteins | sample YL17G03_0_MG_FD_205557 | JGI IMG/M metagenome (GOLD analysis project Ga0315275, IMG submission 205557) | Sediment microbial communities from Yellowstone Lake, YNP, Wyoming, USA - YL17G03_0 | ecosystem: Environmental > Aquatic > Freshwater > Lake > Sediment | place: USA: Wyoming | collected... | reverse complement strand
ACGGGAGCCGTTGCTGCCGCCACTGTCGGCCGTGATCAGGAGCGACGTGGCGCGCGGGTAGTGCTTGCGTCCCAGCTCGCGCCACCAGCGCCGGATCGTGGCCACGGCGAAGGCGGCCGTGTCGTGGTCCACCCCCACGCTGACCCAGCCGAGGTTGCGACCGAGATCGTACACGCCATAGGGAATCGCCTTGCCCTTCTCGGGATCCAGGAAGTCATGCACCTTGACCTTCTCCGGTTTGCCCTGGGGCCGCCACGCCCGGCCCGCATTCTTGAATCGCCCGACCAGCTCCTTCTTCTTGGTGTCCACGGAAATGGCCGGTTGGTCCCGGTTCAACTGCGCCTTGACCCGCTCGTTGATGTGTTCGAACTGCGCATTGCGATCCGGATGAGCGGCTCCCTCCAGCGTCTTCCGGTTCGCCTGCAGGCTGTATTCCAGGTCGTGCAGCAGTCCCGCCACCAACGTATGGCTGACCTCGTAGCCCTGCGCGTTCAGCTCCTCGGCCAAGTGACGCGTACTCTTGCTCGTCCAACGCAGCGGAGACTCTGGATCCCCGCGCGTGACCGGCTCCACCAGCTCCTCCAAAGACGTTGCCAGTCCCGGGGCCAGCAACGTCATCCGTTTCCGCCCCGCCCCCGGGCGTCGCACCCGATCGGGAGACAGCATCTTCTTCTGTGCCAGCTCCGCGAGCCCGCGAACAATCGTATTGCGCGCCAGACCGGTCGCACGAGCGAGCACCGCGATGCCACCCCGCCCAAGTGCCCTGGCCTCCGTACCGGCCCACAAACGCCGGTGACGCTCATCCATCGCCGGCAGCAGCGCGCGGTACTTTCTTCGGATCTCCCGCTCGGCTCCCATGCCGCCACGATCGGACAAAATGCGTGACTGGTCAAGTTATTTATTTACGGGCTCCTACTGACGGATTCTGCACTCCGGTTTCACTCATGCGGAGAATCGTAGCGGACGTTCGGGTGGTCGGTTGTGCCCGCGCGGACCGCGGTATTGGAGTCATCTATAGGGCGTAAAGTGGCCTCGAGAAGCGCCATATCTCACTACTCTCGTCCGCGGCGCCACCTCCGGATAGATAGCAGACCCGCGACAATGGTCAGCCCGAGCCAGCCGCACGCCGCAGCCGCCGCAGTGCCACCACCTGCCATCGCCTCCGCTCGTTCAAGACGTTGGCAATCCCGGCGGGGAGCCACAGGGCCTCCCCCGCCGTCAACGTCCCGAGCCCTACGACCTCCTATGGCCGGTTTTTGGTGTCCACCGAGACCTCTTTCTCCGCATTGAAACAGCTCAGTCACTGTCCGGTTTCGAATTGTGAGCTACTACCCGAAATCAGGCTGAGTTCGCGCGGTAGACACTGGCGCGGCTGATCTTGAGGTCGCGGGCGATGAGGGTAGGGGAGTCGCCGCGACGGCGACGTGCCCGGATCTCGGTCACGGGGAGCGAGCGGGGTCGGCCGACGTGCTTGCCTTCGCTGCGTGCTCGCGCCATGCCAAGTTTGACACGCTCGCGGATGAGGTCGCGTTCAAACTCGGCCATCGCCGAGATCACAGCGAACATCACCTTGCCGGCGGCGCTACCGAAGTCCATCTGTTCGGAAAGAGAGACGAAGCGGACACCCAGGTCGTCGAGTTCCGACCATGTGTTGAGCAGCTCGCGCGTCGAGCGACCGAAACGATCGAGTCGATAGACGAGGATCGCGTCGATTGCACGCTTCCGCGCGAGGCCGATGAGTTCTTCGAAGCCGGGACGCTTCTGGTTGCTGCCGGAAGCCCGATCGACGAGCTCGTGGGTGACCTTCCATCCGCGCGCCTTCGCATATTGGCGAAGGGCGGGGAGTTGGTTCTTCACCGTTTGATCGGCGGTCGAGACCCGAGCGTAGATTGCTGATCGACGTCAACTACTCGTTCTGCTCGGCAGAAGTAATTGTCGTTGATCAATTGCTGTTCGTGGCTTTGGTGGGGGAGGCATAGGCGTCCGAAAGGTGTTCCTTTTTGGACAGCCCTATCCTACCCGGGGAATCCCTGCATTCTCAAGCGCGCGTAGAGCGTTCCTGGGGATACCCTTTTTGGACAGGCGCCCGATGGATCTCGACGCACTACAGAAATCTCTCGAGCAGCGGGGATTGGACGGCTTGAGTCGGTGTGGGGTCGGCCATGAGCGTTAGTTGGATTTTCATCCTCGGGCTGGCGCTGATGTTCGTGCTGGGCGTGGTGATCGGGCGCCGGCTGGGGCCAGAGTACCGGAGTCGTCTGCGTCCCAGCATCCAGACGATGGCGGCGACGATGGCGTTCTACTGGCTTCATTTCGGTCTCGTGGTGCTCGCCGCCGTGGAATCGACTTGCCGCTTCAGCCTTCTTACGCCTGTGGCGGTTGGCGGCGGGATAGTGCTGATTGGTGCGGGGGTGGCGGTATACCTGAGCGCGACGTACGTGTTTGGTTTCAAACGCCAGTTGGGTTTGGATACCACGCGTCTGGTGACCGAAGGAATCTACCGGTGGAGCCGGAACCCGCTGTTCGTTGGTTGGGCTCTTGTCCTGGTGGGCGTTGGACTCGTGCGCGAGTCAGGAATGGTTCTACTCCTGACGCTAGTTTTCTGGGTGAGTTACCGCCTATCCCTGCCACTCGAAGAGGAGCTTCTCGGACGGCTCTACGGGGAAGCCTATGAGGCGTATCGGCGTCGCACTCATCGCTACTTCGGCCTCCCGGGAGGGAGGCGGAGACGCCGCTGAACAAAGGCATGCAGCCGACCTCCTTTGGCGGCGGCTGATGCTCCGCGCCCGTCCGATACTCTCTTCCCCGTCAAGCCCCCATCGTGATCAACAACAATTACTTCTGCCCCCGCCCGGTAACAATCCGGGCGAGGTATTGCTTTGGAGAAGAAGCAGAATACTTTCGCTGATTGCGCTGAGTCTGCTGATAGCCGCCTGCACCGAGCCGCAGGAGCCAACACGGCTTTCCGGCGGCCAAGCGCCTCTCCTGGTGGGTGCGCCAGCCGTGGCCCATCCACTGGTAGCCAACCCCATTCCCCAGCATCCGGCCCTGGCTGCCAATGGCAACAGCTACATGCACGGCGACGGTTACAGCTCCGACACCCATCCGGGTCCCGGGCCCCTGGGCCATGATCTCCAGATGAACAGCCGCTCCGGTAGCCGAATGCCGGGGGGCGCCTGCCCGATCGTCACGGTGGACAAGAAAGGCCACATGATCGTCCTCTGCGCGGACCTGTTCCGGTTCTCGCTCCAACTGCTGGAGCCGCGCAGCCTGAAGCTCTTGGCGCGCTATCCGTTGCCATCCCGGCCCTCGTCCTTCCATGCCCTGGTGACCCTGGACCCGGACAAGATCATGTCCGATTCCTCCGGTGCCTATTTCTATCTGGACGAGCAGGACCGCATCGTCTACGCGGATGCGGAGCAGAACATCCAGCGCATCGGCTATCGCGAAGTCGCGCCGGGCCAGTGGGAATTCCAGTCCCTGGACAAGTGGAGTCTGGAGGAAGTGGCGCCCCACGACTGCTTCGGTCCCACCAACTGGTTCCCCAAGGGCGAGTGCGACCCCATCACCGGCGTCATGCCTGACTACGAGGGGCGCATCTGGTGGATCACTCGGCGGGGCCGCCTGGGCACTCTCAATACGGGAAACGGCGCCATCAAGGCCATGCATCTGAAGGGGGAGGAAATTCAGAACGGCTTTTCCGTGGCCCGGGACGGCATCTACATCGTCTCCGATTTCGCCATGTACCGATTCTACCCCGACACCGACGGCACGCCGGAGGTTGGCTGGCGGGAGCTCTACGACCGGGGCAGCGGGCGCAAGGTGGGCTCGATCAACCAGGGTAGCGGCACCACGCCGACGCTGCTGGGAGATCGCTACGTAACCATCACCGATAACGCCGACGAGCGCATCAATCTGCTGGTCTACCGCCGGGAGCAGGATTACGCCGGCAAGCGCTTGGTCTGCAGTGTGCCGCTCTTCGAGCGCAATGGCTCCGCCACCGACAACTCCAGCATCGCCTGGGGCCGCAGCATCATCACCGAAAACAATGCCGGCTACCGGAATGCCCTGACCCAGAAGGAGTGGGACGCGCCCGTTGGCGGCATCACCCGGGTGGACGTGCGGGAGGACGAATCCGGCTGCGATGTGGTCTGGCACTCAAGGGAGCGTTCCCCTTCCGTGGTGCCCAAGCTCTCCCTGGGCAATGGTCTGGCCTATTTCTACACCTTCGAGCGCCAGGCGGAGGACAAGATCACCTGGCATTTGACCGCTCTCGACTTCGCCACGGGCAAGACGGCCTTCAAGATTCTCGTCGGCACTGGCAAGAGCTTTGACAACAACTGGTCGCCCATCACCCTCGCTCCAGACGGCACTGCCTACATCGGCACCTTCAAGGGTATTGTTGCGGTTTGGGACGGCAAGGCCGGCGCAGGAGGCCGTTAAGCAGGGCATGGCATTCCCCATGGAAAGTCATGCCCTGCACACTTGACCCGTCAGGGTTGATGCCCCCGATCGGAGCGCGTTCGGAGGTAGGGGTGAAGTTTCTCAGCGAAAATCAGAATCAGAGAACCCACCAGGACAGAGGCCCTCGATCGCGGTGAACGCAGCCAGACTCGCCACTTCAGATCAGCACCCACCTGCAGCAGCCTCGACGCGAGCCGCCGCGTGAGCTTGGCCGCGAGCCCGAACGATCCGACCCAAATGGTCGGACCGTTTTGTTCCTGGTTCTCTCGGGCATTGGGACGGGCGTATCGTGGCTCGCCTACTTCAGAGCGCTGCAGATGGCGCCGGCATCTCGCGTGGCACCCATCGACAAGCTGAGCCTCGCATTCACGATTGTTCTCGCGGCCGCTTTTTTTGGGTAGCTCTCCCCCGAGGATTTTCCAGATTGCTTATCGGACGTGAGCGAAAAGCGCCCGCTTCTTTCTCCTACCCGTCCATGGAACCTTCCAGGTGCTTATCGGACGCAATCAAAGCGAACCAGCATCGATAACATCCGAAACACCCATTCATTCTGTCAAGTTCCCAGAGGAGAGAGGATGCCCTCCCAATGGCGAAACTTATCAGTGTTCCCGCCAAGTCTGTTTTGGCGGCATTTTCCACGGTAAGGTTAATTCAACGCGGGATTCCATTTTTCAAAAAAGTGGTCCATGGCAATTGTTTTGCCTATCGGAATATGCCCATATAAAATCGACAGCTCTTTCGCAGCCTCTGATTTTGGTTCTTTATCAACAATGACCTTCCACATGGCCGCAGCCAGCCCCGATCGGTCAGCGCCTGCCTTGCAATGCACTAAGACAGGGCGAGGGGCAGTTTTGTAAATCTCCACCAGTTCCTGTGCATCTTCCTCAGTCGGTTCCCGGGTTGCCGGCAAAGAGAGATCATAGTGTCTTACATTGTGGTCTGCGCTGACCTCCATTTCTTCCTGATACCAGGATTCATTCGGGTGCTTACCAAGTAGATTCACGATGCTCTTAATGTTATATTTTCTTACGTAATGCTCTAGCTCGTCTCGGTCGAGTATGGCAGACCTGTATGCCTCACCCCGGGTGATCGGATGGAAGTTTCCTTGTTCGTCCATGTATACGAAGTAGCTTCCGCCAAGAAGAATTACCAAGGACAGGGCTGCAACTGAAAAGCTAATTCTCCGTGACATGCGTTTCCCCTTTCATAGGTGTCTGTCATCCGCTTCCCCTGCCGTTCTTAACCTGCCAGTTGCATAAAGAACGAATCCAAGGGTAGTTGGGTGTGCTGAAAAAGCTCTACAGCGGATCCAGCTCCTGGGCGAGAGGCCCTCGCAGCTCGCGAGCGCCGTCGCGAAGCGCGGCATCGATCTGCGGCACAAAGGCACGCGGGGCCTCGGTCAATGAACCACCAGAACCGGGCAGTGCGCATACCGGAGCACACGCTCCGACACCGAGCCCAGCACCCAGCGCGCGATCACGGTCTTCCCTCGCCGTCCCATGACGACCAGGTCGCTCCGCTCGTGTTCCGCGGCTCGCACGATGTTCTGAGCCGGGTGCCCTACCTCGACGGCCGTTCGCAGGGTCACTCCGCGTTGCGACGCGACTCGGCGGAGCTTCGCGAACGCCTCCTCGTAGTGCTCGCGCCCACTCTCGAGGAAGGCCTCGAGCTCGACCCGCGTCGGCGGCTCGGGCGGCCGCACGATCGAGAGAACCAGCAGGTCGGACTGGAATCGCGCCGCGATCTCGATGGCGTGGGAGAACGCCGATTCAGACTGCTCCGAGGTGTCGTACGCGACGAGGATGCGGCTGAACATGGAGGCCTCCGTGTTAGGCGGCAGCGCTCTCCTCCGCGGTCGACGTCTCGGGGACGAGGTGGCGCGGCAGGAAGAACGTGTTGGCGATCATGGTCGGGACCACAGCGCTGCCGATCACGGCCGCCACCAAGAAGGTGTATTGGCTCTGATCGATGATGTCATGAGACAACCCGAAGAGGGCCGAGATCGTGCCGAAGGTGAGCCCGGTCGACATCAGGAGGCAGTAGTAGATCCGCTCCGAGCCGGAATAGCGGAACGCGCGCGTTACGGGCAGAAGGCCGGCGAGCTTCGACAGCATCTTCGCGGCGAGCAGCGCGAAGAAGGCCAGCGGGGCTGCCACGAGAACGGGGACCGATACGAAAGAGCCCGCCCGAATGAAGTAGAACGGTGTCAGAAGGCCGAACGTGAGCGTGCGAAGGCGGCGGACGAGTACGTGGTCTTTGCCGACCGTTCCGGCGAGCACCATCCCGACTAGATAGGCCGGAAGAACGGCCTCGCTCCCCGCCCACGCCGCGAGGCCCCCGAGGCCGAAGAGCGTCATCAGCAGGAACTTCGCCTCGAGCTCGGAGGGCCGGTTGCCGTACAGCCGGAAGAATCGCGGGGTGGCCCACGGGAGCACGAGGAAGGCGGCAACGGACGCCACCACGAAGATCGCGGTCCGCACGGTGAAGGGCGAGAAGATCAGTCCGAGCGCGATCACCGTGCCGAGATCGTTGACAAAGCAAGACGCGAGGATCGCCTTTCCGTAGGTCGTGGTGTTGAGGCCGAGCTCCAGCATGACCGCGTAGACGACGGCCACGGAGGTGGTCGACAGGGCGATCCCCGCGAGCCAGCTCGAGCGAACAGACCACCCGAGGCCGTAGTAGGCGAGAGCCGCGCAGCCCAGGAACGGCGCGATGAAGCCGACCAATCCCACGCCCAGCGCTTCGCGCCACTTCGTCTGGAAGATCGTAGGATCGAGCTCCGTGCCCGCCAGGAACGTGAGCACGATCGCCCCCGTTCCTGAAAGGAACGCGATCCAGGGCGCCTTCACCTGGAGAAGCTCACCACCGAAGAACGCACCGATCACGAGCTGGGCGACGGTGCCGACGACGATCTCGGAGAGGGCGGTCGACAGGCGGAGCCAGATCGCCAGCAAGGTCGCGACGAGCGCGAGGGCGAGCCAGAGTGCGGCGAGAAACCACGTGCTCTCCACGACATCTCCTCTACGGGCGCTCCGACCCGCGATCGGGGGCGGAACCCGCGGCGTACTTGAGCACGGTGACCTTCTCCATGGTCACGAGCCCCTCCGTCACCATGTCGTCGAGGATGGCGGTGAGGCGGTCCATGCGGTCTTCGGAGTCCACGATCTCGATCACCACGGGAAGGTCTTCGGAGAGCCGGAGGATGCTCGCAGTGTGGAGCACGCTGTGGGCGCCGAAGCCTGCGGCGCCGTGAAAGACCGTGGCACCTGCAAAGTGCTCCCGGCGCAGGCGCTCCAGGAGCGCCGTGGCGAGGGGGCGGTGATGCCAGAGATCGCTCTCTCCGACGAAGACCCGGACGAGCATCTGCTGCCCTGTGAGCACCCGCATGACCGCTCTCCTCTGAGGAGAGGCCCTGGAGGTCGGCTACCGGGCGCACGCCTACGGGACCTCTCGGCCACCGTAGGAGTCATCGGCCGCCCCTCGGGCGGCGGTTCTCGGCGGACTCCACCGCCTTCAAGCTGCAGATCAGCCTAGAAGGCTCCAGAAGGTACGTCAACGGAATCAGAAGACTCCGGGCGTCGGCGCCCCAGGCATGCAATAGTGGCCGAGACGATCACTTCTGCTCAAGAGGCTCCGGCTCGCTCCGATCTCCCCATCTGGGTGCTGACCGCGCCGCTGGCGATGCTCGGCGCTGGCGCGCTGGCGTTTCAGTTCGACGTTCCTGCCGTGCGCTGGCTCAGTGGCGGACACCTCCCCGGCTCCCTCGAGAAGGCAATCTCGATCTCGGAGGCGTTCAGCCACGGGATCGGCGTCGCCGTGATCGTCGCCTTCGTGTGGCTTCTCGACCGATCCCATCGGGCTGGGGCGTACGGATCGCGCTCGGGACCATCACGGCAGGCTTACTGGCCGATTTGGTGAAAGTTCTCGTCGGCTGAACGCGGCCCCGCTACGTGCCAGAGGGAGGCACGTCGCTCGACACGTTTACGGGCTGAATTTCGGGCGGCTTGCACGCAGCCCATCAGAGCTTCCCCTCTGGGCACGCTGCCGCAGGCTTCGCGCTGTGCGGTGCTCCTGGTCGAACTTCGCGACCACGGTTCGCCGAGAGAAGCGCTGCGGGGACAGGACAGACTGTGTGGCAGAATCAGTGTTCACGAAGGCCTCTTGATGTGTACGAAACTGGTGTCGCAACCCGTTTCTAGCGCATCTGGGGCCTTCGTCCTTTCAGCGTTCGTGAACTATCCGAGTTAGACGGCATCCGGGCTGATCAGGCGCGTGCGACCACCGAGGTACACAAGAGCGGTTCCGACAACAAGACCGATCACGTATCCGTAGGGCAATCCGACGGCGAGCAGACCGACCAGCACGGCGATCGGAAACTCAGCGCGGGAATGAGCCGTCTCCCGGACAACCCAGATGAGCGCGAGGGCTTCGAAGAGAAGGATGATTCCAAGCATCGGCAGCGGAAATGATTTCGCTACGTGGTCGAAGCCCCCGCCAAAGAACAGGCCGAGCGACACGAACAGCAAGCCGTATATGATGACCGACCCACCCGTTCGCCCGCCGAACGCAAAGTGCCCCGCCATTCCGCCCGAGCCGTGGCACGTGGGAACGCCGCCAAACCATGGATTGACCAGATTCATTAGTCCGTAGGTCAGCCCGATCTTGCGAATCGTGAACCGGCGGTCAGGAAAGAGATCCTCGGCAAGCTGCCGAGTGGCAAGGACGGAGTTGCCGAGGGAGAGCGGTATCTGCGGCAGGGCGAGCACCAAGAACCCGGTAAGAATGTCGGCCGGCTGAGGGACATGCAGACCAGGCAGGCGGAAGGCAAAGCTGCGAGCGAAGCCCCCGTCCCAGTTGAAGATCACCGCATAAACAAGGCCGAGGATCACTACTGGAAGCGCCGCGGGGAACCGCCGGTTGCCGAGCAACAGCACCGTGATGATGAAGGCTCCCGCTGCGAGGGCGTACCCGGGAACCCCCTCTGCCTGCACGAACTTCCCCAGCGCCACAGAGGCCAGTTGGAGCCCGAGCCCGAACTGGATGCCGCGCACGACACACCTTGGAACCACTCGGGCCAGCCAATCGAGCAGTCCGGTTGCCGCAAGCAGCAGCATGACGACCCCGATCGCAAGTCCGGCGCCGTAGAGTGTCGCGGCGGACGCCTGTTGCGCGATGACGATGGCCGCCATCGCCTTGAGTGGCTGGACTGGCATCGGCATCCGGTACGCGAGGCCCGTGACAATCTGCATAAAGCCGAACATCACGAGGACGCTGGTTCCATCAAGTCCGGCGGCGAGCGTCATCCCGATGAGGAGCGGCACGTCCGTCCCCATGTCGCCGAACGCCCCAGCGAACTCGTTGCGGTCGAACTTTATCCTGGTCGCCGTGGCTGGAAGGCTGGGCTCAGGTAGGGAGGTGGTCCTCGGTAGCTGCAATCCGTGTCTCCCATGCTTGAACGGTCGGGCTGAGGGTTTACAGAAGTCCAGGTAGATCCTTTACACCTTCTAGGGCGTCGTCAGACGCCCGTGATTTGTCTGGTCCGTTCATCGATTCTGCCAAGCAAGGTACGGTAGTAGACGATGTTCCACACGCCGTCCCCGATCTCTTCGAGCGCGACGTGCTGGTCGCGAAGAGCATTGCTCAGGAAGGGCTGCGTCGCCTTGAGGCGAAAAGTGCCGCAGTGGCTGACGCGCCGGATCTCCATGTGGCCTGGGTACTCGGGCGGTGCAATGCGCTCAGGGTAGGGGCGCGGCGAGGGTTGCCAGCGAGAGGCGGGCACCTGGTCTTCGAGGGCTTCGTGGGGCCGCTCTTCGTTGTAGCGCTTCTGGAAGAAGTCGAACTTGCGTTGCTGGCCGCGCAGGTTGGAGGCCGCCGGGCGTGCGGTCTCGCGTTTGAGTTCGCGGTGCATGGTCAATCGCACCTTCGCCGAAGAGCGCATCTACCTCGGTGCCGGCGCCTTCGCGAACACCGACGAGTTCGGCAACGAGTTCGCGAACGACTCCAACTACAACGTGACCGCCCGCCTGACCGGCCTGCCGCTCTACGTGGACGAGGGCAAGCAGCTCCTTCACGTGGGAGTGAACTACAGCCATCAGTTCCGCGGCGATGGAAGCCTCAGCTTCAGCCAGCGGCCCGAGGCACACCTCGCTCCGAAGATCGTCAACACCGGAACCATCAACGGCGTCTCCGGGGTCGATCTGGTGGGCGGCGAGCTCGCCGGCGTCTTCGGCCCCGTGAACTTCCAGAGCGAGATCGTCTCGTCGTTCGTGGACCGCGGCCGCGGCCTGACCAATCCCTCGTTCTGGGGCGCCTACGGACAGGTGGGCTGGTTCCTGACCGGCGAGACGCGAGCCTACGATCCCGTCGAGGCAGCCTTCGTCCGCACCTCGCCGAAGCATTCCTTCAGCATCAAGGACGGCACCTGGGGCGCCTGGGAGCTGGCCGCGCGTTACTCGTATCTCACGCTGGCCGACAAGGGCGTCGGCGGCGGCATCGTCAGCGACATCACGGGCGGGCTCAGCTGGTATCTCTACCCGAACCTGCGGCTGATGGTCAACTACGTCTACTCGAACCGGCACGGGCTGGGCGACGCGAGCATCGCGGAGAGCCGGGTGCAGGTCGACTTCTAGCTTCGATCCGACAGAGGCGGGAGCAGCGCTCTCGCCCCTGCCGGTTTCGTCTTACCCGCCTACTTGTTGACCAGCGTGTCCACGCGCCCATGACGCGTCGGAGAAGGAAGCGAGCTCTCTGCGATCTCTCCGATAAGAATCGGGCAAGTTCCCCGTGGGAGAGCCTACCCTCCTCCACGCGCGGCGGGCGCTTCGTGCTCGGCCTCGGCTCGCAGGTATGGCCGCGCGTGGAGCATCGCTTCAGCATGCCGTGGTCGAAGCGCGCCTCCCGCATGACGATCGGACGGGCAAGGAATGGCGTCCCCAACGGGCTGGGCGGCTTCCCCAACCTGAGGGCCCGGAACACTCTGTAACTCCGCGAAATATCAGGGATGCGATGGCAGCCGGGAAGTCGCCTGTGTAGCTGGTTGACCATCTGGCGTGTAGCAGCGGGGGTTCCCCGAGGAGCTGCCCCGGAGAACTCGACACCGAAACTTTCCTCTCCTGTGCGCTGCGCCCGATCGCCAACGCGGTCGAGGCGCGCGAGGCCAGCTCAGAGCCCACGCGCCCCGGGTCACTCGCGGCGCCAGCCCGGTTGAAATCCCCGCCATGTGGGTAGGCCCTCGTCGGGACTTGAATAATCGCACGCATTTTCTTGACACCTTCGGACTCCGTTGCCAACTATTTTATAGATATCAAAGATGATGCAAAAAGAAGTTATTGACATGATTGTATATTGTATTAAATGGCTTGCTAGATTAGATACATTTCGGTATTGAATGGATAGCAAATGCGATCCACAGAACGGGAACCGTAGCGGCCTGAGATGCAGCGCCACGCCGGGGCCAGAAGACATCGAGAAGGTTCTTCAGCTGCGGCGGAATTGAAGAGAACCAAAGAACGAAAGGACCGGCATGCCCAGAACTCACATCGGACGACGTACATTTCTCAAGCTCTCCGGCCTGGTCGCGCTCGCCGGCATCGACTTCATCGGCTTGCGACGCCTCGGCGCTGCCGAAGCCAAGGCCGCTCAGGTGGCGCAAGACGAATGGGTTGCCACCTGCTGCAACATGTGCGGAGGCACGACGGGCATCCTTGCACGGGTCTACAACGGCCGTGTGATCAAGATCGAGCCCAACTCATTCAACCCGGTTGGGATCTGCAACATCTCGACCGACTTCGCGAGCTTGAAGAGCACGGGTGCGCGGATGTGTCCCAAGGGCAACGCCGGCATCATGTCGCAATACGATCCGGACCGCGTCAAACGACCGCTCAAGCGGATCGGCGAGCGCGGGGCGGGAGGATGGCAGGAGATCAGCTACGAGCAGGCCGTCAGCGAGATCGCGGGCAAGCTGGCCGCGATCAAGGCCGAGAGCGGGCCGGAGAAGGTGGTGTGGTTCACGGAGGACAACACCTGCGTCCCGATACAGCAAAGCTTCTGCAATGTCTTCGGCACGCCAAACTTCTTGCTGCACGCCAACCTCTGCGACGTGGCCCGCAAGTTCGGGTTCGAGAAGACACTCGGCAACGGCCGGCCGTTGGCGGACTTCCGGAACACCAAGTACATGCTGATTTTCGGCTGGAACCCGCTCGGCGCGATGAAGTGGGCCCATCTCCCCCGCATCGTGCTCGACGGACTTGCCAACGGCGCAAGGCTGGTCCTGGTTGATCCCCGATGTACTGAAACCGCCCAGAAGGCGCTGCAGTACGGCGGCCGGTGGCTGCCGATAAAGCCGGGAACCGACGGTGCGCTGGCACTGGCGCTCGCCAACGTCATCATCAGCGAGCGGCTTTACGACGCCGACTTCGTGGCCAACTGGGCCGTTGGTTTCGACGAGTTCTCTGCCCTGGTAGCGACCAAGACTCCAGGGTGGGCTGCTCGCATCACGGGGATCGCCGCCAGCACGATCCGTCAGGTGGCGCGCGAGTTGGCGACGACCAAGCCCGCGGTGGTGGATGCCTGGTCCGGTCCTGGCCAGCACATGAACGGTGCAGAGGGCAGCCGGGCCATCGCCGCCCTGGCGGGATTGATCGGGCAGGTGGACAAGCCAGGCACGATGATTCTGCCCGGACGCAAAGGGCCCAAGTTCACGGTGCCGCCTGCTCCGTCACCCTTGCCGCCGCGCGTGGATCGCCAGAACAGCACCCAGTATCCCTTCGCCCACTCCTCCGGAGTCTATGTCGAGGCGCGCGATGCCATGATCACGGGTCTGCCCTATTTGCCCAGGGCGGCAGTCTTCGTCATGCAAAACTTCGTGTTCTCCGTACCCAACACGGCGAAAAGCCTGCAAGCCCTCAAGAATCTCGAGCTGATCGTCGCCGTGGATACCCACCTGAGCGAAACCGCGCTCATGGCGGACTACGTCATCCCGGGCACCACGTATCTGGAGCGTTACGAGCTCTTGCCGCAGTGGGTGACCTTCCCGGTGGTAGCGCTGCGCCAACCCGTGGTTCCGCCCCTCTTCGGACAGAAGCCCGAGTACGAGTTCGTGAAGGATCTGGCGCTCGCGCTGGGATACAACAG
>Ga0315275_10004085_pt1 | contig 13600 bp, 10 predicted proteins | sample YL17G03_0_MG_FD_205557 | JGI IMG/M metagenome (GOLD analysis project Ga0315275, IMG submission 205557) | Sediment microbial communities from Yellowstone Lake, YNP, Wyoming, USA - YL17G03_0 | ecosystem: Environmental > Aquatic > Freshwater > Lake > Sediment | place: USA: Wyoming | collected... | reverse complement strand
ATGTTTTTAAGAGAGACCCCGATGTATCTCTTAGACTGGCAGTATTGAAGAATCTGTGGAAAGCGCATGAAACATATCCTGAGGTCAAGCGTCTCGTCAAGCAGTCGGCCGAGAAAGATCCTTCCAAGGAAGTTCAGAAGGCCGCCGCCGAAATAATAGCCCAGGATCAAATAATAAAGCCCTTTTAGCCGCCAGCACGATCTGAATTTATCCAATGGACTTTCGGCGGAGGTTCAAATGGATCGCATGGAAAAAGCGGTCAAGGAAAAGGCGGACGGGATCGGGGATTTAAAAATATTGAGGGCTTTAAAATGTTTTTGAATGTAAATGTTTGTTAACGCTTGTAAGATATTATTGCGATCCCGTTAGGAAAATTGTCTCAGATTTCCCTGAATTAATAAAAACGGAAATCACGTTCGTTAATTACGTCCGTGACCGGAAGGAAGCCCAGGTCACAGTTTCGATTATATGGATCAAACGATTTTAAGCACATCCAGTTCCAAGAGCTTTTCCGGGATGGTCGTAAAGAGTCTTGGCGAGCATTGGTCGATTGGCGCTTATCTTTCAGTGTACGCATCAACATATAGCAATATCAAGTTCAGCCTCTCGCCGGCGCCTGCGATCGAGTATGATTTGTTCCCGTATTCGCAATCGACCCGCCGCTTCCTATCTTTTATCTACCGGCTGAACTTCCAAACGGTAAAATACTATGAGGAGACAATCTACGATAAAACATCCGAGAATCTTTGGAGTCAAACTTTATCGGTTACTCTTGATTTGAAAGAAAAGTGGGGATCGATCAGCACGTCGCTTGAAGGCTCCAATTATTTTCATAACTTCCAGAGAAATCACTTATCGCTCTATGGCTCTATCAGCCTTCGTCTTTGGAAGGGATTGACATTTGATGTCAGCGGTTACTATTCGATGATCCATGACCAACTGTCCTTACAAAAAGGGCAAGCATCGTTAGAAGAAGTTCTTCTCAGACGAACAATGCTGGAGACCGACTATCAATATTACATGTCGATCGGTCTAAGCTATACCTTCGGGTCGATCTTTAGTAACGTCGTAAATCCCAGGTTCGGCGGATCAGGGTATAGCGGTAGGATGTTTTATTAAGGTAAAAAAAGCGGCTGAAGATCTTCATGAACTATGATAAATACAAATTCTTTGGCGTAGCCACGGAGAGCCAAGTTATCCGATAAAGGTTCGTCGGGATTGGAATGGGAGCATCGATAATGAAAAAAACGTCATTCGCTATATCGGCCTTCTTGCTCCTATCCGGCGCGGCCCTCGCTCAGGGCGTCGAATATAAGGAGCTCAAGAAAAAACTAAAATCCGGAAATGTAGCCGTTTGTCTCGACGCCGTTCAAGCCATCGGGAAACTGAATGATACGCAAGCCGTCAGGTTGCTGGAGATAACCCTCGAAGACAGAAATTGGGAAGTCCGCCAATCCGCGGTGATTGCCCTGGGAAAAATTAAGGGAAAAACGGCCATCGATCTATTATTTGACGCTCTCAACGATGTCAGTCTGAATGTCATTACCGAGGCGGTGCGAACGATCGCCATGAACGGAGACCCGTATGTCATGGATAAATTAAAGCGCTTATTGAAAAAAGATTATGTTCTTCGCTTTAACGCCATGGCCATATTGGGTCTGATGAAAAACCCTGAAGGGGTTGCGCCGCTGATAAATGCTTTAAAAGACCGGAATCCGAAGGTTCGACGAAACGCGATCAATGCGCTAGCCGTTATTAAGGATTCGCGTGCCGTCATTCCTTTGATAAAGACGCTGAATGATGAAAACGACGATGTCCGAGCCAGCGCGGCTTTAGCCTTGGGATGGTTCGGCGATCCATCTGCAATAGAGCCGCTATCGGCCGTTATAAACGATAAAAATCGCTTAGTCGGGGCCAATGCAGCCGCCGCGCTGGCTATGTTGGGGGATGCTCACGCGATCGATTACCTGGTCGGTGTCCTTGACGATCCCGATGAACAAATCAGAATAAATGCAGTCGAGGCTCTGGGAAAATTATCGGATGTCCGAGTCATCGAGCCGCTGATGAAAATGATCCACGACAATAATCCAAAGGTTCGGATAAACACGGCTAGGGCGCTTGGAAAGATCGCCGATAAAAAAGCTCTGTCGCCGTTGATCATGATGATCCATGATTCCGACATATTAGTTCAGCTTGAAGCCATCAAAGCGATGGAAAACTTCGATGATGACAGCATGATCGATCCTTTGATTGAGGCCTTGAAACTAAGCTGGTATTCGGTCAGATACTGCGCCGCTCAAGTCCTAAGGAAAATAACAAAACAAAATATCGACGTTGATTATGAAAAATGGAGAGGCTGGCGGCTAAAAGAAAAAAAATATTAATCCGGCACTTTTTCGACCACGGCCAGGCCGCCTTTGGACGTTTCCTTGTACTTCAGATTGAAGTCGCGGCCGGTCTGCTTCATGGCTCGGCCGCTCGCAGCGGGCCCATGGTGTGACTGCTCGACGGTCCGTGGCCGATGCGGTAGAGTCCGCGGATGGATTCCATGCGGCTATCATAACATTTTTTCTTTTGGTGGAATTGAGGGATGAATTCCGCTAATCTATCGGGCATGGAGATACAAGGCCATAACCTCGCTCGTGTTCTCGGGCTTTGGGACATCGTCGGGATCGTCATCGGCGGCGTCATTGGGTCCGGGATCTTCCTCGTTCCCGCCGGCATCGCCGCCGGCGTCAAGGCGCCGCTTATCATCCTGGCCGTCTGGGTCGTCGGCGGGATGCTGAGCTTTTTCGGGGCCGTCTCGTTCGCCGAACTGGCCGCGGCCATGCCCGAGGCGGGCGGGTCGTACATCTATTTGCGCGAAGCTTTCGGCCCGCTGCTCTCGTTTCTTTTCGGCTGGACGCTCTTTCTGGTCATCGATTCGGGGGCCATCGCCACGCTGACCGTGGCCTTCACCTCGAAATACCTGACCCATTTCATCGCTTTGACGCCCCTGGCCCAAAAGGCCGTTTGCGTCCTCTTCATCCTCTTTCTGACGACCGTCAATTACCTGGGGACGCGGGCCGGGGCCAATCTGCAGAACGTCCTGACGATCATCAAGTTCGTTGCCCTTATCGGTATCTGCGCCGTGATTTTCCTCTTCGCCAAGGGCAACCCGGCCCATTTCGTCGAGCCGTCGCCGGCCGGCATGAGCGGCCTCTTGGGGAGCTTCGGCATCGCCCTGGTCGCGACTTTCTGGGCCTATAAAGGGTGGGAATCGACCACGTACAGCGCGGGCGAGACGAAGAATCCCCAGAAAAATCTGCCCTTGGGCCTCTTCATCGGAATGGCCGCCGTCATTCTGCTGTATATTCTGGCCAACCTGGCCTACCTCTACGTCCTTCCGGCCGGGCAGATCGCCACGTCGACCCGCATCGCGGCCGACGCCATGAGCGCGGCCATTGGCCCGATCGCCGCCTCGGTTGTATCCTTCATCATCCTGTTTTCCATCATGGGCGCGGCCAACGCCAACGTTCTGTGCGCCCCGCGCGTGTTCTACGCCATGGCCAAGGACGGCGCCTTCTTCAAGCCGCTGGCCGCCGTCCACCCGAAATACAAGACCCCCCACTTCGCCATCATCGCCCTCGGCCTTTGGTCGCTTCTGCTCAGCGTGTCGGGGACGTTCGAACAGCTCCTGGCCTATGTCGTCTTCGGCCAATGGATCTTTTTCGGCCTGACCGTCTCGGCCGTCTTCGTTCTGCGCAAGAAGCGCCCCGAAATGCCCCGTCCGTATAAGACCTGGGGCTACCCCGTCACGCCGGTCATCTTCATCGCCGCGGCGCTGTTCGTCACGATCAATTCACTCATCAACCAGTTTAAGAATTCGATGATCGGACTGGCCATCATCCTCGTCGGCCTGCCGTTCTACTGGTTCTGGAAGGTGCGGGGGAAGGGGACCGGCGCGGAGCCCGGCCCATCGGCCTGAACCTCATCGAGCCCTGAAAAAAAGGGGCCGCCCTCCGGCGAGGGCGGCCTTGAAGAAATGGGAAATAGGAAATGGGGCTATAAGGAGCAGACCGACTGGCCTCCATCAAAGACGGGGTGCCCGTCTTTGATGGCGACGCAGCCGTTTTTGAGGACGTGGCGGACCGGGTTGACTCCCGGATGGTAGGCTAGGAAGTAATAATTCGGGATGTCGTAGAGGACGACGTCCATCTTCTTGCCGGGCTCCAGGCTTCCGGCTTCGGCGTGGACGCGGATGGCATAGGCCGCGTTGGCCGTCGTCGCGTTGATCGCTTCTTCGATGGTCAGGCGCAGCAGAAACACGCCGAGCTGAAGGATAAACAGCATGTTCTCGGTCATCGAACTGCCCGGGTTGAAATCCGAGGCCAGGGCCGTGATCGCGCCGGCTTCGATCAACTTGCGGGCCGGGGGTTTCTTGTCCTGCATGAGGAAGAAGGGAACACCGGGCAGGAGGATGGCCGCCGTGCCGCTTCGGGCCAGGGCGGCGATGCCGGCGTCCGTCACGGCGATCAGGTGTTCGGCCGAGACCGCGCCGATCCGCGCGGCCAGCTCCGCGCCGCCGAGCGGGACAAACTCGTCGGCGTGGATCTTGATCCCCAGTCCGGCCGCTGCGGCCGCCGCAGCCAGCCTTTCTGTCTCTTCCACAGAAAACACGCCCTCTTCGCAGAACACGTCGAAGAAGCGGGCCAGGCCGCGGTCTCGAACCTGAGGCAGGACCGTGTTAACGAGAAGGTCAATGTACTCCTCCTTCCGGCCCCGATATTCGTCGGGGACCTCATGGGCGCCCATGAACGTGGGCACGACGTCGATGGGGTGTTCGTTCCCGGCCGCGCGCACGGCCTCGAGTTGTTTAATTTCATCAAGCAGGTTCAGGCCGTAGCCGCTCTTGGCTTCGACCGTCGTTGTTCCATGCCGGAGCATGCTGTCCAGCCGCTCCAGGCAGAGGGTTTTCAACTCGGGCAGGGCGATCTGCCGCGTTTTACCCACGGTGGAGCGGATGCCCAGGCCCTTGGCCGCCAATTGCTGATAAGTCCAGCCCTGGATGCGCAGGGCGAATTCTTCTTCGCGCGTTCCCCCGAAGGGCAGATGGGTGTGGGCGTCGACGAACCCGGGAAGAGCGACCAATCCGCTCCCGTCCAGGCGCACGGCATCGTCCTCGACGCGGACGGCCTGCTTCAATTTTTCGTCCGGGCCGACGAAGACGATCGTCCCGTCCCGTCCGGCGATCGAGGCGTTTTCGATCAGGCCGACGTCGCGGAGCGCGGCCCCGCGCTTGGGAATGGGTCCGCCGCAGGTCAGGACCTGGCGGCAGCCGGTGACGACGCAATCGGCTCGGATCATGACGGGTATTTGCGGAGCTGGTTGTGTTTGAGCCTGATATAGGAAGGTTTCTCGTATTCCTCCCACTGCTGTTCCCAAATCGGCTGGTGGAGCGGAGACATTCGCGCCGGGCGCGGCTCCGGGGCCGGATCGGCGGCGGCCGTCGGACGCACGGCCGCTCGCGGGACCGGCCGGACGCGGTTGCCCTGGGGTTCGAATTCGAACGGCGGGGTCTCGGTGCGCACCGGGAACGGCGGGGGGGTCTTCCCGAAGGGCCGGGTCGGCCGGGCGCGGCAGCTCTCGACGATTTCGTCGATGTCCTCGGCGGCTTTGTCGGCGGCCCGGTCGAATCCGGTGGCGATGACCGTGACCTTGACCTCGTCCTTCATCGTCGGGTCGACGACCGTGCCGAAGATGATGTTGGCTTCGGGGTGGGCCAGCTTGTGGACGAGCTGACTGGCCTTGGAGACTTCGTGCAACGTCAGGTCCTTGCCGCCGGTGATGTTGATCAGAACGCCCCGCGCGCCCTCGATGGAGGTGTCGATGAGCAGGGCACTGCAGATGGCCTTGTTGGACGCTTCGGCGGCCCGGTTCTCGCCCGAGGCGACGCCCATGCCCATGTAGGCCACGCCCATGCCTTTCATGATCGATTTGACGTCGGCGAAATCGAGGTTGATGAGACCGGGCTTGGTGATCAGGTCCGAAACGCCCTGCACGGCCTGGCGCAGGACGTCGTCGGCGACCTTGAATCCGTCCTCGACGTAGGTGCCCTGGGCCACGGCCTGGAGGAGCCGCTCGTTGGGGATGGCGATGACCGTGTCGACGGCCGAGCGCAGCTCGTTGAGCCCGTCCCAGGCCTGCTTGGCCCGCATCCGGCCCTCGAATTCGAAGGGCAGGGTGCAGATGGCGATGGCCAGGATGTCGAGCTCGGCGGACAGGTTGGCCAGGATGGGGGTGGCCCCCGTCCCCGTGCCGCCGCCCAGGCCGGCGGTGAGAAAAACCATGTCCGAGCCCTCGAGGACCTGGATGAGCTTTTCCGTGTCTTCCATGGCCGCCTGCTTGCCGGCCTCGGGTTTTCCGCCCGAGCCCAGCCCGTGGGTCGACTGGTTGCCGATCTGGATGCGCGTTGGGGCCTTGCTACAGTTGAGCGCCTGCAAGTCGGTGTTGATGGCGATGAAGTCGACGCCCTCGATCCCGGCGGCGATCATGCGGTTCAGGGCGTTGCCGCCGCCGCCGCCGATGCCGATGACGCGGATCTTGGCGCCGAACGTTTCCTCGACGAGATGGAAGCGCATTTTGCCGGGTGAATCATTCTTCATGATCCCTCCTATTCCTCTTTGAACATGTCCCTGATTTTGCCCCACCAGCCGCCCTTGCGGTCCTTGCCCGGCCCGAGGTCCTTGAGGACCTCGCGCCCGTAGTAGAGAAGACCCACCGCGGTGGAGTAATCGGGGGTTCGGACGCGGTCCATGAGCCCGCCCAGGCCGGAGGGCTCGCCCCGCCGCACGGGCAGGTCGAAAATCTCCTCGGCCACTTCTTCCAGGCCTTCGAGCAAAGCCGTTCCGCCGGTCAGCACCAGCCCGGAGTTCAGCGATTTCTCGTAGCCCATCCGCTTGATGTCGGTGTCGACGAGGCGGAAGATCTCCTCGGCCCGCGGCTGGATGATCTCGGCCAAAAGCTGGCGCGAGAGTACGCGCGGCTTGCGGCCGCTGACGGACGGCACTTCGATCGTCTCCTGCTCGTCTCCGGCCGGGGCGATGACGCAGCCGAATTTTTTCTTGATCTTCTCGGCGTCGGGGATAGCCGTGCGCAGGCCGACGGCGATGTCGTTGGTGAAGTTGTCCCCGCCCAGGGGGATGATCGACGTATACCACAGGCTGCCGCGCTCGAAGATGGCCACTTCGGTGGTGCCCGCCCCGATGTCGATGAGGCCCACGCCGAGTTCCATTTCGTCGTGGGTCAGGACGGCCTCGGAGGTGGCGATCTGGTTGAGCACGATCTTCTCGATCTGGATGCCGGCCCGCCCGACGCAGGTGCGGAGGTTCTGGATGAGCATGATGGCCCCGGTCACGATGTGAACGTTGACCTCGAGCTTGATGCCGTTCATGCCCAGCGGGTCCTTGATGCCGTCCTGCTCGTCGACGACGTATTCCTGGGGGATGACGTGGAGGATCTCGCGGTCCGGCGGGATGGAGACGGCCTTGGACTGTTCGATGGCCCGGCGGATGTCGTCCCGGGAGATGACCCGGTTCTTGCCCGACACGGCCACGACGCCCCGGCTGTTGAAGCTCTTGATGTGGGCCCCGGAGATGCCGATGAAGGCCGCGTTGATCTTGACTCCGGCCATGAGCTCGGCCTCCTCCTGGGCCTTGCGGATGGCCTCCGTGGTGGCGTCGAGGTTGATGACGACGCCCTTACGCAGGCCCTGGGATTCGGCCGTGCCGATGCCGATGACCTCGATCTTGCGCTCGTCGTTGACGGCGCCGATGAGGACCGTCACCTTCTTGGTGCCGATGTCGATGCCGACGATGTGTCCGGTCTTGGGCATTAGTGCGTCTCCTTGGAGGGCTTCGCACCGCCTCCGGGCGGGGCCGGGACGGCGGTCTCGGTCGGGAAGGCCCGGTAGACGATGCGGTCCTCGAGCCAGAGGATGACATAGTCCAATTCGCCCGCCTCGCGCTCCCAGGCGCCCTGGCGCTGCAGGTAGTCCTCCACCCGGGCGGCGTAGAGATCGTCGCCCAGGAAGAGCCGCGTCCGGCTCCCGCGGAAGCGCAGGACGACGTCGGACGGGTCGCTCAGGTCGAGTGAATCGACCCGCGCCCGGACGGCCGCGCGCAGATCGTTCAGGCAGGCGAAGGCCCGCTTGATCTTGAGGTCGCAATCCAGGACGAAACGGCCGGCGTCGGTGATGAGCGGCAGGTCGGGCAGAGCGGCCCGCCCGGCCTGTTCGATGACCGCGCCTTCCTCGTCGACCAGGAAGAGGGAATCCTTCTCCAGCAGGGCGGCCGGCCGCCGCGGGACGACTTCGATGGCCAGGGAGGACGGGAACACCTTGCGCGTCCGGGCTTCCTTGACCCAGGAAATGGCCTCGACGTTGCGGCGGGCGCTGTTGAGGTCGAGAAGGAGGATGTTGCCCCAGCGGGCGGCCCCCGCCGTTTCCTGGACCAGCGAGCGGACGGCCGGGTCGGGGCAGGCGACGCGGACGCTGTGGACGTCGAACTTCGGCCAGGTGATGACGAACGAATAGAGCTCGAAGGCGGCGAAGAAGAAGAGCGCCGACCCGCCCAGGACATACAGGACGTGCCGCGTCCGCAGGGCGAATTTGCGGACGGGCTTCTTGACCCGCGCGCGCCCCTCGCCGCGCTGGAAGTGCAGGGGGACGGGCCCGGGCCGGCGGGTCATGGGCGCGCCTCCAGCCGGCGGATGAGGTCGGGGATGATCCGGTTGATGTTGCCCGCCCCCAGGACGATGACAATGTCGCCCGGGCGAACTATTTTCTCGAGCCTGGCCGGTATGGCCGCCGGGTCGGGCTCGAAGTGGACGTCTTTGTGCCCGAAGCGGACCACCTCGTCGTAGAGAGCCTTGCCGGTGACTCCGGGGATGGGCGTCTCGCCGGCCGGATAGATCTCGGTCAGGACCAGGACATCGGCTTGGTTGAAGGCCCGGGCGAAGTCATGGAGGAGGTGGAAGGTCCGGGTGAAGCGATGGGGCTGGAAGACGGCCACGAGCCGGCGTTCCCAGCCGCGCTTGGCCCCGTCCAGGGTGGCCTTGATCTCGGTCGGATGGTGGCCGTAATCCTCGACGATCATGACTCCGCCGGGTTCGCCCTTGAACTCGAAGCGGCGGCCGGTCCCGGAATAGCTTTCCAAGGCCTCCAGGATCAGTTGGGGGGCGATGTCCAGGTCCAGCCCGACGGCCACGGCGGCCATGGCGTTGGAGACCATGTGTTTGCCCGGGACGTTGAGCTTGAGCGTTCCCATCGGACGGCCCTTGTAATGGAGCGTTGACCGGCTGGTGAACGCGGCGAAGCTCAGGTCGCGGGCGTAGATGTCGGATTGGGTGGAAAAACCGTAAGTGATGAGGCGCCGCTCGAGCTGGGGGATGATGCTCTGCAGGTGGGGATCGTCGAGGCAGAGGACGATCGGGCAGTAAAAAGGGACCTTGTTGGCGAACTTGACGAAATCCTTCTGGATGTCCTCGACGCCCTTGTATTGATCGAGGTGCTCGGCGTCGATGTTGGTCAGGACGGCGATGAAAGGGGAGAGCATGAGGAAGGACCGGTCGCTCTCGTCGGCCTCGGCGACGAAGAAGTCGCCGGCGCCGAGTTTGGCGTTGGCCCCGATGGTGTTGAGGCGCCCGCCCACGACGATGGTCGGGTCGAAACCGGCCTTGTCCAGCAGGACCGCGATCATCGACGTCGTCGTCGTCTTGCCGTGCGACCCGGCGATGGCGATGCCCATCTTCATGCGCATGAGCTCGGCCAGCATTTCGGCCCGCGGAATAACCGGGATCTTCAAACGGCGGGCTTCCCGGACCTCGACGTTCTCTTCGCGGATGGCCGTGGACGTGACGACCACGTCGGCGCCGCGGACGTTTTCGGCCTGGTGGCCGACGGCGATCTTGGCGCCCAGCCGGGTCAGACGGGCGGTGGCCTCGTTCGTCCCGGCGTCCGAGCCGGTGACCTTGTAGCCGAGGTTGAAGAGCACTTCGGCAATGCCGTTCATGCCGGTCCCGCCGATCCCGATCATGTGGATGTGCTTGAGTTTGCGGTAGGTCGTCTTGACCATGCGATCACTCCTCTTCTCCGCCCTTCATCATGGACCGGCAGAGGGCGGCGATTTGACCGGCGGCGTCCGGTGTTTTCAAGGACTGCAGGCCCCGCTCCATGGCCTCCAGGCGTTCGGGATGGGCCAGATAGACCCGGATCCGTTCGGACAGGCGGAGCGGCGTGAGTTCGGACTCGGGCAGAACCTCAGCGCCGCCGGCCTTCTCCAGGGCGGCGGCGTTTTGGGCTTGATGATTCTCGGCCGCTCCGGCGAAGGGGACGAGAATTGAGGCCCGTCCGGCGGCGATCAGCTCGGCGCAGGTCGTCGCGCCCGCCCGGCCGATGATGAGATCGGCCCAACCGAAACGGGCCGGCATGTCGTCGAAATAGGCCTCGACCACGACGCGGGCGAATCCCGCATCGACGTAAGCGCGTCGGACCGCTTGGCGATCGTCCGGCCCGGTCTGGTGGATGATATCCAGGCGATCTCGGAATCCGGACAGGGCGGGCAGGGCGGCCGTCAGTCCCCGGTTGAGGACGCGCGAGCCCTGGCTGCCTCCGAAGATCAGGATCCTCAGCCGATCGCCGGGGCGGCGCGGCGGCAGGGCGGCGAATTCGTCCCGGACGGGATTGCCGAGACGGAGGCCTTTGCCCCGGAAGAAAGGCAGGCTTGCATCGAACGCGACCACGGCCCGATCAACCCAGCGCGCGAGCATCCGGTTGGTGAAGCCCGGCCGGACGTTCTGTTCCAGGATCAGGGTCGGGATCCCCAGCCAGGCCGCGGTGAGGACGACCGGGCCCGAGCTGTAACCGCCGACGCCCACGACGAGCCCCGGCTTGAGGCGCAGGAGGAGTGTCAACGACTTGAGAAAGGCCCCGGGCAGAAGGGCCAGGCCGCGGACGCTTTTCAGCCCGCGGCCCTTGAGGCCCTCGATGGCCATGGCCGTCGAACGGACGTTCTGGGCGGCCAGGATGCGCTGTTCGGCCGCCCGGCGCGAGCCGATGAAGACGATCTCCAGGCCGGGGTCGGCGTCCCGCAGCGTCCGGCCGAGGACGAGAGCGGGGTAGAGATGTCCGCCCGTCCCTCCGCCGCTGATGAAGACGCGTTTCGTTTTCATCAATAATCCCGGGCCTGGCCCTTTCTCTGGGAGATATGCAGGAGAACGGCCACCGCCAGGATCGTGCAGACGAGCGAGGAGCGGCCGAACGAAATCAAGGGAAGAGGGACGCCCTTGGCCGGGCTGAGCCCCAGGACGACGGTGATGTTAATCAGGGTCTGCAGGGCCAGCAGGAAGGTCATCCCGGCGGCCGTCAGTTGGGCGGCCATCGTAGTCGCCTTGAGGCTTATCCTTAGGCCCCGCCAGACGATGATGGCGAACAGGGCCAGAACGGCCAGGGCGCCCAAAAGGCCCAGCTCCTCGGCGATGACGGAGAAAATGAAATCGGTATGCGCGCAGGGCAGGAAGAACAGCTTCTGCGTCCCCTCGCCCAGACTCGTTCCGAGGACGCCGCCGGCCCCCACCGCCAGCTTGGATTGGGCGACCTGGAAGGAGGCATTGTCCAGGTCCTTATTGCGGGTGAAGAACTCGATAATCCGGACGATCCGGTAATGGGCGATCACCAGGAAAATTAAAAACGTCGGGACGGCCGCCACGCCCAGGTAGAAAAAATTGCGCAGGCAGACGCCGCCCAGGAAGAGGACCAGCCCGCCCAGGACCATGGTCAGGGCGGCGGTGCCGAAATCGGGCTCGAGCAGGATCAGCAGGACGGCGGCGAAGAGGACCGCGGCGGCGGGCAGGAAGATCTTCAGCTCGTTGATCCGGTCTTTGAACCGCTGGACGTAGTGGGCCAGGAAAAGGATCAGGCTGAGCTTGGCCAATTCGGAGGGCTGGAAGCGGACGTGCAGGATATTCACCCAGCGGTGCGTACTGGCCACCATGGGCATGGTGAAGCAGAGAACCAGCAGGACATAGGTGACCCCCAGCAGGCCGTAGATGAAAATTTTGTTCTCGTAGAACGGGACCCGGACGGAGACCAGGATGAGCAGGAGGACGATTCCTCCCAGGGCCCCGCCGAGTTGGCTGAAGAGGAAATAGAAGGGCCTGTGGAATTTTTCCGTGGCCAGGGCGCCCGAGGCGTCGAAGACCATCAGGACGCCGGCCGCTACGAGGATCAGGGTGATGAAGAAGATGGTTTTATCGAAACCGAAGCGCCGGATCGTGTCCATGGCTTACTCTCCCGCCCTTTCCGCCGGTCCGGCCAACCGCCGCACTTCGCGTTTGAAGGTCTCGCCCCGCACTTCGAAGCTTCGGAACATGTCCCAGCTCGTGCAGGCCGGGGACAGGAGGACCACGTCCCCCGGGGCCGCCGCGGCATAGGCCCGCTCGACGACCTCGTCGTAGTCGCGGGCCTCGGCCATCGGCACCGTCCCGTCCAAGGCGGCGCGGATCGTGTCCCTGGCCGCGCCGACCAGGACGATAAACTTGACCCGGCCGGCAATGGCGGCGCGCAGGGGCCGGAAATCCGAGCCCTTGTCCTTCCCGCCCAGGATCAGAACGATCGGCCGGTCGAAGCTTTCCACGGCCTTGATGGCGGCGTCGACCGTCGTGGCCTTGGAATCGTTGACGAACTCCACTCCGCCGATGACGGCGACGCGCTCGAGGCGGTGTTCGAGGGCCTGAAACGAGCGGATCGATTCGCGCATGCGCGGCGCCGGGACGCCCAGGATGCGCCCGACGAGGGCGGCGGCCATGACGTTGTCGCGATTGTGGGCGCCGAAGAGGGGGATCTCGGCCAAGGGGAGAAGGGCTTCCGCCGGCCCGGGTCCGCCGCTCAGGGCGATCTCCTCGCCGCGCAGGAAGGCGCCGGGTTCGAGGGTCCGCGTCCGGCTGAAGCCGTACGTTTGGAAGGAACCGCTCCCGGCCAGCTCCCAAACCTTGTCATCGTCCCGGTTGAGGACGGCGAAGTCGCCCGCGGCCAGGGCCGTGACGAGCTTTTTCTTGGCCCCCCAATATTCCTCGAACGAGCCGTGCCAGTCGAGGTGGTTCTGGGAGATGTTGAGCACGACGGCGATGTGGACTTTGAACCGCTCGATATATTCCAGCTGAAAACTGCTTATTTCTATGACGTACAGGTCGTCCGGGCGGCTCGGGCGGACAAAGGAGAGGAGGGGGACGCCGATGTTGCCCGTGAGAAACGCGCGCTGCCCGCCCTCGGCCAGGATTTTATGGGTCAGGGTGGCCGTGGTCGATTTGCCGTTCGTTCCGGTGATGCCGATCAGGGTCCCTTTGAGGAAACGATAGGCCAGCTCGATCTCGGACAGGACGGGAACGCCCTTGTCCCGGGCGGACTGGATCTCGGCCAGCTTGGGGACGCCCGGGCTGGGCACGATGAGATCGGCGGACAGGAAAGTGGCCGGATCGTGGCCGCCGCATTCGACGACGGCGCCCCGGGAGGTCCATTCGGCCAGCTCCGGCCCCAGCGCTTCGGCCGTACGTTTCTCGCTGATGG
>Ga0315275_10004084_pt1 | contig 13601 bp, 4 predicted proteins | sample YL17G03_0_MG_FD_205557 | JGI IMG/M metagenome (GOLD analysis project Ga0315275, IMG submission 205557) | Sediment microbial communities from Yellowstone Lake, YNP, Wyoming, USA - YL17G03_0 | ecosystem: Environmental > Aquatic > Freshwater > Lake > Sediment | place: USA: Wyoming | collected... | reverse complement strand
ATTGTCCACGGAGGACGAGTGCGTGAAGGCCTTGCTCAACAGCGTGGCGTCGGTGAATTGGTACCCGAAGATTTGCTCGATCTGGTGCAGGGTGTCTTGATCCATTGGGCCTTGTACGCATTCCGACTCGCACCGCAGCGCGAGTGCCAACTGAAGTTCGATCCACACCTTGCGAGCAGATCACGAACATCGCTCCGTGAAGCGATCTTCGTGATTCGCTCCGCAAGAAAGCTATCGGCTGAACGTCATCGAGACGACAGCCCCGCTCCTGCCGGAGTTGCCGGCGGCATCCATCGCGGCCGGCACACTGGCTCGGCCCTTATCCTACCATCTGCAGGCCGGCCAACGCAACGAACTTATCGTCCACGATTTCGAAGATTCCGTCAAGACCTGTTACCGTGAAAATCCCTTTGGTCGCCGGCGCGACGTTGCAGAAGACCAGCCGGTGGCCACAGTCGCTCATCAGCTTCTTCAGTCTCAGCAGCTTGGACAGGCTCGAAGACGTGACGATGTCGACCTTGGAGAAGTCCACCACCACCTCGCAATCACCGCGGTCGCGCGCGACTTGTGTGATCGTCTTGAGCTCCTCGCCCATGTCGGGCTCCGGCGGCAAATCCACGAGGATGATTTCTTCCGACCAGTTCTGAATGCCCATGATTATCTCCTCTTGAGTCGTAACAGGATCAGATTGTCATTCGTATTATCGGCAGGCGGACGCAGGGCATTAACAAAAAATGGCGGCTCCTTCCGTACAAACAGCACGATGCGAGCCGCCGCCCCGGCCCCGCGCAGACAACCGATAATCCGCCGTCTGCAAATAGTGCCCGCAGCGGCCCGGGCGCGCCCGAGTGCAATCTCCGCGCCACGGAGGTCCAATCCAAGCGGCGTTCGAGGATAGATGACCCGCAACACCTCCCCCCTACCGCCTCGCCTTCGACAACGATTTCGACGTTAACTCCCTGAAATCACTCACGTTAGGCATCGCTGCGTTTATGCACCGTACGACCTTATTCCCCATTTACCGAGCCAGTGGAATCTCGACGCACGATACCGAGCGCTCCGGCAGCGTCACCTTCAGCGGCCCGGCCGACGCCGCAATCGTGCGCCTGCTTTCATGACCAATCTGCTCCGGCTGACCGTCCTTCGGCGCATCGGTGAGCCTGCCCTCCACCATGTGGTGAACGGCCCCGTCCCCGGCCTCGAAGCCCGACAGATCGATCGTGACCGCCATCGCCTTGTCGAAGCTGCGATTGATGGCATGGACATAGACGGCGGTCTCGCCGGCCGTGGCGACCGCGTCAATCACGGCGACCTTCTTCCTGGGCCCAATTCCGCCCATACGGTAGGGCTGCTCGTAAGTAGGCACGCCCGACGCATCGACACGCACCAGCCGATCCCCATGATGCTTCGAATAGAACGCCGTCAACTGCCCCGTCGGCAGATAAATCGGGTCCTTGACACCCGTAGGGTCGGTGTACACGGCGGATATTCCCCAGCCCATCCCCACCAGCATCGACTGACAACCTATGTCGATCACGTCGCCGGACCGCATCATCGCATGAACAAATCCGGCCGCTCCCACGCCCTTGGCCCACCGCGAATTCAGCGGCGATGCTTTCGCACGCCACTGCCCGTTCCAGTTCCACTCCGTCATCGCCACGCGATACCCGGCCCGCCGCGCCGCCTCCAGGCCCGATGAATGGTAAACGCTTCGTCCCTGCTCATCGAACTCCGTGATCGCCGTCCAGGCGTACCAGATGTCCTCGGCCGAGAGATCCGCAACCGCCACCTTCTGTTCGCCTCGAAAGACCTCCGTCATCCCCCAAGGCCGATAGAAATGCGTCGCGAAGTAGTTGATCCGCCCTCTAAGCTGCTCCAGCGCCAGCGGCACCACCCCGCGCAACGAGCCGTCATGCCCGTCCACAATGATCTCGATCTTCGGGTCCACTGCCTTCATTGCATCGATGTATGCCTTCAGACAACTCACGTAGTAGGGCGCCAGACCCTGCGGCACCAGCTTCTGGGCCTCGTTCAGGAAGGCCCACGTCTCATTGCCGATCTGAAAATACCTGGCCCCGTAGGGCTTCGTCCGTCCGTTTTTCGCCCGCAGCCCCGGCCAGTCGAACATCCCATCGGGCAACGGCGCCGCCACCGGGGCATTGCAGTAGGCCACCAGCGCCGCCGCATGTGCCGCCGCCTCGTTCAGCGGCTTCTTCTGCAACAAGCCATCGCGGAAGTTCACCACCACCATCGCCTCGGCCCCGGTCTGCTCGCAGAATTGCAGGAACTCGTCGTATCCGAAGTGGTTGCTCACCTTGTGTCCCTGATGGCCCGTACTGATGGGCCTCTGGGGCGCACGGCCCGGCACGTTCGAAACCATGTCCCGCCAGTCCATATGGTCTACGTCCGTACCCCCGGGAAACCGAATGACCGGAATCTTCATCGCCTCCAGCAATTCCCGCACCTTCGGCTGCAACCGGTTCGTACCAGGGACCAACGCCCCTTCCACGCCGATCTCCCCCCAGCTCGGCCGCTCCATGAACTGGCCGAACATCCGCCGATCGATCCGGTGCACCGTCTGATTGGTTACCGTGAGTCTAATCCCTTCTGACTCCGCCGCCGCAACTCCAGCCGCCAGAACCAGCCCGCAGCACACCGCCCCCAACAGTCTCGCCCGGCCAGCTTCACGCATCTCAACACTCCTTGCATTGACATTTCCTGCTTCTCTTCATACAGGTTGGTCCTGCACGCCGTAATACCTAATTCTACCCTCATGACCCGCTCCCTTTCAATCGCTGCCGCCTTTTACGCGCGGCCGAATCAGTGAAGCGGCCATGAGTCCGGTGTCCGGGGCCTCTTCCGCAATGCTGCGTGCCAATCCCAAAGCGAGCCGCAGGCGAGATCCTTTGGAGGAAGAGCACCAAAACTCATCCGGGCAATTCTTGACCTGCAACCGAGTTTCTGCGCACTATGACCCATAAGCGGAACAGGTTGAGGATGTTTACGCTGCACAAGCTATTCTCAAGGAGAAAGGAAATGAAGACAGGATTCGGACTGCTATGCACGTTCCTTTGCTGCGGTACGGCAATTGCCGACGATGCCGTGCTCGAGTTGTCCCGTCACCTTGGGAAAACGCCGGCCTTGGTCGTCGTGGTTTGCGCAGGGGACCGGGCGGACTTGCAGACGGTCTCCCGGCTCGTCGAACAGACCCCTTGGAAGATTTTCTGTCGCGGCACCGCCTCGCCCGAGTTGGATAAGCTTCGTGAGTGGGCGAGGGAGCAGAGGCTTTTGGGGGGACGAGTTTATGTGGTGGACGACGATGGTGCGTCGCTCTGGTTGGCGGGAGACTTGGCCGACGCGGTGTGGGTGGCGCCGGGCGTCGAAGATCCGCCGTCGGAGAAAGAAATCCTGCGCGTGTTGCATCCCGGCGGCGTCTGTGTCGCATCGGGAAAGATTGTCGTGAAACCCGCTCCCCCCGGCGTGGATGAGTGGCGGCATCCGTACCATGAGCCGGACAACAACGTCGTGTCGCAGGACAACGTTGCGCGATTGCCGGGGGAGTTGCGTTTCCAGACGTATCCGGTGTTCGCGGCAATGCCCAACCAGACGCTTTTTGCCGGCGGGCGGATTTTCTTCTTCTCCGGGCATATCGCATTCCACGAGCGAGAAGAACCGCTCCTGAATACACTGACGGTCCTGAACGCGTACAACGGGCTGCGCCTCTGGAGTCGCCCGCTCAACCCGAGCTACGTCGTTCACAACGTCGCGAAACTGGCCACCGGTAACGAAGTGGTTTTTGCCGAGGGTGCGACCCTCTGGATGCTGGATGCAGCGACCGGGCAGCAGCGCGGCAGATTCAGCGTTCCGGCGGAGGCTGCGGCCGCCGGCGACACGGACTGGAAATGGATTGCACAGGAGAAGGACAAGCTTTGGGCCGCATTCGGTCCGCCGGATGCCCGCGTTGCCCCCTACAGTCTGGGAAGGCAAATGGGCCACTGGCCCTGGGACGTGGCTAACGAGCAGTACCGAAGTATCACCAACAACTTCGGTGCGGCAAGAAGGCTGGCAGCCTTTCAGTATCCTGAGATGAAGCTGCTCTGGAGCGTCAGCGAGCCGGCGCCATTCGACGCTCGAGCCTTGTGCCTGGAGGAGGGGCGCATCTTCGAGCTGGCGCCGGGCAGGTACATGGCCGCTCGGGACTCCGCCACAGGGACGCCGTTGTGGCACAGCACGCCCGAGACATCCAAGAAGCTCTTCGACACCATCGGCAGTTCCCTCAATCGCCAGGGTTGGGGCTTGGGATGGTCCACCTACTGTTGCGCACGGGCGGGCGGCGGCGTGGTCTGCATCGCGGGACCGTCGTTCCGGAAAACCATCTGCATCAGCCTCGAGAAAGGCGATCTGCTCTGGACATCGGACACCGAATCTCCCCATCCGTTCTTCCTCCATGACGTTCTCTACGTCATACCACGCGTGGCCTCCCCGGCGGCGGCCTGCCGCAAAGTCGAACCACTCACCGGCAAGGTTCTCGACACATTCAGTCTTGGAGTGATCGGCTCCTGCACCCGCCTGACGGTGACTCCGAATCAGTTCTACTACCGTCCCGGAGGTGGGGAGGGCAGGACCGTCTATGTGAACATCAGCGAGCAAAAGCTTGCCGACTACGAAGGTGTCGTCCGGCCCGGGTGTTTTGACGGGGTAGTGCCAGCGAACGGGCGATTGTATTGGATGCCGTTGGCTTGCGATTGCTGGCAGGTTCACGGCACCTTCTCCATGGCCCCTCGCTCGGCATTGAAGGAGCCAATCGCACCGGCGGAATCTCCCGCGTGGGCCCCGCCCGCTGCAAGTGAGCCCGCGGCCCAGAACGACTGGCCGCTGTTCCGAGCCAACTGTGCCGGGACGGCGACGGTTCCCACTGCCGTTCCGCAAAAGGCAAGAGAGTTGTGGCGGCGGCGTTTGCCGGGCGGCGACCTGACCGCCCCTGTGTGCGCCAGGGGACGCGTCTTCGTGGGCGCTACAGACGGCACCGTACAGGCCCTCGACGCCGCCACCGGGAAAACTCTTTGGCAGGTCTCATCCCGTGCCGCCGTGCTGCACCCGCCTGCCTATTGGAATGGGCGGGTTGTCTTCGGTTCGTGCGACGGCGTTCTGTACTGCCTGGACGCATCCGACGGGCGGGTGTTGGGACGCGTCGAAGTGGCGCCCGAAAAGCGATTCGTCAACATCATGGACCGGCTCATGTCAGCTTGGCCTCTGGGCGGCGGAGTTGTCGTGAGCGACGACGGGATCGCCTACGTGACAGCCGGAAGCACCGCCGCAGACGGCACCGTGGCCGCGGCGGTGGACCTCGCCACGGGAAGACCCCGTTGGCGGCAGGCTTACACGCTTGACCGGAAGGAGCCGAAACTGAGCTTCGGCGTCCAGGGAAACATGTTGTTGAAGGACAACACCCTGTACATCAACGGCGGCGCCCCTGTGGGAATCGTAGCGCTGGACGCGCTCACCGGCGGCAAGCCCCGAGTCGCCTCCCGACTCGATGCGGGAATGGAAACGTTTCTGGAGCCCGACGGCAAGCCGTTCAGCAGCGGTCCCGAACTGTTCTCCCGCGAGCGCGCCAGGACCACCATCTTCAAACGTCACCAGGGTCGCACGTATTTCCACACGTCCGGCCGGCACATTGCCCTGGTCGATGGCCGCCTTTTCTGCTCGGCGGATCCACTCGCACTGGACCGCGTCGTTGACTTGATGAACAAGGATCCGAAGACCGGTGGGAAAATGGGAGGGGACACGGTGCCCCGAGACGTGATGCGAGTCCCTGCCGACGACGGCATTCTCTGGGCAGGTAACAAGGCGGACCTGTGCGGCCTGGCCGTTGGCGCCGATGGACTTGTGGTCCTGCACCATGACAGCGTAGAAGGCGTCTCCCTGGACGGCCGGTCACTGTGGACTGTCCGGTTGCCGGCGCCCCCGATAGGTTGGGGTGTAGCGCTCACCGGGGAGGAATGCGTGGTGACGCTTTCGAACGGACTCGTGGTCTGCCTGGTCAAGGGTTTGAGGGAAGGCTAACAATCAAATATCCCTGCGATGGTCGACCGATTCCTGCGTTTCTTGTCCGCGGCGGCGCGCCTCAAACCTTGTGTCGGCGCTAAGCACCCGGAGAGAGAGTCAGAGAGCCGGTTCGCGTCCCTTTCGGAGTTCTGTCCAAACCCCACATTCCTATGCTGGGTGCCGAATCTTCAACCGCGGAACTACAGCGTGGGGTAGAGCGTCGACCAGAGTCGGTATGCGCCCGGTCGCATATGCCGCCGTATGCAGGCTATCGACAAGGCCGAAGTTGAACGAGCCGAGTGAGCCTTCGTGCCGGTGCTTTCAACATGGTGGTTGTGGATCGACGAAGAAAACGCGGCGTGAAAGGCCGGATTCGGCCATCATATCAAGCCAAACCCTCTTTTCCTTTCACTCAACCCTCTCACAGATGATATTCGTCAGATCCAACCCCTGCCCCTGGGACATTTCATTCTTGCCCACGATTTTGAACAGCAGGTTGTTCGGACCCTCGACCAGTTCGAGTGCGCCCACATCCTCCCCCAGGGCACGCTGTCTCTTCTGAGCATAGAGATCCACCACGGGTCCCACCGGCGCCTCATCCATGAACCACTGCACCCGTCCCTGTCCTGGGCCTTTGACCGTGTCCAGACTGACCCTGTAGACGCCTGCGGCGGGCAGCTCGCACGTGAAACTGATGAAATGATGCCCAAACGTATCGCCACCCCGCCCCTGCAGCGAAAGGAACTGCACATCTTGGCCGTCGAGTTTCTCCCTTCCTTTCGTCAGCGTTGCATCCCGGTACGAGAACGCAGGGATCGGGACATTCCACCACGCCGCAAAGACAATCCTTCTCAGATCGACCACCTTCCGCTGCGCCGCCTCGGGCAGGGAGAATTCACAGGTCGGCCGGTCCTGCGAATACAGAAACGTCACACCGCAGTAGTCATTCAAGAGCTGATTCCCGGTGGGTGCGTGCTCGATCGTCTGGAGTATGCTCGTGCGGTACGCATAGCCATCGCCCAACAGGAGTCGATATCCTCCGGTTCTGCCCAGGTGCTTCTTGTAGCCCAGGCAACCGCTCAATGGGAACGATCTTCTCGATTCCCAACGACCCGCCACGTCATACCAGCCGCCGTTGTAGAAATCCTCCGAGCCCGTGCCGTGAACCACGAGCTCCCCGTCCATCGTCGTCTGATCGTCCCCTTCGAAGAAGTACGTATTACCCGACTCAAGTCCCTGCGATTGCTGGATGAACCCCACCAGATGCCCACGTCCGTTTGTCTCGATGAAGGTAAAAGGCTTGCCCTGAGTCGTTGGATTCTCCCGCCGCCACAGGGCATAGAACTTGCCTTCATTTTTCTGTCGGCCGACCGGCACAAACAGCACTTCCGCCTGTACCGAAACATCTCTGTCCAGCCCCGGCTCGGCATACAGCTCGATTCGGCCTGACCTGTCGAACGGCATAGGGAAATAGCAGTAGTTCACCCCATCGGCCGTACCGACCAGCAGCGATTTCATCGCGGGTTCACCCCAGGCGTACCCGAAGAAATCACCCGCCGGACTCACAATCGCCGGCTGGGCATCGCCGTCCCAGTACGCCCGGAGGACGATGTCCCGTTTCTTCCCCGCAAGCGCGTCCGCGGGCCACATGCGTATCCCCACGATCCTGCCCGGTCGATCCACGTCAAAGAGGGTCGTGGCGTTCCCTGCCTTCAAGTTCGCTTTGGAGGTGATGGGTTCGATCTTACCACCATCGGGAACGACGTACGCGCTGACGTCTTTGCCGGGTGACCCGAGCAACCCTCTGGCCTTCTCCACATGCCTTCTTTGTTCAGCAATTGGCTCGGCACGGAAGCTCTTTATCCCCATTCCCTGCGGATATGTCGCGTAGTTGATCTGGTAGAACTGCATCCGCTGGGCCTGGATGAACACCTTGCAGGACTTCTCATAGGGCAGGGGTGCATAGCTGTAGAATCCCCCGGCTCCGAACCCGACCAAGGGCCGTTCAAACGCCGGATGCTTGCCCATGAAAAGCTCGCCAAACTTCACCCGGATCGTCGGCTTGTCCTGGCCATCGAAGTAGAACTCCAGCACGTCATCGGTTGGCGTGGGCGTCCAGATGCGGTAGATGACCCCGGGGCCCTCCAGGTCGGCGAGCACGAGTCCATCCTTCTCTTTTCGCACGTAGGAGTACTGTCCCCCGAAGCCGTCGTTGTTGCCGCCGGTTCGGTCATAGCTGGACACGGAGGCGACTTTGGTGGACTCCTTCAGCACCGCGAGACGGTCGAGGCGATATAGTTCCTGCATCCCAGGGACCCACTCGTCCTCGGCGAGAAGTCCCAGGGAAGCTGCGGACAACACCAGCAACCCGACAATCGAGAAACGGACCGGACTAAACGACAGGCGACCTCTCATTTCTGCTCCCTTCCGGCAATTCAGTGTTTTCGTGGTCCCGCTGGGGAATCTCTTGACCGTCGGGCAAGGAAGACCTGCCGCAGCCGAGAGTCCAAGCGTACTCAGAGCAATTCTTCCGCGGAGACTTGGTTAGGAGGATCATCCCGATCATCAAGTGGAGATGATTCGCTTGACTGAGCAGATCTCGGCGGCTGGCCAGACCCAGCGGCATTCCGCGGCATTCTGCACAATGATGCGCCCAGGGCAGCCCAACGGCGACGCATGCCACCGACGGCGGCGCCTCCGGCCAGCAGAAACGCGAAGAGGCCGAATCCATACCCGAGGCTGGGATCGACCTTGGCCAAGTGCTGCGGCCTGGCCGTGAAAACCACAGCCATTTCGGAGGCCGGCTCCACCTGCACAGGACTATCGAAGCGCAGGATCTGGCCGCAAATCGGCATCGTCACCTGGATCTGGGATACCGAGGTCTCGGCCGCCGCCTGGGTTTGAATGATCCGGCGCGTGATCAGCTCCAGATTCTCGCTGTCCGCCTGGCCCAGGGAGCTCTCAATCCGCTGGACCTGCTGTTGGTTGAGGCCCTGGCCGCCCACGGGAATCCCGCCGCGAACCTGGCTATCCGCCGCCTCTCCGCTCTGCTGGCGCAGGCGACCGATGGCGTTGGCCAACCCCACCTTCGCCTGCTGCCTGACAAGATTGTCGAGATCCACGCGGATGTCCTCGTTCAAGGCCACGTTGCCCATCGAGAAGTTGTATCCCTTGGTCAGCGCCTGGCGTGCCGCCGTCTGGTCTCCCTGTTGGGCGAGTTCGCGGGCACGGGTCTGTTGCCGTTGGGCGACCTGCTCATTCCGCTGGTTGACTGCCACGATCTGCTGCTGATAGGTCTGCAGGTCATAGCGGGCAATGCCCCCCACGTCCGCGATCCGTGCGCCCGCGGTCAACGTCCCTCCAAAATCGCCGTAGGTGAAGTCATCAGGCACGTGGACTTGCCATGTGATGTTCTTCAAGGGCAGGTCGAACCGAGGCCCGGCCAGCGTGTGCCGCCCGGACCAATCGGGGGTTCGGGGGCCGCGCGCCGGCGAAGGCAAGGCCGCGATATAGATCATCTCCAGGAGGACGTCGTCGGAGGCCTGCTGCGGCAAGGGGACCAGCAACGTCCGGCGGCCCTCGGCGGTGGTGCGGAGGGAGGGCTGCACGGCTTGACCATCCACGGCCAAGGACCAGATCGCCGCCCCTTCCGGAAGGATCGTCTGCAGATGACGCTGGCTGCCCACACGGAGCAGCAAAACGACGCGATTGATCGTCTGCCCCGCCGCCGTGACCACGGTGACCAGGTCGGTCTTGAGGACTTCCGCACCGATCTGATCGGCGGCGGCGTGCCGCTTGGCCCGCACCGCCAGGGAATACTGGGCCGATACGCTGCGATAACACATGGCGGCGCCGGAGAGGTCTCCCGCCCCGAAGTAATCCGGGATACTCCGGGCATCGGCTGGACGCAAGATGGCGTCCGTGGAGCCGGCGGCCACCTCCATGCGGTCCGTGGCAAACACCGCGGTGTAGCCTTGCTGGAGATCCGCATCCTGGCACCGGACGGGCGCCAGCGGGACGTTTCCATCGGCCGGATCGTATCGGGTTTCATATGCCACGCTCATCAGATAGGGCTGATCGTACACTTTGTCCGCCAGTTCGACCCGCCATTGGCCCGGGCCGGACTGCTCGCGCCGGGCGATGCCGGGACCCGTGATCGTCACACCCACGGCCTCCGGCGGCAGCGTCAAGGCAAACGCCTTGGTCCCGGCGTGATAGAGCCGATAGCGAAGTGCGTGTTGGTGGCGGACCAACCCGTCCGTCACCTTGGCCACGTGCAGGCTCTGCACCGTGACCCTGGCCTGGATCAGCTCGGTCTGCAGTTGAAGTTGCCAATCGGGCCGGAGGAATTGAAATGCCAGCAAGCCCTGGCCTGTCTGGCCCAGCTCGATGGGATTGACTTCGCTGACGCCCTGACGGGACGCCACGGATACACGCACGCCCTGCACGGAGCCGACGATCAGATATCCGGCGTGCTTGAGCCCCCCCACCGCCGTCACGCGGGGCGCCGCCAGTTGGTCCGGGATCTCGGCCACCGCCCGGCTCAGAGCCAGCTTCAGGCGGACCAGGCCCGTCAGCCTGTTTTTGAAATGCACACGTACCAGCCGCTGGTCCGCCTTTCCCGAGGTGGCATCCGGACGTGTAGGAGCGGTGGACGCCGATCTGGCGGGCAAGTCATCCCAATGACTGATCTCCTCTGCCTCCAGGGCATCGATATCGAAACCTTCGGGGATGAGCAGGTCCAGATCGAAGCGGCCCGCCTTGGCGATTTCGATCTCCCACTGGCTGTTGTACACCAGCCGGTCGTCCTCCACATTGAACCGGGCCGTCTCCCGGCTTCGGACTTCACTCTGCACGGCCTGCACGCGGCCGGTCACAGCATTGCCCTTGGATTCGAATCGGAAGGCATGGCCGATCTGCGCGATCGCCAGCCCGGGCACCGCCTTGATCAACTCCGGCGCTTCACGCGCATAGTCCTGGACATTCATGGCGGCCGGATGTTGTTCCAGTTGGACGTACACGGAGGGGTCCGCCGCCAGGCCCAGGATGCTGTGCTGGTCCAGGGCACCTTGAACCACCAGCGGCTCCAGGCGCACGTCGTAGGGCATGCCCGTGCCGGCCTTCTGGGTGATCAGGACCAGCGCATAGGACCCCGCCGCCGGCTGGCTGAGGCGAACCTCCACATGATGGCCGACCGGGTCAAAACGCCAAGCCCCGACCTGCGGCCCATTCACCGACGTAACCGTCTGGTCCGGGGCCACGTCCAGCGTCAGCTTGTCCACCTGTCCCTGCGCGATCTGCAAGCGGACCTCATGGAACACTTGCAGCAGCCCCGGCGTCACGTTGGCCAGAGCGACATCCTGGGCGTAAAAGCGGACGGCTTCCCGGGCGGCCTGCCGCTCCAGGGGACGCCACACGAACACCGCAGGACCGCCGGGCGTGAACATCGCCTCGACCCGCATCTGTTCCTTCTGTGGGTCGCTGGTTAGAAAGACGGCCCCGGGGGCTTCGATCGACACGTTGGCATCCGGGATGGCCAGACTGACGCGATTGGCCAAGGCCGGAGGCAGGGCCAGCTCGAACCGCCGCTGCTGGTCCTCCCCCCCCGCCCGCGGCAGGGCGGTCAGGAACACTGCCTCCACGTTGTAGACCCCGGGCTTGTCCACGCGCACCACATGCCGGCCGCCCTGGAGCTGGATTGTCACACCAGCCTCAGGTTGGGCCGGCGAGACCAGCACCGCCGACTCATCCAATAGCGGAAGGCTCAACGGCCGATCCGCGCTAATCCGCAAATTGTATTTCATCTCCATGCTGTCCGGGCCGGCGGTTAGAGCGCACTCGACCCGTTCGACCGCCGCATGCCTTCCAACCGGTTGCGGGCCATGATGGAGCGAGGCGCACCCGCCACCGGTCCAGGCGATCGCCAGAATCAACGCGGCTGCGGCCTGCGCCGGGAGCCGGCGCCTTCGCCGCAGTTCGTGTATAAACCACAGCATGGCCGCCGCCGGGGCCAGCCATGTCATCAAAGCCTTGAGCACCGGCCATGTGATGGGCAGCTTGGCCGAGAGATAGATCACGGCCGCCACCGCCGCCGCAAGAGCGACCTTCCGCAGGCGCCGCCACCCGAGGGTCAGGACCAAGGCGGCCAGAATGATCGCCACTCCAACGGCATCCCAGACGTTGACCGCCTGACGCCAGGCAGGGATCAGACTTGCGTTGATGTGAAGGGCCTGGTTGGAATCCGCGCTGACGGCCTGTGCACAGCTCAGCGCGGTTAACGGCTGCGGACGATCCAACTGGCCCACCGCGGCCGAGAGGCCGAGCCAAATGGCCAAGACCAACACGACAAACAGAATCACATCAGGGGTGTGCTGGCGTCTGAGGAACGCGTAGACAACCACCAGCACTATCGTGAGGCCGACAAAGGCCCAGAATGCCTGATTCCCAAGAGTACGTTCCAAAGCCTCTTGCCACAAGACAACGACCCCATTGACAAAACCCGCCAAGCCGGCACGGGCTTGGGGCTGGGGCTGGGGCTGAGGCTGCATGCTGCCACCCACCGCCTGTATCGCCCATCGTTGCGGCACGGTGACCTTCCAGTTCGCGTAGGTGACGGGCACCGTGCAGCAGGGCGCAGAGAGGTCCACCGTGCGCCTCCACCAGGCACGGCTCTGGTGCACTTGGCCGTATTTCAACTCAATCGTCGTTGGGTCGTTGGGATTGGCCTGACGGCGCAGCGGAATCAGCAGACGGCCGCTGTCCTGCTCGTGCGATGCCGCGAGGCGCACCAGTTGCTCACCCCCACCGGATTTCGGCTCGATCTGCGCCACGGCCCAAACCCGCGCCTCGGCGGGCATCGTGAGGGACAGGAATTGACCCGTCGTATTCTTGATCTTGTAGCGGATCGTCGTCATGGACTCGATCCGCTTGTCCGGCCGGACCGCCAGTTCCGTCTGCAGGTCCGCGATATCGACCACCACGGGGAGCAGGCCGCTCCGCTGATAGGGCTCGGCGGCCAGCAGGGCCACATGGGACTCCGTCACATATTTGTAGGCAGCCAGCATGGGACTATTGGTGAGCAGGCGGTAGTCGGCGGGCACCTCATCCAGAGCGATGGGCAACAGCCCGGATTGATCCGCGGCCTGCCCCGGGACCAGTTGCAGCCTGAGATCGAGGTGACTGGTCACGGCGACATAGCCGGTCTGGGTCTGCACGTCCTGGCAGTGCAGAGCACCGAGTTGGATGGGCCGGTCCGGGCCATAACGCTGCGTATAGGTCGCGGCCAGGCTGTAGTCGCCCAGGACCTTGCGATTGAGCTTGACCACCCATACGTCGTCCTGGCGGACCCATCGGCGGACGTCCCGCCCGACGAACTCAACATTTTCCAGGTCCTGGGGCAGCCGGAATCTCAATTCATCGAGCGGCGCACCGGTGATGAAGTAGTTGATCACGGCTGAGCCATAGGCGATAGCCTCGCCGATCGACTGGAGCTGGAAGACCTCCGTTCTGATCTGGGCCGGGCGGCGCCGGGCCATCAGGCTCAATGTCCAATC
>Ga0315275_10004083_pt1 | contig 13603 bp, 5 predicted proteins | sample YL17G03_0_MG_FD_205557 | JGI IMG/M metagenome (GOLD analysis project Ga0315275, IMG submission 205557) | Sediment microbial communities from Yellowstone Lake, YNP, Wyoming, USA - YL17G03_0 | ecosystem: Environmental > Aquatic > Freshwater > Lake > Sediment | place: USA: Wyoming | collected... | reverse complement strand
CATAAAAGGGCCATCGACGCCATGAGTCCGAATGCGGCTGAACAACTGATGATGAGATTGCGGCGCAGAGCAAGAGTCCCAGTAGCAGGCCCAACACAAGCAACTGTTTGAACCAGAGATGCCGTGATCGAACTTTCATTATGACCTTCTTGACTGCCGCGCCTGATCTCGGCCTTAACCCGTTACTCTCGGGGGGAACGCGGGCAAAAACAAAAAGCAGCCACGGATTACACTGATTTCACGGATGCCTCAGCGCGATCCTAAAATCCGTGAAATCGGTGTAATCCGTGGCTTGCTTTTGTTTCCTGTTGTCCCCGCACCATCCTCGTTGCCCCCGGAGACTAACCGGGTACTCTCGGCTTCAAATTCGGGTTGACGGGCAGGTTATGATTCATGTGCGCCGCATGGCGACGATCAGTACATGTCGCCCATGCCGCCGCCCGGAGGCATGGCAGGCGCCTTGTTATCTTCCTTGATCTCTGATACGAGGGCTTCCGTCGTCAGCAGCAGAGCCGCGATCGACGCCGCATTCTGCAACGCTGTCCGCGTCACCTTCGTCGGATCGATCACGCCTGCGGCCACCAGATCCTCGTACTCCTCCGTCTCGGCGTTGAACCCGAAGTTCGCCTCGCTGCTCTGGCGCACCTTCGCCAGCACCACCGCTGCTTCATGCCCGGAGTTGCTGACGATCTGCCGCAGCGGCTCTTCCAGGGCACGGCGCAGGATGTTACGCCCGATCGCCTCGTCTCCTTCCAGCTTCAGCTTCTCCACCGCAGGCACGCAGCGCAGTAATGCCACGCCGCCTCCCGGCACGATCCCTTCTTCCACCGCCGCCCGGGTCGCGTGCATGGCATCCTCTACCCGCGCCTTCTTCTCCTTCAGCTCGGTCTCCGTCGCCGCTCCGACCTTGATCACCGCTACGCCGCCCACCAGCTTCGCCAGCCGTTCCTGCAGCTTCTCACGGTCGTAATCCGACGTCGTCTCCTCGATCTGCACCCGCAGCTGCTTCACGCGGCCCTCGATGTCCGAATGCTTCCCGGCGCCTTCGATGATGGTGGTGTTGTCCTTGTCGATCGTGATCTTCTTGGCACGGCCCAGATCCTCCAGTTTCACGTTCTCGAGCTTGATCCCGAGGTCTTCCGATATCACTTTGCCGCCCGTCACGATCGCGATGTCTTCCAACATCGCCTTGCGCCGATCGCCAAATCCGGGCGCCTTCACGGCAGCCGCCGACAATGTCCCGCGCAGCTTGTTCACCACCAGCGTAGCCAGCGCCTCGCCTTCGATGTCTTCCGCAATGATCAACAGCGGCCGCCCGCTCTTCGCAATCTGCTCCAACACCGGCAGCAGGTCCTTCATCGAGCTGATTTTCTTCTCCTGCAGCAGGATCAAACAGTCGTTCAGCTCCGCTTCCATCCGCTCGGGATCGGTCACGAAGTACGGCGACAAATACCCGCGGTCAAACTGCATTCCCTCGACAATTTCCATTGATGTCTCAATCGACTTCGCTTCCTCGACCGTAATCACGCCGTCTTTGCCGACCTTCTTCATCGCCTCGGCGATGATCTCACCGATTGTTTTGTCGTTGTTCGCCGATACCGACCCTACCTGCGAGATCATCTCGCCTTTCACCGGCTTGCTCAGTTTCTTGAGCTCCGCAACGGCCGCTTCCACCGCCTGCTCAATCCCGCGCTTCAGGCCCATCGGGTTCGCACCCGCCGCCACGTTCTTCACCCCTTCACGGAAAATCGCCTGCGCCAGCACCGTCGCGGTCGTCGTCCCATCCCCGGCTACGTCCGAGGTCTTCGACGCCACTTCGCGCACCATTTGCGCTCCCATGTTCTCCAGGCCGTCCTTCAGCTCAATCTCTTTCGCAACCGTTACGCCGTCCTTGGTGATCAATGGAGATCCGAATTTCTTGTCCAATATCACGTTCCGGCCCCTCGGACCCAACGTAATCTTTACCGCCTCGGCCAACTGATTCACCCCACGCAACAATGCCTGACGCGACCGTTCGCCATGTACGATCTGTTTAGCCATAATTTCTCACTCCTTATCATCCTTCGATTTAAATCCCCGATGCTGCAAAACCGCCTACTTCCCCTTCCCCAGTATCGCCAGGATCTCTTCCTCCCGCATGATGACGTACTCCTTGTCATCAAGCTTGATTTCCGCCCCGGCGTATTTCCCAAACAGGACCCGGTCTCCCGCCTTCACATCCATTGGTGACCGCTTGCCGTCTTCCATCATTTTTCCCGGCCCGACCGAGATCACTTCTCCTTCCATCGGCTTCTCTTTCGCCGTGTCCGGAATGATGATCCCGCCCTTGACCTCTTCTTTCTCCTCAATCCGCTTTAAAAGTACCCGATCGTGCAAAGGCCTTGCTTTCATTTCGTTAGATCTCCCTTCTTATCAAGACAACTTGTTCCACCTGTTCAACGAGTTGAAACCTTGGGATTTGACCCTTTACGATTTGCCTGGCGCGTTCAAAACGATGTGCTCCGACCGAGCGCTAAGCGTCGCAATGTTGTTTCCTCCTTACCCGGATTCGGCCCGAATTGTCCTCGTTTTGCTTTCCTGGCTCATTGCTTTCCACACTTCTCGAAGGCGCTTCCGCCGGAGAATCTTGCTCTGCCGCTGCTTGCCAAACCTGGCTTTGTCACCATGTTTTTCCGACACAATTCCCTCCTTTACGAGCGCATCACATCGATAATCCGGGATCTCGGAGGATAAAGAAGAAGATCTATCGACCAGGTGGCCCGCCCTCCAGATTTCGGCTGTCCGCTGGAAGCTCTGTTCTTATACCCTCAGGACACATCACTTGTCAGTTCAGTATTGCTCGCACGTATGTTCAAAAGAGCTCATCCCACTGAAGGTTGCGAGCGGCCTCACGCATAGTTGCTATTGCACTTCATAAAGCCGAGATGAGCAATATTGACCAGAGGAGTGAGCAGTACTGAACTGACATGCGAAGGGCGCCAGAGTATAAGGAGGGTGATTCTCCCTGCCAGCTCCGGATCTGGTGGGAGCAACGAAGCGACCGGAGTGCGGGAACTCGCACACAGTAGGAGCGAGCATGAACAGGCTGCGGTTGCCAGCTTCGCCTGATGGGAAGGAAGCGCAACACCCCTGCCTTTTCCAATTTCCTCACTTTCGGACGCAGGCAGCCCGGGCCGGGTGTCTCGCGACTTACCTGAAAGTGGATGAGCTCGATGAATCGCACGTTACTTTTCGTGTGTAACTAACCTTCACAGCATCGTCATTCAGAGGCAGTTATGGACCCTGCAATGTTTTGGCTCGGTTGCATATCCGTCGTTATTCTTTATTTAATGAGCACGATCAACATCCTCAGGGAATACGAACGCGGCGTGGTCTTCAGGCTCGGCCGTCTTCTGCCGGAGGCCATGGGACCGGGGCTGGTTTTCATTTTCTGGCCTGTCTACAAAATGGTCCGGATCAGCCTGCGCACTGTAACGCTGGAAGTGGAGCCCCAAGACATCATTTCCCGCGACAACGTTTCCTTGAAGGTGAATGCGATCGTTTATTTCCGAGTCATGAATGCGCCGCGGGCAGTCGTGGAAGTCGAGAACTACCTCTACGCAACCTCGCAGCTGGCGCAAACGACGTTGCGCTCGGTGCTCGGCCAGGTTGATTTGGACGATTTGCTGAGCCGGCGAGAGACACTCAATGTCAAGCTCCAGGCAATTCTTGATCAGCACACGGACGCGTGGGGGATCAAGGTAAGTCTCGTAGAGGTCAAGCAGGTCGATCTGCCTCAAGAAATGCAGCGTGCCATGGCCAAGCAGGCCGAAGCGGAACGTGAGAAGAGAGCCAAGATCATCCACGCGGACGGCGAGTGCCAGGCAGCGGCAAAACTGGCAGAAGCCGCCGGCATCATAAGCAAGGAGCCCGTGGCCCTTCAGTTGCGCTACCTGCAGACCTTGACCGAAATCGGGGTAGAGAAGAATACGACTGTGGTCTTCCCGGTTCCCATCGATATTCTTAAGAACTGGATGAAAGGCAGCACATAGATGGAATTCGGCGATCTTTAATCCCTCTCTGCACTGCTAACAGTCAGATTCTTTTCGAATCAGGAAGAAATCTTCAAGCAGCCTTTTTCACGCAGCGCGGCAAGCCGCTTGGGTAAATCCGGCTTAAGCATCTCTTTGGTTGCGGCTTGCCGCGCTGCGTGCTTTCGTGCGCTACTTAATTTGAATAAAGGGTATGGATCCAGAACCCACGTATTGAGGCAATATGCCATTCCATTTCTCAAGAGCCCGCAGTTGAAGCACCAGGGGATTGTTCGCAATCGCTGACGCTTCAACTTGGATCGCCTTGGCCTTGCCGTTGGCAGCTTCGATCATTTGCTGGGCTTCGAACTTAACTTGTTCCAACTTGTTCTTAGCAGCCAGAGCATTTTGTTCCGCTGTGACCTTGGCTTCGATTGCATCGTTAAACACTTTTGAAAAGTGAAAGTTGACAATGTTAAGTCCCTCGATGACCATGCCTTGCGGCAGAAAACGTTCTCTCAATAGGGTATTGGTGTCTTCGCGTACCTGCTCTCGCTTGGTGATTACCTCTTCAGCAGTATATCGTGCAGTGACCGCTTTCAGTATTTCCTGGAGTCCCGGGTCCAGCACATTCGACTCGAAGTTATTGCCGAATTTTTGGAAGAACTGGTCGATTCCGTTCGGGTTGATGTGAAAATTCAAAGCTACCTTCGACGTCACCATCTGTAAGTCTTTAGTTGACGCATCTGCATCAACCTCACTTTTCTTCGTTTTAATGTCGAGAATTTCAACGCGATCAATCAATGGGATCTTGAAGTAAAGGCCCTCGTTCTTGACAGTCCCTGTGACGGCTCCGAATCGAAGCAAGATTCCCCGCTCGCCGTAATTGACAGTGCCGCAGGAGCCAAGCCCGAGCATTAGTAACAGAAATGCAGCCAGCGCCCACTTGACGGTCCTGCTTACCAGCTTAATTCGGGATTGCTCGTATTCCATTGTATCTCCTTAGTTGAAATGAGATTGGTCGCCAAACTCGGTTGTAATATCTTGCCCGATAAAGCTTTAAGTTCATCCCAGCTGAACTCGATGACGGCAACGCCTTCTCTCGCATCCATCTCCCATGAGATTTCAGCTGACAAATGGAGGCGCTGTTCTTATACCCCTGAGGCAACTCGCATGTCAGTTCAGCACTGCTCACAGGTATGGTCAAAAGTGCTCATCGCAGTTATCGAGGGAAATCGACAGGGACAACTGCCGCGTGTGGAAGGTGATCAACGGCGGTATCACCGCTCAAGCTTTCTCCATTCGTGAGTGAATGCACGCCATGCGATTATATCTGATCAATCCCTCCAACCCGCTTGTCAGCATCGTCAAAGTCAGGGAGAGCCGCTGGAACCGTTACCGAGTGTGGAAACCGCTCAGCCTTATGGTTCTCGCGGGCCTGACCTCACCAGAGTGGGAGATTACGATCGTGGACGACAACCTCATTGGCACCCGCCCCGAACACATCGCGCGCGCCAAGGACCTGTTCCGGGCTATGGCAGAGGCAAACCTGCGAAAGGAATGGGTTGCCCAAGCCACCATTAACTTCGCCGATGACGAAGAACTCCCGGCGTCGGCCGCGCAGGCGGGATGCAGAGGCGTCTTCATCGGCTTTGAATCCCCCGAGCCGGAAGGGCTACGGGAGCTCGGCAAGAAATTCAACCTTCTGAAGGGCCGCGACTTCCGCGCCTCCGTGCGACGCATACAGCGACACAACATAATGGTCGTGGGATCCTTTATCATCGGTTTGGATATAGATCGACCGGGCATCGGAGAACGGATCGCCGATGTGGCCAGCCAGTACGGCATGGACAATCTTAATGTTCTGTTTCTGACGCCCCTTCCCGGCACGCGCTTGTGGGACCAGATGAAGGCGGATGGCCGCATCGCCCTCAGCGCTTTCCCGGAAGACTGGAAGTACTATACACTGACCTACCCGGTGGCCCAATATAGGCATCTGTCTCTGGACGCTGTCATCCAGGAAATGATCTCCTGCAATCGGAACTTCTATTCCAGGCCGCGCGTTCTGCGGAGGCTGTGCAGCAACGTGTGGCAACGCCGCGCGCTGCTGATCAGTTTTGTGGGCAATCTCTCGTACCGGAGCAACATCCGTGTCGACTGCAAGGCATATGCGGACTTCAAGTGTCAACGGGGCAATAGGTACGATTGAGTAAAAAGAGCAATATCAGCTCGGCGTCGCGAAGATAATTCAGGAATATCCTGTGCGGTCATTCATAGTGTGGAGTGTGTTCTCACCTCGACCGAGTGCTCCTGACGGTCATCAACAAGGGAAATGGCCTTGTCGTCTCGCTCGATGCCGTCCACTGTCACAGTCATCCCAGCCTGCGCGGCGACCGTTTGCAGAACGGCGATGTGATAGACGGTCTCCCGATACCGGTAGTGGAGCTTGAACTCCTTCCAGTGCGCGGGAAGGCACGGAGCAAAGTGCAGCTTGTCCACTTCCAACCGCAGCCCCAGGAGTGATTCCACGATCAGGCGGTACATCCATCCGGCCGAGCCCGTGTACCAAGTCCAGCCACCGCGGCCGGTGTGCGGCGAGAGAGCGTATACGTCGGCTGCGACAACATAGGGTTCCACTTTGTAGGTAGCAATTCCTTCCGGAGATCTCGCATGGTTCACCGGATTGATGATGCCAAATAGTTCCCATGCGCGCCGGCTGTCGCCCAAAGCGGCGAACGCCATTGAGGCCCAGATCGCCCCATGCGTGTACTGTCCGCCATTCTCTCTCACGCCCGGGACGTACCCTTTGATGTAGCCAGGATTCAAATTCGACTTGTCGAACGGCGGGTCCAGGAGTTGGATCAGCGCATGGTCCCGGCGAACCAGACGCTTGTCCACCGCTTCCATCGCCATGCGCGAGCGCTCGGCATCGCCCCCTCCGGATAGGACAGACCAGCTTTGAGCAACCGAATCAATCTGACACTCGGGGTTGTTCGCCGATCCGAGCGGGGAGCCGTCGTCGAAGTATGCGCGGCGGTACCACGCGCCATCCCAGCCATTCTGCTCGATGTTCCGGCGCACCTGAGCCGCCTCGCTCCGGCAGCGCTCGGCGAAGGAGGCGTCGCCCCGCTTGCGGGCGACCTCAGTGAAGCGCATAAGCACTTCATATAGGAAGAATCCCAACCAGACGCTTTCGCCCTTGCCTTGTTCGCCCACAAGGTTCATGCCGTCGTTCCAATCCCCGGAGCCGATAAGCGGCAGGCCGTGCTCACCAAATCTGAGGCCCCTGTTGATCGCGCGCGCACAGTGTTCGTACAAACTGGCCGCTTCCTCAGACCGGCCGGGCAAGTCGTAATACGAGTCCTCGTCGGCGTTTACCTGGCGTCCTTTGAGAGAGTGGACGGGTTCATCCAACACCCCGGTATCTCCAGTATTCAGAACGTAGCGGCAGGTCGCCAACGGCAGCCAGAGGTAGTCATCCGAACAGCGCGTGCGCACGCCCCGGCCCGAAGGGGGATGCCACCAATGCTGGACATCTCCGTCCCCGAACTGATGTGCCGCGGCGCGGAGCAGGTGCTCGCGCACAAGGTGTGGCTCGGCGTGGATGAGCGCCATTACATCCTGCAACTGATCGCGAAAACCGAAGGCTCCACCCGGCTGGTAGAATGCACTTCGCGCCCAGAGACGACACGCCAGAGTCTGGTACAAGAGCCAGCCGTTGGTCAGGACATTCAGGGATTCGTCCGGGGTTTCCACACGCACGGCGCCCAGCGTGCGCTTCCAGTACTGCCACACCGCTTCGAGCGCGCCATGCGCCGCAGCAGATCCCCGGTAGCGATTTGCCAGCTTGCCGGCGTCTTCGGCGTCTCGCCCGGCTCCGAGCCTGAAGATGAACTCACGCTCTTCCCCGTTGGCGAGCTCAAATGGAACCTGGAGCGCGGCACAGGGGTCCAGCGCGGCACCCATTTTTCCGGAAAGCCGCACCCGAAACATCGCGGCCGGACTCCGAAGCGTGCCGTTACGGCCAAGGAACTCGGTCCGGTCGCAACTGACGGTTCGAGTGGTATCCTCCACGTCGAAAAAGGCAACCCGATCCGCGAACTCTGTGTTGTAGGGGTTCCGGGCAAAGAGCGCTCCGCTGTCGGGATCGACTTCGGTGACCACGTGCATGGTCGATTTCGGCCTCAGTTCTCCCAGCACCCATTCCACATATCCCGTGACAGAGAGTCGGCGGGATCGGCCGCACTCGTTTCGCACTTTCAATACCGTGAACTTGATCGGCGCGTCCAGGGCCACGAAAATCGTGAGCTCCGAATGGATGCCGCGCTCCGTGTGCTCGAAGACACTGTACCCGAACCCGTGCCGGCTGGCGTAAGGCATTGCTCCGGGGCTCGGCTGCGGCGTGGGGGACCAGAAGTGCCCCCTTTCTTCGTCGCGGATGTATAAGGCCTCTCCGCTCGAATCGCTCACGGGGTCGTTGTTCCAGGGAGTAAGGCGGAACTCGTGGGCATTCTCGCTCCAGGTGCAGGCAGAGCCGCTTTCGGAGACGACGGTTCCGAACTGCGGATTCGCCAGGACATTCACCCACGGTGCCGGCGTCACCTGTCCGGGCGCGGTCGTGATTACATACTCGCGTCCATCCGAGGTGAATCCGCCCAGCCCGTTGAAGAAGACCAGATCGTGGCGAGGCAGCGCAGCCGCAGCCTGGGGCACGGCACGGCCGATTCGACCCGGCGCCAGGCGCGGAACTGATACTTCCACGGGGTCGCGATGATTGATCTGGTCCGCCAGCGATCCTCGACTGTCGGTGATGATGGCACGAGCGACCGATTCGAGCAAAAGGCGATCCTCGTTCGATATTTGCTCCGCGGCTCTGACGAAGATGCCTCCCGGCCGATCGATCACGTTGGCTTCGATGCCCGAGGCAATCAGCCCCATGATCTGGTCGTGGAGTAGTTGCCGGTAGCCGGCATGATCTTCGTTCCAGATCACCAGGTCGACCGACAGTCCTTTCAGGCGCCAGTACGCGTGTGCCTGGACGAGCTGGCGCACAAGATCGAAATTAGCCGCGTCTCCAATCCGCAGCAGCACGATCGGCAAATCGCCGGAAATGGAGTAGCCCCATAGACCGGATTGCCCACGGCGGTTTTTTATGAGGACGCTCGGGTCAGCGCGCAGGGAGGAGTTGGCGTAGAGGATGGAGCTGGCCAGGCGTCCATAGAGTTGCGCGTCGGCTTCTGAGGCGTTGAGCTGCCGCAGGACCACCTGGCTATGCGTCCAGGCAAGTTCAAAGACACGACCTGCCAGACGCCGGTCCTGATATTTCTCAACCAGCCCCAGGCATACGTCCCGAGTCTCACCGATGCCGGAGACGACATTCACCGACGCCGATTCCTCCGGATCGAGTGTGATCCGGTATCGGATCGCGACAATCGGATCGAGAACGGACCCCTGGCTGCCCGAGAGATCGACGGAACCGCGCATCGCTTGCGGATCGGCGACGGTGTTTCCCCTGCCGATGAACTGCAAGCGGTCGGTCTCATAGGATATCTCCCCAATGTCCGTGCCCTGTACGCCGAAAAGGTGAAACATCCATGGCGTTGGCTCGTCGAGAGAGCGCGGCCGGCGGGTGCACAGGATCGTCCTCTGCCGGCTGTTAATCTCGGTCTGAACAAAGAGATTGCTGAACGCCGGATGCAGCGCGTCGGCTGCAGGCGACGCGAGAACGACTTCCGCATAGCTCGTCAGGTCGATCACCCTGCGGGTCCGGGAACGGTTGGTAACGGTAATCCGGCGCAGCTCGATGTCATCCTCAGGTGAGACCGCAATCTCCGTATGTGTTTCGATGTCGTGGTCCCGGCGACGGAACTCCGCGCGCGCCTCCGAAAAAATCGCTTCGTACTTCTCCGATCCTTTGTGCGTCGGCTGGTATGCCGTGGACCAGACATCCCCGTTGGTTACGTCGCGGAGGTAACAGAACATGCCCCAGTTGTCGCAGGTGCTGTCCTCTCGCCAGCGCGTGACCGCGATATTCTTCCAGCGGCTGTATCCGCCGCCCGCGTTCGTGACCATCACGTGGTATCTGCCATTCGACAACAACTGCAGCTCCGGAATCGGAGAGTCGGGGCTGCTGAAAACGCGGATCGGCATTTCCGCGCCAATGGAGATCCTGCGCAAGTCGGTAAGCTCGGCAGCCTGCGAGAAGAACGCCGTCGCCTTTGGAATTCGCTCCTGGAGCAACAGCATAGTCGCCTGGAACAACGGATCCGACTCGAATCGCTTCTGCATCGGGCGGTCCAGGAGCAGATACGCCAGAGCCAGGAAGCTCATGCCCTGGTGGTGTGCCATGAACGACCGAACCACGGCACTCGATTGGCCGCGGGGTTGACGCGACGGCGTGTAGTCGATGGCTTCGTAGAAGCCGTATCTGCCTTCATACCCCTCAGCCGAGAGTCGCTGCAGATTGAGGCACGCCTCCTCGGGCGCCACCATCAGCGCCAATGCTGACGCATACGGTGCAATGACTAAATCCTCGGCCAGCCCTCGTCTGAGTCCAAGGCCGGGTACGCCAAACGCCCGGTATTGATAGTTGAGATGGACGTCGACCGCATTGTAGCCGGATTCCGAAATGCCCCAAGGCACCCCGCGCGTCCTCCCATACTCAATCTGCCTGTCCACCACCGCCTTGCAGGTCTGGTCGAGCAGCGTGTTCTCGTAAGTCGGCATCACCAGCAGCGGCATGAGATACTCGAACATCGACCCGCCCCACGAAAGCAGGATCGGATCGCCGCCGGTGCTAGTAAGCAGACGCCCCAGGGCAAACCAGCTCTCCTGAGGCAACCGGCCCTGGGCTATCGTTACAAAACCAGTCAAGCGCGCTTCGGAAGCCAACAGATCGTAGTAACTCGAATCGCGCCGGCGCGCGGAAACGTTGTATCCGATAGCCAATAAATGACGGGCCTTGTCATACAGGAGCTCATACTCCATATGGGAGAGTTCGACCGAGCGCAGCGCGAGCCTTTCGATGGTCGCAATCCTCTCTTGGGCGCGTCGGCTTGCTTCAATGATGGAAGGTCGAAGCCCCCCTAGCCATGCGTTCTCCTCTGGATTCCCCCCTGCCAGGAGCCGGTACTCGATTGCCGGCAGCACTTTTGTGTCAAATCCTGCCAGTTCGCGCAGGGTTGGAATTTCGTCGAGACCGGAGATTTCGCTGGCCGGGTTCTTCGGGGGCGACAGAGATGTCCAAGGCGTAAGAAATATCAGATCATCGAGTGCTCCCTGGCATTGCCGGGCAAGGGCGCTCGCCCACCACTTTGCCTGGCTCCCGGGATCGATACTAGGGCTGTCCGCCACTGCTGCGGTGGATCTTGCCAGCTGGGCGAGAACCTGCCGTGCCGCATCAAGCGTTGTCGGCCTGGAAGACAATGCGTTCTCCAGATCTCTCTGTAGTCGGGCCAGCGCGGCCGGAGCGGCTTCTCCCGCAGCCTCCACCAGGATCTTCAGCGTGTCGTCGAGCCCGTCAAACAATCGCGGCGCCAGGATCCTGTGATCGGGAAGATCGAGCAGACCCGGCCGTAATGTCAGCAGGAACCCCGCGAGGTTTCCGCTGTCCACTGTCGAAACATAGGCGGGCAACAGCGGTTTCAAAGACTTTGTGTCGTACCAGTTGTAGAAGTGGCCTCTGTGCCGCTCCAGGCTCTCCATCGTATCGAATGCATTCCCCGTGCGCACGATAAGCTGGCCGGCCGGGATGTAGCCGAAGTCGTATGCGGACAAATTTGCGAGCAGTGCAAGTCCCATATTGGTCGGCGACGTGCGATGTCCAACGACTTCAACCGGATGCTCCTGAAAGTTGTCGGGTGGCAGCCAATGGTCCTCCGGGCCGACAAAAATCTCAAAGAACGACCAGGTCTTTCGGGAGAGTTTGCGGAGAAAGACAGTCTGTTCAGCCGTCAGTTTCGCCTTCCGGCGCGCAAGCGGCCGGCTGATCCACCAGGCGATGACAGGGGAGGCGAACCAGAGACTCAGTATGGGGATGGAGGCGGCCAGCGCGACAGGTCTCGAAAGCACCAGATAGATTCCTGCCGCAGTGGCTAAGAAGGGCGCGATCCACATCAAGCGGCAGGAAGCGAAAAGGCTCGAGTGGGCATTGCGGTCGGGATCGGTCGACGGACTCCATTCCAGGAGTCGCCTGCGTGTGACAAACATCCTTACGGCCGTTCGTAAGATCGCATCGAGACTGAAGAATGCCTCGTAGGGCAGGCACACCAGCATAAACGTTGCTTGAGCCAGGTGCCGGCCTGCCGAGCGCAGTGCAGCTGCGATGTGCTGACTCAGCAGTACGTCTGCCGGTTTCTGAGTGATCTCCAGAAGGGATCCAATCAATGAAGGGATCAGGATGATTCCGGTCATCGATAATGACCATAACCAGACGGGTGACAGGAACATCCAGCCCAGGAGCAGCAGGAGGGTCAGCGACGCAGGCTCGAGACTACGCCGCAGATTGTCGAATATCTTCCAGAGGGACAGTCCCGAGAGCGGGTTCTTTTGGCGGCGCAAGCCTGGGCCGGGCACGCGCGGCAGCAGCCACCGGGCAATCTGCCAGTCTCCGCGAATCCAGCGGTGCCGACGGCTCACATCGGCGCTGTAGCGGGGGGGATATTCCTCGTACAACTGCACGTCGCTCATCAGCCCGGCCCGCGCGTAACAGCCTTCAAGAAGGTCGTGGCTGAGGATGCGGTTCTCAGGAAAGCGCCCGTTGAGCGCCAGCTCGAATGCATCAACCTCATAAATGCCTTTGCCAATGAACGAACCTTCACCGAACAGGTCCTGGTAAACATCGGAGACTGCGCGTGTATAAGGATCGATACCCGGCTCGCTTCCAAACAGCCGCGCATACCGGGACCGGTTGGTGCCCGGAAGGCTCACGGCCACACGCGGCTGTAGAATGCCATACCCCTCACAGATGCGCTGCTTGTCGTCGCCGCACCGCGCCCGATTCAGCGGGTGCTCCATGGCTCCTACAAACTGCCAAGCCGAATCGCGCGGCAGTTGCGTATCGGTGTCGAGCGTGATCACGTACTTCACGTTGGATAAGACGGCAGTTTCACCGACCACAACCGAGAAACGCTCCCTCGAACTGCCGCGCAGGAGAGAATTCAATTCCGCGAGCTTCCCTCTCTTACGCTCGTAACCCATCCACCTCCGCTCCCGGGGATTCCATCGGCGCGGGCGGTGAAAAAGAAAAAAAGTGTCGCAGTTCTCACCCCCATATTTTTCATTCAGCTCCGTGATTCTCTGCTCGGCAAGCCGCAGCATCGGCTCATCCTCCGGGATCGTTTCCTCGCGGGCATCCCGGAAATCGGTCAGCAGGCCAAAGTGCAGGTTTTCATCCCGATTGGCCAGGAAGCGGACTTCGAGCGCCTCGACAAGATCCTCGACATTCTGAGAGCTCGTGAGGATCGTCGGAATGACGGCCAGCGTGCGGGATTCCGACGGAATTCCCCCGGAGAAGTCCATGCGCGGCAGCGGATGCGGCGTCATCAGTAGCGTCACCAGCCAATTCACCAGCGCGACTGCCAGATGACTGGTGC
>Ga0315275_10004082_pt1 | contig 13604 bp, 10 predicted proteins | sample YL17G03_0_MG_FD_205557 | JGI IMG/M metagenome (GOLD analysis project Ga0315275, IMG submission 205557) | Sediment microbial communities from Yellowstone Lake, YNP, Wyoming, USA - YL17G03_0 | ecosystem: Environmental > Aquatic > Freshwater > Lake > Sediment | place: USA: Wyoming | collected... | reverse complement strand
ATTGCGGCAGATACAGCCGTCATAGGCTGCGGGATGAATGGAAAGACAGAGATTTTTGGTAAGCCAAAGGACCCAAATGAAGCAGTTGAAATTCTGCGCAGGTTGCGCGGGCACACCCACCAGGTACTCACCGCGATTTCAATCTTGCGCAGTCAGGATAGTACAATGCTATTCGATTTATGTACCACAGACGTGCCGATGAGAAATTATAGTGAAGAAGAAATTAAAGCATACGTCGCCAGTGGTGACCCGATGGATAAAGCTGGCGCGTACGCCATTCAGCATGCTGGCTTCCATCCAGTTGAAAAGTTGCATGGCTGTTATGCCAATGTGATGGGTTTACCTTTATGCCACCTGACCCGCAGCTTAACCCAATTTGGCACATCCCCAAAAGTTGATGTACCCCAGACCTGTCAAGCTACCCTTGGGTATGATTGCCCGGTCTATCATCAGATTTTAAAAGAAAAGACCCCGGGAATTACTATTATCTGAACGATCAGATGTGTTTCCTCGAACAAGTATGATAAATAAAGTTATGAAAATACGCCCATTACTCCTCGTTGTCATGGCATTCATCCTGATTGGATGCAGCCAATCTACGCCGATTGCGCAAACCCCAACGGTAACTGGATTACCCACACCCTCCCTGCCAGGTCCACAGGTCGAGACCACCACCGTACCTGACCCGCAAACGGTGGCACAATCCTATCTCGACCACTGGAAGGCGGAAGAATATCCTGCCATGTATGCTTTATTAACCAAGGTCAGTCAGGATGCCATCAGTGAAGCAGATTTCACTGCCCGCTACCAGGATGTGGCGAATGAAGCCGCCCTGAGCAGCTGGGATTATGAGATCCTGTCTTCCTTGAAAAATCCTGAAAGCGGTCAGGTGGGCTATAAAGTTATCTTGAACAGCGTCCTGGTCGGTGATATTGAACGCGATACGATGATGAACCTGGGTCTGGAAAACGGGGAATGGCGGATCCAATGGGACGACTCATTGATTCTACCCGAGCTGCGGGGTGGGAATAATCTGTATATGGACTATAGCATCCCATCGCGGGGGAATATTTATTCCAGCGATGGTCGAGCCCTGGTCGCTCAAGCGGATGCAGTCGCCATTGGTCTGGATACTGCTGCAGTGGATCCAGAAAACGAAGATGGACTGTTGGGTGAAATTTACCGGCTTACAGGTGTTCATCCCGATACTTTATCTGGGATGATTGAAGCCTGGCGCCCATTTGGATACTATCTACCTGTTGCTGATATATCTGTGGATGCCCTGGCTCCCCGGGAGGCAGTACTGGCGGGTTACTCAGGGGTCATCTTGTCGCCATTTCGTACCCGCTATTATTTTGACGATGGCATTTCTCCTCACATATTGGGTTATATGAGCCTGATCCAACCAGAGGAAGTGGATTATTACAAACGCCTGGGTTACCGGGTCGATGAGCGCGTGGGGCGCGATGGGCTGGAATATTACGCCGAAAAGGCACTTGCCGGTGTGCGCGGTGGGGTTTTGTATGTGAGGGATCAGAATAAAAATATCATCACCCAGCTTGCGGCAAAGGACCCCCAACCCGCGCAGGCAGTCTATACCACCCTCGATTATGATTTGCAGCAGGGCTTGCAGCGAAGTAATGCTCTTAGCGATGGCATGCAAGGTGCCATCGTGGTTATGGAGCGGGACACTGGCAGGGTGCTGGCGATGCTCTCTTCACCCGGTTTTAACCCCAATCTGTTCGAGCCAACTAACTATAATTACAGCTATTTGATCAATGATTTGTATGACCCAACCACTACTCCACTGCTCAATCGGGCAACCCAGGGTCAATACCCCCTCGGGTCAGTCTTTAAGATCGTGACCATGTCGGCAGCTTTGGAGAGCGGGTTGTATACCAAGGATACCGAATATAATTGTGAATACTTTTTCACTGAGCTGCAAGGCATGCAGCCTAATGACTGGACGTATGATCACTACCTGAAAGATGGTAAAACCCAACCCAGCGGTTTGCTTACCCTGCCACAAGGTTTGATGCGCTCGTGCAACCCCTTCTTCTGGCATATTGGTTTGGGTTTTTATAACCGGGGCATGTACACTGCCATTTCGGACATGGCGCGTGGGTTCGGGTTGGGAAGCCCAACCGGGATTGAGATCGGTGATGCAGCGGGACAAATACCAGATCCAACCAGTGAGGTGGATGCGATTAACCTGGCGATTGCCCAGGGCAATACACTGGTCACACCCCTTCAGGTGGCGAATTTTATTGCCGCAGTGGGTAATGGTGGGACGCTTTACACGCCCCAAATTATAGATCGCATCGTTCCAGTGGTCGGTGACCCGACCTATGTTTTCACCTCCACTGTACGCGGCATCTTGCCCATCTCTCCAGAAAACTTGTCAATTGTCCAGCAAGCGATGGTCAGTGTAGTCATGAACCCACGTGGGACGGCCTATCGTACCAGCGCATATGGCTTAAACAGTTTTGTGAATACCACGGGTATCCCGGTGGCAGCTAAGACCGGAACGGCAGAATCGGGTTACGCTGATCCGCATGCCTGGTTTGCAGGCTATACCTTTGCCGGACTTGAAAATCGTCCCGATATCGCCGTGGCTGTCTTGGTGGAGAATGGGGGTGAAGGCTCAGTTGTGGCAGCCCCGATCTTCCGCCGTGTCCTGGAAATATACTTCCTGGGCAGCCCTCAGATGCGCTATCCCTGGGAAGCACAGATAGGCGTGGTAGCAACTCCCACACCCGAAGTGACTGAGACGGCCACCCCCGAAGTGACTGAAACCCCAACCCCGTAGAGACGTGTAAAAAGCTTGCGTGGCTTGATCATTCGCTTACAGTCTGGTTTTTATACCGTTGAGACCGCAGCGGGCAATCTCACCTGCCGTTTGCGAGGCAAGCTGAAGCAAGGCAAGCACCTGGAGGATATTTTGGCGGTGGGCGACTGGGTGCAGGTATCACCACTACAAAACGAATCCGGGATGATTGAAGCGATAGAACCGCGCCAACATCTGCTCTCCCGAATGGCTCCCACCCCCAGGGGGGAATACCAACAGATCATCATTGCCAACCCAGACCAGGCGGTCTTTGTTTTTGCCTGCACCAGGCCGGAACCTCATCCGGGAATGCTGGATCGCTTCCTGGTAGTGACTGAAAAACAAGTCATCCCGGCAGTGATTGTAGCGAATAAAGTTGACCTGGTGGGCATCACACAAGCTGAAGCATTATTTTCCCATTATGCAGCCTTGGGATATTCGCTCATCTATACCTCAGCCCACAGCGGGTACGGCATCAAGGAATTGGCGGAACGGCTGAGGGGGAAGCTATCGGTTTTTGCCGGTCCCTCAGGGGCTGGCAAGTCCAGCCTTTTAAACGCCATCCAACCAGGGCTTGGGTTAGCTGTACGGTCGGTGAGTCAGATGACAAAGAAGGGTAGACACACAACCGTTGTACGCCAATTATTCCCCTTAACCGATGGAGGCTATGTGGCAGACACGCCTGGTCTCAAAGCAATGGCGCTTTGGGATATCCGACCGGAGGAGCTCGATGGTTATTTTCCAGAGCTGCGTGGGCTGGTGGGTGCCTGCCAATTCAGCAATTGTTCGCATACCCATGAGCCAGGTTGTGCTGTGCTGGCCGCATTGGACCGTGGGGAAGTTCATCCTGCTCGCTATGCTTCTTATGTAAGAATGCGCCTGAGTCAGGATGAATACGATTAATGGAAAGTGCTCCTGGTTACAAAAGGCAGGTTTATTTTGACAGAAAGATGTATAATCTATTCAGTAGTAAGAATAATAAGCTGAATACTTTTAACGGCCTTTTATTCCCACAGGGTTTGGATATTCCTGTGTGGTTTTTCTTCTTAGAAGCTAATTATTTTTGAACCATTTCTGGTTCAACAGAGTAATATAAAGAAGGAAGCTGGTATGTTGATTGCTGCAGAGGAGAAGAAACCGAATCCGGATTCTAATTTAATCCTTGGCTTGCAGAATGGTAACCTTGAAGCACTCGGTGTATTGTATGACCGACACCGGGCATTGGTTTTTCGCACAGCCTTAGCCATCACCGGAGATTCAGAGGCTGCTGCCGATTTGCTCCAAGAGGTGTTCTTACGCCTGCATCGCTTTGCGAGTCATGTTGATTGTGGGCGTCCGCTGGAACCCTGGTTATATCGCATGACAACGAACCTTTCATACACCTGGGTTAAACGGCACAATCGCTTGCTGCGCCCATTGGAGGATGTGGCAGACTGGATTACAGGCAACCGACGGGACACGCCAGCCGTACGATTGGAGATCAATGAGTCTTGGCGCCAGATCCAACAAGCCATGTCAACCCTGCCTCTATCCCATCGAGGAGTAGTTGTTCTATATTATATCGACGATCTCCCAATCCAGGAGATTGCGGAAATTTTGGAAATTCCGGTGGGCACCGTGAAGTCTCGTTTGCATTACAGCCGCCAGGCATTACGGAAATCCCTGGATTTATTGCAAAACAAAGCTTTCCCGGATTTGAACTACGAGTTTACATAGGTAAAATAGGATGAGCGATTATTCTGACTCTGTGTTTGGTAGAATTCTAAAAAATTGGGCTGCTCAACGCCAACCGCCTGCGGATGGTCGGGCACAGCTTTTATCGCGAGTAGTCAATGTTCAACGAAGAAAATATAACCTTTCTGTTCTAATCCCCAGACCCCAATTCAACGACTATCCCATTCACAGCAACAATGAATGGTCACAATCCCTGTGTTCCTGGTTCTTTGCTCAATCTATCCATGCGAGCGTTCAAGCTCGTATGTGATCCTATGCACTTTAACAACTTACTGGCAGTAATTCTGTTGGTGGGGTTGGTAGCCTGCAGCCAAAAACCAGCTCCTTCCACGGTCACTTTACCAACAGCACCATTATCGTCCACGGGGCAGCCAACCATAGGTGTTCCTGGGCTTACACCAACAATGACACTTTTGCCGACTCCTGCACGGTTATTGACGATATGCCTTGGGCGTGAGCCAACCTCTTTGTTTTATTATGATGCTACCTCAACCGCCGCAAAGGATATCCTGGCAGCAGTCTATGATGGACCGGTGGATATTCGAAATTACATCGCTCATCCAGTAATTTTGGAGAAATTGCCCTCTTTGACGGATGGCGATGCTCTCCTACAGCCGGTTCAGGTCAAAGCTGGTGACCTGATTGCTGATAGCTCTGGAAACCCTGTCAATCTGGAGGCAGGTGTAGAATATCGTCCGAGTGGTTGTTCTGAGATAGCCTGTGCGCAAAGGTATACGGGTGACCAACCCGTTCAAATGGATCAATTGGTATTAGCTTTTAAACTTTTAGCGGGTATACAGTGGTCTGATAGCACCCCATTGACCTCTGCCGACTCGGTCTACTCGTATGAGCTTGCGCGCAGTTTGTATCCAGCAGCTCAACCTGAGCTGATCCTCCGGACGCAATCTTATCGAGCATTGGACGATTTATCAGTAGAGTGGATTGGCTTACCGGGCTACCAGGATGGGATTTACCACACCAAGTTTTTCACGCCTCTTCCCCAGCATGCCTGGCATTCCTATTCATTGGAAGGGCTACGTACAGCTGAAGATTCGACTCGCAAGCCCCTGGGGTGGGGTGCTTACATCATTGATGAATGGATTGCCGGCGACCACATTTCGCTGCATAAAAATCCGCTTTATTTTCGTGCGGGAGAGAACTTACCCCACTTTGATAATCTGGTTTTCCGTTTCGTCGCCAATGATAATGACGCGTTGGATGCCCTTCTGTCGGGCGAATGCGATTTAATTGACCAGACTGCGATGCTTGAATCACAAACTCCTCGAGTATCCGAATTGCAAAAGAGTGGTCAGGTTTTGGCTTTCTATCAGAACGATGCCGGTTGGGAGCAGATCACCTTTGGGATTAATCCACTCGACAGCCAGCGCGTGAAGTTCTTTGATCTTAAGGAAGTGCGTCAAGCAATTGCCCTATGCATTGACCGGGAAGCATTGGTGGCTGACCCGACCTTGGACGCGCAGCTCCTGATGGATTCGTATGTTCCATCTTCTCATCCGCTCTACAACCCGCAGGTCCAGCACTATGCTTTTGACCTCCAGAAAGCGTCTGCCTTGCTCGAATCGATTGGCTGGCGCGATTCGGCTAATGACCCCGCAACGCCTCGCATCGCCCAAGGCGTGGCAGGAGTGCCGGATGGCACCTCATTTGAGGTCGAGTATCTGGTTTCCTCGGATGCCATAGCTGAATCAGATGCACAGGCGATCCAGAATATGCTGAAGCAATGCGGCATTCGCACCAAGATAATCGCTCAGCAGCCAGGAGAGTACCTGGCACCCGGACCGGAAGGTCCTGTTTTTGGACGTTCATTCGACCTGGCGCAATTCGCCTGGACGGCATCGCTTGAACCGCCCTGTTACCTGTACCTCACCAGTGAAATTCCCGGACCATATCCAGAGTTCCCCAAAGGCTGGGGCGGCGTAAACGCCAGTGGATATACCAACCCGGAATATGATCAAGCCTGTGATAATGCACTCTTCTCGCTGCCCGATTCTACTCAGCATCGCCCAGAGCATTTCAAGGCTCAGGAGATTTTTTCAGAGGTGTTACCAGGTCTCCCTTTGTACAGTCACTATAATGTATCGGTTGCCCGTCCAGACATGTGCAACTATACATCCGCATCGGCAATGGACAGCCCATTATGGAACCTTGAGGCGTTGGATTATGGCAGCGGCTGTTCTCAGTAATACTTGACCGAATAGCTTTTAACAGGTATATTTTATGCGCGTCTACAGTGTTTTTTATATTAGTTTAATAGTTGAATGGAGGTGATTATTGGGTATTAGACAAATTTATATATAAATATCCTGTACCAATCTTTATAAACCAATCAAACTATTTGTTCGGAGGAGAAATATGTTTAAGAAATTGTTTTCGGTTTTAAGCCTGCTGATAACCTTCAGCATGGTCCTGGCAGCCTGCGCACCGGCCACAACGGTCGTTACCCAGGTTGTTAATCAAACTCAAGTTGTCAAGGAAACTCAGGTCGTTAAAGAGACCCAGATCGTTGAGGTCACGGTAGCACCTGAGCCGACCGCCACACCTGCACCCTCGACCCGCACAGGCGGCTGGGTGGATCAGCTGGTCTTCAGCGAGCAGAACGATGCTTCCGCGGCAGTCAAGCAGATCCAGGCTGGTGATATTGACGTCTATGCCTACACGGTTGCCGATCAGGCTGTTTTCACCGAAGTCAAGTCAGATCCCAAGCTGACTTACACTAATTCGGTCGGTTCTTACAATGAGCTCACCTTTAACCCATCCGGCCCCACCTTTGCGGATGGGCGGCTCAACCCCTTCAGCGATCCCAAGGTTCGCGAGGCGATGAACTGGCTGATGGACCGCAATTACATCTCCCAGGAAATCTTCGGTGGTCTGGCTGTCCCCAAGTACGTCCTCACCAGTTCCTTCTTCCCAGACTACGCCCGCTACATCGACACCATTCGTGCCCTGGAAGTCCAGTACGCCTACAACCCCGACCAGGCCAAGACCGTCATCGATGCGCAGATGCAAGCCATGGGTGCCACGCTGGGCGCGGATGGCAAGTGGCAGTTCAATGGTGCCCCAGTGGTCATCATTGCCATTATCCGTACCGAAGATGCCCGCAAGCAGATTGGTGATTACGTCAGCAACCAGCTGGAGACCGTAGGGTTCACCGTTGATCGTCAATACAAGACCCGCAGTGAAGCCTCCCCCATCTGGAACCAGACTGACCCGGTGGAAGGCAAGATGCACTTCTACACCGGTGGCTGGATCAGCACGGTTATCAGCCGTGACGACAGCACCAACTTCGGTTATTTCTACACCCCGCTCGGCTCGGGTTCACCCCTGTGGCAGGCCTATGTTAATGTCCCGGAGTATTACAATGGGACCGACGGTTGTGCAGACAGGCTGTGGATCAATGACTTCGCCAGCATGGACGATCGCAAAGCCCTGTGGGAAACGTGTCTACCACTGTCCATGCAAGACTCTGTGCGTGTCTGGCTGGTTGACCAGATCAGCTTCACTCCCATGCGGTCAGATATGACAGTATCCTACGACCTGGCAGGTGGCGTGGCTGGCGCCCAGGTTTATCCCTACACCATCCGCCTGGCTGGCCAGGAAGGCGGCACTATGCGGATTGCTCAACCCGGTATCCTGGTTGAGCCCTGGAACCCGGTTGCAGGTAGCAACTGGGTCTATGATTCCATGCCCAAGGCCGCCACGAACGAGGGTGGTTTCATGGCTGACCCATACACCGGTCTGTACTGGCCGCTGCGCGTCGAAAAAGCGGATGTAACCGTGAAGGAAGGTCTCCCGGTTGCCAAGACCCTGGATTGGCTCACCCTGACCACAGCCCCCTCGATCGAGGTTCCTTCGAATGCCTGGGTGGACTGGAATGCCATATCCCAGACCTTCATCACTGCTGGCGATATGTTCACCACGACCCAGACCGCTAATGCAAAAATCACCATCACCTATCCCGGTGACATGTTCTCGACGGTCACCTGGCATGACGGCAGCCCGCTCACTGTGGGTGATTTTGTCATGGACATGATCATGAACTTCGACCGCGGCAAAGCCGACAGCGCTATCTATGATGAAGCCTATGTTCCCATATTAGATGCCTACATGTCGCACTTCAAGGGTCTTGTGATCGAGTCAACCGACCCGCTGGTGATCACCACCTACGATGACATGTACTATCTGGATGCCGAGTGGATGGCCCAGGCAAACTCCTGGTACCCTGCGAACTATGGATATGGCACTGCCCCCTGGACGACAATCGCCATTGGTAACCTGGCTGACGGCAGCACCGATCCAGCCACCGCGCTGGCTTGGTCTACTGATAAGGCGGGTGCCAAGGAGGTTGAGTGGTTGAGCTTCATTGCTGGACCCAGCTTGACCATCCTTAAGGATTGGATGACCCAGGCTGTTGGTGAGAACTTGATCCCCTTCGCAGCCACCATGAGCCAGTTCGTCACAGCCGATGAAGCCACCATGCGCTGGAAGAACCTGCAGTCCTTCTACCAGGTCCAGGGTCACTTCTGGGTTGGTACAGGTCCATTCTATGTGAACAAGGCCTTCCCGGTTGAGAAGTCCCTCACCCTGCTGCGCTACGAGAAATACTCTGACCTTGCCTCCCGCTGGTCGATCTTTGGCAAGCCCATGATCGCCGAGGTTGTCATCGACGGACCAGCAGAGGTCACGATTGGTCAAGAAGCCGCCTTCAATGTGTCGGTGACCTTTGAGGGTGCACCATATCCTGCGGACAAAATCGACGCTGTGAAATATCTGGTGTTCGATTCTGCGGGTGCGGTCGTTTCCCAGGGTGACGCCACTGCTGGAGAAGCCGGCGTATACACCATCACCCTCGGTGCAGATGTTACCTCCAAGCTTGTGGCTGGAGCGAACAAGCTTGAAGTCGTTACCACCTCGCTGGCCGTAAGCATCGCCACCATCACTGACTTTGAGTTTATCGCCAAGTAAAGCGTGTAACGAGTACCAAATGTTTCCAATGGAGGCAGGCAATCGCCTGCCTCCATTGGAACCCAGAGTTTTACGGATGAAAGTGAGTCACCATGAGCGAAGCCGCTGTTCCTTTTGATACCAAGGCGGAAGCAGAGATCAAGCGCAAAGCTACTGCCAATACCATCTCACGGATCTTGCGCTATACCGTTGTTCGCTTGTTTGTCCTGTTTATCACGGTTACCATTGCGGTCTATTTAACCGTCCTCATTGCCAACATGGGCGGGTATGTCGATACGATCCAGCGCGGGCAGATCCAGGAATCGGTCTCCATGGCACTCGCCACGAATCCTGCCTTCAAGATGCTGTCTCCAGAGGAAAAGCAATCCCAAATGGCGGCCCAGATTGCCATCCAGGAAAAGCGCTTGGGGCTGGACAAGCCCTTCGCGGTGCGCAGCTTTTTATATCTAAAAAATGCCCTCACCCTCAACCTTGGGCGTGCCCTGCAAATGGCCAGTGACAGCGGCTCGAAGCAGGTGAAATTTATTATATTAGAGCGCCTTCCAGCCACGCTGGTCTTGTTCGGTACCGCGGATGTCTTTCTTTTCACTCTCGCTGTTACTGTTGCACTTTCTCTTTCCAGAAAATATGGCAGTTTCTTTGATAAATTATTCATCACCCTTGCCCCCACTTCCGCCGCGCCGGGATGGTTTTATGGTATTTTCCTGATCTTGATTTTTGCCGCTCTCCTGCACTGGCTGCCTTTTGGCGGGATGGTGTCGGCACCGCCCCCCGACTCGAAGCTGATGTATGCTTTGAGCCTGCTCCAGCATATGATTTTGCCGGTTGCCGCCCTCACCCTCAGCACAATCTTCCTGAGTGCGTTCACCTGGCGGACATTCTTTCTCATTTACTCCAGTGAAGATTATGTGGATATGGCCAAAGCCAAAGGCCTGACTTCGCGGAGTATTGAGCGTGGTTATATCCTCAGACCGACCCTGCCGACGATTATTACAAGCTTTGCCCTGCTGGTCATTGGCGCGTGGACCGGGGCACCCATCTTTGAGACGGTCTTCCTCTGGCCTGGTCTTGGACGTGCCCTTTACACCGCGGTTGGGCTGTACGATACCCCTGTGATTGTTGGCTCCACGGTCATTTTTGCCTATCTATTGGTAATTACCGTATTCCTTTTAGACATTGCCTATGCCCTGGTGGACCCCAGGGTGAAGATCGGTGGTGGTGAAAGCAGGCCTCAATGAGACTTAAAAACATATTCAAAGAGCTGTCACGTTATCCTTCTGCGATTATTGGTCTGGTCATTATTGCATTACTGCTGGCACTCTCCGTCTATGCTTTCGTTACCATCCCATATAAACAAGCGGTCATCCTCTGGCGGGGTGGGGAGGGCATCTGGTATCGCAACCCGAAGTACGCCGCACCCGCATGGACCAACTATTTCAGGAGGGAAAAACTAGCCGAGTCGTTTCATCTCAGCAGCCTGGATGGGACGGCTCCCAAGACGGTCACGCCGGGCGAGACAATGGATTCAACCGTCATCACCTACACCTTTGATTACCAGGCTGATGGCTTCCCTTCGGATATCGCCATTTTTTTCACCACTGTATACACGGATAAGCAACCATTTGTCTCCATTTCCTGGCTGACCCCAGATGGAAGAAACATACCCGTGTTTAGTGGTGCGATTGAAAAAGGGGAAGCGATCTACTTTGCCCAGGAAATCAAACTGCAACGTAAGCTGGCCGGGCTATCGCCTGAACAGGGCCTGTTTGTCGCCGATCCCGAGGCAGGGCTGACCCCACCGGTTAAGGGCATCTACCAGATGGTTATCAATGGGTATACATTTACCAAAGGCTCCAGCGTCGATGCCGAAATGGTGCTCTACGGTAAGGTCAGTGGAATTGCCGGGACCGACCATCTGCGCAGGGATATTAAAGTAGCCCTGCTATGGGGAACCCCGGTTGCCCTGGCTTTCGGCCTGGTGGCGGCCGTTGGAACGACCGCCACCACCATGATTATCGCCGCGTTTGGGGTATGGTATGGCGGCTGGGTGGATGGAATCATTCAACGCATCACTGAAGTGAACCTGGTTTTACCTTTCCTGCCGATCCTGATCATGGTGGGTACCTTTTACTCACGCAGTATTTGGGTGATCCTCGGAGCGACCATCCTATTGAGTATTTTCGGTGCGGGCATCAAAACCTACCGGGCTGTGTTCTTGCAGGTAAAAGAATCACCCTATATCGAGGCGGCGCGGGCCTATGGTGCCGGAAGTCTGCGGATCGTCTTCTCCTACCTGGTGCCGCGCATTATCCCACTGATCATCCCACAGCTGGTGACCCTGATCCCCGCCTACGTTTTCCTGGAAGCCAGCCTGGCAGTTTTGGGGCTGGGCGATCCGACGCTCCCCACCTGGGGTAAGGTCATCTATGACGCACAGACGAACGGCGCCCTGTATAAGGGATTATATTACTGGGTGCTGGAACCCGCATTTTTGTTGATGGTGGCTGGGCTGGCGTTTGCTTTGTTGGGTTTCTCTTTGGATCGAATCTTTAACCCCAGGCTGCGAGGTATGTAAACGAATGGCAGATACGGAACTATTACGCGTTGAAAATTTGAAGCTTCACTTCCGCACCACTCAAGGTATCGTTCAGGCTGTGGATGGGGTGGATTTTAACCTGACTTACAACCGGGCGGTGGTGGTTGTCGGTGAATCTGGCTGTGGGAAAACCTCGCTTGCCAAGGCAATCCTTCGTCTGCTGCCCCGCAATGTAGCCACCTATTCAGGTCATATCTATCTGGATGGCAAGGACGTCATGACCTATGATGAAGAAGAATTCCGGCAGAATGTGCGCTGGATTAAGATGTCACTGGTGCCTCAGGCGGCCATGAACGCCTTGAACCCGGTCATCCGGGTGGGCGATCAGGTGGCGGAACCGGCCATGATTCACCTGGGGGTGAAGCCGGAAGAAGCCTTGAATATGGCGCGCAAAATGTTTCAGAATGTCGGTGTACCGGCTGATTTTTTGGTGCGTTATCCTTTCGAGCTGAGCGGCGGCATGCGCCAGAGGTCAGCCATAGCCATGGCGCTGGTGACTTCGCCTGTCCTGATTATCCTCGATGAGCCCACCTCTGCATTGGATTTACTCACCCAGGCTAATATCATGAACGTGCTTAAGCGCATCAAGCACGAATTTGAGACAAGTTATATCCTGATCACCCATGATATTGCCACCTCCAGTGAGTTGGCAGACGATGTGGCAGTCATGTATGCTGGTCAAATTGTAGAAGTTGGGGATACCCCTCGTTTCTTCCCCAACCCGCTTCATCCATATTCTAAGAAATTGATGAACAGCGTGCCCAGGCTGCATGGTGACAAAGAGCCAGAGTTCATCATAGGTCAGCCTCCCAGCTTGATCTCACCTCCTACCGGATGCCGGTTTGCTGCGCGCTGCCCTTCTCGCTTTGAGAAATGTGTCGAAGATCCGCCCACGTTCATCATTGATGGTCGCCGGGTTAAATGTTGGTTATATGCGTAAGATAGGATAAGTGATGGCATGATGGAAAGCACCCCAATGATAACTGATGTGAAAGCCGACAACCTTCCAAGCAGTAACGGAGCATTATTATCCATTGCGGACTTGAAAGTGTACTTCGAGCTCCGGCGTTTTGGTTTTGGACACGCGGGGTATGTACGGGCAGTGGACGATGTATCATTTGACGTTAAGCACGGTGAAGCTATTGCTGTGGTCGGTGAAAGTGGCTGTGGAAAGTCCAGCCTGATGAAGACCATTTTGGGTTTATACAAACCTACCGAAGGTCATGTGGTTTTTGAAGGCAAGGATTTAGGCTTGATGGAAACGAAGGTGCTTAAGTGGTACCGCACCCAGGTGGGCTATGTGCAGCAGGACCCTTATGGCGCCCTGCCGCCTTTTATGAGCGTCCAGCGAATTCTAGCTGAGCCTCTCATTGTGGGTGGGGTTAAGGATAAGGAAGAAATTGCCCAACGGATCAACATGGTAATGACGGAGGTGAAGATGACCCCCGTTACTGACTTCTTGAC
>Ga0315275_10004079_pt1 | contig 13606 bp, 12 predicted proteins | sample YL17G03_0_MG_FD_205557 | JGI IMG/M metagenome (GOLD analysis project Ga0315275, IMG submission 205557) | Sediment microbial communities from Yellowstone Lake, YNP, Wyoming, USA - YL17G03_0 | ecosystem: Environmental > Aquatic > Freshwater > Lake > Sediment | place: USA: Wyoming | collected... | reverse complement strand
CCAGCACGGGCTCCAGGGTCGTGAATGGATAGGCTGCGATCCGCGGGTGCGCCGCCGAGATCAGACTGAGGAGCGTCGACTTCCCCGCATTGGGCATACCGATGATGGCCACGTCTGAGAGAAGCTTGAGATCGAGGACCAGATGTGCCTCCTCCCCCCTTCCGCCCCGCTCTGCGATACGAGGGGCCTGGTTCGTGGACGAGGCAAACCGCGCGTTGCCCCGTCCGCCCGCACCACCCCTCGCTACAACGACACTCTCCCCGGCCGCCGACAGGTCGGCCAGGAGCGTCGCATTCCCCTTGGAATCCTTCCTGCGCACCTGCGTGCCACACGGCACCCGAATCACCAGACTCTCTCCCCGCCGACCGTGCCTATCCGAACCCTGCCCATGCTGACCGTCACCCGCAGGCCACTTGTGGCGACGTCCCACCTCCACCAGCGTGCTCAGCGAGGGGTCAGCCAGCACCATAACACTGCCTCCGGAGCCGCCATCACCACCATCAGGTCCTCCCAGAGGAACGAACTTCTCGCGGCGAAAGGCCACAGCCCCGTTTCCCCCAGAACCGCCTTTGACCAAGACCTCGACGTGATCGATCACTGGTTCTTACTCAACGATCATTATACTGATATATATCAGGTGTTAGGTGAATAGCTTAGTCCTTCGTAGTAGTAGCGTGGGATGGTGGATTGGTATCGGTGGTGGGGTGGAGTACGGCTGACCGGTGGTGGGAGGATGCCGCAGGGTGGTGGAGAGGGTCAGTCGGGGGGAGGTGAGGTGGGTGGGAGAGTGCAACGCTGGCGGCTTTTCCACCAATATGAGGCGATATCCACGGAGGCGGTGGAAAAGCTGCGGTGAAGTTAGGACGATAGCAGGGCCCTGATCTCCGCGATCTGACGGGCGAGCTGGGTGTCGGTAGCCAGGGCGGACTCGATCTTGCGCAGGCCGTGGATGACGGTGGAGTGATCGCGGCCGCCGAGAAGGCGTCCGATGTCGGTGGTGCGCTGATGGGCGTCCTCGCGCAATAGGTACATGGCCATGTGGCGGGCATCAGCGATCTCGTGGACCCGGCTCTTGCTGCAGAGGTCTTGCGAGGAGAGGTTGAAGTACTCGGCCGCGGCCTTGATGACTGCGTCTGGGCTGGGATAGGTACGCTCGCGGGGAGCCACGGGGGCAAGGGCCTGGATGGCGATGTCCAGGGTGATGTCGGCGCGCAGCAGGCGGGCGTGGGCGACCATGCGGTTGAAGGAGCCCTCGAGTTCGCGGATGTTGTGCTTGGAGCGCTCGGCGAGGAATTGCAGGACATCGCCGGGAAGGTCGATGCGCTGTTCTACGGACTTAGCGCGGAGGATAGCGAGGCGCGTCTCGAGGACCGGCGGCTGGATGTCGGCGATGAGGCCCCACTCGAAGCGGGAGCGTAGTCGGTCCTCCAAGAGAGAGATCAGACGCGGCGACCGGTCGCTGGAGATGACGATCTGGCTGCTGTCGGAATGGAGGTCGTTGAGGGTGTAGAAGAACTCTTCCTGGGTGCGCTCTTTGCCGGCCAGGAACTGGACGTCATCGATGAGGAGGATGTCGAGTTGGCGGTACTTGGCGCGGAACTCCTCCGTGCGAGCCTGACGAATGGACTCGACGAATTCGTTGGTGAACTGCTCCGATGTCGCGTAGAGGATGCGGTGGTGGCTGGCCCAGGCGCGATGACCTATGGCGTGCAGGAGGTGGGTCTTGCCGAGGCCGGTGGCGCCGTAGATGAACAAAGGGTTGTAGGCAGCACCGGGCTTTTCGGAGACGGCCAGCGATGCGGCGTGGGCCAGGCGGTTCTCGTGGCCGACGACGAAGCGCTCGAAGGTGTAGAGCGGGTTCAGCCGCGGCTGGGGCATGGGCCTGACGGGCGGCGGGCTGGGTACAGCTTCGGGTGTGAACAGCGGCTGGGTGGCGGTACCGCCGTCCGGCCCGCCGGTGAGCAGGCGAAAGGACACGTCCACAGGGCGGCCCACGATGCCGCTAAGGGTCTTGGCAATGAGAGGCCTGAGCTTGGTGGAGAGCCATGCGGTGGCGAAGTCGTTGGGGGCTCCCACCACAAAGAGGCCGTCGTCAAACTGCATGCCGACCGTGTCCTTGAGCCAGGTGTCGAAGTTGGGACGGGTAACTTGAAGCTGGAGTTGGGCCAGCGCGGTCTCCCAGAGACCGTGCGCCCCGTTCCGCAGCTCGATGGGGGCAGCTTCGTTCATGACAAGCCTCCAAGACGACAAGGAAAGGGTGAAGCGGAAGGTTTTCCGGCGGACGGGGGGATCATGCCATGGGGAAAGAGAGGGCCGCAACAACTTTATGACAAGGAGCGAGAAAAACTTCGGAGTTTCGAAAGCCCAAAACGGACGGCGAGGCTCCAGGCTTGCTGCCGTCTCTCCGTGAACATTATAATGGCCCCGCTGTCAGATTTGGAGGCCCTACGGCATGCTTCTGGCCATCGACATCGGGAACACGAATATCACCCTGGGCATCTTCCAGGGCGAGCAATTGCGCGCCACGTGGCGCCTCGCCCCGGACGTGAATCGCCTTGCTGATGAGTACGGCGTGTTAATGGTCAGCCTGCTGAGTCAGGGGGGGTTGGGCAAAGAGGACCTGGACGCCGCCGTCATGTGCAGCGTCGTCCCCGACCTCGAGCCGGTGTTCGAACAGGTGTGCCGCCGCTACTTCGACGTAACGCCCCTGGTGGTGGGGACGGGCGTGCGCACCGGCCTGCGCATCCTGTACGATTCCCCACGCGACGTGGGTTCCGATCGTGTGGCCGACGCCGTCGCCGCCATCCACCTGTACGGCACGCCCCTCATACTGGTGGACCTGGGGACGGGGGCTGTGTTCAACGCCATCTCCAAGGAGGGTGACTACATCGGTGGGGCCATCGCCCCCGGCCTGGGCATTGCCGCCGAGGCGCTCTTCCGCCGGGCGGCGAGGCTCTATCGGGTGGAGTTGGCCCGACCCAAGAGCGCCATCGGACGTAACACTGAAGCTGCGGTGCAGTCGGGGCTTATTTTTGGCTACGTGGGTCTCGTCGAGGGAATGGTCGCCCGCTTCAAGCAGGAGCTTGGCGGCGAGGCGAAAGTGGTGGCCACCGGCGGCTATGCCGAGCTCCTGGCGCCGGAGACGTCGGTCATCGATGTGATCGACCCCAACCTCACCCTGACCGGCCTGCGCCTCATCTACGAGATGAACCGATGACGACCCCCTTCGCGGGCAAGAGCATCGTTCTGGCCGTGACGGGCAGCATTGCGGCCTTCAAGGCCGCCGACCTGGCGAGCAAGCTGATCCAGGGCGGCGCTCGGGTAGACGTGGTGCTGACGCCGGCCGGCGCGGAGTTCGTCCCGCCGCTGACCTTTCGCGGCCTGACCCAGGGCACCGTCATCGTGGACATGTTCGCCGCGGCCGAGGAGCACATCGAGCTGGCCCGCCGCGCCGACATCGTGGTGATAGCCCCGGCCACGGCCACCACCATCGCCCGGCTGGCGCAAGGGCAGGCCGAGGACATGGTGAGCCTGACGGTGCTGGCCACGCGGGCGCCGGTAATGGTCTGTCCGGCCATGGACAACCAGATGTTCGAGAACGCTGTCACTCAGGCCAACCTGGAGACCCTGCGCTCGCGCGGCGTGACCATCGTAGGGCCGGAGGAGGGACGGCTGGCCACCGGCCGCCTGGGCCTCGGCCGCCTCTCCGAAACGGAGACCATCCTGGGGGCGATCCGCTACGTGTTGGGGCGAGAGGGCGACCTGGCGGGGCGCAAGGTGGTGGTGACCGCCGGCGGCACCCGTGAGCCCATCGACCCCGTGCGCTACGTGGGGAACTACTCGTCGGGGAAGATGGGCTACGCCGTGGCTGAGGCCGCCCGCGACCGCGGCGCCGAGGTGGTGCTGGTGAGCGCGCCCGTGGTCCTGCCCACGCCTTTCGGGGTGCGGCTGGTGGCCGTGGGGCGGGCGGCGGAGATGCGAGACGCCGTGGTGCGCGAGTGCCGCGGCGCCCAGGCGCTGGTCATGGCGGCGGCGGTGGCCGACTATCAGCCGGCGGCCACCGCCGACCAGAAGATCAAGCGTCGCGCCCCTACTCTGACCCTGAAGCTGGAGCGCACGCCGGACATCCTGGCGGAGGCCGGCGAGGGCTTCCTGAAGGTGGGCTTCGCTGCCGAGAGCGAGGATCTGCTGGCCAACGCCCGCCTCAAACTGGGGGCCAAAGGGCTGGACCTCATCGTGGCCAACGACATCACGGCGGCGGGCTCAGGCTTTGGGTCGGACACCAATCGTGTGGTCATCATCGACCGGCGGGGCGGTGAAGAGCAGCTTCCGCTTCTGAGCAAGTACGAAGTGGCCCAGCGCCTGTGGGATCGGATCGTGTCGCTGCTGCCCAAGCGGCGGCGAAGGAGATAGCGGTGGCCTACCAGACCCTGCGTTACGAGAAGGCGGGGCGAATCGCCCATATTGTCCTCAACCGGCCGGAGCGCCTCAACGCCATCAGCGCCGAGATGCCCGGCGAGCTGGAGGCCGCCGTCGCCGCCGCCAACGAGGACCCCGAGGTGCGGGTGATCATCCTCAAGGGGGAGGGACGAGCCTTCTGCGCCGGCTTCGACCTGTCACCGGGGCTGTTCACCGGCCCGCCAATGGGCGAATGGGACCCGACGCAGGACTTCGCCATGACGACGCGCTTCGCCCGCCAGTTCATGAGCCTGTGGTACAGCCGCAAGCCCACCATCGCCCAGGTGCACGGCTGGTGCGTGGCCGGCGGCACCGACCTCGCCCTCTGCTCGGACATCATTGTCGCCGCCGATGACGCCCGTATCGGCTACCCGCCCGCCCGCGTCTGGGGCTCGCCCCTCACGGCCATGTGGGTCTATCGCCTCAGCGCCGAGCGGGCAAAGGGTCTTCTCCTCACGGGCGACGCCGTGGACGGCCGCACCGCAGAGCGCATCGGCCTGATCTATCGAGCCGTCCCCGCCGAGCGCCTGGAGGCGGAGGTGGAAGCGCTGGCGGCGCGCATGGCCAACATCCCAGTCTCCCAACTGGCCGCCATGAAGCTGCTGGTGAACCAGGCCTACGAGAACATGGGCCTGCGCACGACGCAGCTCCTGGGCTCCATCCTCGATGGGCTGATGCGGCACACGCCGGAAGGGCGGGCCTGGCGCCAGCTTATCGACCAGAAGGGGATCAGGGAGGCCATCCAGGCCCGCGACGGCCCCTTCGGCGACTACAGCGCCGGGCGAGGAACGTGAGGCCATCGATGGCGAAAGGCCTCGCGGCGGTCGCCTTCCTTGCTCTTCTGATCCTGTTGGCTCTCTCCGCTGCCTGCGATGGCGGCGGCGGGGATGGGGGCCTGGATGTCGACATCAAGGACTTCGATACGGCGCGCTTCACCATGACCCAGACGTCGACCAGCGGCGAGGAGTCGAGCCAGCTCAGCGGACAAGGGGTCATCGATAACCGCAAGCAGGCTCTGAGCGTGACCTACGAGGGCGGGCCGGGCGGGCAGATCGTCGCCATCGGGCGGACGATCTACACGCTCAGCGAGGGCGCGGACCAATGGACAAGCGTCGAAGAGCCGGTCGATGGGCAGGTCGGCTTCGGGCGGCCCTACTGGCCCAAGTTCTGGCTGGACGCCGTGCAGATCGAGGAGCTCGGTGGCCAGACGCTGCAGGGGGGCGAAACCAGCGGCTACCGGCTGCCCTTCGACCTCGAGGAGGTGGGGGAGCGCCTGCAGGCCCCGGAGGATACGGAACCACTGGACGTGCGTCAGGCTGAGGTGGAGGTGTGGGTGGACATCGACACGCGCTACGCAGTGCAGCTAACCTTCCGGCTGGAGCTGGCCTTCGGGGCCAACTCCACGAAGCTGGAGATCACCTCCAGCTTCTCCGACTTCGGTACGGACGTGCAGATCGAAGCGCCGGAGGCGGCCTCACCCACGCCCATGGCCACGCCCACGCCCACGCCGGGCGGCCCGTGATGGGCGAGCGCTAGCCGCCCCGTCGCCTCCGGCGCGGGCCGCGGCGGCGCCGCTCGGAGGGGGCGGGCGCGCGACGGCGGGCCTTGCGCCGCTCCTCGGCCAGCGATAGCACCAGGTTAACCAGCGTGCGGGTGGGGATGCCGGTGGCTCCCTTCACCCAGACGCCCTTCTCCTTGTCGGTGTCGTCGGTGCCCGCCATGTCCAGGTGGACCCAAGGCGTGTCCTCCACGAACTCGGCCAGGAACTGAGCGGCGGTGAGAGCCCCGGCCTGGCCGGGGGCGCCCACGTTCTTGATGTCGGCCACGTTGCTCTTGATGAGCTCCTTGTACTCCTCGAAGAGGGGGAACTGCCAGAACTTCTCCCCCGCGGCCTCGCCGGCGGCGATGACCTTCTGGCAGAGCGCCTGGTCGTTGGCCACGCAGCCGGTCGCTACCTTGCCCAGGGCGACCACCATCGCCCCGGTAAGGGTGGCCACGTCGATGATCGGCGATAGGCCTTGCTGGCGGGCGTAGCCGATGGCGTCGGCCAGGACGAGGCGGCCCTCGGCGTCGGTGTTGATGATCTCGATGGTCTTGCCGCTCATGGCCCTCACTACGTCGCCGGGCCGGCTGGCGCTCCCCGAGGGCATGTTCTCGGTCGCGGGCACGATGGCGGTGACGTTGATCGACGGCTTGAGCCGGCCGATGGCCCACATCGCCGCGATGACGGCCGCGCCGCCCGACATGTCGCCCTTCATCGCCTCCATGCCGCTGGCCGGCTTGATGGAGATGCCGCCGGAGTCGAAGGTGATGCCCTTGCCCAACAGGCCCAGCCCCTGCTTGCGGCGTCGGTCGGCCCAGTAGCGCAGGACGATGAGCTTGGGCGGCTGGACGCTGCCCTGGGCCACGCTCAGGAGGGCGCCCATGCCCAGCTCCTGCATCTGCTCCCGCTCCAGCACCTCGCACTCCAGGCCGGCCTCCGCGGCGACGGCCTGAGCCTGCTCGGCCATGGCGGTGGGGGTCAAGAGGTTGGCGGGCTCGTTGGCCATGTCGCGGGCGCGGTTTGCGGCCTCGGCCAGGATGCGGCCGGTGGCCACCCCTTGGCGCAAGGCGGGCGTCTTCTTTCGGTCCACCTCCACCAAGGTTAGCTGCTCGATCTCCCGTTGGTCTGCCTCCGGCTTCTTGTGGCGGAGGAAGCGGTAGAGGCCCATCACTGCCCCTTCGGCCATGGCCTGAGCGCATTGGCGGGGCTCGAGCCCGCCGACGCCGGCGCCGTGGACGATGCTGGCCACGCTGGTGGCGCCCAGTCTCCGCAGGTAGCGAAGGGCGCTGGCGGTGAGGTCGCGCACCTTGTCAAGCCGGAACTCGGACTCCTTGCCCAGGCCCACCACCAGCACGCGGGGTGAGGGCAGGCGGCCCAGGGTATGAATGAGGGTCAGCTCGCCGTACTTGCCCTTGATCTCGCCCTCTTCGATGAGTTGGCTGATGGCGCCGCCTAGGGCCCGGTCGACGGCGGCGGTGGCCCCACCCGGCTTCTTGGTCCCTTCGAACAAGTTGACCACGATGGCCTTCGTACGCTGGCGGACTACGTCGCCGGTCCTGACGTTAATATCCATGCTCTGCGCTCCTAATCAACCGATGCACCACACTTCGATCGCAGGGAAGATCATAGGCGAAAAACGATTCGAGCAGCAATATGCGCTTTCCCAGGCGACGCTGGACATTGCTAATTTCTTTGAGCGTGCTTAGAATGTAGGGGACGGGCAGGGCTAGGCGGGGGGTAAAATGGCGCAGCGGGTCGCTCCAGCTATTGGACGCACAGTTCGCTTCATCAGCAACATCGGCCTGGTAGAGATATTCCTGGTAAGCGTCGCGTTCGTCTTCTACTACGTGTCGCGTGGCCTGGTGGTGGAGCGCACGGCAGAAGCGACATCACGTGGGGTCCAGGTGGTGGAGCTTGAGCAGCGGCTGGGCATCTTTCTCTGGGAAACGAAGATGCAGGCCTTTGTGAGCTCCAGCGAGCTTCTGGCCCACATCTTCAACAACATCTACGTCTACGCCCACTTCCCCCTCATCGGGGTCATAGGCCTGTGGCTCTTCTTCTTCCACCGCGAGCGGTACGTGCTCCTGCGCAACGCCTTCCTCATCTCGGGAGGAGTCGGCCTGATCATCTTCAACCTGTTCCCCACGGCGCCGCCGCGGCTGCTGCCCTGGCCCCTGAGCGACCAGGTGGTGGACACCATGGTCTCCTTCTCTAAGGTGAACTACGACATTCAGCCAGCGGCCTTCGTCAACCGCTACGCCGCCATGCCCAGCCTCCACTTCGGCTGGAACCTCCTGTTGGGGCTGGGCATCATCTGGAACACGAAACACATCTGGGCAAGGGCCTTCGGGGTGATCATGCCAGCCTCCATGTTCCTGGCGGTGGTGGTCACCGGTAATCACTTCTTCCTCGATGTCGTAGCCGGCACGGTGGTGGCCCTGGGGGGCCTGGCCATTGCCTATCTCATAGAGAAGCAGGGGCATCGCCTGTGGCGGTTGGTCCTGCCTGACCGCGTTTTCCGGCATCTGGCCCGCTCCGACTAGCCCCGAGCGGGCTGCTGCGGTAACATCTCATCATTGTGAGAGGACGATCCTTGACCGAGGGCCTGGCTGCCCTCTGGCGGTGGCTTGCCCGCCCCTTCAGCCGGCGCGACCTCCTGGAGGGCGCGCTGGTGGGTGGGGCCTTCCTCCTCTATTTCGCTGTGCGCGGTGCCGTCATCGACCGACCGGAGACGGCTTACACCAACGCGTTGGACGTCATCGGCGTCCAGCGTTATCTGGGCTTCTTCTGGGAGCCGGACATGCAGGACTGGATCAAGGACCGGCTGTTCCTGGTCCAGGCCGCCAACATCGTCTACTTCTACCTCCACTTCCCCCTGATCATCGTCTTCGGCATATGGCTCTACTTCGGCGACCGGCGCAAGTACACGGTGATGCGCGATATGCTGCTGACCTCGGGCGGGCTGGCCCTCATCGTCTACTGGCTCTACCCGGTGGCGCCGCCGCGGGAGCTGCCGAACCTGGCGGCCCAGTTCGACCCCAATGCACCGTCCTACGTCATGTCCTTCATCGACACCATGAAGGAGCACCTGGGCTACGCCTATCAGTCGCAGTCCACGGCGGCTTTCGTGAACCCCTACGCCGCCATGCCCAGCCTTCACTTCGGGTGGGACATGCTGCTGGGCGGCGGGATCATCTGGACTTTCTGGCAGACGCGTCTGCGCTGGGTGGCGTTGCCCATAGGCGTCGCGCTGCCGGCGATGCAGGTCGCCTCCATCACCGTCACCGCCAACCACTTCTTCCTGGACGCCATGGCCGGCGGCGCTGTCTGCCTGACGGCGATACCGGTGGCCTGGGGGCTCCAGCGGTGGGGCTACCCCTTCCTGGGTCGAGCCCTGGCGCAGCTGCCCTGGCCGTTTGTGGCCAGGCTCCTGGCGCTCCAACGCCGGGAGGGGGCCGCAGAGTCGAAGAAAATAAGTCTCCCTGCGGATTGAAATCCCTGCCTCCACCTAAGGCGGATCAGCCTCTGGCTGATGCCCGCAGGCAGGGGTCTTCACTCGCGGGGCGGCGGCGCCCCGCCCTCAGTTCCAGTGGCGATAGGCCGGCAGGGCCATGAGGGGCGTGTAGACCTCCACCGACACCTCGCTGACGTAGGGGAGCCAGCGCTCCCAGTCGCGGCGGGCCTGATCCGCCTCCTTGCTGGCGAAGGCTTGCTGCACCATCGCCTCGCTGGCGAACTTGAAGACGGTAAGCCAGTTCGGGCCAGTGCGCGGCGACTGGACCCGGAAGGCGGCGACGATGCCCGGGATCTTAAGCATCGTCTGCAAGTGCACCTCGCGGTACCATTGCTCGAACTCGTCCAGGACTTCCGGGTTGACGTGAGCGCGCACGACCAGGAGGGGCCGCTTGCTCACTGGCGGCGCTCCTCCAGCTCCCGCAGGACGGCCTCGACCGCCGGCTCGATGTCCGCCGATGTATCCACCACGATGTGTGGCCGTCCTATGGGCTCGTCCAGGCTCCGCATGCGCTGGTAGACCTCGGCGCCGGCGTCGGACAGGTCCGCGGGGTCGGCGCGACGGGCGCGGGCGGCCAATCGCTCTTCGACGACCGCCGCTGGCGCCCGCAGGCTAACCAGCACCAACTTCACCCCGTGTCGGTCGGCGATGGCGTAGAGCTGGCGGCGGTGCACCTCGCGAAGGTTGGTCGCGTCCAGCAGGGCGGGAATGCCTGCCCCCAGCAGCCGTTCCAGCACGTAGTGGCAGGCGGCGAAGAGGCGGCGGCTCTCCTCGGGCGAGTGAGTGGGCTGGCCGAACAGGGCTTGGCGCAGGGCGTCGCTCTCCAGGCGGGCGATGGGGTGACGGGAGGCCAGGCGGCGGCAGAAATAGGACTTGCCGCTGCCGGGGAGGCCACTCACGACAACAAGGGCTGGGGTGCTGCGCGGCGGCGGCAGGGGCCGAACGCACTCCTCGATGCGGCGGGCGTCCTCCAGTAACTGGTCTTGCACGGGCTTACGGCTCGTTGTAGAAGGCCAAGCCCACCAGCCCCGGCCCGCTGTGGATGCTCATGACCTGGCTGAACTCGGTGATGTACAGCTCCACCGGCTGGGACTCCTGCTGCACCTGGTGAGCCAGCTGTTGTGCCTCATGGAGCGAGCCGGCGTGGAAGACGGCCACGTGCAGAGGCTTGTCGGGGCTCAAGCGCCGGCGCATCAGGTCCAGCAGCCGGGCCAGGGCGCGGCGCCTGGTGCGCACCGCCCCCAGCTGGCTCACCCGGCCGTCGTAGAACCCGAACAGGGGCTTCATCTGGACCAAAGAGGAGAGCCAGTTCATGAGCCGCGGCACGCGTCCGCCCTTCGCCAGGTATTCCAGCGTGTCCAGCATGCCGATCATGTGGACGCGGGGGACGAGGTCCTGGGCTGCGGCCACGGCATCTTCCAGGGTTCCGCCGCAGTCGGCGGCCCGCGCTGCGGCCAGCACCACAAACCCCAAGGAGCCGGCCGCGGAGCGCGAGTCCAGCACTCGGATGCGGGCGTGCGGCAGCTCCTGCTGGGCCAGCTCCGCCCCCTGGCAGGCGGCACCGTAGGTGGTGGTGAGGGTGCTGCCGGTAACGATGCACAGCAGCTCCTGCGCGCCCCGGCAGTGGGCCTGGCGGAAGGCCTCCAAGAAGATGCCCGGCCCCGGCGAGGCGGTGGTCGGAAGACGGCGGGAGGCCTTCAGCAAAGCGTAGAATTCGTCGGCGTTGAGGGAGACGTTGTCCGCGTAGCAGCTCTCGCCGAAGTGATAGTGGAGGGGCACCGTCTCGATCGCGTATCTCTCCCGCAGCGTCGGCGGCAGGCAGGACGCACTATCCGTTATGATGGCTACTCTGCCCATGTTAGGATAGCGATGATAATGATGATTCAGACCGTCATCAGTATATCGCAGCCGCCTTGCGCGGGCCATACCACTGTGCTATACTCTCGGCCAGATAGGATAGAGGGAAAGAACGCCCCGCACGACGAGCTGGAGGGCGATGCTCATCAAAGAGAAGCGAGAGGCCATTATAACGGCCCACCGCCTCCACCCGCAGGACACAGGCTCCTCCGAGGTGCAGATAGCTCTTCTCACCGAGCGTATCCAGACGCTAACGGAGCATCTCCGATCTCACCGCAAGGATCACCATTCCCGGCGTGGGCTCCTCATGCTGGTGGGACAGCGGCGAAGACTCCTCCGGTATCTGAGTAGGGTGAATACAGGGCGCTACCGCGCCCTCATCGCCAAGCTTGGCCTTCGCAAGTAGTCGACTCTGCATAGAGCGCGGGTAAGGTTTTCTCCCACGGTTGTGGCTTTGTTGAAGCCGACGCACTAGTACTGCTGCTGGGTGTCCACGTGGGCTCCTGCCAGCCCGGGAGGTTCGATACTACTATGCCTGGTGTCTATCAACGAGAGATCGGTGGCCGCCTCATGTCCATCGAAGTGGGTCGATTGGCTGGACAGGCCAACGGGGCGGTGACCGTCCGCTATGGCGATACGCTGGTCCTGGTCACTGCCTGCGTCAGCCCCCACCTCCGCGAGGGGGTCGATTTTTTGCCCCTGACCATTGACTACGAGGAACGGCTCTACGCCGCCGGCAAGATCCCCGGCGGCTGGTTCCGCCGCGAGGGGCGCCCCAGTGCTGACGCCACCCTGGCTGCCCGCCTCACCGACCGTCCCCTCCGCCCCCTCTTCCCCAAGGGTTACCGCAACGACATCCAGATCATTGTCACCGTCCTTTCCGCCGACCAGGAGAACGATCCCGACACCCTGGCCACTGTCGGCGCCTCCACTGCGCTCTGCATATCGGACATCCCCTTCGAGATGCCGGTCAGCTCCGTGCACGTGGGCTACATCGATGGAGAGTACGTGGTCAACCCGACCTTCCCTCAGTTCAAGCAGAGCCTCCTGGACGTGGTGATAGCTTCCACCAAAGACGCCGTGCTCATGGTCGAAGCCGGCGCCCGCGTGGTGTCTGAAGAAACCATGCTGCGGGCCATTACGTTCGGCCACGAGGCGAACCGCCAGATCATCGCTCTGGAGGAGGAGGTCATCGCCGCCGAGGGGCGGCCCAAGATGGAGTTCACTCCGCTCCAGACCTCCGAGGGTGCGCGCGAGGCCGTGGCCGATTTCCTTCGCTCCAAAGACTGGGACATGCTGGCCTCGCTGAAGGAGGAGAGAGAGGAGGCCCTGGCTGAGCGGCGTCAGGAGTTGCTGGAGCGCCTGGGCGACCTGCACAACCCCGACCAGCTCCTGCTGGCCTTCGATGAGGCACTCAAAAAGGAGATCCGCCGCGGCATCCTCGAGGAGGGGAGGCGGCCCGACGGCCGCCGCACGGACGAGATCCGGGCCATCTCCTGCGAGGTGGGGCTGCTGCCCCGCACCCACGGTTCGGGCCTGTTCACCCGCGGCCAGACCCAGGTGCTCACCATCGCCACCCTGGGCTCGCTGGGGCAGGAGCAGCGCCTGGACGGTCTGGAGCCGGAGGACACCAAGCGCTTCCTCCATCACTACAATTTTCCTCCCTTCTCTGTCGGCGAGGTGCGCCGTGTGGGCATCCCCAGCCGCCGCGAGGTAGGCCACGGCCTCCTGGCCGAGCGCGCTCTGGAGCCCGTAGTCCCCAGTGAGGAGGATTTCCCCTACACCATCCGCCTGGTATCGGAGGTGCTTTCCAGCAACGGCAGCACCTCCATGGCCAGCGCGTGCGGCAGCACCCTCTCCCTCATGGACGCCGGTGTGCCCATCAAGGCGGCGGTAGCCGGCGTGGCCATGGGCCTGATCATGGGCGATGGGGACCGCTATGCCATCCTCACCGACATCGCCGGCCTGGAAGACGCCATGGGGGACATGGACTTCAAGGTGGCCGGCACGGCTGAGGGCATCACCGCCCTCCAGATGGACATCAAGGTCAAGGGGATCACGTTGGAGATCCTGGAGAAGGCCCTGGCCCAAGCGCGACAGGCGCGTTTGTTCATCCTCGACCGCATGCTGGAGACCATCCCAACCAGCCGGCCGGAGCTTTCCCGCTACGCCCCGCGCATGTATCGCATCCAAATACCACAGGAGAAGATCGGCATGGTCATCGGCCCCGGCGG